>Ga0307508_10003092_pt1 | contig 17092 bp, 13 predicted proteins | sample 9_EM_MG_FD_203089 | JGI IMG/M metagenome (GOLD analysis project Ga0307508, IMG submission 203089) | Populus trichocarpa ectomycorrhiza microbial communities from riparian zone in the Pacific Northwest, United States - 9_EM | ecosystem: Host-associated > Plants > Roots > Unclassified | place...
TGCGATGGACGATCGCGTGTACTCGGTCGCCACGGTCCTCATCGGTTTCACCGCCGACTACTCCCAGCTGATGGTGTTGCGCAGCGTTCAGGGCTTCGGCTTCGGTGGCGAGTGGGCGGCGGGAGCCGTCCTCGTCAGCGAGTACATGGGCACCCGCCACCGCGGCCGGGCGCTGGGGGCCGTACAGAGCGGATGGGCACTGGGCTGGGGCCTCGCCCTGGCGACGTACACCGTCCTGTTCAGCCTGTTCCCGGAGGACTGGGCCTGGCGGACGATGTTCTGGCTCGGCGCGCTGCCCGCAGTCCTGGTCATCGCCATCCGCCGCAAGGTCACCGACCCGCCGCTCTACCGGCAGCGGGCCGCCAGGGCCGGGAACCGGGTGTCACTGCTGCGGATCTTCAAGCCGGACCTGCTGCGGGTGACCCTGCTCGGCGCTCTGCTGGGCCTCGGCAGCCACGGCGGCTACTACGCGCTGACCACCTTCCTGCCGACGTACCTCCGCACCACCCACGGCCTGTCGGTGCTGGAGACCAGCGGCAATCTGGCGGCGTTCATCGCCGCCGCGTTCCTCGGCTACCTCACCTCGGGAATCCTGGCCGACCGGATCGGGCGCCGGAAGAACATCGTGTTCTTCGCGGTGATGTGCCTGGCCTCGGTCGTGGCCTACCTGTTCCTGCCGATCAGCGACACCCAGATGTTCTTCCTCGGCATCCCGCTCGGCTTCTTCTCCGCGGGCATCCCCGCCGGTCTCGGATCGCTCTTCGCCGAGCTGTACCCGACCGCGGTGCGGGGCACCGGGCAGGGCTTCTGCTACAACTTCGGCCGCATCGTCGCGGCGGCGTTCCCCGCCTTCGTCGGCTTCCTCAGCGACAAGCTCGGGATGGGCGCCAGCATCGGCCTGTTCGCGGGCAGCGCGTACGGCATCGCCGTCATCGCCGTGGCGCTCCTCCCCGAGACCGGGCACCAGGAACTCGACACCTCCGCGGACGACACCCCCGCGCCCTCCTTCGTCTCAGCCGCCTCAGCCCGCTGAACAAGTCCGTTCGGCACAGCCGGAACAGTCGGAACCCGAAAGGCACCTCCGTATGACCCCGCACGCCTGGTCACTGCTGCTCATCCTGACCGCGGCGATAGCGGCGCTGATCATCCTGATCAACTCCCGCCTTCGCATCCATCCGTTCGTCGCGCTGATCGTCGTCACCGTCGGCACGGGCCTCGCGGCCGGTGAACCGGTCGCCAAACTGGCGTCCTCCATCGAGGAGGGCGCCGGCGGCACCCTGGGCGACGTCGGTATCACGCTGGCGCTGGGCGCCATGCTCGGCCGCCTGCTCTCCGACTCGGGCGCGACCGACGCCATCGCCCACGCCATCGTCGACCGGGCCGGGACACGACGGCTGCCGTGGTTCGTCGCGGGCGCCGCGTTCGTCATCGGCGTGCCGATGTTCTTCGAGGTCGGTCTGATCGTGCTGCTGCCACTGATCTTCAGCGTGGCGCGCAGGCTGGAGGCTCAGGGCGGCACGAAGGGGTCTCCGTACGTCCTGCTGGGCGTGCCCGCCATCGCTGCGCTCTCCACGCTGCACGGCATGCTGCCGCCCCACCCCGGCCCGCTGACCGCCATGACCGGCCTCCACGCCGACCTCGGCCTCACCCTCCTGGTCGGTGTCATCTGCGCCATCCCCACCATCATGCTGGCCGGTCCCGTCTACGCCCGGTGGATCGCGCCCCGGCTGGCCGACGTCCGCCCGGACGCCGAGCTGGTGGCCCAGTTCACCGGCCCCGCGCGGCAGCCCGCCTCGGCTTCGCTCCCCGACGGTCCCGGTGCTCAGCGCCGGACGGACGACACCGGGACCCGCTCCCAGGTGCCCACCGGCCTCGCCATGTGCGCCGTCCTCGTCCCCGTCGTCCTCATGCTGCTGCGCACCCTCGCCGAGACCACGCTGGACGAATCCAGTCAGCTGCGCTCCGCGCTCACCTTCCTCGGCGAACCCCTCATCGCGATGCTCGCCGGATTCCTCTTCGCCCTGGGCGTGACCGTCCTGAGCGGCAACGGCGAGGGTGAGGAGACCCGCCGCTCCATGACGGGCAGTCTGCAGTCCGTCGCGTCCATCCTGCTCATCATCGGTGGCGGCGGCGCGTTCAATCAGGTCCTCCAGGACTCCGGCATCGGCGACGCCATCGCGTCGGCGGCCGAGGGGGCCCATATGAACCTGATCGTCCTGGGCTGGCTGGTCGCCCTGCTGCTCTCCCTCACCACCGGTTCGGCCACGGTCGGCATCGTCTCCGCCACCGGCATCGTCGCGCCGCTGATCGGCACGGGCGGTGGCCTGGAGGCGTCCCTCCTCGTGGTCGCCATCGGTTCGGGCTCGCTCGGCCTGAACTACGTCAACCACGCCGGATTCTGGCTGGTCAAGGAATCCTTCGGCATGAACCTGACGCAGGCCGCGAAGACCCAGACCACGGTGCAGACGCTGGTGAGCGTGCTCGGCCTCGGGATGACCCTGCTGCTGTCCGCCTTCGCCTGACCGGTAAAGTCCGCTCCGCACCAGGTCAGACATGGCATGACGGGGAGAGTGCGAGGAATGGGCCGGTTCCTGTGGCTCAGCGGACCGACGCTGGGCAAAAACGAACAACCGCCGCAGGACGGGCGGGTCACCTGGCGAATACGGGTCTCCGACGGCACCCCCGGGCCCGACGGCGTCCTCCCTCCCCTCGCCTTCCCCGAGCGCCGCGACCCGCCCGGCGGCGGCCTCGACGCCTACCGCGCCGCCCGCAAGGACGGCACCCGCGCCTTCACCCTCTGGGCCGACCCGCACCGCGCCCAGGTCTTCGCGCACGTGGTCACCAAGTCGGCGGTCAAGAGCGGTCCGGCCACCTACGAGGTGCTGGGCGCCGCGGGTGAACCCCTCGCCCTCATCACCCGCGAACCGGCCCTGAAGGGCGGCGTCCGCACTCGCTGGACCGTCCAGCAGGCCGGTGCGCCGCCCGCCGTCGGGCTGAAGGGACGGCCCTTCTGGTGGTTCATGTGGTGGCTGATCTCGCCCCTCCAGCTGGCCATCGCGATCGGCAGCATCATCGGCGGCGGCGACATCGCCCGCACCCCGCGCCGCACCCGGTGGCGCGCCGACAAGCGCGTCGTCCTCGACTTCCACAGCGGCTCCGGCAGCGCCTTCGAGCTGGAGGTGCTCGCGGACTGGTGGGACGACCGCGTCCTCGCCGCGCTCGTCGCCCTCCTCGGCAGCCACGACGGCTGGCTGGGCAGCCAGTGGGACACCGCGAGCCAGTCCTAGGGCCAGTCCTGGGGCCGCCTGCACTCCCGCTGTGGCCCAGGTGTCAGATGTACCCGGATGATGTGGGTGTACCGGGTGGCCGTTCCAGCGGATAAGGTCACAACGGCTTCGACTGCCTGTGCGAAAGCAAGGGGTACCAGGGTGACGGACGCGGCGAAGGCCGAGGCGGCGGCAGAAGTGAAGACGTGGGCACAGGGGCAGGCGACGCCCCCGAAGCGGGTGCTGATCGCCGCCGACAAGTTCAAAGGCTCCCTCACCGCCGTCGAGGTGGCCGAACGGGTGACTGCCGGGCTGCGGCGCGGCTGGTCCGGCGGGGCCGATCTGCTCCGTATCGACGCGCTCCCGGTCGCCGACGGCGGGGACGGCACGGTGGACGCGGCGGTCGCGGCCGGGTTCGAACGGCGCGAGGCGCGGGTGACCGGGCCGCTGGGCGACCCGGTCACGGCGGCGTACGCGCTGCGCGACGACGGTACGGCCGTGGTGGAGATGGCCGAGGCCTCCGGGCTGCGGCACCTCCCGGACGGGGTCTTCGCGCCGCTCGACGCCACCACGTACGGCAGCGGTGAGCTGCTGCGGGCGGCGCTCGACGCGGGCGCCCGCACGATCGTCTTCGGCGTCGGCGGCAGCGCCACGACCGATGGCGGCGCCGGAATGCTGAGCGCGCTCGGCGCGCGCTTCCTGCGCGCCGACGGCACGCCCGTCGCGCCGGGCGGTGGCGCGCTGGGCGAACTGGCCACGGCGGATCTGTCCGGCCTCGACCCGCGGCTCGGGCCGGTGGCGCTCGTGCTGGCCAGCGATGTCGACAATCCGCTGACCGGGCCGAAGGGCGCGGCGGCGATCTACGGCCCGCAGAAGGGCGCGAGCGAGGCCGATGTGGCGGCCCTGGACGCCGCCCTCGCCACGTACGTACGCGTCCTGGAGCGCGCCGTGGGTGCGCGGGCCGCCGAGTACGCGGCCGCGCCCGGCGCGGGCGCGGCGGGCGGTATCGGCTTCGGCGCGCTGCTCGGCCTCGGCGCGGTGTTCCGCCCCGGGATCGACGTGATGCTGGACGTCCTGGGCTTCGCGGCCGCGCTGGAGGGGGCCGACCTGGTGATCACGGGGGAGGGCTCGCTGGACGAGCAGACCCTGCACGGCAAGGCCCCGGCGGGCGTCGCGGCGGCGGCACGGGCGCGGGGCATCGAGGTGGTCGCGGTCTGCGGCCGCCTCGCGCTTTCCCCGGCGGCCCTCGGCGGCGCCGGTATCCGCCGCGCGTACCCCCTGACGGACCTGGAGCCGGACCCCGCCCGCTGCATCGCGCACGCGGGCCCCCTCCTGGAACGCGCGGCCGAACGCCTGGCGACGGACTTCCTGGGCTGACCCCGCGACTCCCGCCCCGGGCCGGGGGGTGTCACCCGTCGCGAAGCACTGGGCGCCGGACGTCCCCCGCCCTGCCGCCGAGCGGACGCCGGCGCTTGTTCCCCACCCCGCCCCTTCCCGAACCTGGTGGCAAGCCCCCGGACCCCGCTGGGGCTGTGCCCCGGGCCCCGGTCCGGGGGCTGCGCGTGTGCTCCGCGCCAGGGCACGCGCTGCGGGGCATCTGGCGAAATTGAGTACGGGTACGGGTACGGGTGCGTACCCGTACCCTGGTGTCATGAGTGGAGGGAGCATCACCATGTCCGACGCCAACGTCCGCATTCCCGCCGAGGCACGAGACCGGCTGGCCGAGATAGCGGCTTCGGAGGGGCTTTCCCTGCGGGCGTATCTGGCTCGTCTCGCCGACACCATGCTCACTCCCGCAGAGCGGGCCGAGCGCGCTCGGCAAGCTCGTGCCGTGCTGCAGGACTGGAACGGGTACAACCCCAGCGAAACCGAGGTGGCCGACCTGGATGCCGAGCTGGATCGGCGTCTGGCCGAGGCGGACGCCCGGTGACCGAGGCTCTGCACGTCGTGCTGGACGACACGGCCATGGTGGCCGCCGGGCGCGGCAATATCCTGCTCTCGCGCCTGATCCACCGTGCTCACGCCGAACCGGGCTGGTTCCTCTACGCCCCGGTCTGTGCCCTTGCGGAGGCCGACAGGGCCCGCCCTGGAACGGCAGAGCACATCGCCGCCCTGCCCAGCCTTGCCGTCCTTGATCTCGACCTGCCTGCCGCTTTGGCGGTGGCACGCGACGCCGCCGGATGGGCGGCTGCCCACACCGCGTACGTGGCCCAGCCAGCGCCTGAGCGCCCTGCTGGGGCAGTGATCGCGACGGCTGCGGCAGACGAGTGGAAGGGACGGCCGGTGCGGATCCTCGACGTGGGGCAGTAACTCCAGCCGTAAACGCCGAACGCCGCGGGGCCCGAGCGGTGTGCTCGGGCCCCGCGGCGTTCGGACGGTGTCCGTGGGCGGGCCCTAGGGGATCTGGGCCGCCCGCGCCTCGCGGCGGTTGTCGCGGAAGGCGTTGACTCGGCGGGCGGTGGCGAAGAGGGGGATCACCGCGCCCATGACGACCTGGAGGGCGCACGCCGACTGGAGCAGGAGCTCGCCGCCGGGGGCCTCGAAGGCCCAGGCGGCCAGCAGCGCCATGCTGGTGACGATCCAGCCGAGCATGGCCACGGCGAGGCGGCCGCGCGGCTTGGGGTATTCGACGCGGCTCACCATCAGCCACGCCACGCCGATGATCGCCAGCAGGGTCGGCACGAAGGGCAGGCCCAGCAGGACGACCGAGACGACCGTGAGCGCGCCGAAGGGGCTCGGCATGCCCTGGAAGACGCCGTCGCGCAGGGTGACGCAGGAGAATCTGGCCAGCCGGAGGACGACGGCGAGGAGCACCACGATCGCGCCCACCACCGAGACCCGCTGGTAGGCGTCGTCGGCGACCATGCCCCAGACGAGGACGAAGTACGCCGGGGCGAGCCCGAAGCTGACCAGGTCGGAGAGGTTGTCCAGCTCCGCGCCCATGGCCGAGCTGCGCAGCTTCCGTGCGACGAGGCCGTCGAAGAGGTCGAAGACGGACGCCAGCAGCATCAGCATGACCGCCGAGGCGGCGCTGTGGCGGGTCATACCGCCGTCCTCGCTGCCCGTGAGGTGCGGGATGAGGACGCCGGTGGTGGTGAAGTAGACCGCCAGGAAGCCACAGGTGGCGTTGCCGAGGGTCAGGGTGTCCGCTATCGACAGCCGGGTCGACAGTGGCATGTCGTCCGTCTCGTCGACGCCGTCCACGTCGGCCTCGGGCACCCAGGCGGCCTGGGTATCGGGATCAATCACGGTCAAGGCGAGTCACCCCCGCGGTGGTCGGCTGGCCGACCTCGACCGCGACATCGACGCCCTCGGGGAGGTAGACGTCCACGCGCGAGCCGAAGCGGATGAGACCGATCCGCTCACCCTGTTCGACCTTGGTGCCCTGCGGCACGTACGGAACGATTCGGCGGGCGACCGCGCCCGCGATCTGGACCATCTCGATGTCGCCCAGCTCGGTGTCGAAGTGCCAGACGACCCGCTCGTTGTTCTCGCTCTCCTTGTTGAACGCGGGAACGAAGCCGCCCGGGATGTGCTCGACGGAGGCCACGGTGGCGGCCAGCGGAGCACGGTTCACATGGACGTTGAGCGGGCTCATGAAGATCGCGACGCGGGTACGCCCGTCCTTCCACGGCATGATGCTCTGCACCACGCCGTCGGCCGGTGAGATGACGCGGCCCTGGGAGATCTCTCTCTCGGGGTCACGGAAAAACCACAGCATGCCCGCCGCGAGTGCGGTGGCGGGCACGGCGACTGCCGCCCAGCGTCCTGAGCGACGGGCGCGGGTGAGGCTGACCGCCGCGGTGGCGACGGTCGGGAGGAGCCACGGCGATGCTCCGCGCGCGAGGCGGACGCGGCCGCGTTGTGCAGAGGATTGGCTGTGGGGCATGGATGACCTTCGTAGCGGAGGATGCCGCGACGCAAGACTGGGGACGGCGGCTTTCCCGGATGGTATCGGTTGCGAGCGGTAACTGGGCAAGCGCCAGGGCCTGTCGGTGGCCGGTGAGTGGCCGAAGACCCATGGCGCGGTGTGACCTTCTTCTCTCGGATACCACCCCAAAAGGGACATCAGCCTTGGGTTCGGTAATCCTCCAGCAGTCGTCGTCCAATAATCATTTTCTGAATCTCGGCGGTACCTTCGCCGATGAGGAGCATCGGTGCCTCGCGGTAGAGACGCTCGATCTCGTATTCCTTGGAGAAGCCGTACCCGCCGTGGATGCGGAAGGCGTCCTCCACGACCTCTTTGCAGTACTCCGACGCCAGGTACTTCGCCATTCCCGCTTCGAGGTCGTTGCGCGCACCCGTGTCCTTCTTGCGGGCCGCTTTGACCATCATCGCATGCGCCGCCTCGACCTTTGTTCCCATTTCGGCCAGTTTGAACTGGATGGCTTGATGCTGGGCGATCGGCTTACCGAAGGTATGCCGCTGCTGTGCGTACGCGACGCCCAGCTCGAATGCGCGTTGTGCCACGCCACAGCCGCGCGCGGCCACATTGACCCGGCCGACCTCCACGCCGTCCATCATTTGGTAAAAACCCCGGTTGGTCGTTCCGCCGAGCACCCGATCGGCCGGAATGCGCAGTCCGTCCATGATGAGCTCGGTGGTGTCGACCCCCTTGTAGCCCATCTTCTCGATCTTGCCGGGAATGGTCAGACCGGGCCGGACCTCGCCGAAGCCCGGCTCCTTCTCGACCAGGAAGGTGGTCATGGACTTGTGCGGGGCGGAGCCCTCCCCGGCGCCTTCCCCGGTCCGGCACAGGACCGCCACCAGCGTGGACGTACCGCCGTTGGTCAGCCACATCTTCTGGCCGGTCAGCACGTACTCGTCACCGTCCGGCACCGCCTTGCTGCTGATCGCCGACACATCCGAGCCCAGTGCCGGCTCCGACATCGAGAAGGCACCGCGGGTCTCCCCGAGCGCCATCTTGGGCAGGAAATATTCCTTCTGCTCCTGGGTGCCGTGCTGCTTCAGCATGTACGCCACGATGAAGTGGGTGTTGATGATGCCGGAGACGCTCATCCAGCCGCGGGCGATCTCCTCCACACACAGTGCGTAAGTGAGCAGTGACTCGCCCAGGCCGCCGTATTCCTCCGGGATCATCAGCCCGAAGAGCCCCAGCTCCTTCAGGCCCTCGACGATCCGGGTCGGATATTCGTCGCGGTGCTCCAGTTCGGTGGCGACCGGCAGGATCTCCTTGTCGACAAACTCCCTGACCGTGGAGAGGATCTCCCGCTGGATGTCGGTCAGCCCCTCGGTCTGCGCCAGACGGCCCATATCACTGCCCTCCCAGCTCCGGGCGGCCCGGCTGCTCGCCGCCCCGCTCCTTGATGTATGTGGCGGTCGGCACCATCACCTTCCGCCGGAAGACGCATACGAGAGTGCCGTCCTGCTTGTAGCCCTTCGTCTCCACATGCACGATTCCGCGGTCGGATTTGGACTTCGACGGCGTCTTGTCCAGCACCTCGGTCTCGCCGTAGATGGTGTCGCCATGGAACGTCGGCGCGACGTGCTTCAGCGACTCGACCTCCAGGTTGGCGATGGCCTTTCCGGAGACGTCCGGGACCGACATGCCGAGCAGCAGGGAGTAGATGTAGTTCCCGACGACGACGTTTTTGCCGAAATCGGTCGTCTTCTCGGCATAGTTGCTGTCCATGTGCAGCGGGTGATGATTCATGGTGAGCAGACAGAAGAGATGGTCGTCGTACTCGGTGACCGTCTTTCCCGGCCAGTGCCGGTAGACGTCGCCCACCGTGAACTCTTCGTAAGTGCGGCCGAACTGCATCGTGCTCACGCCTCCGGGGGCTCGAAGGTGGACGTCCGGGGCATTCCGGCCGCGCGGCCCTTGCCCGCGACGACCAGCGCCATCTTGCGGCTGGCCTCGTCGATCATCTCGTCGCCCAGCATCGCCGAGCCCTTCATGCCGCCCGCCTCGGACGTGCAGTACTCGTACGCGTCGAGGATCAGCTCGGCGTGGTCGTAGTCCTCCTGCGACGGCGAGAAGACCTCGTTCGCCGCCTCCACCTGGCCCGGGTGCAGCACCCATTTGCCGTCGAAGCCGAGTGCCGCCGCGCGCCCGGCCACCTCGCGGTAGCCGTCCACGTTCTTGATCTGCAGGTACGGGCCGTCGATGGCCTGGAGGTCATGGGTGCGGGCGGCCATCAGGATGCGCATCAGGATGTAGTGGTAGGCGTCCGCCGGGTAGCCGGGCGGCTGCTCGCCCACGACCAGCGACTTCATATTGATGGACGCCATGAAGTCGGCCGGGCCGAAGACGATGGTCTCCAGCCGGGGCGAGGCGCCGGCGATCTCGTCGACGTTCACCAGGCCCTTGGCGTTCTCGATCTGCGCCTCGATGCCGATCCGGCCGACCTCGAAGCCCATCGTCTTCTCGATCTGGGTGAGCAGCAGGTCCAGCGTCCGCACCTGCTGGGCGTCCTGCACCTTCGGCAGCATGACGCAGTCCAGGTTCGGGCCCGCGCCCTCGACGACCGTGATGACGTCCCGGTACGTCCAGTGGGTGGTCCAGTCGTTGACCCGCACCACCCGGGTCTTGCCCGTCCAGTCGCCCTCGTTCAGCGCCTTGACGATGGAGTGCCGGGCGTCCTCCTTCGCCAGTGGCGCGCACGCGTCCTCCAGGTCCAGGAACACCTGGTCGGCCGGGAGGCCCTGGGCCTTCTCCAGGAAGCGCGGATTGGACCCGGGAACGGCCAGGCAGGAGCGGCGCGGCCGCAGCACTCGGTCTGCGGTGGCGGGCGCGGGGGTGGGGGCGGTCATACGGGAACCTCCAGTGCGGGAAGCGTGTTCGCGGTGCGGATCTCGTCGACGATACGGCCGATGATCTCCGTGATACCGAAGTCCTTGGGGGTGAAGACGGCAGCGACACCCGCCGCGCGCAGTGCGGCGGCGTCCGCGGCCGGGATGATGCCGCCGACGATGACGGGAATGTCCCGCGCCCCGGCCTGCCGCAGCCGCTCCAGGACGTCGGGCACCAGCTCGGCGTGCGAGCCGGAGAGGATCGACAGGCCGACGCAGTGCACGTCCTCGGCGACGGCCGCCGTGACGATCTGCTCCGGGGTGAGCCTGATGCCCTGGTAGATCACCTCGAACCCGGCGTCCCGGGCCCGTACGGCGATCTGCTCGGCGCCGTTGCTGTGCCCGTCCAGGCCGGGCTTGCCGACCAGCAGCCGCAGCCGCCCGCCGCCCAGCTCGGCCGCGGTCTTCCCGACCTTCTCGCGGACGGCGGCGAGCGCGCTGCCCGCCTCCGCGGTGACGGCCAGCGGCGCCCCGCCGACCCCGGTGGGGGCCCGGAACTCGCCGAACACATCGCGCAGCGCCCAGGACCACTCGCCGGTGGTGACCCCGGCGCGGGCGCACTCCACCGTCGCGGCCATCAGGTTGTCGGTGCCCATGGCGGCCTTGCGCAGCGCCGAGAGGGCGCTGTCGGCGCGGTGGGCGTCGCGCTGCTCACGCCAGGTGTGCAGGGCGGAGACCACCCGTGCCTCGTTCGCCGGGTCGACCGTCATGATCGCGGTGTCCAGGTCGGCGGTGAGCGGATTGGGCTCGGTGCCTTCGTAGCAGTTGACGCCGACGATCTTCTCCTCGCCCGCCTCGATCCTCGCCCGCCGCGCGGCGTGCGAGGCGACCAGCTGGGCCTTGAGATAGCCGGACTCGACGGCGGCCATCGCCCCGCCCATCTCCTGGATGCGCTCGATCTCGGCCTCGGTCTCCTCCGTCAGCTCGGCGACCTTGGCCTCGATGACGTGCGAGCCCGCGAAGATGTCGTCGTACTCCAGCAGATCGCTCTCCTGCGCCAGCACCTGCTGGATGCGCAGCGACCACTGCTGGTCCCAGGGCCGGGGCAGGCCCAGCGCCTCGTTCCAGGCGGGCAGCTGGACGGCGCGGGCGCGGGCGTCCTTGGAGAGGGTGACGGCGAGCATCTCCAGCACGATGCGCTGGACGTTGTTCTCCGGCTGGGCCTCGGTCAGCCCGAGCGAGTTGACCTGGACGCCGTAGCGGAAGCGGCGGTGCTTGGGGTTCTCGATGCCGTACCGCTCGCGGGTGATCCGGTCCCAGATGCGGCCGAAGGCGCGCATCTTGCACATCTCCTCGATGAACCGGACGCCCGCGTTCACGAAGAAGGAGATCCGGGCCACCACATCGCCCTTGCGCTCCTCCGGTACCTGCCCGGAGGCGAACACCGCGTCCAGGACGGCGATCGCCGTCGACATGGCGTACGCGATCTCCTGCACCGGAGTGGCCCCGGCCTCCTGCAGGTGGTAGCTGCAGATGTTGATCGGGTTCCACTTGGGGATGTGGTGGACCGTGTACGCGATCATGTCGGTGGTCAGCCGCAGGCTCGGCCCCGGCGGGAAGACATGCGTCCCGCGCGAGAGGTACTCCTTGACGATGTCGTTCTGCGTCGTCCCCTGGAGCTTGGCGCTGTCGGCACCGTGCTCCTCCGCGACCACCTGGTACAGCGCCAGCAGCCACATGGCGGTGGCGTTGATGGTCATGGAGGTGTTCATCTGCTCCAGCGGGATGTCCTGGAACAGCCGCCGCATGTCGCCCAGATGGGAGACCGGGACCCCGACCCGGCCCACCTCGCCCCGGGCGAGGATGTGGTCGGGGTCGTAGCCGGTCTGGGTGGGCAGGTCGAAGGCGACCGACAGCCCGGTCTGGCCCTTGGCCAGGTTGCGCCGGTACAGCTCGTTGGACGCCTCGGCGGTGGAGTGCCCGGCGTACGTCCGCATGAGCCACGGGCGGTCCTTGGGGCGGGGTTCGCCACTCATCACACGTCCCTGCTGTGCTTGTCGGTCCGCTCCGACAAGTCGTCACGGAACAGGTTGATGGCCTCGATGTGCTGGTCGCGCATCGTCTGGTCGCGCACACCCATACCCTCCTCGGGGGCCAGGCACAGCACGCCGACCTTGCCCTGGTGGAGGTTGCGGTGGACGTCGTACGCGGCCTGGCCGGTCTCGTCCATGCGGTATGTCTTGGACAGCGTCGGGTGGATCTTGCCCTTGGCGATGAGGCGGTTGGCCTCCCACGCCTCGCGGTAGTTGGCGAAGTGTGAGCCGACGATCCGCTTCAGCGACATCCACAGGTAGCGGTTGTCGTACTCATGGGTGTAGCCGGACGTCGAGGCGCAGGTGACGATCGTGCCGCCCTTGCGGGTGACGTACACCGAGGCGCCGAAGGTCTCCCGGCCCGGGTGCTCGAAGACGATGTCCACGTCCTCGCCGCCGGTCAGTTCGCGGATCTTCTTGCCGAACCGTTTCCACTCGCGCGGGTCCTGGGTGTGCTCGTCCTGCCAGAAGCGGTAGTCCTCGGCGGTGCGGTCGATGATCGCCCTGGCCCCCATCTTCCGGCAGATCTCGGCCTTCTGCGGGGAGGAGACGACGCAGACCGGGTTCGCCCCGCCCGCCAGCGCGAACTGGGTGGCGTAGGAGCCGAGTCCACCGCTCGCGCCCCAGATCAGCACGTTGTCGCCCTGCTTCATCCCGGCGCCGTTGCGGGAGACGAGCTGCCGGTACGCGGTCGAGTTGACCAGGCCGGGTGCGGCCGCCTCCTCCCAGCTCAGGTGGCGCGGCTTGGGCATGAGCTGGTTGGACTTGACAAGGGCGATCTCGGCGAGCCCGCCGAAGTTGGTCTCGAAGCCCCAGATGCGCTGCTCGGGGTCGAGCATGGTGTCGTCGTGGCCGTCGGCGCTCTCCAGCTCGACCGACAGGCAGTGCGCGACGACCTCGGCGCCCGGCTTCCAGACGTTCACGCCGGGGCCGGTGCGCAGCACGACGCCCGCGAGGTCGGAGCCGATGATGTGGTACGGCAGATCGTGCCGCTTGGCGAGCGGGGAGAGCTTGCCGTACCGCTCCAGGAAGGCGAAGGTGGACAGCGGCTCGAAGATCGAGGTCCACACGGAGTTGTAGTTGACCGAGCTGGCCATCACGGCGACGAGGGCCTCGCCGGGGCCGAGTTCGGGCACCGGGACCTCGTCCACGTGCAGCGACTTGCGGGGGTCCTTCTCCTTGGTGGTGAGGCCCGCGAACATATCGGCCTCGTCCTTGCGCACGGTCACCGCGCGGTACGACTCGGGGACGCGCAGGGCCGCGAAGTCCTGGGGGCTCGTGTCCGACGCGAGGATCGCGTCAAGTATCTCGTTCATCGGTGCCTCCGGCGAAGCGTCCATGAGGGGACGCCTGAGGGAACGCTGGGCTCGTGACGGGGGTGAAGAGCTGCTGGCTGTGAAAGCTGCTGGCTGGCTGCTGTGCCGTCGGTTCGGCGGAGGTTCTTCGGCCTGGGGCGCGGGTGAGCGCCGTGAGCCCGCCTGGTGACGCAGGCGGTGTCCGGGCGCACAAGGCGGCTTGCGGGGACAGCCGACGCGCGAGGTGTGCAGCGCGCCGACCGCCCGGACATCTTCACCATATGGCACTGTGTGCCACCCCGCAAGACACTGAGTGCCAACAAGTTCTCTCAGTTGTCATCTCGGCTGCACGCATGAGCAAGAAACGGCCGCCCCGGGAGGGGCGGCCGTTGCGGATGGTGTTCGGTTGTGTGGTTCTCGTTTCCTAGCCGTTCTTTTCCAGCGAGAGCGCGAAGACGTGGGCCCGGGCGGTCCCCGACGCGGGTGCGGCCAGGGTGATCGAGGACAGCTCCTTGGCCGGGTCCAGCGCCACCACCTGGTGGAAGATCGCCGCCTTCGTCCCCACCGGTCCGCTCCGGGCGTGGATCTGGCTGGTCCGCACCGCCTCCGTCTCCCCGTACGCCGGTCCCGACAGCCACGCTGTGAGCTGGACTTTCACCGTCGCGGTCGAGCCGTCCGCGTACGAGGCGACCGCCGGGATCGTCACGTCGCCGGTGTCACCCACGCCCAGCACATGGAGCCTGGCGTAACTCCCCGCCGGGGCCGCGACCTTCTGGCCCGCCGCGATCACGTTGTTGTCCGAGCCCTCGCTGCCGTTGGTGAACGCGAAGGTGATCCCGTCGTCCTCGGTCTGCCCGGTCTGCGGCAGCTGCGCCATCGGGTACGTGCGCCCCGTACCGTCGAAGTCGCCGTCGCCGTAGTACATCTCGGTGGTGATGGCGTCGTTGTCGAAGGCGCCGGTCAGCTCGACCTGGGTGACCTGGCCCGTCTGCGGCAGCTCCGGCAGCCCCCACCGGTCGGCGGGCTGCGACACCTTCACCGGGGCGATATGGAAGTCCGGGCGGGGTCCCGTGGCCGAGTAGACCACCGCCTCCTCGTCCCGGCCGAGGTCGATCTCGATCACGCCGTCGCCCAGATCCCGCCACTTCGGGGCCGGGCCGCGCACCCCGGCGACCTTGATCCGCCCGGTCAGCGAATGCCGCACCCGGCACGGTTCCCCGGCCAGGCTCCGCATCCGCACCCATCGCGTCCGGCCGCCCTTGCGCACCGCGCTGACCAGGAACGCGCCCTCGGTGCGGAAGTCGTGCAGCGCCACGTCTTTCCACTCGCCGGGCACCCCGGGGAAGAACCGGATGATCCCGCCCCAGCTCTGGCAGAGCATGTCGTGCATCGCCTGCGCGCCCGACAGCGGGGTCTCGATCACCGGACCCGCCTCGTAGTAGTGCGTATTGGGCTGGATGAAGCGCGCCACCAGCTCGCGCAGATACTTCAGCGCGTCGTCGCCCCGGCCCATCTGGGTCGAGATCGAGGCCGCGCCGGAGAAGCTGTAGCCGCGCAGCGCGCCCTCGAAGCCGATCCAGTGCTCCAGCGAGCGGGTGATCAGGTCGCGGTTCTCCTTCTGGTCCCAGTTGACCAGGTAGAGCGGGTAGACGGAGAGCATGTGCGAGTAGTGGCGGTGCGACTTGGCGAACGGGACGCCGGTGCCGACCATGAAGCCGTTCTCGTCCACCGGGTACGGGACGAGCTTGTCCAGCGCCTCACGCCACTTGGGCGCCAGCGGATCGTCCTTGCCCAGCAGTTCGACGGTCTCCAGCAGGGCCCCGCAGGACCAGCGCAGCAGCGCCAGGTCGTAGTTGCAGTCCGGGGCCGGGCCGTACTCGGGCGAGAAGGTCTTCGGCAGATGGAGCCTGCCGTCGGCCTGTTCGGTGAGGAAGTGCAGGTAGTAGTTGGTGGAGCGGCGCAGCAGCGGATAGAGCACGTCCTCCAGCAGGCCCCGGTCCATGGAGTGCCGGTAGTGGAGCCAGACGTTGTGCAGCGCCCAGGGCAGGTTGCCGACCTCCGCCGAGTCGCCGACGCCCGGGACCGGCACCGTGCCGTTGTCCTCGCAACTCGCGTCGGTGGAGCGGCGCAGTCCGGCCGAGTCGGCGCGGTACTCCGGTTTGAGGGCGCCGATCAGGACGTCGGTGTTCTCGGCCAGGGTGCGCGCAATCGCGTCCAGCTCCAGGTGGTTGGAGCCCAGCACCGGCCAGTACTCCAGCTGGACATTGAGGTTCCACCACACCCCCGGCCAGGGCGTCGGCTCCACCCACGGGCCGGTGGTGGCCATCACGGGGGCGTGCTCCCGGGCCGCGCACGCGAGCTTGTAGAGCTGAATCCAGTAGAAGCTCTGGAGCATCGCGTCGGGGACCGACAGGAAGCTCTTGCGGTAGAAGCGGTGCCACCAGTCGCGGTGGGAGCGCAGCAGGCTGGAGACCGGCAGCGCGGACGCCTTGCGGGCCGTCGTGATGGCCCGGCCCTCGGCGTCCGTCCCCGGGTGCGAATGCGCCACGGACAGGTAGTACGTACGCTCCCGGCCCGCGCCGCGCTCCTTGTGCGCGGTCACCGTCTGCCCGCCCGCCACCATGGACTGGACGGTGACGCCGAGCCCGTCCTCGGTGCGGCTGACCGGCGCCGGGTTGGGCTCGAACCCCTTCGGCGGGTCCTCGCGGACGATGCGCGGGCTGACGGCGGGGGAGGGACGGAACTCCCAGCGGAACCCCTCCTCGCCCGCGCTCGCCTCGACGGTGGCGAGGAGCGTCGTCCGGTCGTTGTGGATGAGCGCGCGCAGCGTGAGACGGCCCTTGTCGGTGGTGATCGTGCCGCGTAACTCGGCGTCCCACAGGGTGAGGCGCAGATCGACGCCGGTGATCTTCCCGGCCGGGCGCAGCAGCAGATTGCCGACCGGCAGCCGCGCCACGCCCCAGTCGCTGCCGCCCTGGGTGGGGCGGTGGTCCTGGACCTCGCCGTGGTGGACGGTGAAGCGCAGGGCGTTCTCGCCGGGCTCCTGGTAGACCATCGAGCCGAGCAGGCCGTTGCCGAGGAACGGGCCCTCGTACCAGGTGCGCGGCATCCGCTTCCAGATCAGGTCCTGCGCGGACAGAAAGCGCTGCCATTCCGGGTCCGTCCGCATGCCGCTCAGGACCACGGAACGCCCGCTCTCGGCCGCCTCCGCCTCCGGTGCGGGGAGGGCCGCCCCCGCCGTCGATCCCGCGGCGGCGCCGACGGCCACCCGGCCCAGGAAACCGCGTCTGCTGACTGCCATCGTCGATCAGCTCCGTCCGAAAAGACAGCGAGATTGGTCCGATGATTTGGCTAGACGGGAGCGTAGGAAGGGACTAATGATGCGTCAAGGCGCCGGATAGATCTGATGTATTGGTCTGTTGTGGCACCTCTGTATCGCCACATGTCCCGTGGGAGGGAACGATGCGCGTCATTCGGTCCAGGGTCACCAAAGCCGCGGCGGGCATCGCCTGCGTGGTGGCCACCCTCGTACCACTCCAAGCCGAAGCCGCAGGTCAGGCGGACGGCTCGAACGGCTCGGGCAGTCGTAGTTGGCGGCTGACCGCCGGGAAGGGCCAGGTCAGCGGGAAGCTCGACCTGACCCGAGACGGCGGCCTCACCCTCACCGCCCGGCACGGCTCCACCA
>Ga0307508_10003093_pt1 | contig 17091 bp, 17 predicted proteins | sample 9_EM_MG_FD_203089 | JGI IMG/M metagenome (GOLD analysis project Ga0307508, IMG submission 203089) | Populus trichocarpa ectomycorrhiza microbial communities from riparian zone in the Pacific Northwest, United States - 9_EM | ecosystem: Host-associated > Plants > Roots > Unclassified | place...
ATAAAAAAGCTGCTGTCTGCACCAAGTACTGAAGAGCCACACAACGGCGAAAAACGATCTGAACCCACACCTTCAATCGTTTATACTGCAGTTACAGCGCTCTTCACCAAAAATCCTCACACATCTTACCTTCTCAACTTTTCCCTCGATGCTGTTTTCCATTCGTCCCCTTCGCGGATTCAGATCAGGTGAAATCCATTTTTGAGGTTTATCTTGGTGAACCATTGCGCCCCTTGGACCCGATCTTGCAGCTCCTGCATGAGAGGTAGTGGGTACCGGTTTGGGATCGTGATCCGATTTAGGGCTCGGTAGTCTACATATAGATGTAATCCTCGACCGTGTGGTTTTGGCACAAAGAGGATTGGGGAGCCAGCTGGGGATGTGGAGCGCTTGATTTTCCCCGTTTTTTCCATTTCTGTCAGCCATTCCCTCAGGGTCCGGAGTTCTTCTTCTGAGAGGGGGTAGATAGGTCCCCATGGTGCCATGCTTCTTTCCTGGAGATCGATCTTGCAGTCGTAGGGTCGGTGTTTGGGGAGGGCATCTGCCGTCTCTTTTCCCATGATTCCAAGGTATTGACGGAATTCCATCGGAACAGCTTTTAGCGGATCTTCCTCCCCTGCCGGCAACACATACCCGATAACCCGAGCACTGGGATTGGTTGCGATTGATTCGTCCCAGGTTAGGGAGATGGGCCCCGTTTCATACCGGGTGCATTTCCTCATGCATTCCACGCTGTTGAATCGTACTTCTTCATTTGTCCAAGCCCCCTGCGGCGGGTGCGTTGTTATCCAGTCAAAAAGGAGGAAGGCGTCGATATCTGCCTCCATTGGTGAGATCTCGAATATTTCCTTCGTATAGCGCTTTCGGTGCTGGAGGAGTAAGGGCTCTATATAACATTGGCCTGCCCTCTGGACGCTTTCCCCCGTATAGCTTTCTATGCTATGGGCTTGCTTGTGTTTCTTCTTCAGGATACCGAGCCATTCCATGGTCTGGCTATTAAGGAGCGCTATGGAGCACCCGGTATCCAATAGCACCCGGATTTGGTGTTTCTTCCCGTCCAGGTGTAATATCATGGTGATGATGGGATGGGTGCTGTGCGTTTCTCCCCTTGGTTTCTTTGACCAGGTTCCAGCACTTGGTTCCTGGTTTTTCCGTTTCTGGGATAGTCCACATATTGTCGTAGAGGTCTCAGGCTGTGGCGATTCCTGACCCCTTAAAAATCCGAGTCGGATTCCGCCCACAACGGTGCTTCCGTATCTATTTCCATGGCTTCCACTGCTGCCACCTTCCGTTGCTTGGTTGCGGGGGTTTCTTCGGTTTCTCTGTCTTCCCTTCCTCGCTTTTGCCCGACGGCCACCGCCTTCCACAGGGCAGGGAGAAGTGCGGTTCCTTTCACTGTGCTGAAGGAGAAGCATTCGTAGGTTCGGTGTCCACTTCTTCCGCACCTCCAGCAGTCATCTCGCCTTTACCCGTACTCCTCCTGTTCCTTCGCCGGGACTCCTTTAATTGGTTCATCCCTAGAAGCCCAGTGGTCTTTTCCTCCCCACCAGGGGCGTTTGTCTGGTTGGGGTCCCATTCTGTCCTGGTGGGACTTGTCCGTCTCCTTTCCCCGCTTGCTGCCCTTGGAGTTCTTTTTGTCCTGCCCTTCCTTTCTCCGTTTGTTATTTTTCCCACTGGTCCCTGAGGAACTGCTGCCCTTCGTTTGCTCGCATCAGGAAAAAAAAAATTGCGTCCTGAGCGTCCGGACGCACTAGACACTCTGGACGCTTCGGACGCAACCTGCTTAACTCGGACGCAGTTCGCCATGGCACTGTGCATCCGGACGCAGCTCGCCACGGCACCATGTGTCCGGACGCAGCTCGCCACAGCATCTGCTTACCGGACGGAGCATGTCAGCGCATTTTCCTTCTGGATGCAGCCGTATCAGGGTATTTTCCTTCTGGACGCAGCCATGTCAGGGCATTTTCCTTCTGGAAGCAGCCGTGTCAGGGCATTTTCCTTCTGGACGCAGCCGTGTCAGGGCATTTCCCTTCTGGACACTGCCGTGTTAGGGCAAATGGTGTCTGGACGACGCGTGTCATGGCACCACGGTCACGCTGGCTGTCAAGGCACGGACCATCGCAGCAAATACTCTTGTCGCATTCGCAAACATGCAGCGGGTCCCAGGCATAGTGACTCAGTCCAGTTCTATTCATTCTATCTAATGTACATCTATATATGCTACTACCACACTTCGCGCGGAAACAAAGGAAAGTTGGCAAATATGACACGACGCGTTGAGCACGACAGGATGAGCACGACGCGATGAGCATGACGAGATGAACACGACGCGACGAGCACGACGACTATGAGGAGGATGGCGATGAGCACACTGCCGGCGGCGAGGACGATAGCAAATAGGACGCAGCGAGTATGATTGCGAGCTTTGTGACGTAGTTAGCGCAGCTCTCAGAGTGACAGACAGCGGGAAGTTGTACAATACAACGTGACGAGTACGATGTCAATGAGGGTGCCGGCGGCGAGAACGATAGCGGGTAGGATGCGGCGAGTATGATGTCAATGAGGGTGCCGGTGGCGAGGACGATAGCAAGTATGACGCGGCGAGTATGATTGCAAGTAAGACGCGGCGAGTATGATTGCGAGCTTTGTGACATGGTTAGCGTAGCTCTCAGAGTGACAGACAGTGGGAGGTTGTACAATACAACGTGATGAGTATGATGTCAATGAGGGTGCCGGCGGCGAGAACGATAGTGGGTAGGACACGGCGAGTATGATGTCAATGAGGGTGCCGGCGGCGAGAACGATAGCGAGTAGGCCGCAGCGAGTATGAGCGTGTGTAAGACGCGGTGAGTATGATGTTAATAAGGGTGCCGGCAGCGAGGGCGATAGCAAGTAGGACGCGGTGAGTATGATTGCAAGTAAGAGGTGGCCAGTATGGTGGCGAGCTTTGTGACATGGTTAGCACAGCTCTCGGAGTGACAGACAGCGGGAAGTTGTACAATACAATGTGACGAGTACGATGTCAATGAGGGTGCCGGTGGCGAGAACGATAGGGGGTAGGACACGGCGAGTGTGGGCGAGTAGGACGCAGCAAGTATGAGAGCGAGTAAAACGTAGCGAGTATAATGGCGAGAAAGGCGCAACGAGTAAGATGTCGATTAGGAAAATGTCGACGAGTAGGACGAGGTGAAAGGAGAAGAAAAAAGGGGTCTATCTATGAGTGATGAGCCGAACCTTGCGAAAGCGCAAGCGTTAGTAGTGGCTTGGTGCTTTCTATTGCCACCGTACTCACCGCGACTTACTCGCCGCGTCCTACTCTCTATCATCCTTGCCGCTGGCACCATCATTGACATCGTACTCGTCACCTTGTATTGTACAACTTCCCGCTGTCTGTCACTCCGAGAGCTGTGCTAACCATGTCACAAAGCTCGCCATCATACTCGCCGCGTCTTACTTGCAATCATACTCGCCGCATCCTACTTGCTATCGTCCTCGCCGCTGGCACCCTCATTGACATCATACTCGCCGCGTCTTACGCACGCTCATACTCGCCACGGCCTACTCGCTATCATTCTCACCGTGGGCACCCTCATTGACATCATACTCGCTGCGTCCTACCCGCTATCGTCCTCGCCGCTGGCACCCTCATTGACATCGTACTCCTCACTGTGTATTGTACAACTTCCCAGTGTCTCTGTCACTCTGAGAGCTGCGCTAACTATGTCACAAAGCTCGCAATCATACTCATCGTGTCCTACTTGCTATCATCCTCTCCGCCGGCGGCGTGCTCATCGCCATCCTCCTCATAGTCGTCGTGCTCATCATGTCGTGTTCATCTCGTCGTGCTCATCGCGTCGTGTTTATTGTGTCGTGCTCATCGTGTCGTGCTCATCGCGTCATGCTCAACGCGTCGCGCTCATCGCGTCGTACTCATCGCGTCGTGCTCATCGCGTCGTGCTCAACACGTTGTGTTGTATTTGCCAACTTTCCTTTGTTTCCACGCGAAGTTTGGTAGTAGCATATATAGATGTACATTAGATAGAATGAATAGAACTGGACTGAGTCACTATGCCTGGAACCCACTGCGTGTTTGCAAATGCGACAAGAGTATTTGCTACGATGTTCCGTGCCTTGACAGACAGCGTGACCATGGTGCCATGACACGCATCGTCCGGACGCCATTTGCCCTGATACGGCTGCACCCAGAAGGGAAATACTCTGACACGGCTGCATCCAGAAGGAAAATGCCCTGACACAGCTGCGTCCAGAAGGAAAATACCCTGATACGGCTGCATACAGAAGGAAAATAGCTTGACACGCTCCGTCCGGTAAGCAGATGCCATGGCGAGCTGTGTCCGGACGCACGGCGCCCTGGCATACGGCGTCCGAATGCACGGTGCCATGGCGGGCTGCGTCCGAATTCACATTGCCTGTGCGTTTCGCGTTGGGAGCGGTATGTTCCCTGCCAGGGTACGTCCAGAGCATCCCGAGCGCCTGGTGAATCTGGACGCAGCCTGTGCGTCCGGATGCAGATTTTTTTTCCTGATGACTCCCGGGCTTGTTTCAGTGCCTTTTTCTTTTCCACCTGCAGACCTGCTTGATGGGTGGCTTGCAGGAAGCCTTCGTTGTCCATGAAATCTTCTAGGTAGTGGGCGAACCGCATGTTGTTAAAGATTGCCCGATCACCATTTCTCTGAGAATCTTCACACGAGCAGAGAGAGAGAGAGAGAGAGAAAGAGATTATGTTTGAACGAGATGATTTGATTGTTGACGGGTGATAAAATCGCCCGAGGTAGACGTAACAAGTATCTTATTCAAAATGCTATGAAGAAGTATGTAAGAGTATAGAAGAAAGAGTGCAAAAGACGCTGCTATGGAAGAATGCCAAGCCGTCGTTACCAGGATCCCCTTGCCATTGTCGTTACCATGGCGTTGCTCCCCACGGCGTTGCTGCCGCCGCCGTTGCTGCGGTGTCGCTTCCGTCGGCGCGCCACACCTGAGCGGCGAGAAGCAATTCCAACACATGTCGAGTACTGTGTCGGGCATTGCGAGGTCCACCTTTTTGCGTAAGGCTTCGCCAGTTGCTCGGGCGAAGTTGTTGAGCGCCCAGAACTCCGTGAGGTATGCGCGGATGGACCCTTGGTATTTGAGCTGCCCTAACTTGAGTTGGGCGTCCACTGCCTCCCGTTCGTTCCGATACTCCGATCGGATAGCCGCGGAGTAGTTGACCCAGGTGTCGTTTTCTCCCAGTTCTCGGTACTGGTGGAGGTGCCACACCAGGGTGGTGTCGGTTAGAAGGGTTCCGACCCAGGCAATTTTCTGGTGGTCGACCGTTTCTGGGTAGAATCCCAGATACATTGTGACTGATTCCCACCATTGGTTGAAGGTGGACGAGCTTTTCCCATCGAATTTCTTGGGATTTTCCATTTTGAACCTTGAGGTGTGCACCCGTTCTTCCCTCGCCGGCTGTCCTACGGCTTGTGCCGCCGCGATTCCGGCCCACACTAGCTGGGCTATTTCCCCTGGCATAAGCATGGTTGCCAGCTGGTCCTGGGTAGGTTCCCTTGTTCCTGGTGGGGGCCTCCCTGTCGGAAGGTTCCGTTCGTACAGGCCGTTGTCACCCTCGCTAGGAGGGGGCGAAGGCAAGGGTGGTGCTCCTCTCCACGGAGGCCTCGGTGGGGATCCACACCTTCCTGCCCCTCCTGCACCTTGGGGTCTCTGCGGCAGGTCTGTAGCCGGGACTGCCGGGGGCCTTTGTCACCGTTGTTGGGTTCCTCCGAGCAAGGGACTCCCCAGTACCAGCCGGGTTGGTGGTGCCCCTGGGCTTTGAGTGGGCCGGGTCCGTCCGGCCGGTGTTGCAGGCAGGGGGACTTTAGTGGCTACCTGCAACAATTCATCCTGTACTTGGGCTAGCCATTGCTCCAGGCTGGCCATTCGATCACGATCCTCGTTTCGTTGTTGCTCGAGTGTTTCTACCTTCCGTTGGTGGTCAGCAGTCGATTTTCCTACATTACCTTGGAACTCCATCAGGTGGATGTTTCTGGCCAGGTTTGCTTCTGACAGGAAAGCCACCACATCGTGCATTCGGGCTACTTGTGTCGCTTCGTGTACCCGATGAAGATCACTGGTCTTGAAGTGCTTGAGAATGGCTTCCCAGACCTGTCTAGTGAATGCCTGGTACACATTAGCGGATACCATAAGCTCGTTTCTTACCCAGTCTCCTGAGATCTGTTCCTTGGCTTCCATTTGCTCGTAGATGTATTGGGCTCCTTGTGCCTGTCGGTTGTAGGCTGCTTCAATCCGCCTGACGCGCCGGTCCGTATGGTCCAACGTGTTGCCGCAGATGTCCATTAGCTGGCGTAAGTCCTGCTCGGCCTGCTGCTGGTGGTTGGCCATTGCCCGTATCCACCCGACTGGGTTGGCAATTTCTAAGGCTTCCTCCTGAGGTTCTTCGTTATTGGTAATCTGGAGCAGCCCACGGGGCACTTCCAACTGGAGCATGTTATAGTAGGACTAGGTAGACATTTCTCAGTATAGATCAAGAAAGTCTCCGGTGTGGATAGTTGAATCGTAGTCGAAGTGGTAGTCAAATAGGTCGAAGAGTTTGTCTTCCTTGAAGTCGGAGGGTTGGGATAGTAGCGCGCAGTTCCACCACTGCTGGGTATACCAATGGTATGGGACGCACTCGATTGTTTCGTGGATCGGCTTTGTTCCGTCGAAGAATTCTTCCCACTGCTCGTATTTTGAGATTTCATTGTCGATTGACTGAAAGGTGTAGTCGAAGGAGTATTGGGACTTAGGCTCTAAGAAGGTAGATAGTTCGAGTAGGTAGAGGTGGTCTTCGAAGCAAGTCATGAAAGTAGGGTGATTTGAGATCGAGATTATAGTGTGACACTGGGGTTGTATCGTAACCGGAGTGCGGGTAGGGTCAAAGGTAATCAGGCTACTTTCGATAATTCACAACGGAATAATCTTAGATCTTGTGTGTGGGTTCGGTGGTAGTGTTGGTGAGGATGTTCATGCTGTCTTTTCCTTCCGTTCGGAGCGGAAAACCTCTGTCTTATATCTGAGTGGCACCGGCGTGAGAAATGGTGACTCGGATTTGGATTCCCCCGAGGTGCATGGACCCCGTGGGTGACTCATTGGCCCTGGCAGGGTGTAGATAAGGGGAGATGAGGTTTCATGCAAGCGGGCGGGGTGCTTTCCCTACCGGACTCTCTTCCGTGCTCTATCAGCAGGCGACATGGTATCCCCTCCTTTCGGGGGAGGGGTCATAGCCCAAGTCCGGCGGTCCGTGCGCCATCAGCAGGCGACGTGGCATCCCCTCCTTTCGGGGGAGGGGTCATAGCCCAAACATCTCGCCGTTTGCAATCTTCCCCTCACCTCCTGAGATATGTGTCTTAGGTCCGTCTTGGCTGTAAGTTCATCTCCAGACCTTATCTCCCTCCTAGACTCTCTGGGTACGTTCCGTCATCCTTACGTACCTTTCTCTAGCTTAGCTATGTACTCGAGATATTTCAGGTGTAACAGGTCCAGACCGGACTATGTCGAACACTGGTCCCAGCGCTACTGCGGTGCCAACTAGAAGTGGTGAAGGACCTATGCCAGGCCCGATGTCACGAACGACGAAGAGAGGAAGGAGGAAAAGAGTGGATAGGATGATGGACAAAGAAGAGATAGGATAATTGACGAGGATAGGATACGACAAATTGACAAGGATGATGTAGAACCAACTCCGTCCCACCCCTCTATCTATATACCGACCGGGGTGGTCAATCCTCCTTAAACCCACGGATCCCAATCCTTCAATGGTTCGTCCGAACCGACTGCAATGTACCAACCGAACCTAAGCAAATGCAGCGTCCGAACCCAATCCAATGTAACCACCGAACCTAAGGAAATGCAGAAACGGAGCCGAAGGAAATGAAGCGACAGAGCCGAAGGAAATGCAGCAACAGAACCTAAGGCAATGTAACAACAGAGCCTAAATCCTCCCACAGTGGTTAGTAAGCCTGGAGCCTTTATAGCGAGGCTGATAGGTGAGAGAGTTCCATCATCTCTACATACTACCTCTTTCTACCGTTTGCTCCGTACGCATAACTTTCCTAAGTACCCATCCTTTCCATCACCCTATTCCTCCTCCGATTATCAAGATCCACCTGCGCGTTGTCCGCCGTATCGGAAGTCGCCATCCTGCACAACGATGTCGGGGGGTGTGAGAGGTCGATGACCTCTCCACACTACCACTTTCTACCGCTGGGTCTGTAGCCACAACTCACCAACTCAACGTCCGCGCACCCTTATTCTTCACCTATTTAATGACCAGTACTGCCACCAGCACTGAGTCCTCCGCCACACCGGAAGACTCCAATCGTTGCCAACTCGGTAGGGTTTCGACCCCAGCCCTGGGATCACCGTTCGATCGAGAAGATCGTATTGACGACCTGCCGGTAAACCCCCAACCGGATCCACGCCACCACCTCCTCGCTCATATACCAATCAGCGACGAACGCCGTGCCAGTGTTACTGTCTCGTCGGCCCACTTCGAGCGGCCCCGCCGCCCTTCCCCGCGGCTAAGATTCCACTCTGATGGTTGGAGAACGACCTGGCCAGCAAACCGACCGACTCGCCACCCAGCAGGTGACCCTCATACGGCGTCAGAGAATCCTCTTCTGCTCTCTCTCCGAACTGGAGGCCGCGGTGCGACTTCTACAGACTGTTGTCGAAAGGCGTAATCTGACCCTCCCACTTCGTTGATGCAGACGATGTATGAAGCGAGGTGCCAGGCTATATCGAGCTTCATCTGCAGCCTGCGGCAGGCGTCCCTTTGTCTGATGTTGTGTTTTGTGATGGAGGGTGGCACGCAGGTGGGTCGCTCACTCTTTTATTACTTATTGGGCGGGGGTAGACTGACAGCTAATGCTTGCGGCAATATCAGTGATAGGCAGGTGATCCGTTAGTCTATTAGATTCAATGCGGCCGCACTCGCACTGGCGATACTTTGCGGATCCGAAGTGGTCTTTCATGGCCGACGGTGAGGAGGGCGAGCCGTGGATCGCATGCAACCCAGTCGGATCATGACGATATTATGTACAGTCCGTTCCCGTTCACGCTGCGGACCAACCTCGAACAGTCCGCGGGGGGCACGGAGTAACTGGTGCTGCCCCGGCCAGGCTATCCCCACATTGGATGGGACGTGAAGTGGCTACTTTGTTGTTCACTTCAGTGCTCGGATTTCGACCAGGGTATTTTTCTCGTCTTACCCTGTTTTGAGTGCCTTTGCTTCATCTGTGTTTGTTTGCTTGGCTCGCCCCTGGTTTCTCGGGCTTGTTTCTTGATTTTTGGAGTGTTTTTCTTGTGTGCTATTTCCGCATTTATGTTCATCTTCTGGAAAGTTTTTCCTCTGTGCTTTTTTTTCCGCCTTTATGTTCGTCTTCCCGCATTCAGTTGTTTCAGATTTTGACCGGATATGCCTGAATGGCATGAAGGGCGTTCTTGTTTCCATTGGTCAGTCGTTATCACTTCATAATGGTGTCAGTCCCCTTCGGCAGCTACATGCGGGGTATGTTTGTCGGTATCGGTGTTTACCTCGGGTGTTGGAAATGCCTCTCGCTGCTTGCTTGCCGTTGTGGGAGGGATCAAGTTCTGTTGAGGATTATTCATCAAATTCTGTGTACTTAGCGAGTTGCGGAGCGCGGTTTGTTCCGTATCCTGTACATCCTTCTCGCTGGACAGAATCTGACAATCATTGGGTCGCATCAACACCAACCTATTCTCTTTAAATTCTACCTTCCTTTCTCGCGCGATACGGTGACGGAGCACACTAATCGTAGTAGATGCCATAGACCGGCCTTCAGCATTACTGCGCTTGGCTGATTTACGGAAAGTTTCCGTGTCAGAATAATGGGCGTCCGGAGATGACGGACCGGAGGTGGGGTCCGGACATGACTGAGTCCCCGAGCACCGTCTCGGGGGGCAGTCTTCCGTCCTTTGTCCTGACGGCCCTCCTGTATATAGAGAGATCTTGCGCCCGTATAATGCTGTAATACAATCAGTTCACAATCTTCACGTTTATCGATCCATATATTCTAACATTCCGCAGTAGGTGTTTCTAACTAATTCTACGGTAGGTTCTTCCCTTCGGATTTAATCATCACGACGCCCGAAACCTGCACTGGACGCATAACCTAGTGATGGGCGACCGGGAAAGTCGTTCTGCTGCTCTATTACCGAACTGGATTAAGACTGTGGGGTTTGGAGGTCACCGGGAGTGTCGAGGAGTTTGTCATGTCAAGATCGGAGCGAGGCGAGAAGACACTAGAAAACGGCTCTCGCTTTCTGAATTTTGCGTATGTGGGAATGAACAGAAGAAGAAGACGAAACGCAGAACAACTGTATAATATGGTACACTAAAACCAGCAGAGTGAAGAATATCCAACAGTAGTTGAGTGAAGTTTCGATGTCACCTCATTCCGTATGGATTCGTACTCGGTCAGGGGATGACAATGGATCGCACTTCCGCGCTGGGATAGTGCTCGATTACTTCCCGAATCTGTTGGGAATATAGGGATCGATAGAGGAGAAGATAGCGAATTGATTGATTGAAACAACGTCGAAGGAGGAACATTCTCTCTACATACAACGGGTCTAAGGGGCATGCCAGGGGGAAAGGACGGAAAACCGTCTCCCGAGCCGTTGTTCGGAGACCCGGGCAGCTGTCATCTCCGGACGTTACCCCTCCTGTCCGTCATCTTGGGACGCCCATTATCCTGACAGAATCGTTTTACTGGTATGCGTCCAACTATGCGCATAGAGTTCGAAAGCTTGGTTGCTCACACATACGGAAGCTAACGTTGGAGTCGACGTCCACAAGAGTAGAATCTCCGTACAAATATCCTCTTTGAAGGTAATCCTCGGCATCGATGGCCCGAAAGCTGCTCGAATCGTTTGTTGGGCAGGCGTTGTTCTAGCGACGATTAACCCCGCAGGCGCGATATTATGCTTTGCCTTCAGATGCGTAATCGCATTCTTCGTCGTTTTCATGGAAAATTCCCCCATCCTTGACCTTATTAACATAACTTCTAAATTCTGATCGAGTAGGCGCACTTACATCGCTCATGACTCCAATGTTTGACTCCAATAGGTGTGGTGTGTTCGATACCGGTTTTGGGTAGACATCAACGGCTCGACCGCACTCTCTTTCGTCTCTTGACGATATCAGGAAATAATTCACCATCCAATGGCTCGTCTACCGACTTGGTGTCATCGTAGGGCTCACTCCCATTCGTAAATTCCTTCCTGCTGTGAGGCAACTGGGGATATCCGAGCCCGCGACAGCTTTGGGTCTTCGAAGACCGGCTTAGACCGACCTGGTCTATGTTGAATACTGCGGCTCCTCACGGGGGGCCGTAGGCGGCGAGAAAGGGTGACTGCAAACTGCGTCTCCTAGTTAGCTGCGCCCAACTCTGCCACTCTATCCGTGCGGAGACGAACCTTTATTTCGGGTAGTCGCAGACCTCTCCTGCGGCGCCGATTGTGCGGTCACTTCCGCATCGACGAAGTCAGGGGTACTGAAGACATAGGGCGGTCTTCGACAAGGATGGAGTGCGCGAGGTGCAATGTGGCCGGGGGTTGTAGTCCCGTGAGGACTGCAATCGTGAACCGCGGCCGCGGTGGCGGCCTCCTTTCTTCCCCCAGGAATCGGGTGTCGGTTAGGCGGCTGCATCTTGCCGCCAGAGCGGCTTGATGGATATCTGAGTGGCAGCTGTTGTGCCACCGCTGCAGTTCCCCGAGGGTTTCGCGGATATCGAGGAGAGGCACATTACAGCGTGCACCAAGACCAAGGAAAAATTGAAAAGAAGAGGCGAAAGACAGGGATAGGGTTCGAGGGAGAAAGGAAAGGTTGTTGGAAAAATAGGGAACTATAGAGTTGAGAATAGTGAGTTGCGTTGGTGATACGTAGTCGAAGGCAGAACATCCTATCCCCATATAAAACAGGGGTCAGGGACTTGCCAGGGAAATTGATGAAATACCGCCTCCCGAGCTGGTGTTCGGAGACTGGGACAGCTGTCGCCCCTGGTCTTGCCTTGTCCGGTCAGTCAACTCCGGACGCTCATCGTTGTGGCAACCATCATGGCAACTCTCTCGAGGAATGACTTGTGCAAGCTCCTTCGTATAGCCATGAAAACAGGCACCATTACCTCGGTCATGGAGGGGAGGTTGGTGGGCTCTTCTACTTCCGTACTCCCAAGAATGTATGGCCTGCGCTCGTCAGTACACGCGTGTTCCGTGCGGGAGAGGTCAGCCTTACCTTCTGCGGGATGTAGGTGTGGAAAGTTTCCAACCGTAGCAACCCAGTTCACCTCTACCGGAATGAAGTTCTGCAGGTGGGACACTGACGCCGAGATCGGTCGTTGTCGCGGATCCCCTCCTCCGCTGAAGTCGGCTCGATGAGGGAGGGTACCTGCCGCCCGGTGTTGAAGTTTGCACAGCGACTGGAGTAGGAGCAGGGGTCGTGGAAACTTCGCCGTGCCTGTCGTCTCTCCTGTCATCTTCCGGTCAGCTTTCATTGTCGGTCGGATAGAATAAGTGAGGCTCCGGCACGGCACTCCATGCCTCGTGATTCTTTCGCCCGGCCTTCCAGCGTCTGACCCCCCATGTTGGTCCCCTGACGGCGGTGTCGCACGGGGCTCGGTCGGATGTGGATAGGGTGATGAACGGGAGTGGGAGGTTGCTGCTCGGAGCTCGCAGCAAGGAGTGGTGGGGACGGGGAGGGATGGTGTGGGATTCGAGTGATACAAACCACTACGTCAAGAACCCAGATACAGCCCTACCGATCCCAGTGAGTAAGCAGAAATCCTTCGGGCACCGAACGACACGCTTCTAATTGATTTCAACCCATCTTCCCCCCTTTCGATCTCGAGAGCTGTTAGTGACTTTCTGACTGTCGAAGCACCACCAGAAATAACATCTCGTGGCCTCTCCCATCAGCGAAAACCGGCACTATTCCCAAATACCGCAGTCGTTCGAGCAGACCTCCAAGCTACTCCAGCGGGACTTCCCCACGAGACGCGGCGTGACCGAACCCATGCGAAGACCGAGCCCCTCAGCCTCCTCCGGAATCTGACTCGGAATCTTTTAGAAGCCGTACCATTTCTACCCTGTGGAAGGACGCAAGGCTATCGTGAGTGTGAGACGCTCTCGCCTACGGTACAACGAGAGGCCGCCAAACGAGGAAATCGGCTCGAGCTCAGTCACTCCATCCCACCCCAAAACTCTGTCTACCATCACCCAATGCCCCGGAGAGATCTTCCCCATCATCCTTACCACCTTGAACTAATCTCTACTTACTCCAAAATCTCACCTCCTTCAAGCTACGCATCCATCTACACAGGCTGACGGTCGATCGCGGCGGAGATCAAGCCAATGCAAGAAACACTCCCCAGCTCAACAAGGAAGCGCCGCCCTTCGAGGTCCATCTATTCTTCAGCAGCAGGAATCTTGAGCAGCGTCAATAGTACACCACTGATGCCGTCAGGGCATTGAGTGGACACCTGCCGTTTCGCCGCGCGCAAGATACGCCGAACCTGATGAAACCATGCGACAGCATCGAGATCGTATTCAGCGGATATGTGAGAATAATGGGCGTCCGGAGATGACGGACCGGAGACGGCACGCCCGGAGATGACCGCTGCCTGAGTCTCCCAGCACCGGCTCGGGAGACAGACTTCCGTCCTTTCCCCTTGGCGTGTCCCTCAGGCCCGTTGTATATAGAGAGAATGTTCTGCCTTCGACTATGTATCAATCAATCAACTCACTATCTTCATCTCTATCGATCCCTATATTCCAACAGGATAGGTATGGAGTATTGGCTGGTGTTGTCCAGCGGAGTCCAGAAGAACCCCTATATCCAGCCCAGTTGTCAGCGCGACTTAGGGAACGAGAATCTATTACGACAAGCGGAATGGACCCGCGAAGGTGCGGGGCGTCGCGATGCAGGACGTGGCGAGAAATAGCGCAGAGCATGTTCTCTTGTCGAGACCACTGTCGGAAGCGTATAGTATCGATGTAGGGCTAGGAGCGTATGCTACCGCGAGCCACATATGCGTACGGCGGTGGATGTACAAGTTTTCGAATTGCCTACGATTGTTGGCATGCCATTCCGGCTGATGATACAGACTGTGCAGCTGGCGCGTGTATATGATGGTTCGTTAAAACATCATCTCTAATATACATTGCTGTCTCACTTCTCATGCGATAACATCATGATCTGTAGAAATATTGTCCGTTCACCGACGGTTCTATAGTGTAATGGTTAGCACATCGGATTCTGATTCCGGTAATCCCGGTTCGACTCCGGGTAGGACCTGTTTTTTTTTCCCTTTTCGTCCGCGATAGCTCGCTTCACATGAGTCAAGACTGCCTGTATAATTCCTTACGTCACTGTCATGGCGTCGATTGTTTGCAAAAGAGGGACTGGAATCTGCGCAGGCTGTTGCCAGCTCGTCGAATGACATGCCGTAAGAACCGACCGCGTTGGAAGCAATATCGGATGATCCTGTTGGCTGCGGTGTGGAAGGAGACGTGGAATTAAAAAGATCGCTTCAAAAGCGGGGACTTTTTCGCGTCACGATGGCAATCCCTAACCTGGGTGTCTTCGCTGAGACAACGAACGAGGTTAATGGGTGTGTTGCTAGCTACCTTGATCTACATGTCGATTGACGTTGTGCTCGTAGATTCAGACAGTCCCCTCTCTTTCCGGTACGGCGGTGCCGATTTATTCAGTGACTCTGGCGATTGCTGTTGTGCCCCAGTTGTTGATGTATTTTTTTTTTCCCCTTTTCGTTTGCTTTACGGGAATGAGTTGCTTCATTACCTCTCCGTCATATTCGACGGTTAATTGCGTTACCTTCCACACTCTGGAAGTTGATGGGTTCTAGATCGGTATCGATAGCCTGAATTTCGGCGTTACAATTGTCGGTATTATTGAATACGCCCGCGGAGTTGTTTTTATTAGCTATTGCGGGAATTACATCCTCATTACATGATACATCACGACTGAACGTACAAAAAGTGTCCGACTCCGAGGCTGCATTGTCCAGCTGTCGCCCAGTTGAATACATGCCCTCGTCGCCACAACGGGTCGGATGTTAACGAGGACGACACCTGTGGCAGGTGGAAGCTGTGCACCAACGAGGAGCAACGAGCAATATATTGGGATAGTGTTGTTGACGAGGTGCTCCACCTCGAGGAGAACCTATCGACATACAGCAGTTGGTTCATATATCCGCAAAGTCACGACGCCCAGCTGGATCGAGCATCCTGCGTTCTCCGAAGTACGTGCCCCGATGACACAGATTTACATCTCCATGTCCTACCTACGGATGTCGCCGGCTGCCGCCCCTAGACACTAGCATCCGTAACTGTCAGAATAATGGGCGTCCGGAGATGACGGACCAGAGGCGACACGTCCGGAGATGACAGCGGCCCAAGTCTCCGAGCACCGGTTCAGAAGACAGTCTTCCGTCTTTAACCCCTGGTGAGTCCCTCAGGCCCGTTGTATATAGAGAGAACTTTCCTCCTTCGACGATGCATTAATCAACCAATTGACTATCTTCATCACTATCTCTCCCTATATTCCTACAGTAACGCTCCATCTGCGCACCCGAATGTGAGTTTTCCTTGAATTCAGCGATACAAGCGACAACAGTCGGACGGTGCAGCCAGTGGTGTCGTCTCTTCTCCGTGGTAGGTGAAGCCTGATAGTGTAGATGTTGTGGATACAGCAGTCACTCGCCGTGTGAGATGGACTAATCTATCGTTGCGACACGTGTATTGTTAAATCCTGTCGTTAATCGCAGGCGGCCGATCGGGGTCATGGCGATGATTCACGTACTCTTCGAACATCCATTTGTAGCGGGCAGCAAAAGGCATTGGGGGCGGAAGTCAATACTGTCAGAACGATGAGCGTCCAGAGATGACGGACCGGAGGGACACGTCCGGAGATGACAGCTGCCAGGGTGTCCGAGTACCGGCACGGGAGACAGTCTCCCGTCCTTACCCCTAGCGACCCCCTGAGGCACGCTGTATATAGAGAGAATGTTCTGTGTTCGGCTATATATCAATCGCTCCAACCTATCTTCATCTCTATAGACTGCTCTATTCAAACAGTCAAAATGAAAAGTCAGTGTCCGTCGCCTTCTCGTTACGCTTTCCGATTGCACGCTCTCTTCATCATAATCCTCACGGCCTGCCCGTCCTCACCGTCTTCCCATTTCGTACACTCTTCCCATCCATGATACACTTCCTCGCTCGGGGACTACTCCAGTGGACCTCACAGTATAGTCCGTCGCCCTGCATCAGTGGTGCGAAGTAAAATCGATCCGTACATATACTGCTGTCTATTATGCACCACAGTTGCCGTATATTGGTCGAAGAACGGGAAACCGAAAGCTCAGCGCTTGGACGAAATACTGGTCGCACCACAGTCTTGCAGAGAATATTGAAGTTGAGAAATTGTCAATCGGGGGCAACTACTTCCTACACAGCATAAATAATGATATTGTAGCCAAAAAGGCACCTCGTACAGTCGTCACGATATACCTCCGGATTGTTCGGCATGCCTAGGTAGCAATTCTAAGAGTGGCAAAATCCGAATCGTTGCCGCCAGATTGGCGCTCATCTGGGCGGTGTTATCGGTGGACCTAGGCTCGGAATCGGAGCGCCGTATTCGGTTCGTCTTCTCACAGATATCTTATACCAGTGTCTCCGCGAAACACTGCATAGATATCGTTGATTAATTCTTGAGGTGTGAGGGGCGGGATAGACCATCCAGCGACATTCTTGCCATGGCGACTGGCTTTTTTGTTTGTTTAATCATACTCGCATTTATCCAATCGAGAATATGGCGGCGTACATTTCGTCCGGGTTTCCCGTCCGCTATCCGCACGGTGGCGGCAGGTTTCAAGCTCCCCCTTTGCCCTCCGTCCAGGCCTGTCCCAAGAAGATATGATGCGCACCCGGGGGATGGCAGGGGGGGGGGGGGGGGGGGGGGCGCGCCCCCCCCGCGGCCCCGAGAGGCGATGGGATTGA
>Ga0307508_10003094_pt1 | contig 17089 bp, 15 predicted proteins | sample 9_EM_MG_FD_203089 | JGI IMG/M metagenome (GOLD analysis project Ga0307508, IMG submission 203089) | Populus trichocarpa ectomycorrhiza microbial communities from riparian zone in the Pacific Northwest, United States - 9_EM | ecosystem: Host-associated > Plants > Roots > Unclassified | place...
CTCATAACCTGTTGAAAGTGATGAACGTGTGTATTGTCTAAGTAAGGCTGAAGCCTCGAGAGAAAGGAGAATATAGGGGTAGGCCCATGCCTGCCGTGACTAAGCAACGAGTGAGATATTGCAACACGAGTAGTCGCGTGAGCTACGAGTGATGATATATGGATGTCGGCAAGTTCCGGCTCGGCGTCGAAGTCAAAACCCTTGCTTGCCACCGATAACTAATTGCCAGTCAACAAACACTTCATTTTGTCTACCCAAACCTCAATATGGCTCCCGAACGCGTCGGCACCGCCAGCCTCACGCCGGCCGAGCTCAACGAGCGAAGTGATTGACTTCGCAATTCCTTTCGTGTCAAAATGCTGACATTTTAAACAGGCAAAGCCGTCACCGCGCGACGCATCCAACTCCAAACTCGGCTCCTCAGCCTGCGCTCGCAGCGCACACTGTCGGTCCTCACGCCTGCACCTACCGTCACTCCGCCCAGCTCACCCGGTGCCTCCCAAGTCTCCACGATCCCCGACAGTGCCGACCAAGCCGCCTCGCTAGATACCAAAATCCTTTCGTACGCGCTCTCGCGCAGTAAGGCGATCACCGCACACACGCTTAGTAATCTGTACCGGATGGCGGGTGTGACAACCTTCTCAGCAAGGGAGGCGACTGGGGAAACGCTGCTGGGACTTCGGTTTGAAGTGTTTTCGAGGGGAGAGAGGAGGTACTTAACGCCGATCTACGTGCTAGTAGAGTTGAAGCCTACCGAGAAGGGCGGGGAGCCGGTTTTTGTGGTTGCGAGGCACTCGGCGCCGGCGTTCTTGGGAGTGATGGAGCTGGCGGGGAGGTATTTGCCCCCCAAGGGGAAGCAGGATTTGACGAGATTCGTGAGGGAAGTCAATAGGAGGGTGGGAAGGTGGAGGCGAAGGGTGGATGCTGCCGAGAAGTTCAAGCAGATTGCGATTGCGGTGGGTAAGGCTCAGGCTGTCGAGGTTGATGACGAAGTCGCACTGCTGGTGATAAAGTGGAAGTCTGGGGCCGAGGCGAAGTGCAAGGTTGATGAGAGAGGTGAAGTGGTGAAAGTTGTGACTACAAGCCGGAAGGGGGCCAGAAATGCAGAGGCCGAAGGGCAGATGAAGGGGAAGTTGGCTGGGCTAGCTGCTAGATTTCAGTGGGTGCGTCCAGCAGCGCCGTAGCGACGCGAACCCTTGGCTTGCTTTGCTTTCCACGGAGTTATCGAATTTGAGAGTGTCTTCTGTTTTCCTTTTCATCAGGGGCATGCCATGGAAGCGGAATATAATACAAGACGTCACAGTCGATACCATACACTTCTAATCTTTGCCGGCGCAAACTCATCTAGATCCCAGATTCTGTTCTGGATATCCATCACCAGTCACAACCCTCCTCTGAAGCATTTCTTCATCCTTTCTTTGCCAACTCCTTCTCCACCTCCCTTTTGACCTTCTCCTTCAAATCCTTCCTGGCGAGCACACCAACAATCCACTCCTCAAACTCTTCCTCGGCAGCCTTCTGCTGTTTCTCCCATTCCTCTCCCATCTCAGTGCTTTTAAACTTCGCCCGCAATTCGTCCAGCGTACTGACATCCATGGCGAACGCGCCGCCACCAACCAACAGCATGGCAACAGAGAACACGTTCAGGGTAGCCAGTTGCAGTGCTTCCACGGCATCGAGCGCACCGGAGGGGGGGTTGATGGGGGCCACATTATTGGGATGGTAGTACGGCGGGATCATGGCTAGTCTCCTTCTGATGGTGGAGCGTCGCGTAAGCCGCATTGAGATCAGGAGGAAGGCGCCGCCGAGCGCGGGGAGCGATAGTTGGCGGAGGAAGCGCTTGGTTTCGCTTATTGGCGGGGCGGCGGCGGGGAAAGAGGGTGCAACTTGCGGCGGTGGGGGCGGGGGAAGCGGTGGCGGCGGTGGAAGAGACGCTGCTGGTGGGGGCGTGGGCGAAGGTGCGCTGCTGCCACCCCATGGGAGCCAGGAGAAGAGGTAGGTCGCCATGTGTTGTGGTGGTAGCGGTGGTGGTTAAGACTTCGGTCATTGACGGGAAAGCGGCGGTGGGTTGGTGGATCTTTAAGAACAGGGATGTGCTCCGAGCAGATTTGTTTCAACGAGGTAATCATGCCCGTGATACTCAGAGGTCTGGAGAGGTGAATTGAGACGATCTGCCTGGGAGTGCTGATGGCGATCTGACGCGGTTATCAGAAATATTTCTATATAGGTGTCTATTTGAATCTCAATGTCAAGGACCTTTGGGGGGGGGAGGGGGGGGGTTAGGGTGAAAGAGCGTGAGGCAGCACAGTAAACCTCTCAACTTAAGTGAAGTCTCTCCAAGTTTCTCAAGTGCTGAATCGGGTAACGGGTATTACCTACTCTAGCTTCGGGCTCCGGTTGAGGTGGATTGAGAGCATGTTGAGTTCTACTATGCTCACTCAAATGATAATCATAAGCGTCTAGAGACCGAAATAACAAACTTTGGATAGTAGTCGTAGAGTCACGTGATTGTTTTATGTTGTGATCCTGCGTGTTCGTGTCACCTGTCTTGACATCAACACAAACAGCCACTATCGCCGCCTCCCCCAATACTAACCCAACTAACAGCACAGCACAGCATGCTCGGTACTCGCTCGAGACGAACTGTCGAGCCTGAAGAGCGGCCTCCCGTTTCAGCGGCCGCGACGAAGAAAACGAAGACTGCACGCGCTGGGCGACAACCACGTTCCGCTGTAACATCGTCGCGCGCGGGAGGCTATAGGAGAAGCCGAAGCAGACAATTGGAACCGACGCCTGTGGTAGAGGAGCCGATGGAGAAGAAGTCGCGCTCTAAGAACTCGAAGTGGCGGAGCAGTGCCCACGCCGACAATGAGGCTGCTGATGTGCCGGGCAAAGCGAAGGCTGCGCACGACAAAGACAAAACGTGTATGCTCCACTGCCTCCCAAGACATACACCAATGTCTCTACCCTTTCTTATGGCTAATCTGTCGTTAGTACCGTCGGTACAGGAAGAGCCGGATGTCCGCTCGCCGTCCAAGCTGGATGTCGCTGCTCCGGACGACGGCGATGTCACCATAGCGCCGGAAGATATTATTGAACTGGAGGATCTGGCAGCGCACACGGAAAAAGTTCTCATGCGACTTCTGGATGACGAACGCGATGTGATTGCTCTGCGGGACCAACTTTCGGGGCTTAGCGAGATCGCCCAGCGTCTGCGTCATTCAAGGAAGAAGTTAGACGAATCCAAGTCCAAGTTTGGAAAGCAAGAATACATCTCCGTCGAAGCGGTACGCAGGGCGCTCAAGTCTCAGAACTTTGATCCGGTGCTACAGGAGGCGAACCTTGCCGTTTTGACGACTTTCATTTGCACAGTCACACCCGATAACGATCAGATGTACGAGAACCTGAGGGCACTCGGTCGGCAATTCCCAAGGAACATCGGTGAGAGTATCACGGCTGACAATTTTGGCCTTGTTCTGGACCTCCGCACCCAGATATTGATCGCCGCCCTTCAAATGTACAGAGACGAGGAGCACACAAGTCCCGTGGATCTCCTCAATCATATATTTTTCGCCAAAGGGGGAGATCCAAGGCCCTTCCTCCCGTTTGGTGGTGACATGGAGTATCCCGGCTGGAAAGAAGCGACCGAAAAAAGGGAGTTAGAACTGTATGGGTTGCTAGGCCATGATAGCGCGGAGGGAGGGCTGAAGGCACTTCGTGAGAAGTATCCCTGGGATGACTTTGCAAACAAGATGGTGGTATATTCCCGACTCCTGCGAAAAGACCGTAAACGGCAAGCCAGGGTTGCAGCAGCCGTGGCTGCCGTAGGTGGGTCTTTCTCAGATGGCCAGCAAAATCCGCCGGCCGAAGGAAGCAGAATTGTGCCGGTTCCAGTTCCGGAGAAAAGAGCTCACCGGCGAGATCACAGGTTTGTCATCTGTGACAGTTCCTTCCTTGTTGATTCTAATCTGTCTAGCAGAAAACCACAGGCTTCGCGAGTTTCCTTCAAACTTGGAGATATCAGAGCACTGGAGCAGGATTTGGATGAGCTCAGCCCGGGTGAAGAGGAGGGTGATGAGCAGGAGGTAGCGCTAGGGGATAATGAACGAGAAGAGCTAGTGAGGCAGCAAGACCAAGCAAAGCACCACCGAGTCGACGAAGCTCCCAACGCCACATCGCTTTCAGATGGACCTGAGCCCCAGCAAGGCGAAAATGCTGCTTTGCCCCCGTCGCCAACTGCTCCGCAGCTTCTTGACTTTTATTTCAGTCACCAAACGGAGATTAATAAGGAGAACCAGGCGACGAAACCTGTCGCTGGCTCGTCTAAGCCTCGGTTTCTCGACCCCCAGCCCGGCGCAACACGAATAGAGTTTGACACACAGCTTGAAGAAGCTCGAGAGTCGGACTCGCGGAGGAGCTCAAAGGCGGCAGAAAAGGGCCAGGGCAGAAAGAGGCGGCGCTCTCCAATCGAGGACGAGGATGATAGCGAGGGGTTTGTAGAAGATAGTCGTGAAGAGAATGGGGTCCGCAGAAAGCGCTCGCGCCAGATTGTCGAGGAGGTAGACCCCTGGGTACAGCCGCCGCCCGCCGTTGTTGCCCAGCCCATAGGAACTTCTGTCGCTCGTCATTCCAATGTTTCGGCCCGTAGCCGAGCATCTGCTAGTTCGGCAGCACGCACTTCCAGTGATCGCAGAAGTGAGGGGCTTCATAATCAGTTGACTCGGGCATCAAATGCTTCTTCTACTGTTCGCAGAAGCGATGCTCACCGAAACGATATATACCGAAATGAGCTGGTTCCTGCACACATTGGAGCCCACAATAGACGTTCGCTCTCACCACCATCGGAAGAAGATAATCTTGCCTCGATGGTCAACCGGATCGAGAGGCTGAGCAAAACAATGAACGGGAGGAGGGGTATCGGAGGAGCACGAAGGGGAAGGAAACCTTGGACGGAGGCGCAGGCCAATATGCTTGTCGCGATGATCAGTAAATACGGCACCAATTGGCAACTCATCGCATCGGTATGTCCTCTATCCACTTACCCACCAGTGATGTATACAAGGCTGAATGATCCGGGATACTTAGAAGGATGAGCCTTTGCTGAAAGACAGAACCAACGTCAACCTCAAAGACAAAGCAAGAAATATGAAAATTCAATTCTTGCGCAACGGGCTGCCGCTGCCGGGGAACTTCGAATATGTCACGATCAGCCAAAAGGATCGCGAGGAGTTCGGCCTTGACAAAATCCAGGAGGAGGAGGAGCGTGATTATGACCAACCCAGTAACGATGAGGGTTCGAGTGGTGAAGGAACTGCAGGCGAGGATTCCAGAGAGATGGATGAAATCAATTAATTTCACTATGATTATATTCCTTTTCCTTCATCTTTGTTTTGGTCTGGTTTTGGTGTCAATTCTACTTTGGAGTGTTTGGGTGGTGTCTTCAGGTTTATTTTGGACTGCATTTGCTATGTACCTTTAATGTGGGTTTGGTCTTGGCGGCGAGGAAATACCCAATTTTCTATTCACTCCGGTGGTCCGAAGTGGCCTGTGAGGCGTGAGTGCCCTCGAGTGATGGATTTCTGGCTCTCCGAATACCAGCTGTATAGTCTGGGGGGGAACGTAGTTTACTCGCTGTACGCGTATCAAAACGGTCAAAGTACGTATTTTTCACGTCCTGATACGATAGCAATATGTATTTAGCGGGAAAACCACGTTTTTTTTACCCTCCCCTTATTTTTGTTTATTCATTCATCGTATGCGACCTAGCTAGATCATGGCGGTATGTACACCGTCCACAGTCCGCGCCGAAGGCGGCTCGTTGCAAGCTCCCCTTTGCCCTCTGCCCAGGCCTGTCCCAAAAATGATAGAGCGCACAAAGGAGATTACAAAGGAAATCGCAAAGGGAAAGCACCGCCCCTGGGCCCTACTGCTCCTCCGCGAACGCCATGAAAGAGGGCGTGGGGAGAAAAAGCGGCTGTTCCTCACCCCCGGCACCAAGCTCCTCCGCCTCCACCCCCCCCCCCTCCACTTCCCTCTCCCTCCGCTGGAGTTCCCACTCCTGCGCCTCACCCAGTAGGTCTTCCTCAGCCGGAGCTGGGACCAGCCTCCCCACGTCCGTGGCGGAGAGGAAGTTCAAGATCGGCTGGCTGCAGCGCTCGTCGGCAAAGAGGTCCGGATCTTGAACCGGTCATTCCCTCTCCCTGTCTCTCTCCGCACCTGTGCCTACAGGGTTTTCTGCTAGCGTCTCCAGCGCGGGCAGCACTCGAAGAGGTGCTCCCGCGCCTAGGCCCCGCAAGGGCGCCACCGGCACTTAGCGGTGGGCTACTTCTTCGTCCATGCGAGGCTTTGGCCGGTGAGGCAGTGTTAGTGGCCCGTCTTCCTTCAACTGGTAAAATCTCGCAGCGAGCCGCTTACTGGCGTCTGCTGGGTCCGGGTCCAGCATCTGGCGTGATTCCCGGAGTCGGCTGCACTGCTATTTCTTCCTAGAAACCATAGATACTGCCCATGCCTTTGCTTCCTGCCACTTGGCCTCCGCTATCGAGCGCTTCATATGTGCCAGTGACCTGGGGGTTGCCGTCTTTGTTCTGGAAGGCCGCCGTACCGCCCAGGTCGAAAATGTTCAACACAGTGAGCGTCCGGCTCGTCTGCTGCCAGCTTTGCCCATTAATCCGCCTCCTCATTCCCTGGAACCCCCTTGTGCACAGGGCACCAGCGGAGTTCAAGTGTAACTTCCGGCCTTCCCCTACGGATGGTCGCGATGTGTTTCCTTGCCTTAAGAGCATACCTCTGGCCAAGACCAGGCTCATCTGAGCCCTTCCTTTGGATCGCTGCTTGGGCATCCGCATAGACGCATAGATGGTGATGCGTTTGTGGGCAAGGGGCCGGAGTGCAGTTGTTTCCAGTGCTCGGGCAATGGCTGCACACTTAACATCGTGGGCTCCCTGCTGGAAACCCATATGTACTTTGTGATCCCTCCATTGTAGTCCTCTCTTCCAGGTAACAGCATAGCCGACTTCGCCCGAGTCTATCCGGGAGTCGTCCGTGGAAATGGATAGTCCTGGAGGCTGTGGTCCCTCCGCTGCTTGCTTGGTAGTTTTCTGATCCTCGGCGATGATGGCCGCCCGTAGAGGTATAACCTCCGCCGGTAGAACTGTGGTCTCCACTCCACACACGAAGCCTAGAGCCGGTACTACGCACTCCAACTCCCTGGCCTGATCGCCCTCTGGGAGGCTGCGAAGCCGTGGCCCAAGCTGTCTCCTCCGGTTGTCGAGTTGTGCTGAAGCGCTCCTTACTCCCGACTCCGAGGAGAGGCACCCTTGGTTGGCTGTCTGGAATGCCCCCAAAGCCGCTCTGGCCTCCTGGCTGACCAGCATCTGCAACTATGCTGCCCGCTGGGTGGTGCCATACACCTGATCTCCTTTCCACCACTGCTCATCGCCGAACATAGCAACAGATTGAACACAAGCCATTATGACCTTTCGGCAGTTGGCCGGTGATAGAACCATCTGTCCTATGAGCCGGCGATGCCGATTCACGGCATTCCCTCCCTTTTAGCTTGATGGCATGGTGCTCCTTCAGGGTGAGCTGGGAGTCTAGCCAGACACCAAGCCAGCGTGTCACTTCCTTGTTGAAGAGTACAGTGTTGTCACCCACCGTGATCGTAGCAACCGAAGTGCTTCTCTTTCCGTGGAAAAGGGCGGCATCGGTCTTTCCATGATCAAAAGTAATGCCATTATTGGCTGCCTATCCGAGTGATGCCGCTGTTGCCTCTGACAGCTTGCTGGCTACTGCCTGATCGCCCTTTCCCTCTGCCCACCATGCGATGCCATCGACGAAGGAGATACCTGATAGGTAGGAGATGAGGAGAATTGGTGCTGCAGGTGAACCCTGGGGGATACCAGTATCTACTGGGTTTGTCTGTCCCACTTCACCCAGACCCTCCAACAGTTGACCAGTTGAGATGGGGATAATGGTTGAAACAATTCAGTTAGGGATCGTCTTGGCCGCAGTTCAGTTGAGGATGAGGGGGAGCTGATTATCGTTGGTTTAGTTCAGAGGTGCTGTTTCCAGTTCAACTGGGTGAACTGCCAGTTCAGCAGGGTAAAATGTCAGGGGAGCCAGGTGGGGGAGATGTAAGCAGGCAAAAGAGTGGGAAAGAGTTGTAAGGAAGCGGTGGGACTGTAACTATTATATATGGGCCAGAATGAATGATCATGAGTAAATGGGGTTTCATCTAGTCTAGAGCATAGCCTCTAATACTACATTCATTGCAGTCAACGCCCTGCGAGCGGCAGTGATCAGTAAGCATCATTTCACACCTAGAAAAGACTCGCTCTACCTCAGTAGACGTGGCGGGAATATCATTCTATCGTAACTCCAGACCTATAAGTTTGTAGGCCTTTTTTTTTCCGATGAGGTAGTTGTGAGAGCCCACCACCAGCTGTATTAGACTCTCCCGGCGGTGTTGCATCCATTGGGGTCTCCTCGATGCGAGGTTGTATGATGCTTGTGGTCTCACAGAATACAGCGTAAGGCGGTAGGTCGTGGGGCGTGGTTGTAGCTTACGTGGCTGGAGCACCCAAGCCCAACGCCCTACATCACATGTACAAAACTGACAGCTCACTAAGTTTTACCAGTTCAATGCTTGGCAGTTGGTTTGGTTTAGCAGTTGGTGTGGTTTAGCAGTTGGTGTGGTTCAGCAGTTGGTCTGGTTCAGCAGTTGGTCTGGTTCACGGTCCCCCAACAGTTGGTTGGTTTGGTTTCACACCCAATTTGTTCCCAGTTCGAATTGTTGGAGGGTCTGACTTCACCGTCAAGGACGAGCTTGATTGGCGGTCAGACATGAAACTGTTGGTTTCGGATGAAGTCTGGCTCTAGCTCGAGAGCTTCCATACGTCTGTCCAGGTGTGCCTTGCTGACATTGCTGAATGCCAACTTGACATCCATTAACAGAGCACCTGAAACCCTCTTATCTGCCGATGCCTGCTGGGTGCAGTTCATGAGGGCCGCCACAGCCTCGACACAGCAACGCCGTTTGCGACAGCCAAACCGGCCATCATGCAGCCCATGACCCTTCCTTCGTTCGAAATGGTTGGCAAATAAGGTGAGCCGCAGTGCGTTCGACCAGCTTGCTAACGACGTCCAGAAGCGAGATCGCCCGGTAGGCACGGACGTTGGAGTAGTCTGGCTTTCCTGGCTTGGGAATGACCACACCCTTGGCTGTCTTCCAGAGCTTTGGGTGTTGGCCGAGTCGGATGCATGCCCTGACTATTTTACCCTCCCCTTGGCTATATAGTATGGAATGGGTCTGGTGTGAATTGGTGCGTACAACAAAAGTCGTGGCCTGATCCAGATCTCGCAACAAACACCATTAATTTCCGAGTACTTGGTCTACTCTATGTACTGGTAGAGTCGCATCACTCCTGCCGGATGCCCCACTCCCTTTTCATTGTTTTCCTAAAAGCGCGAGCCCCGAGAATGAGATTGGGCGGACGATTATGCTTGGGGTATATATCTAGGTATGTACTCGCAGAGGGTATATACTCGGCGATTGGACGCCCAGGATTATCTGATGTGGGTTATATACAAAGATACTCTAGAGATCTGAACGCCCTAAACTAGGGCCTGCGTTGACACCAACACCACAACACCATCGCCCCGCTGCCACCGCCACTCTGTACCACCAGCACTAGTTACTTCGGCCCGACAGAGAGTCGAGGGGAGGGAGGGAACCGAGAAGAGGGAGGAGCTGTGTGAATACAGCCACCCCGTTGCCACAGGTTGAATACAGATTGCTAACTGGTGATACGATATTCACTGTGCGGCTCAATTATGCACATACACGCCAGCCAACAACGGTGGCAGTCACCCTTCCGATAAGTAATTGTACTTGTACTAGCTAGCGTTATTTTCTGGCGCACTGACCAGCGTTCAATCTTGATCTGATCTAAAACCAATTGTTTTATATTCTAAAGCGTTCAATCGCCGATAGCGTATGTACCTTGCTCCGCCACGGCCTCAGATAATCCTGGGCGTTCGAGCATCCGAGCCTTAGTCCAACTACATATGTAGATAGCACCTTGGTGTTTCTTGGCACGGTCCAAGAAGCTCAACAACTCGCGGAGTAATATCAAGATAGTGTGTGACACCTAGTAATCGTCAACCCTGCGTTGTCAGCGCCACCAGCATTATTCTTAAATCTCGCAAAACTCACCCATATTCTCTGTTTTACATGATTTTTGATTCCTCCGGAACCTGTCGATTCGCTCTACCGATCCGTGGTATGCACGTTTGGATCCGGTTCAAGTCCCATCGGCGTGAGCGAGGACGGATACTTGTGTCCCTAGCTCTAGTCGCGATCACCGACGACCACCTGAATCACATAATCGGATAATCCTCGAGGCTGTGGGACACCTGTACTCGGTCCCGGAATCGACGCCCCATACAGGAAGCGTATGATTTACAGCACCACCAAAATCCCATTAATCTGATATTTGACGAAATAATGAGCATCCGTTTCCCCGTAGGTCTGGGTTTAATTCTCTTTTGCGGATATTATCGAGAGTAAAGTTTGCCAACGAAGGGCCATTGCCGACGCGCAAACCCTGTCGCACTAGTCGGACCAAGTGGCGGGCACTCTACAAACATATGTGTTGTCCCGTCGCACGAGGTTGTGTTCTTCCGGCCCAAACATCCGATGCGAGTGCACTCGCTATTCGCCGGGACGGCAAGTTATCAGCCAAACGCCGATCATTGGCTGCAGCCTGATGGCGCCGATAATTTACGCAACGTTGCATCACTCGTGTGTGGGGTAGCTAGTGTCTATAGACCGGACCGATCCGCCTCACCACTCAACGACTCCTGTTCACACAGAGAAGAACAAAGACCAAGAAAGAAAAAAAAACCCCCCCCTCCGACTCCGAGCTCGTCACAACCCTACCCAGCCCCTCACCATCTCCCATCGAACTCGGAAGGGTGTGCGCTCCAGATACACGGCGGTTCTACGCGATCGCTTCAGCTCCGTTGCTGCCCGAGACATCCCAACAAGGATAAGCCGCGACGGGCGGACCCTTCTTTTCAGCAACGCGGCGATCCTCGCCGTCTAGCCGCCCATTGGACCCTTGCGTACGTACACGCGCTATCCGCGGACGCGCGACGTGATTCCATGCCGCACTTCGAACGGGAACAACAAACCAGCAAACCAACCAATCTAGGATCGCGCCCTTTCCAGCTCGTGCAATCTCCATTTCGCAACTGACTTTCCATCATCGCCACTGCCAGTTCTCGCTCTTCTTTGTTCGTGAGAGCGCCTCTGTCCCACGCCAAACAGCTTTCCGACAACGTACACAGCCTGGCAGATACCCAAACACCCCGCACTGGAGAACTGACAGCTGTGTCGGCCATTTCGAGCTCTCGGGAGCACCCGCTGGCGGCGAGAGCAGCTAAGTCTCGCAGACGCTAGCAAACGTAAGGATGGACCCAGCTAGATTTATGGAAGATTGGCCTATTTTGGAGCGTGGCCCCGCGGTGAATCTGAATGTTTCGGCTCCCCGTGGTGCTTCTTCTCCGAACAAAAAGCAGAAGGGCGTCACGACGGAACGGCTTGCTCCTCCTCCTCCTCCTCCTCCTCCTCCACCACCACCACCACCGCCGCCGCAGCAGCAGCAGCAGCAGCAGCAGATTCGAATTCCGCGCGAACAGGTCAACAAACAGGTCCCAATACTGAAAAATCTGGCTGCAGCTCCTCCTCCCCGCAAGAGCACCTCGCGTTCCAACAGGCGGACATCCAACCCGGCCATGAACCCAGCTGTTCGTTCATTCATGCCACCGGCGCAGACGCAAGAAACTCGTCCTCGCTCTTCAGGGCCGATACCTGCTACTCCACTTCTGCGGCCTAGGGACGCTGGTCGCCAAGCAGACGCCTTGCCGGCGCGGCCAACTCCGTCAGAGCCTCCTTCGCATTGGAACCCCCCGCCTCCCGGAACAATTCGCGCTACTATTGGTCCCCCTGTTGTACACCGCCTCCCTGCCACTGCTGGACCTGCATTCCCTTCCGTTGCTGGGCCTGCCCTCCATTCTGTTGCCGGACCTGCTTTCTACTCCGTTACTGGGCCTACTCTCGCCCCCACTACTGGCCCGAAATTTTTTCCCACCGTTGGCCCAGCTCTTCCCTTCTTGAATTCGTCACAGAAAACAGTCCCTCCACCGCCGGCTTCCACGCCAGTATGTCTACCGCCGATAACAGGAGGCGCTGGCCCACAGGATGAGAGCCCAAGGGCACCCACTATGCACCAACCAATCCAGCTGCCGTTATTGAGAAATGCCGACTGGAGGAAGTATCCGGAGGTGGAAGTTCGTATCGGTCCTATGCTGCCGAAGCACATAACGATTAAGCACATTTATATCGCTGTCAAGACCTTTGGGGAGGTCGATATGATCTTTCTGGATGTCGATACACGTGGACTCAGGCAAGGGACCGCCAAAGTCCGGTTCAGCAAGGTCTATGTGCCTTTCTGGGAAGATATGCGGTTAGATCTCGGATCCGGACCCATTCCTGTCAGACTGGAGAAGCCGCGTGGAGGCTTATCCGTTCAGAGCCGCGTGAATCCGTCGAAACTCTATCCTTCGAAGCTGGTAGATACATCCTTCTCTGACTTCCATTGGTGGATGAAAAATAGCTAATACTTGTCCGTCAGGATCTGCCCATAGAGTCGATCGAGTTTGGATTCATGCTTCAGCCGGAAGAGTTCATACCCATGTACAAGACAAAGCCAGGCGCTACTATCAGCTGGGATGTCAATCTGTGGAAAAAGAAAATCGAGATGCTTTTCAGGCTGGCGATCGACCGGACCGACGCGGAGATCAGTGGAGGTGTAACGGTGGATGCGGACTACGACCGTATCGAAAAGTACATGATCGAGATACCATTCACGCAGCTGCACGACATCTTAGTGCCCGCCGATGAGGAGGAGAACAGTTCGCGACGAACCTTTGTGCTTCCTTTGCCGGATCCCCCGAGGGTCTCGAGGCTGCTCCAAGACGTCAGCAAGAGCATGAAGGACCCCGATCTTACTCGCTGGAGCATATACGATGCCTGGATGCGTCAGACAGATATCGAATACGACATGAGGGCCAGGCAGGAGCGTCCAGTCAGCTTACGGCACAAACGCCCGATCATCGATATTGGTGTGTTTTCTCATTGGGCCCCACCCCCAAAGCTGAAAATCTTCCGGCTAACCTGAGCCGATAGGTCAGTGGACAACGTATCGACTGACATTCGAGTTGCAGAACGAAAAGTCGCGGGAAGCCTTCAAACTAATGATGGAAGCCCTGCAAGACTTCAATGTGCGCAAAAAGCAGCTGGAAACATTCCGTGTTAATAGGGACAAATCCGTGCTCAACCCAATCTGGAATCACCTTGATCTGCCTACAACCGCTAGCAACGGTGAGCCGCTGGAAAGGCACCTTGAGTTCCCGGTGCGATACCAATTGGAAGTGTGCATTTCTCACGGCCTCCTCAACGAGTACAACATCACGCCCTCGTTCATTGACAAGTTGGTGTCCATGCCTCAGCGCGACGCCATTTCCCTGCTCGAGTTGGTCCAGGAAAACAAGACCCGTCTCTTTGACCCGATGGAGGTGTTCCGTACCCCCCGTGGCAGGAGGGCGGACTCAGCGAAGGCCATTCCTGACAGTTGCGTGTACATGAGGCGAGCAACGGTTTCTCCCACGGGGATCCTGTTCCACAGCCCATCCGTCGAGATCTCGAACAGGGTCATTCGGCACTACGAGAGGTATGCGGATCGATTCCTCCGTGTGACCTTTACGGACGAGAAGTCGAGCGGCAGGATCAGGTTCACCGACAAGGTCGTTTCCAACGAGCTGTTCAGCCGTGTTTTCCGAACCCTCAATAAAGGCATCATTCTGGGTGGCAGGCAATATGAATTCCTTGCGTTCGGCAATTCGCAGTTGCGGGAGCATGGAGCGTACTTTTTCGCCCCCACCGATGATCTCACGGTAAGTCATGTCTTGGGTTTTCGATGCCGTGCGCTGCTCATGCTTCCATAGGCGGCCGATATCCGTGCGTGGATGGGCCATTTCTCCAACATCCGGATTGTTGCGAAAAACGCCTCACGGCTCGGACAATGCTTCTCAACCACAAAGACTTTCAAGCAATTCAAAGTGGAGCCTAGCAAGATACCAGATATCGAGCGCCATGGCTACTGCTTCTCGGACGGTGTCGGCAGGATGTCTCCCATCTTAGCCGTTCTGATCACGACGCAGATGATCGGCAGCCGACGCACAACTTCAGAAACCTATATGTCTTCTTGCTTTCAATTTCGTCTGGGGGGCCATAAGGGTGTGCTCGTGGTGAGCCCGGAGCTCACCAATTGCGAGATCCAGATGCGGGAAAGTCAGATGAAATTCTGGTCGCCCCACAAAGATCTCGAGATTATTCGCTGTTCTCAGTTTGCCTCGGCGTCACTGAACCGACAACTGATCCAGGTCATGTCGTCGTTGGGTGTCCCCGATGATTTCTTCCTGGAGAAGCTGAAGCAGATATTGGGTGACTTCTCTGCCGCGGTCAGTGATCAGTCGAAGGCTCAAGAACTACTCACCAAGCATATCGATCCGAATCATATGACCCTAGAAATCGCCAATCTCGTTCGTGGTGGGTTCATGAAAACGAAGGAGCCATTCGTGATCTCTTTGATGCACCTCTGGCGCGCTTGGACGATCAAGTACCTCAAGGAGAAGGCGAAGATTACCATCGATGACGGTGCGTTCCTGCTAGGTGTAGTCGACGAAACGGCGTCCCTCAAGGGGTTTTATCACGACACCGAAGACGTCCTCCCGGAGATCTTCTGTCAAGTCACAGATGTCAACACTGATCTTCCCAGAGTTATCACCGGCCCAGTCATAGTCGCTCGAAACCCAAGCTTGCATCCCGGAGACGTGCGGCTCGTCGAGGCTGTCGACAGACCACAGTTGCACCATCTTGTAGATGTCGTTGTCTTCCCGCAAACGGGAGACCGTGACCTCCCAAGCATGTTATCCGGGGGCGATCTTGATGGCGACGATTATGTGATTATCTGGGATAAGGAGCTCACCGCGCCCGGCGTATTAGTGAACGAGTCGCCGGCGTCCTACAAACCCCACATTCCGGAACCGCTAAATCGCGACGTGACCATCCAAGATATCACCGAGTTCTTCGTCAACTACATGAAGAACGACCGACTGGGCGCGATCGCCAACGCTCACCTCGCGTGGGCGGACAAGTCCGACCAGGGTGTGAAGAGCACAATCTGTACGTTCGTCCGCGTCCTTTGGTATTGTAGAGCTGCCGGCTAACATTTGTGATTCCAGGCCTCGATCTTGCGACTCTCCATTCCGACGCTGTAGACTATCCCAAGACCGGTATCAAGGCGGTGATGTCGGGCAAATACCGGATCCGACAGTGGCCTCACTTCTTCGAGAAGCCGGCCGAGGAGGGCTCGTATCACAGCACCAAGATCCTCGGCCAGCTCTACGACATGGTCGAGCGCGTCGAGTTCAAGCCTCGATACGATCTGCCGGCAAACGAGCGCATCATGACGGCGTTCGCCCTGAGCGATGCCGAACTCGAGGAAGCGGCGAGGGTCAAGACCGAATACGACAAAGCGATGCACAGAATCATGGCGCAACATGAGATCCAAACCGAGTTCGAAGTGTGGAGCACGTTCGTGATGTCGCACAGCAACAACAACGACTACAAGTTTCACGAGGAGATCGGCGAGATCTCGTACGCGCTAAAGGACCGCTTCCGCAAGGCGATCATCAACAGCTGCACGGACCGCACCACCGAGCTGCCGCGGAAAGTCGCCGCAATCTACGTCGTTACCCAACGCCAACTGGCAAAGGCCGTCCAACACATCGAGCAGGAGCGCGTTCGCGCCGTGCCTCGCTCAGAGGCCAGTCGCCCGGCAGTCAATTCACTGACGAAGGAGGAGATGGGGAAGCTGCCGCTCGTCTCGTTTCCCTGGGTCTTCCCCGAGCTGCTGGTCGACATCTCTCGCGGACGCACTTCCGTTGCAAGGGACTACTCCGGGCCGGGCTACTGCGATGTGTCGCTCGTCCACGAGGAGGTGTCGGACAGCCAGGGAGCGAGCAGTGACAGTGGAGACGAGCTTGACATCCCAGTCATTCCCCTGGAGCAGTTCCGCCACAAGACGAGGGCTGCCGATTTCAGTGATGACAGTGGGGAGGACGAGGGGGAGCTCGGCGAAGACTTGGAGCAGTTCTACGAAGGAGATGTTGACGAGCTGGACGACTGGGATCCCGACGGCGGGCAGCCAGGGGAGGAGTTTGTCCAGGTCGACGAGGTTACCGGAGAGGAGGAGACCGAGGTGGAATCAGCAGCCCCTGTTGCCTTGGATTCCACGCTCTAGATCGCGGTGCTATTTCTTTCTATATTAGTAGTCCTCTGTTTCTGTCTCGGATGATTTACCATTCAATGGTCCCCAGTTTTGCCATTTTGTTTGGGGGTTTTTTTTTGCGGGATGCTGCGGATGATCCGGCTTGCGTTGATATCGTTCGGAACGAGTAGTTTTGGGCTTTTTTTTCTTGCTGCATCCTCCCAGCATTTTTATTTTATTTTTGTTTATTCATGAATCGCATGCGGCCCCGTCTAGGTCATGGCGATACTTCTCGTCCCAGCATTCGACGCGTGAAGAGGGCGGCCAAATAGGCGCTGCCGAGTGATGCAGCGCAGTGGTGGTGTCGGCGTCATCGCGGATGGCCGTCCAGCCGCAATTAAGCACATGAACGGGCCCGAGCTAGCGTTCCAGCATTCGACAACCCGCACTGCTCGCTATGTACCAGGCTTCCGAAGTGTACAGAAGGCATTCGCGGCGATCGAGGTAGACCAGCTTTACAAGCCCTATTCCAAGGATCGTACCTCCGGTTGTCCGACGATCTCAACCGCCGCCCCTCCATGCCGGAAACGAGTCGTCGCCAGCAACCTCTCAGCAGAGGGCAATCCTGGACCCGAGCCCCAATCCCCGAATAAAGAGAAGAAAGTCCAACGACAAAAACCCAAACGAATAGGTCC
>Ga0307508_10003095_pt1 | contig 17085 bp, 22 predicted proteins | sample 9_EM_MG_FD_203089 | JGI IMG/M metagenome (GOLD analysis project Ga0307508, IMG submission 203089) | Populus trichocarpa ectomycorrhiza microbial communities from riparian zone in the Pacific Northwest, United States - 9_EM | ecosystem: Host-associated > Plants > Roots > Unclassified | place...
TCTGCAAAATTTTGTGTCTCTCCGATCTATGGTTGTTGAGTATCGTCGTTTTTTCTCATTTCTGATAGTGTCCGACTAATGGGTAGTAGCCGGGTAACCCCTACAGTACGTTATGACTGCAAAATCGATCTCAAGGAGGGAGAACCGCCCCCTGGGGACCAATCTACCCCCTCTCGGAAAACGAGCTTCAGATACTCCGAAAATGACTTAGAGAGATACTACGAACAGGCAAGATCTGAAGATCCACCTCCCAGGCAGGATCTCGAATCCTATTCGTACCAAAACCAAGCGTACAAAGACTCCGACTTTGCGTCGACTACTGCGCCCTCAACCGGATAACGATTCCCAATCGATACCCTCTCCCCCTTATGCAGTAACTGCAGGATAGGGTCCAAGGGGCCAAATGGTTTACCAAGTTGGACCTAAAGAATGGATTTAACCTGATCTGCATCCGAGAAGGAGACGAATAGAAAACAGCTTTCCGGACTCGTTATGGGCTGTATGAGTTTCAAGTTATGCCATTCGGGTTGACCAACGCACCGTCAACCTTCCAAGACATGATGAACCACGTCTTCTCTGACATGATTGACTTGGGCCTTCTGGTCTACATAGACGACTTCTTGATCTATGCAAAAACTGAGGAGGAACATGATCAGCAGGTTAAGGAAACATTAAAAAGACTGTAGAAAAATCGACTAGCAGTCTCACCAGACAAGTATGTTTGGAAACCCCAGGAAGTGGAATTCCTAGGATACGTTATCGGGCAAGAGGGAATCAAAATGGAGGAAGGAGAAGTGGAGGCGGTGCTGGAATGGAAGACCCTGGCATCTCTAACGGAAGTACAGTCCTTCTTGGGATTCACCAACTTCTATTGGTGCTTCATCATGCATTACTCCCGAGTTGCCAGACCCCTGATGGAGCTGACAAAAGGGAATAAAAAGGAATGGGAGTGGAACCTACAGGCGGAGGAAGCCTTCCAGGGGCTGAAGCGGCGATTCACAACGGTGCCAATACTAGCCCATTTCGACGCCACCAAACCCATGATTATCGAAACGGATCCTTCCGACTTCACGATCGGGGCCATCCTATCGCAAAGAGACAAGGAAGGTAGGCTGCACCCTGTGGCCTTCCACTCCTGGAAGTTCCAGCCGGCGGAAATCAACTATGAGATCCATGTCAAGGAACTACTGGCCATCGTCGACGCATTCAAGCACTGGCGCCGATACTGCGAAGGGGTGACAAATCAGGTCCAGGTGTTCAGTGACCACCAGAACCACGAGTACTTCACAACCACGAAGATACTCAACTGACGCCAAGCACGATGGCTTCAGGAATTGGCCGGCATCGACTTCCGCAACTACTACCGACCAGGGAACCCGAACGGGAAACCAGATGCTCTTTCAAGGTGTTCGGAGTACCGCCCTGAAAAAGGAGGGAGTGAAAACCAGCCGATTACAACAGTATTGTGAAAAGATAACTTCACAGAACCAGATAGGCGGGAAAGTGCATTTATCTGCTTATCGGCAAGGCTCGCCTCGCTCCCACCATGGCAATAGTTGGAAGAATTTGCGGAAGAAGTGTGAAAAGCAGGAAAGAAAGACAAGGATTACCAGGACGCAGTGAAGGAACTGTAAGAAGTGCTGGTAAATGCAGCACTGAAAGACCGAAAGGTCGAGGAGAAAGCTACCCGCCCTCGTGAGGCGCGGCAGAGGGACAGAAAGGTCAGGACGGAAGAGGTCCTCGAGATCAAGGACGGGCTACTCTACCGAAGTGGTGTGCTCTGGATCCCGGAGGATGGAAACCTCAAGAAAATGATTCTCGAGTCAGAACACGACACGAAAATCACTGGACACATGGGCCAGGATAAGACGATCAAACTTATCCGACGGAACTTCTGGTGGCCAAAAATGAATGAAAGAATCACCGACTTTGTCCGGAGCTGCCCCGAATGCCAGAGGAACAAAACAGTGAGGTACCAACTATACGGGCTCTCCTTCCCTTTGGAGCTCCCGTATACCCCGTGGCAGTCCATCGCATTGGACTTCATTACCGAGCTGCCTCTCTCAGAAGGGTGCAACCAGTTGTGGGTGGTTATTGACTGATTCATGAAGATGACGCACTTTCTGCCCCTCGACAAGGGAAACAAAACAGCGGCCGACCTGGCGGTGGGTTTTGTGCGAGAAGTCTGGAAGTACCATGGGCTTCCCACAGATATTGTCTCGGACTGTGATTCCCAACTCACCTCCGAGACTTGGTAAGAATTCCTCCGGCTGTCCGGCATCCGCCCAAGGCTGTTGACAGCCTTTCACCCCCAGACCGACGGACAAATGGAACGTCTCAACCAGACCAGCGAGGTATATCTGCGAGTGTTCGTCGGACACAAGCAGGACAACTGGGTAGGCCTGCTCCCAATGGCGGAGTTTGCGTACAACAACTCAGTCACCATGGGCAACGGAATGTTGCAGTTCTACGACAACTACGGTTTTCACCCCGTATCCTCCGACCCAGCCACCTCGGGACCCTTGAACCCCGCCAGCACACACTACACTCACTGGATGCATGCGGTACACAAGGCATCAATCCGAACGGCTAGAGACAGCGCATGAACGCATGCGCTGCTACACGGACCCCCAGCGCGCCAAGCCCCTGAAGTATCAGATCGGAGACTTGGTAATACTCAACGGGCGCAACATCAAAACGTGCTAGCCATCCCGAAAGCTGGATCACAAGAATCATGGTCCCTTCCAGGTGGAGAAAGTCGTCTCGCCCCTTGCCGTTTGTCTCACCCTTCCCCGGAAGTGGAAAATTCACAATGTCTTTCATGTATCGCAGCTCGAACCCTATCGGTTCAGTGAACACCGGACACCACCGGACCCCTCGAGAGTACTCCGAGAGGCTGACAACATCGAACAGAGTGAGGAGTACGATGTTGACGAGGTCCTTGGGAGCACCAAGAAAGGGCGCTGCGTCCTGTACCTCGCCAAATAGCGTGACTACCCAGACCGGAAGGACTGGACAGAGGAGCCATACAACAACTTTTCAGTAGGGGGTCTGGAGAAACTCCAGGAATTCCACAGAAGAAACCCAGATGCCCCGAGTGACTACCAGCTCACCGAGGGCTAGACTCTGATATGCCCCGGGTGCATGGCGGAGCCTAGGGGGTCGAAGTACGATCAGGGGGTAGTAGGGTGAAGTGAAGGAGGACTTCATCCGCAACACACATGACGAGCAGAAGAGTGAAGGTATTGTAATCCCATTTTTGACGACAGTCATCTCTCAACTGTGGCGAGGCGAGGGTGACCGGTTAAGAGCCACTGGTTTTGACCGGCTCTGGCGACGAGACTACTATATAGCCAGTCTGATCCCCTGCTACACCAGCATGCCAGGTCAACCCGTCTTCTGATCACCTCTTCGCGGGAACACTGTCACCAAATGGTCTCCTTTACAACACTCCAATGTTGGTCGCGGGACGGAATCCCAAGACCGAGGCCTAATCATCACGCGAAAGGACTATGGGGTTTTTTCCCGAAGGAGGGTTTTCCTTATAGTCCGGCGATTGGAGGGCTGCAGGGGTTGGAGGACTGCATCCCACTTTCAATGCGAGGAAAGGTGAGGAGTCAGGATAGTTAGCTTCGAGCCGAAGCTAAGAAAGGGGGGGAGTAGTGTTACACCCAGGAAAGCGAAGGGAATAAGGAACAAGAAGAAGAAGTAGCAACAGTAAGTCACATGGACTAGGAATACCCAAAGACATCTCGGGACCCTGGAAAGCAGTTCGGCAAGAGAAAGTAAGGCAACGGTAACCTCAGTATAAGTGATGGCTAGGGTGGCATACTAGGGCACAAACTGTCCAATGCCACTACGTCATCGTAGCCGGGTAGACCCAACGCACTACCGAGCCTTGTAGCCACTGCATACAGGAACGAGATAAGGGGAAACGCCAGCTTCCTGCAGGTTGCACGCCATAAGCAGGGCTCATGCTGCAAGATAGGTCTGAGAGAGTCTAGACGGGAGATAAGACCTGGAGTTAGGACTTTACGGCCGTGACGAGCGGACGTAAGAATAACTCTGGAGAGGGGCCAGCGGCAAACTAGGAGGATGATGGGTTCCGGGAGAACCACATCTCATTCCAACTAGGACCTCGATAGGAATCCGGCATAGTCCGAAAGACTAGCGTCCGGAGGAATACAAGGTCCACGACTGATAGCTCCCACCCTTATCCCTAGAACCAGTCAGGATGAATCAAACCCACGCACCAGACCCTCTGGGGATGCGCATCATGAGAATGAATCCCTGGCGTAACGGCAGGAAGAAACAAAGAACACGTGACCCGAAAGAGTTGCATATATACAGCTCGAAAACTCCACAGACTATCATCCATTCCCGACTTACGAACCACCCCGACACGATGAACCTAAGATTATTCCGTTGTGAATAAAGACCAATCGAACCTGACTCTATGATATCTCTACCTCCACCTCTGTACTCGTGTACCCAGGTGTCACTCTTACCCGCTTCTACAAAGCCAAGATCCCTGATGGACGAACTGCCGCAGCTATGGCGCAGTCCTATTCGGCATCCCAGCATGACCATACCAGGGAACTCGAGCGGATGACTGCAACTGACGGCCCAACCACCCTTGGGGAGTCCACTCCAATCTCAATGACCCTCTGCCATGCAACTCTTCCTACGCGTGCCAATACCCATGCCAGCTCCTGCCATATCGGGGCTGACAATAGACCCAGGAAACTAAAACAGGGAGGAGGAGGTCGAGAACCTCTGAGGTGACCCTGAAGGCCAGAGTTATCCCCGTCCCCACCACCAGGATTCGATGACAATGACGAAGACCTATATGAGCGGAACCTCGCAATGATGAGCTGAACTCCCCCGCAGGGAGAAGAACCAACCCAAAAAAGACTAGCAGCTATGCTTATGCCAGAGGAAATTGCAAGACTAGTTGGTCAAGGGATTGCGGCGGCCCAAGCACCTAAACAGCTGAGAAACGAGGCTCGACTCAATACGTTGTAAGGCTGAAAATGGAAAACCCGGAGAAATTCTACAGAAAGGACACAATAGCCTTCAATCAATGGTGGGAATCGGTGACCATGTACCTAGATTCTACCTGGAGACGGTCGACCACCAAAAAATCACATGGATTGGGACGCTTCTGACCAACATGGCTCTGGTATGGCATCTACACTGCTACCGAGAACTGCCGGGTAATGACACCTGGACCAACTACGCGGCAGCAATTCGAGCCGAGTATCAGAATGAATGGGAAGTAGCCGACACCCAACTGAAACTAGGGCAGCTCCGATACCAAGGGTCAATCAGAGCCTACCTAACAGAGTTCCGAGCCCTTAACAACTTTGCCCGAGCAACAGGGGAGGTGTTGAAGGAAAAAGAGGACCTAGCAATGACGTCCGAAATCTTGCGAATGCGGTTCATGCACTATCTCGAGGAATTCGCCGACAACGAAGGATTCCTCCAGGCCACCAACCTAGTGGGACTACAAGTGGAGAGAATGAAGGCCCTGGAAAAGGTAAGAGAGGGGGTGAGTGTCAAGATCCTGTCTCACTAGTCCGTGCAGCTCGACAGGCAACGTAGGAGGTCCGGTAGTCTTGCTGTGGCGGTATTTAACTTTGCCCTAATCTCTGCACGCCTGGCGTGGTCTCGTTGTGGTATTCGACTTCGCTGTGGCAGTATCCGACTTCGCCCTAATCTCTGCACACCTGGCGTGGTCTCGTTGCGGTATTCGACTTCGCTGTGGTGGTATCCGACTTCGCTGTGGTGGTATCCGACTTCGCCCTAATCTCTGCACGCCTGGCATGGTCGTGTTGCGGTATTCGACTTCGCTGTGGCGGTATCCGACTTCGCCCTAATCTCTCCACGCCCGGCATGGTCTCGTTGCGGTATTCGACTTTGCTGTGGCGGTATCCGACTTCACCTTAATCTCTAGTAGGTTCTTACAGGTAGTCGTTGCAGTGCCGGATCACGGAGGTAGAGAGATAGGTCTGTGGAGAGAGATAATAGATTGCATGGAGAAGAATCTCCAGACTAGCTACCGCGCCCTTCCTTTATACTTTTCCTTCCCTCTGTGGAATCACAGCTTGCCCGCAAGACTGACCCAGTTCCTCCATAGCTCATCATGACTCAATCGTCGCGCCCAAGGAAAACACATGATCGCACTCAGCCGCCGCACGGCCAACACTCTACTCGCAGCAACAGGAGAAAGGACGCGCAAGCAGTAACAGTAAGGGAACAAGGAAGAATGATGTATGACTTAATCAAGGGGAAACAAGACTCGGAACGATAAAGGAGAAGGACACACAAGCTCAATCAACGGGAGACAACAGACGTAGCGAACAGGAGGAAAGACACGCAAGCATAATCAACAGAAAACAACATACATAGAAGAAGGACATGCAAGCCCTATAACAGAGACAAAGGAGAAGGGACCTAGACCGGCCGCCGGTCTGTAGGTTGGGGAGATATCGCTACCGGCGCGATATGGCAGAGATAGGTCGAGGCGTCTAAGTGCGGAGGATGACCGCAGCTGCGGCAGCAGAAACGAGGATGACCCATAGGCCAACAAGGGTGAGCACGGCACCGGCGCCGGCGCCAAGGAGCCTGTCGCGCCAGGTTCGTGACAGTATGTCCCCTGTCCAGACCGAAGCTCCGGCGAGGTCATGTCAGGTTGTCAGGGTTCGGCAGCGGATGGGTGTACGGTGGATGCTGGGCGTGCGGTAGATGTGGACGGGCCAGCTAGCCTGCTGCTGGGCTTGGAGTGGTTCGTTCCTTCGCTGTTGTTTGGTGATGATGGCCCCCAGGGTGTTGGTCATCTGCTGGAGTTGCTGCTGGTCTGCGTCGTGGAACTCGTTCATCCGCTGGGCGAGCGTCTGGTGTACAACGTGGTTGCGGCGCGCGTTCCGGGTGGTTGTTTGATGTATCATGGTGACGATTTCCCCCAGCAGTGCAAGTTGCTCGTCTTGGGGAGTGGTGCTGGCGGCCGCGGCAGCGTGGGGTTCTTGATTTTCTTCGATCGGGCCTGGGAGTTCCTGTTCTTCTGGGGCTGGCATGATGTCAGACACGGGGGTTCGTTGTGCTGTGGTCTGGCAGCGTTGGTGGTGGTCTTCCATGTTCACTAGGAAACGGCAATCGGGGCAGACCCGCTTCCCCTTCTGCCAGTCCGTACACGCTTTGCGCGGGTTCAGGTGTCGGTTGCGGATTACTTCTGCTAATTTGAAGGGATGGGCATGGGGACAGCTGCAGGGCCGGTGGTTGCGCCGGCGGCGGTCATTTCCTCGTTGTGGGTAGTAGTTGTCATCTTTCATCTGGCGGTGAGCGTTACAGTAGTCGTCGTAGCAGGCGGTCCAGTGTAGCGAGGCATGGTCGTTGGCGCTGGGTTGTCCTACAGCGGACAGTGGCGGGGAGGTTGCTGGTGGCGGGGCATTTCATCTGTCCGTGGTGGTGGCGTTGTCGGGGATGCCCCAGTTGTCATTGTTGTTGGTCATCGTGGGCAGTTTGGCTTGCTCGACATTGGTGAAGGTCCAGCCTTCGTTCGTGTCGACAGTGGCGGTGTTGGACCTGCTAATTGGTGGGGGCTGGTTTTTCAGGGTATTCCTCGTGGAATTCGCGTATAATCTCTGGGGAGTTTTCGAAGTTTTCGGCCAGGTACCAGGTCTTGTCCGGGTCGTGGAAACCGGTCCACTTGACTCGATATTGTATCTTGCTCCGGTGTTGTCGTGAGTCGAGGATCTGTTCCACTTCCCACTCTTGTTGTGCTTCTATGATAATGGGTAGTGGCGGTGGCTGGTGGTGTCCCGGTATGGGCTTGGTGCTGGCTGTGGGTTCTAAGAAGCTAATATGGAAAACGGGGTGCAGTTTGACAGAGGCGGGCAGGTCCAGCTTATATGCGTGCGAGCCAACTTTCTCTAGTATGGTATAGGGTCTGATTTGTTTGTGGTCCAACTTATTCGATGGTCGCGTTGTTCGGATGTTCTTTCTCTTCAGCCAGACTTTGTCACCTGGTTCCATGTCAGGATCCGAGTGTCTTGCCTTGTTGGCCTGTTCCGTCTGAGCCATTTGTGCCTCCTTCATCTCCGCCCTGAGTTCCTCGTGAAGCTTCCCCAGCGCCGCGTCATATTCTGAGACTTCCGGTGTTTCTTCGTTTTGTGTACCAAGATCTGGTAAAAACCTGGGGTGATATCCGTAGTTGGCGAAGAAGGGTGTTACCTTCGTGCTTCCTGCCTGCATGTTGTTGTAGCAGAATTCGGCAATTGGTAACAGTTTTTCCCAGTCGTCCTGCTGGTAATTGCAGTATGCACGTAGGTATTGTTCGAGGACGGCATTGACTCGTTCCGTTTGTCCGTCTGTCTGCGGATGAAACGCCGTGCTGAGGTTCCGTGATATTCCGAGTGCTTTGGTTACACATTTCCAGAAGTCGGAGGTAAATAGTGATCCTCTGTCCGCTACAATACTTGTCAGCAGCCTGTGGTGTCGGACAACCTGCTGGATGAAGTGGTCCGCCAGGTCTTCTGGTTTCATCGTGCCTTTACATGCGATGAGGTGTCCCATTTTCGTCAGCCAATCGATGATTACCCACAGTGCGTCTTGTCTGTTGCTGACTGGTAGCGTGGTAATGAAATCCATTGTTATCGTATCCCAAGGTCGATGGGGCAGGTCTAATGGCTTGAGCAATCCGAATGGCACATGTCGAATTGGCTTGATGCGGCGGCAGGTGTCACAGTGGTCCATGTATCGGTGTACGTACTTGCGTTGTTGTGGCCAGTAGAAAGTTTGCCTAACAAGTTCCAGGGTTCTGGCTCGCCCCGGGTGTCCCATGGCCTGCGCGTCGTGGTGGTTTCTTAATATCCGCAGTCGCAGTTCGTCGTTGTCAGGGATCCATATCAGACCGTCGTATATAAGTACCCCTTCCTTTTCCTCGCATAATCCTAGTGCGATCTTCCTATCGCGGGTGTTCCCGCTCACCTTTTTCCCCAGGATTTTTTGGACTTCCTTATTCTTGGTGCTTTGTTCTCGTATTTCGCTCAGAAGTTCCTTATCTATCTGGAGTTTCATTGTTTCCGTCATGTTAACCTGGAGCACTTGTAGTATTTCGAAATTTTCCTCTGGCAAGAGAACTCGCCTGTGATTCTGTCGATGCTTCATATCCCCTTCCCAGCGAGAGTCTCCTGACTCTCTAGAGAGGATGTCGGGCTTTCCCGCTAGTTTCCCTGGTCAGTATTTGATTATGAAATCGTAGTTTGCCAGTCGTTCACCCCACCGGGCTTGTCGCAGATTTAGGTCGTGTTTCGTTTTCCAGTACTCAAGGTTCTTGTGGTCTGTTAGGATCGTGATTTTTGGGCCTGTTGTTTTGCAATAGGTATCCCATTTCCGTAGTGCGTCTACTATCGCCAGAAGTTCCTTGTCGTGGATATCATAGTTTCATTCTGGATCCTTCAGTTTTCGTGAGTAGTATGCTACCGGGTGCAGGATCCCTTTTTCATCAGGTTGCGAGCATATGGCTCCTATGGCGTAGTCCGAAGCGTCTGTCTCGATGGTGACCGGTTTCTCTGGATCGAAGTGTTGTAGGATCGGTTCCGTTATCATCGCTGTTCTGAGCGTCTCGAATGCTGTTTGCTGCTCGTCATTCCATTCCCATTTTTTCTCTTTCCTTGTTAACGACGTGAGCGGAGCGGTAATTTTGCTGTAGTCCTTGATGAAGCGTCTGTAGGAGTTGGCAAATCCCAAGAAGCTTTGGATCCCCTTGACGTTGATGGGTTCCTTCCATTCCTTGATCGTTCGGATTTTCTCTTGGTCCCTGCGCAGGCCTTTCGGTGATATAACATATCCCAGGTACTCGGTTTCTGTGGTATGGAATTCGCATTTTGACGCCTTCAATGTGAGTCCTGTGTCTTGGACCCGTGTCAGGATAGCTCGTACGTGGCATTTGTGCTCCTCCAGTGTTTGTGAGTAGACCAGGATATCGTCCAGGTACACCACACAGAAGATATCCAGATATTCGCTCAAAATCTCGTTCATCCATCGCTGGAAAGAGGCCGGGGCGTTTGTGAGTCCGAACGGCATGACGCAGTACTCATACAGCCCATACCAAGTTCGGAACGCTATCTTCCATTCGTCTTCTTCTGCAATTCGGAGGTTGTAGTATGCATCCTTGATATCTAGTTTGGTGTAGATCGTGGCATTTGACAACTGGTCCAGTGATTCGCCGATGAGTGGCAATGGTGTCCGGTCCTTGACTGTGATTTCGTTCAACTGCCGGTAATCTACACAGAGTCGCAAACCTCCATCTTTCTTTTTGACGAAATGGATGGGTGTCCCTGCCGGCGAGGTGGATGCCCGGATCCATCCTCGTTGTTCGTTGACTTCGATGTACTCTCTGAGGGCACGCATTTTTTCCTCATTGAGGGGTCGTAGGGGTTCGTACGGTGGCATTTTCCCTTCTAGCAGTGGAATATGGTGATCTTGGACACGGTGTAGTGGAAGGGTGGTTGGCTCTGTACTTGTGAAGACTTGGAGGAAGTCTTGATATTCTTCCGGGATTCCTCCCTTGCTGTCCTTGCTAGTTTCCCTGATTTTGTCAATGACCGTTTGACAAACCTCCCACGGGTCGGGTTCTGCTTCCTCTGGTGTCTTCCGGTAATATTGGTCGATTGCTTTTCCTTCTGTGATGCTGGTGGCTTGTGGGGAGGTCGTTAGGCATTTTTCCGCACCTCTATCGGAGTGGAACTTCAGTGTATGGTTTTTTCATCCGATTGTTGGGTCGTGGAGTTTTAGCTACGGTATTCCGAGGATGATGGGTGCGTTTCCGATAGTGATGCAGTGTAATCGGATCTCTTCCTCATGGTGGTTGATTCCCATTCGTACCTGGACGTCATGGGTTACCGGCCCGCCGGCAACTTCCCCCCCATCGACTGTGAGGACTCTTCTTGGCACTGTCTTTTCTTGTGTTGGAATATGATTGGCTTCTGCGTATGCTCTATTGATGAAGTTCTCTGACACCCCGCAGTCGACTAGGGCGGTGGTCTTGTGTTCGTTGCCGTCTTTCCCTTATATGCATATCCTGATGATCAATTTCTCTTCTCGGTTGTACTTTCCAGTGCTGGATACGACAAATGGCGGTTCTTTAGTCCCTATTCCTTGTGCAACTTGTCTTTCCCTCGGGTGGCCGCTGCTAGGGCCTACTCCCGAGGGCTGCCATTTCCCGCCGGTTCGGGACTGTGGGTGCTAGGCTCCTCTTCTGGTTCTTCATAGGTGGCTTCTGCAGCTCAGTATGGCCTTTTCCATGGGATTCATGCCTTCTTTGGCTGAGGGCATTCCCTCAAGAAATGCCCCTTTTTCCCGCAGTTGTAACACTCATCGGTGCTTGTTCGTCTGCCACCCCTGTATGGGGGTCTCCGTGCGAACTTGAATCGTCGGGTGGTATTGAGGTCCATTGGGTCTCCTGGAAACGTTGGCGCTGACTCTTTGGTGGAGATGTGGAACCTTGCTTCGGGGTTGGTCGTTGGTCGCCGGTTTATCACTCCCAGATTGCATAGGCGGCTGTCCGTTTTGATGGCTGTAGTGGTGTAGTCTACCAGAACTGTGGTGGGTGCTTCGCTCATGACCAGATGTCATTTTACCTCAGGGTGCAACCCATCTCGGAATCGCGCAATGCACACATTGTCCGCATATGGGAGATCTGCTTTGAGTCGCTGGAACTCTGGCCAGTACGTTGCCGCCGTTCGGTTTCCCTGCTTGATCTTCTGGAATTTTTCGAATGCTATTTCTTCTGCGTCTACTTGACCAAAAGCATGCTTCATGTTAGTCTTCAGCTCTTCCCATGTTAAGTTGATTCCTCCTTCTTGGTTCAGGAAGGTTTCCGCCCAGGTCCATGCCACCCCTCGGAGTAAGGATGATGCATATCCTGTTTTTTTCTCATCGTCGTCGAATCGGTTTCTTTCTGTTCGGAATTTTAACTCGCATTGAGCTAAGAACGTTTTAAATTTTTCCTTATCCCCTTCGAAAGGTTCTGGGTCTCGGAGCTTCAGGTAGCTATTCTGCGGTGGTCTGTCACGTGCTGTTAAGAGAGCTTGTAGCATCTCTGTTGTCAACAGATGGGGTCCTGTTCCCCCCGTGCCTGATCCTTCCGCCATTCTTCTGGGTTGTTCTGGTGATTCGGGTGTCTGCGGTCTTGTTTGTGGTTCCGGGGTCACGGGGCTGGGTACTCGCTGGTCGTCGGAGACTTCCCTAAATTCTCGGAGGTTGAGGGGATCTTCGGTATTTTTGTCTGGGGACTCCACTCTGTCTTTTTACTTGCTACGTTGGGTGTCGATTGGGGGACGCAATCTAGTGTCAAGATCCTGTCTCACTAGTCCGTGCAGCCCGACAGGCAACGTAGGAGGTCCAGTAGTCTCGCTGGGGTGGTATCCGACTTCGCCCTAATCTCTGCAAGCCTGGCGTGGTCTCGTTGCGGTATTCGACTTCGCTGTGGCGGTATCCGACTTCGCCCTAATCTCTGCACGCCTGGCATGGTCTCGTTGCGGAATTCCACTTCGCTGTGGTGGTATCTGACTTCACCCTAATCTCTGCACACCTGGCATGGTCTCGTTGCGGTATTCGACTTCGCTGTGGCAGTATCTGACTTCGCCCTAATCTCTGCACGCCTGGCGTGGTCTCGTTGCAGTATTCGACTTCGCTGTGGCGGTATCCAACTTCGCCTTAATCTCTAGTAGGTTCTTACAGGTGGTGGTCGCAGTGCCAGGTCACGGAGGTAGAGAGATAGGTCAGTGGAGAGAGATAATAGATTGCGTGGAGAAGAATCTCCAGACTAGCTACCGTGCTCTTCCTTTTATACTTTTCCTTCCTTCTGTGGAATCACAGCTTGCCCGCAAGACTGACACAGTTCCTCCATACCACATCATGACTCAATCGTCGCGCCCAAGGAAAACACATGATCGCACTCGGCCGCCATGCGGCCAACACTCTACTCGTGGCAACAGGAGAAAGGACACACAAGCAAGAATAGTGAGGAAAGAGAAGAAGGACACGCAAGCTCAACCAAAGAGAAACACATACGTAAGAAAGGAGAAGAACGCGCAAGCTCAACCAAAGAGGAACACATACGTAAGAAAGGAGAAGAACGCGCAAGCTCAACCAAAGAGAAACACATACGTCAAAAAGGAGAAGGACGCGCAAGCAATATAACGGAGACAAGGAGAAGGGACCTAGACTGGCCGGTGGTCTGTAGGTAGGAGAGATATCGCTACCTGCGCGATATGGGGGAGATCGGTCGAGGCGCCTAAGCGCGGAGGATGATCATGGCTGCGGCAGCGGTGATAAGGGCAAGCCACAGGGCGGCAAGGGTGACGGCGGCACCAGCAGCGGCACTGACGAGCCTGCCGCGCGAGATTTGTGACAGATGAATCATGTGTTCTTGGACATGCTGGATGTCGGGTTAGTGGTATACATGGATGACATCCTCGTGTACGCTCAAACCCGCGAAGAACTTGATAGCCGGACCAAAAAGGTGCTGAAATGACTCCAAGATAACGGTCTTGCAGTATCTCCGGACAAATGTGTCTGACGACTGCAGGAGGTAGAATTTCTGGGATACATCATCGGCAAAGATGTAATCAAGATATCACCAGAAAAGGTCAAAGCAGTGCTGAGCTGGAAAAGACCAGGGTCGCTGACCGACACTCAGTCATTCCTCGGATTTGCCATCTTCTACAGACGGTTCATCCAGAACTACTCGGGAGTAGCGCGCCATTTGACAGAACTAACCAAAGGCGAGGGCAAGAACTGGGCATGGAACCCACGAGCCGAAGCAGCATTTGAAGAGCTAAAACGCCGCTTCACCACTTTACCAGTTTTGGCGCACTTTGGCAGCCAGCGACCAGTCATCATTGAGACCGATGCCTCTGACTTTGCGATTGGCGCGGTGCTGTCCAAACGAAACGAAGAGGGGAAACTGCACCCGGTGGCTTTCCACTCCAGGAAATTCCAGCCCATGGAGGTCAAATACAAAATCCACGATAAGTAGCTTCTCACGATTGTGGATGCCTTCAAACACTGGCGTCGTTACTGCGAAGGAGCCGTTCATCAGATTCAAGTTTTCTAGAACCACCAGAACCTGGAGTACTTCACCACGACAAAGGTACTCAATCGATAACAGGCACAGTGGATACAGGAACTGGTAGGCATCGATTTTGGAATCTACTACCAACCCGGATCTCGAAATGGCAAGCCAGACGCACTGTCCAGGCGTTCGGAGTACCGCCCTGAAAAAGGGGGGAGTGAAAACAAGAGAATCATGACGGTTTTACGAAAGGACCACTTTGGGAAACCAGACCAACAAGCAAGAACCTTTATTGCTTCATCGGCCCGGCTGGTATCACTACCGACCTGCAATTGGGTGGAAGAATTTGCAGCGAAAGTTAGGAAAACAGGGAAAAAGGATGAGGAATACCAGAAGGCATGGAAACTGGTGGAAGCGGCTCAGAAGAAAACCGAGCCGGATAGCCGTGAGGCTAGGGAGGATGCCAGGGACCCCCGTATGGCCCCCCGGCAGGGCCGAAAGACCAGGATTACAGAGGCCCTCGAGATCAAGGACGGGATGCTATACAGAAATGGCATGCTCTGGATCCTGGAGGATGGAGAACTCATCAGGTTAATCCTGGATTCGGAACATGACTCAAGGATAGCCAGTCACATGCGCTAGGACAAGACGATTGAACTGATACGATGACACTTCTGGTGGCCAAAAATGGATGAGTGAATCATTGACTACGTCTGAAGCTGTCCGGAGTGCCAGAAAAACGAGGCAGTCCGACACCAACCTTACAGGCTCTCCTCCCCTCTGGAAATCCCGTATGCCCCTTAGCAATCCATCACGATGAATTTCATCACGGAACTGCCACGTTCGGAACGATGCGACCAGGTGTGGGTGATCATCGACCGATTCACGAAAATGGCACACTTCCTCCCCCTCGACCAGGAAAAGAAAACGGCAGCCGATCTGACGGTCATTTTCGCTTGGGAAATCTGGATACCACAGACTCCCCTCGGATATTGTCTCGGACCGCGACTCGCGATTCACCTCTAAGACTTGGCAAGAGTTCCTCAGGCTGTCCGGCATCCGCCCAAGGATGTCAACGGCCTTACATCCCCAGACAGACGGACAAACGGAATGTCTCAACCAGACCATTGAGGCATACCTTGGAGCATTTGTTGGACACAAGCAGGACAACTGGGTAAGTTTACTTCTGATGGCAGAATTTGCCTACAACAACTCAGTCATGATGGGCTACCGGATGTCCCCATTCTATGCCAACTACGGTTTTCACCCCGCGTCCTCCGACCTGGCTGCCTCTGGGCCTTTAAACCCCGCCAGCAAGCTATACACCCACAGGATGCATGCAGTTCACAAGGTATCCCTGGAGTGACTGGAGGCAGCACGTGAGTGAATACGTCGCTACATGGACCTCCAGCGTGCCAAGTCTCTGAAATATCAGATCGGAGACTTGGTAATGCTCAACTGGCGCAAAATCAAAACGCGCCGCTCATCCCGAAAGCTAGACCACAAGAATCATGGCCCCTTTCTGGTGGAAAAGCTTGTCTCACCTCTCGCCGTTCGGCTCACCCTTCCCCGGTAATGGAAAATCCACAATGTCTTCCATGTATCGCTGCTCGAACCATATCGAACCTGTAACACTCGGGTGTTTCACCAACGGCACAATCGCCCAGGTAGTCACCAACAGTCTATCACCCTTGAGCAGGCAACACTTATATGATGGTAGTGGAGCGAGTGTGTAGTTCCGAACGATTCGTACAGGAGCGCATGGGAAAATTCACTAAGAGATTTGCGTTTGAAATATCACTAGAGAGTTGATCCCAGAAACAATGTAATATTGTTAGGGCTCAACTTCCGACTGATCGTTGCTGATACCTCTCTATGTAGGAAACTGGCGCTCTTTAAATATCACGCTGACTCTTTGGCCGTCTGCCCTCAGGCTGACTCAGGAACCACAATACCTCGGTATTATGCAGCAGCGTCTCACCTCATCCGAGGGAGATAGGGTTGATTGGGATGTGGCACTGATTGATAGGTATAGACCCAGAAGATCTTCAATCCGAGTGCTAGCGAACAATCTTTGTTTGCACCCCCTTGTAGGCGCCATCACCCTCATGCTCCTGTCCACAGCCCTTACTGGCTAAATGCTTCTCAGGTGCATTCAGGGTTGCAATCTATGAGTCTAGATGCTTCCAGGAATGTCTGGTGATGTCGGTACAAGTGCCGTAGCAATCGCAGTCAACTAAAGAATACATCTCTATAACTTGACAAGTTAAGGTCCGATCTTCTTTAAACAACTGACAGATGGTCTGGCTCCCCTCATATACCCACCGGACCCGTTCCGCCTCGCGCATCCTGCACGACCGCTCGTGAGTTATATTGTACCCAGAAAAGGTTAACATTTTTGCTGGTATACGCCAACTAGTAGCTTTTAGTATGGGTCTCGCGGAGGATAACCTTGACACCTCCCAGGGATGTGACCAGACCCTCGCCTGAGGCTGCCACTCATCCCCTTTCCCATTGGTAACCTTGAGTTACCACCTGGCTGCTGTTGGGTCGGTAATACTCCTCTCTTTCAGCGCTCGCCCCAGCCTGTGACTTTCACTCATGAAATCTCACTCGGCCTCAATCCTCAGATTGAGTCCGGCTAGTCATACTAATTGCATGTCTTGGGGTGTCACCAGCACACTGGGTGTAACACTACCCCCTCCCTCACAAGGGTTCGTCCTCGGACCAAAGTTCATCAACCCTGACTGTTATTCCCTCCTTGTTAAAAACCAAAAAACCCAAGATGTAGGAAAAAAGGAAAACCTCCTTGCAGATGAAACCGAAAAACCTTTAACCAAGGAAAACACAATTATCCGCTACATCACACCATGTCCTTGGTGTCTTGTCAGCCATTAAAAACCTGGATCCCCTTATAGCTTCACCAGGAAAAGGTACTGACTCAACCTTGCAGTCTGACCCTCGGATCCTTCGCCGCGTTGGGGTGCTTCCTGTGGAAGGCCCTA
>Ga0307508_10003096_pt1 | contig 17084 bp, 17 predicted proteins | sample 9_EM_MG_FD_203089 | JGI IMG/M metagenome (GOLD analysis project Ga0307508, IMG submission 203089) | Populus trichocarpa ectomycorrhiza microbial communities from riparian zone in the Pacific Northwest, United States - 9_EM | ecosystem: Host-associated > Plants > Roots > Unclassified | place...
CGGAGATGACAGTAGCCTTAGTCTCCGAGCACCGGTTCGGGAGACAGTCTTCCGTCCTTTCCCCTTGGCGAGTCCCTCAGGCGCGTTGTATATAGAGAGAATGTTTTTCCTTCGACGTTGTATCAATCAACCAATTCACAATCTTCACCTTTTATCGATCCATATATTCCAACACATGTCACAAAGCTCGCAATCATACTCGCCACGTCCTACTTGCTATCGTCCTCGCCGCCGGCGGCGTGCTGATCGCCATCCTCCTCATAGTCGTCGTGCTCATCACGTTGTGCTCTTCTCATCGTACTCATCGCGTCGTGCTTAACGCGTCGTGTTGTATTTGCCAACTTTCCTTTGTTTCCGTGCGAAGTGTGGTAGTAGCATATATAGATGTACATTAGATATAATGAATAGAACTGGACTGAGTCACTATGCCTGGAACCCGCTGCGTGTTTGCAAATGCGACAAGAGTATTTGCTACGATGTTCCGTGCCTTGACAGACAGCGTGACCGTGGTGCCATGACACGTGTCGTCTGGACGTCATTTGCCCTGACACAGCTGCGCCCAGAAGGAAAATGCTCTGACACGGCTGCGTCCAGAAGGAAAATGCCCTGACACGGCTGCGTCCAGAAGGAAAATGCCCTGACACGCTCCGTCTGGTAAGCTGATGCCATGGCGAGCTGTGTCCGGACGCACGGCTCCCTGGCATACGGCGTCCGAATGACCGGTGCCATGGCGTGCTGCGTCCGAATTCACATTGCCTGTGCGTTTCGCGTTGGGAGCGGTATGTGCCCTGCAAGGGTGCATCCAGAGCGTCCCGAGCGCCTGGTGCGTCCGGACGCAGATTTTTTTTCCTGATGCCATTCAGTAACTCCTTGCTGATGATGGGCGCAGCCAGGCGGCACCAGACCTCCTCTCTACCATGGATGTAGAGAGCCTGGTCTCAGCCCCGGCGGAGGAAGACACACAGAGTGAGGCCTCACTGAGACCTCGGGGAGCGGAGTGGAAAGGGAGAGGAGGCGACAGGCAGAGGATCTGGGCGCAGAGGAGGAGGAATGACTGCTCCACCTCCCCACCCCTCCTTCGTAGCCTCTGCGGATGAGGAGTGTTGGAATATAGGGAACGATAGTGATGAAGATAGTGAATTGATTAATTGATACAACTTCGAAGGAGGAACATTCTCTCTATATGCAACGGGCCCGAGGGACTCGCCAGGGGGAAAGGACGGAAGACTTTCTCCCGAGCCGGTGCTCAGAGACTCAGGTAGCTGTCATCTCCGGACGTGCCGTCTGCGGACGGTCATCTCCGGACGCCGTCTCCGGACCGTCATGTCCGGACACCCATTATTCTGACAAGGAGTAGAGAGTCGAGTGTTTTCTCTTCCTTTATCTCTGATTAGTCATCTTCTTAGTATCTTCTTGGGATAGGCCTGGGCGGAGGGTATGTAAAACAGAGCTCGCAGCGAGCCGGCGTTGTGCAGACGTGGCCAGGTAACAGACAGAGTGTATATTGTGCGAAAATGAAGTAATTAAAAAAATGTACCTAGGAAGTGGGAGAAACGAACGTATTTCTGACGTCGACACTCTCTCATCGGCGGCTACATTGAGTACGATATAGGAAATCCCGTTCTCGCACAGGTGTCGTCGCCAAAGTCCGCAGGCGAAAGCCAAGAGGAGAGCCGCCGAAACGACGAATGATTTAAACATATGGCGAACAGTGACAAGCTTCACCTGAACCATCAGTTAGACAATGGGGGACCGTTCTCCATAGTCCAGTCCTACCGTCCTGGGCCTCGGGCGGGACTAAATGCAGTTGACCCTATCAATTAAGTTTCGAGTTTGTTTCACCCCGCAGTAGAGTTAACGGTGCCCTTTTATTTGCAGGTGTGAGGAGGTCGGTTGTGGAGAGGTGAGAGGAAGAAAAAATCCGACTCCGATAATGTTGGAATATATGGATCGATAAAAGGTGACGATTGTGAACTGACTGTGTTACAGCATTATACGGGCGCAAGATCTCTCTATATACAGGAAGGCCGTCGGGACAAAGGACGGAAGACTGCCCCGAGCCGGTGCTCGGGGACTCAGTCATGTCCGGATGCCACCTCCGGTCCGTCATGTCCGGACGCCACCTCCGGTCCGTCATCTCCGGACGCCCATTATTCTGATAGATAAGACTTTGATGAAACACATGGGACGGTTGTAGGTAGTCGTGTCGTCGATATCCTCTGTTTGCGCACCCGTCCCACACCCGTTCAGATCAGTACTCACTATTCTAGCGCTAGGATCGGCACCCAGGTCATCGACCTCCACTCTTCCCTTTCATTCCACTCCCGTAGTTCTCACTCCAACTCCTCGCTCTGTGCGTCTTCCTTAGCCGGGCTTGCAGCTAGTCTCCTCTCATCCGTGGTGGAGAGGAAGTCCAGAATGCCTGGCTTCACCTTGCATATTGTGAGACTAGGACGTTTGGTCAACGTCGGAGTCAGATGATATTAATAATTCAGGCTGTGTTCCGTATAGTCCAGTCCGTCCGTCCTGGGCGCTGGACAGCACTACATAAAACTCAAGCTGTCCGTCCAATCTTTGGACTGGACGGCACCCCGTCGGGGGTGTCTGAGGACGTGACGGACTGTAGTCAACAGCGGTCAACTGTCAAGGCGCCACCAAAATAGTGCATATCGTTCGGGTGACCTTTTTGCTGCTGGGACGCAGTGCAGTCGCTCTTCTCACCGGAGGTCAGGCATGACTGTGGTGACATGGTGGTGGTAGGGGGTGTGAGTCTTCGGCAGAGTAACATTTAGGAATTTTCATTCACTTAGCACTAGCACGTGACATATTACATAAAATTGCCAGCGCCGTCCGTACAACAGCTAGGGCGGGGACGGGCGCCGACCTCCCCCATCAGAGACGGGATGGACTATGGTATCTCACTACGGTCCGTCTAGAGCTCGGACGAGACTACCAAAAATTCCGTCCGAACCGGACTATACGGAACACAGGTCGCACATCTACCACCCTCAGTCCACCACATCACGCCGCGGCCTCGGGTGAAGAATAGCGACAAATCGACGACACCTCTGCATTCCAGTAGCCGAGAGGTCACCCAAATAAATACGCCCATCCCCACGAGTTACCATGCTGGTTCGTACGAGTCTTCGGCGAAGCTCTACACTAACAGCAGAGACCCCATCGATGATTCCGATCTCCAGGTCTGCTGTTACTGTCTCGTGGCCCCCCTTCGACCGGCCCCCGCCGCGCCCCCTTATGCGAGGAGGATTTGGCTTGGTCTACGACTCTACATGAGATTGAATTTATTGCCTTACTTTTTTCTACAATTTCCACAACCGCCCTGATGTGCAAACTATTGCCCCCCCCGCACATTTGGCCTCGTCGGTCCGCCCCATTGGATCGCCGCCATTGGCTGTGCAGCTCCTGCGTAGCTTTCGCCAGAGAGAACTCACTCGGACCATCAGAACCTCCCTCGTCACCACGTGGATACATACCTATTAGACCTGGGCGAGGCCGGAGTGTACGGTGGGGGGCTAGTCATCAATCGCACATACGACGGCACGTGATCAGGAAGGCGGCGCTTTTTTGGCGTTTGCCAGGTTTCCTTCCAAAGGACCAGGATCGGGAGTGAGGGTGGGTTTCCTCACCCGAGCGGCAGTTACTGTAATACATCACTGAGGTGGGGGGCGTGAAGGTGGTTGTCGGTGGATGTTGGATGCCGTAGTTGTAATGGATGTGCGGGCTTTGCTTCCTTGAGAAATGACAGACCACAAACCTGAATGAGAAACGGCGCCGCAGCCCTCCATCTGCAAGGCGATATTCTTTTACCGAATCTCGTGGCATCCCGTGGCCGACAGACGCAAGGATCACAGCCTATCACACGGATTCAATCGGCGCAGGATGTCACATGATGCTCATGTGATCGCCGACGAGTGATGATTACCCCAGGTGGCACGATAGTCAGATAAAAAACCACGTGCGTGGTGGCTGAGGAGTGGCTTCACACAATGAAGCACGGTATCGAGGTCGTCTGTAACTGTCACGACCCCAGCCTAGATAACCAGTTCCACATCGGGTGTACGCAGCCTGTCATCTGGGAGACCTGGTTCCCACTTGCGTAGCAAGGCTGCGTCTCTCATAAGAACCTGGTTGAATTCTTTTCTCACCCGGGCCATGTTGTGTTCATGTGGAAGGACACGGTCAACTTCGTTTCGCGCTACCAGCTCGAGCAATTCACCGATCCGTACCTACTAGACGAAATCAAAGGAATCCGGACAGGCTAGTGTGCCCGGGCAGGGCTGGGGCTGTTGTGTCTCAGGCCTTGTTGTCGGGGAACTGGGGGGACGCATCTCATTCTTCCTCGCTTCACCCCCTTTTTTTGTCGTCATAGTAAACAAGATGTTGTAGCCGATCCGAGGTAAGAGCTTGAATTAGTTGTGATAATTTATTAATATGTACTAAATTAAAAAGCGAGGAACAATGAGAAGCATCCCCCCCTGGTCCCCAGTTTTCCGACAATAAGGCTTGAGACATAACAGTCTCAGCCTTGTCTGGGCACGCTAGCCTGTCCGGATTCCTCTGATTTCATCTAGTAGTGTCGTTGGGCCAGGTGACCGCTAACATGTTGAAACCGGTCTTCCGGCGTGTACGCACACACCGGTTCTGGCACCAGGCGAGGCACGACAAGTGGGCACAGCTTCTGCCGTCACTGCTACAGCAGGACCACCTGACCATTGCAACGACGGCATCAGTTCCCTCGACGCGAAACGGTGGTCTAAATTGCAACACACTAGCTTCGAAAGGGCGACGGCAGCGTCGGTGGTTGAAGGAAATGGATCCTAGTAACGGTGGGAATCTGGCTGAGCTTGCAAACAATCCTGTAATGTAAATGTCGCTGGGTGAATTTCACATGGAGGATTTAATGGTTGCTGGCGACTTTGGTACTGATCAAGGTCGGGGCTAGCATAGTGGATGGGAACCAGAGTGTGCTTGTTGCCATAGCCTAGCTGTTGCGGCGAAGCGGCACCGAGAGGGAGAAAAGAGGTTCGAGGATGGTCAATTCTAGATGACGACGAGCAATCAAACGGGATGAAGAAGAAAATCAAGAAGAAGAAGCGTATCCAGCTATCTGACAAACGAAGACACGAAACATCCAGCACAGCAACAGACAAGCAACAGAGGAGAAAACAGTGAAACCCAGTATCCTCGGACGCCTCGTTAAAACTCATAACCGTGTAAAAAAAAACCCAAGCGTAACCCACGAATATAGGAGAATGTGTGTATCCTCCGAAGCAAAAAAGAAATGGAGAATATAAATAAACCTGTTTAACCACCTGCCAATTGCCTTACGAGATGCTCCCCCTCGGTACCAGGCCGATTCGTACGAAAATCTGACTATTGTCAGTGTTGAGTGTAAATAGTCACTCCATCATCTGATGTGCACGTCTCCTCCGGTATGGGGGCTGCACAAGCTCCCGCAATGCCAAGCGCGCGCAGGAATCACATCCTCGAGAGTGCACGGCAGCTCTGGTGTAAGGTGCCGCAGTAACTCCATCACCAAGGGCGCAGGCAACTTCCCCGAAGGTTTGTTGTTGAGAGCGGCGATGGCAATATCTAACGATCGTGGGGCTCGAAAAAAAAAGCGACAAACGACAGTGGTATCCGAGATTGCTTTGTCGGTTACGGCCGGTTAACCCGGCGGGCGGTGAGTAGGCTCAAGATGTATTCGACGACTGAATATCGTGGAGGCAGAGTTGTATTCCTGGCATGGAATTTCCCAGACGCGGGCTGCAGAATCGATTTCGTTCGCGCCAAGACTGCGGATGACGTTTCGGGTCGTGGGTTCAACCGATAGGTTGATCATCGAGGCAGCGCGGTCGTCGTACTGATTGCAGTCACGGCCTCTCAGCGGTAAGGAATAATCTCATGTTGTTCTCCACGAGCGGTAGTTACGGGCGTTGTGTAGGTCAGCGACTCCGAACATGAATTTTTGTCTGGTTGAGGCCAAGTTGGTGATGTCGTCATGACACGATGTGGCTCCAACGATTGAGGCTTAAAAACAAGAGTGCAGGGGATGGGTGGTGAAGCGAGGCGGAAATCGGCAAGTATGGCGATTGCTATTATCTAGCTCCGGACGCCCATTATTCTGACACCCATAGCTACTCCTGCTGCATCTTCCAGTGGGGGCAGTTTATGAAGACGTTCTCCCGCGTCTGTCTCCTGTATGGGCACCAGCGGCACTGAGCGGATGGCCGTACACGGTTGCGATCCGAGGACCGCATTAACTCGACCCCGCAAGCGTCAGGCGCACTTCCTACGTTCATTTCTTCCTTCATTTCCCGTGGCGACACGCAGATCCCCGCCCAGCGCCTCGCTACCGCGCTGCACTCTCCTCAGCGCCAAACCTCGCGTGCAATTACCGCCCGCAGTCGTGCGCCGTGGCGACCACCGAGCGGAATGGGAAAACGTGAGTTCTCTCTGCATGCTGGTGGCGGGGGTAGCGGTGCCCGCAGCCGCACCATCCCCACCGCCTGCCCGTCGCCAGCACCAGCACCATGCAGGGACACCCTGGCGCCCGAACAGTGACCGTCACCGAGTGCTGAGATCGTCATGGCGATCTCGCCCGCGACACGGTCCATCACGCATCCACCGCAGGGCGTCGCCGAGACCGCCACACTCGCGGCCGACACCATCACGCTGCCCGCAGAGGCTATCACCGAGGCAACCACACTCTCCCGGCGGTGGCGGCAACGATGTCGCCGCCTCCCCCCCCCCCCCCCAGGCGTGCTTTTCTCGCCCCCTGCCTTCCGTGTTCGCTAGGTTTTTCCAGCTTTTTTTTGCCGGCTGGCTGCGTTGCTTCTGCAATCATCACCAACGCGGATAGCGGATGGGCGGTCAAGTCTATACCTAGGTCATGCGAACAATGACAAAACAAAACCGAGAACACTGGGGCATGCAAATGCGGGATCAAAGCTGTTTGGAAGGAGGTCGTGAAGACTTCGATTACACGTCGCAGCTGCTGACTCGCCGAGATCAATGGATCTCCACTGCTGTGGTAGGGGCTACCGGTTAGGGCATGGCGGCGGTGGCACGCCGATCTTGATACTGGCAATGCTCCTTCCCTTCAGGAAAACTCTTCACTTTTGCCATCCGCCGCAAGCTTACGGCCGAAGACCGCGGTAGTTAGCCAGCATGAAGTTTGAGCACGCCAGGTGAACACCTGCCATCCGGGAACCATACGGCCTCTTTCTTGCGCTGCTCGAGCACGAGTTGCCTTCCGGATACCAATCATGACCTAGGTAGGAAGGTATTACGGCGAGCCGGAAGCCTGCGGACGAAATCGTAAAGATCGCCCAACCGATAAAAATTACTTATCTGCGCGCATCGGTTACAAATCACACTTGGGAGCTACATAGGGTGAGCGGACAGGGTTCCTCGTCGGCAGTTTCGGGAACCAGCGATCAACCATTGTCTATTGGCTGGCTACTTGCGACCGACAACGCCTCCCTTGCAACGTCCAACACCCCCCCCCCCCCGCTCCTCACTCTACATAGTTATCAAGTCCTGCCCCACTTGCCCACACGCACACACATGCTCCGGTACCACTAACACCGCTGTCAAGATATTATACCGGGTCCGACGATTTTGCCAACTTTCGACGCGAAAGAACACTACCAGTCTTATCATCGATTTACAAGCTCTTCCAGATCGCTGGTTAGTCAGCCCCAACTCGGCGCAGATCGATCGACTACGTTCACTAAGGGGCCCGCCTCGTCGGCCGCAAATCCTCGAAATTTTGACCGATGTCGCCCAAACCCAGCGTCAAAGATATATTACGGAGCGCCAAAGAGAAATCCCAGAGCTTCTTTGGACTGCCACCGAAGTCACGGGAGCCGAGCCTGCGACCGCCATCGCGACAGGCGGAGCCGCCAATCCTCACGACGGGCAGCGCAGCCGGTCAGCCGCCATCAACACCAGCCATCGTTTCGCCAGACGCACTGCGCGAACCTCCGCCAACATCTGTCACCGCTAAATCGACACCGGATAGTGCGCAAACCCTCCGACGATCGAGGTCAGTTTCACCGTCGCACCAAATCATCGCCGCCAGTGTCGAAAGCCCGCCAGCCGCGACACAACCAATCACCTCGACGGCGCCGTCGCCTTCCATCACCATCGCAAGTGAACCTGCAGCAACAGCTATGACAGTTAGCGCGGTCCGTGACACTACGCGCCAGCCGGAGACCAAGGAAGCGCCTCTATCGCTATGGCATGAAGCTCTGCACAGTCATTTGCTCGAGCCAGAGCACCGAATCCTGTTGGAAAACTCAGTTGAGAAAGATTTAAGTTGCATCACCTCTTCCATTGAAGAAACCATCACCCGGATCCAGAAAGAGCGCAGGGGAAAGGAGTGGAAGTTTTCATTCCTCGGGGATGCGATTGTCATGAAGGATATAGTTATGAAAACGCTTCGGTGGGTGCACAAGTTCAGAGAGATCGGCGACATCGCAATCCAATTCGACCCCATTCACGCGGCGCTTCCCTGGGCAGCGTTCCGATTTTTCCTAAAGGTGAATATGAGCTGCCAACTCCTGAGAACGGAACCAGAAAACTGACAGCAGTCTCCAAAGGTCTGCGTGGAGAAGGAAGACGTACTGGACGCCATCTTGATCGGACTCGAGAAGACCGCCTGCATCATTGCCCGGTGCGCTATCTACGAAAAGCTCTACCTCAACAGTGCCCGAACCGAGGCTGCGGATAATTTGCAGAAGTCAACGGTCCAGCTCTATACAACGATCTTAATGTTCGTAGCTAAAGCAATCGCCAAGTCGAAAGGTGGGCTGTCTGGATAGCCTTCGGTGGTTGTGTGGTGGTGGTGCTAACTATTCCACTCCCAGAGGGTCATCTCAAAGCAGCGTTCACGACCGAGCTGACGAACAACTACTTCAACGATGTCAAGGAATTGGAAGAAACGGTGGAAAAGGATGCTGCGGCTGCAGGAGCTCATTGTACTTGCTTAAATCGCCCGGAAGTCGCCACTGCTGACGCGAGGCAGATACAACGAACGAGTTCGCCCATCTTCGACTTATTCTGAGTGACCTCTACACAGCATCATCAAGAATCGGGCCGCAAGTGGACAAAATGCAAGAATTTTTAGAAGGTGAGGAAGCCCAATGACCATATATATATTCATTGGCTTACACTGTACTAGAATCCAGGAGGTCCGAGATCTTGGAATGGATATCCACCATTCCATACACCGAACACCACACCCGAATTAGTTCAAAACGACTTCCGGGTACCGGAGAGTGGCTGTTCCAAAAGGGGGAGTACAAGGAATGGCTATCTTCAAGTGTTTCCAGGCTGCTATTGTTGCGAGGTATACGTAAGTTCCCTCTGAATCCAACCGTCCAGATCTTGCGGCGTGCGCCTGACTGGGACATCAGCTGGCGCCGGAAAGACTTTCATTGCATCGGGAGCTATCGACTCTTTTGCTACAGATTCTCGGCTGGGGAAATTGGCGTACTTCTACTGCAACCGCGCCGAACGGACTCGGCGAGACCCGGAGACGATCCTAAGCGCCGTCATTCACCAGCTCGTCCAGACCGAGTCAGATGATAAGGCGCTACTGAAGCCGATTGTTGATACCTTCAGGCTGAGGACGCTTCAAGGCCAGCAGGCCTCAAAACTCAGCCTCTTGGAAAGTCAGGCACTCCTCGTGAAGTTGGCAGACGTGTATCAGCAGACAACAATCTGCATCGACGCTCTGGACGAAGTCGACCCTTCCACACGGAAAAACCTTCTACAGGCACTGAAGTTTGTCATGGAGAACTCAAAGAACCTAGTCAAGATCTTCGCGACGACTCGAATGGATGTCGACATTGACCGACTGTTCAAGATGTTCCCCAGGATTGAATTGCAGCCAGACGATAATGCCAGTGATATTGTGCGCTTCATCAAGGAGAGTGTCCAGACTGGCATTGAGGATGGAGAGCTGCTCGACGGTGCTGTCGATGACAATCTTTATGTTGAAATATGCAAGGTATTGGGCGAGCGATCACGGGGAATGTGAGTCCGCCATATTGACAATGCTCTGTGGGCACTGCTGACAATCCTTCGCCAGGTTCCAACTTGCAGCACTTCAGATTACCTATCTCTACGGCATGACCACTGAGCAAGAGGTACGAAATGGGCTTCGGCAGCTTCCTGGCACCTTACGGAACGCCTATCAGCAGATATACGATCGCATTCTCGCCCAACAACCAGAGGCGCGACAAAGAGCCCTCAGTGCCTTCCGCTGGATAAAGTTTTCCTGCGAGCCGGTACGGTCGGAGACACTCCTTGATGCTGTCAGTGTTGATATCACCTGCTCCGGCGAATTTTCGCACCACGTGTTCCAGCCGAATGTACTCCTGAAAGTCTGCCAAAACCTTATCATTCTGGACAAAAGTCTTAACGTGTTTCGCTTTGCACACCTCTCTGTGGACGAATTTTTCGAGGACGAACTTTCTCCGGAAGATTCACACACCGAAATTGCACAAGCCTGCCTCTCCCTGATGTGCACACCAAGGGCGTGGGAAGGCTATGACCCCAGCACCACAACCGCAGAAGGACAGTATAACGATCGCCACCTTTTATTGTACTCTTCCGCCTTCTGGCCCTGGCATTTCGCGCGTGCCAAAGACTGTGCAATTTTAGATACAATTTGGGATGCATTCGTGTCAGGGACCAACCATCAACAATGGTGTGAATACAGCAGTGAAAAGGTAAAATGTTCATGGCACTCGGGTGTGGTGGTTTGGGAACGGGTTAGGGCCCACAGAGAGCAAAAGAATTCCATCCTGTCGTGTGTATGCATATTTGACATCAGCCGCAAATTTGTCAAATCATTCGATTCATCCCCTCTGCCGGCGATTGATGCGAATGCGCTGCTCTCTACGGCGTGTGATTTCGGCGATCTTCAGATCTCGAGTCTGCTGATTGGTAAGGGCGCTGACGTTTCTGCCGCCGATAAATACGGATGGACGCGCCTTCATCGCGCGTTGAGTGAGAGAAAAGAGAAGTTGGCGCGCCTTCTGATCGACAAGGGCGCTGACGTTTCTGCCGCCAACAAAGACGGAGAGACGCCCCTTCATTGCACATCGTGGTGGGGGGGCGAGCAGGTGGCGCGACTTCTGATCGACAAGGGCCCGGACGTTTCTGCCGCCGACAAATACGGACAGACGCCTCTTCATTGGGCGTTGACCGTGGGAAATGAGGAGATGGCCCAAATTCTGATCGACAAGGGCGCTGAGGTTTCTGCCGCCGACAAAGACGGAGTGACGCCCCTTCATCGCGCGTTGAGCAGGGGAAGTGAGAAGGTGGCGCGACTTCTGATCGACAAGGGCGCTGACGTTTCTGCCGCCGACAAATACGGACAGACGCCCCTTCATTGCGCATCGTGGGGGGGGTGCGGGCGGGTGGCACGACTTCTGATCGACAAGGGCGCTGACGTTCCTGCCGCTGACAAAAGCGGACGGACGCCTCTTGATCTTGCGTTGAGCGTGGGAAATGAGGAGGTGGCGCGACTTCTGATCGACAAGGGCGTTACTGCTGCTGCCCACCAGACGGATGGGCACCACTGTTTCTCGTGGGGGGCCTAGTGCCAGTGATGGCAGCGCCTTTACTTTTTAAAGTTGCTGCGGGGTTATTTGGATTACGCCTCTGGCCATCAAGGTTGTGTGCGTTATGTAGGACTTTAGTTTAGTGGTTGTTTCCTTGCTTTTTTACCCTTTTCCGATCAGCGGTAATCTTCGGTAGCTCATTTGTCGCTGGTATATATTTTCTGTATCGCCCATATCGACCGTCTGTTGTAAGTTTTGGGGCGTGACCTCGGACGCGACGAACCCCTTTCATCTAGTCCGTCCATTCGTCGGATGGCACTGACTACATCACGTGTTGGAAATACTTCTCGCCACTCCGGAACGGCGTGCTGATGGGATCAACGCCGTCACGACGGGAGCAAAGGGCACCAGACTAGAATCACCCAGGCCTCGCAATAGTGCGTCCTGCCCGGCCGGGCCCGGCAGTCGTTTAGGACTGTCCCGCCCCGGGCAAGGTCTCCACTGCCCTAGTCAGTCCTGGTATAGGATTTGGACGGACTGCCGAAGACTGGTGGGCCCTGGCGGGCCCGGCCGGGCACCCCAATAACGTGAAAACATGCCAGACATCCGTCCCACCAGCACCAGCTAGCCCGCAACTCACTTCTAACTACAACCTCGGTACCGATGCCTATGCCGAAGACGAAGCACTCAATGATATCGTCGTTCGCCCCCGAGTATTCGGCTTCCCAGCGACAACTCCTTGTCGATCCCGAACAATATCCGAAACGACTGCATTGTGGGAGAGACAACAAAGGCGACGGCCTCCACCCAGAGCTGGAGTAGCCCCAGGAACGAAAGACATTGGCATCCCAGGTATTCTCGAATGCCGCCCTCCTTTTGATGGTTCCCCACTGACACTGGATCCGCTTGGGCGATTTCAACGTACTCCCTGACTAACTATCTCAACTGTTGATGTGATCTCCTATTGGCACCAGGTTGCATGCCAGAATGGCAGAGACAAGGGGTTGGCAAGAATGGGACTCGAGATGGCAGCTATGCCGGCCATGTCCGTTGAGCCAGAAGGAGTATTCTCAAGGTAAGATTCCCTCCTCTTGCATCTCTCTTGCACTCCCAGCTGACAACTTCATGCAGCGGCCGCTACACAATCCCGACACAGCGAGATAGTATCCGCGACGAGATCATACAGGCGGCCGATCGCCTGAAATCATAGACGTACGAAGAGATGAAACATACTAGTACCTCTGAGGTCACCGTGACTGAGAAGATACTGAGTGAATTGGCGGGGCATGTAGAGGAAACGGAGGCAGGTGGGGACAATGTGACCGATATATGAAACCACAAAGATCGTAGAAAATGAACGAACAATTTCTTCTCTCTACCACCTCTTGTGCGATCACTACTGCAATAATATTCTTATTGCATTTCTTTCGTGCTTCTCGGTAGCTGGTCATCGGTTTTATATCCTTATTACATTCGCAGTTGTGGTACGCCGTGGCTCCCGCAAATACAAGCGGAGCGACTGCACACCCGCCCGAAGACCGGAGATTCGGAGACAAGGGACCGTGGTGAGGGAGGGGCGGGCGTTGTTACACAGCGGTGATCCCAGGCCTCGCAGTCATACGTCCCGTCCGTTCTGGGGCCTGCCCAAGACTAGACTATGCATGGTCGCTAGTCCTGGTAGTCAAGGGACGGCCGTCCCGTAGACATTTTTCAGTGAGGACCGGATACCTAGTTCTCACTACTTTCTTTCTTTCTTTCTTACTTCTAGATACTATTCATTGAGTTAGAATACGAGTGCCGCTGTAACTCGTACCGTTTTATCCCATCCATCATCATCTCTGCTCATCTCCATCTCCCTTTGTGTCTCCGTCACTCCTCTCTCCAGGACGGACGATACTCGCACACCCTATTGGAAGCTCCCCGTCTCATCAGAGGTTATAAGCCCGGGACCCGTGCCGTAACCGCCCCACCAACTCACCTGAAATCCTCGCGTCAAAAGTAACTCCCACAAAGGAGTCAGCAGTAAGCGCGGGGGCCGGCATATCGAGGCCCGATCTCCTACGTCCTCCTATACTGTCCGTACTACTTTCGCTGACACTCACGTAATCAAGAAAAACACATCACATCGCCAGGTCCCCAAAACCCTACAAGCACACTTTCGACACGATCGAACTCCTCCGAGCAACAAACTATGCTACCTAGATGGAGCTAGCGACGTATTCTTGAAGGGATCAGAGCATGGGCAATTGTTGTGGGAGAGGAGGAGGAACCAAACAATCCAGTCAAAATCACTGCTGCTGCTGTAGCTGAGCGAACAGTCTACTTGGACCACATGAACCAGCATGCACAGGCTTCTGCAATCATCAGTGGATCTTGCCCCAACACGCCAGGTTTACTTGGATAAATTAGTGACCCTACGGCAATGTGGAACCATTTTGCTACCAGAATGGATGTAACCAACACTGCAGTTGGAGGAAGGTTTTCTGGAACGGCGTTGGTGTGGATACTCGGTGATATTTTTTAGTGTAGATCGACGTCGATCATATTGCACATCATTATAATTTATGAGTGCCAAGAAAGACTTATCCCGACGTCGGCCGACATTGGGATATCGAGTCTGCCTGACTTTGCTACACCATCGTCGGGACGATCTATTTCTATTCCGACCGCGAACAGCGACGTCTGGTCGGTGTCTTCGTAGACCACCCAAAGCAAGTCCGCCGGCCGGTCTGGTCTATGTCGAACACTGCACGCAGCGCGGTAGCGAGGAGCTGCTGACGTGAGAGGTACTGCACCCCTATAACTGCCACTAATATAGGTACCGGTGCGCTAGTGCGCGTAAGGACTAGCGCGATTTAGGACCGCGCTTGTACGCATCAAATTTTCACGAGTCATCGCGCTCTCCGTAGAATCGACTACATATAGATCTACAAATGTGACTAAAACTCATCTGGGTACCAATGAAAGGCGTACTCAAGACCATCGTCCTCGCTATAGTAATCTGTGGGAAGGAAATGACATGACTGCGCTGAGGTTTCCCTACCTACCAGCCTACCACTTCGCCGATATCGTACTACTGGTGGCGCTGTAGCCTTTGATGTCGAGCGCGCCAATCTCGATGCCGAAAGTGAACCGTGAGCTCTTTGCACAGCCTCTAAGAGGAACGCCGAGAAGGAGTTGGTACGTGCGATTGGGGGTCCGACTACTTTACTGCGAGTAGTATCAGACTCCCCAGGCTAGGCCTCATCATTGTGCTCGTCGTCCAGTGGTGACGGGTCTTCAAAGTTGTCGTCGCTGCTACTCGCTGCATCTTCCTGTGCAGCGGGCACTCCTCAAGTTTTCCAGTCCTGCAGAGCACCTATCAAGTGGGGAGTTGGTTGCCCTTTGATGGATATCACGCCGTCAGATGTCCGATCGATAGGTAGAGAGACGCCAATCCAACGGAAGCTTTAGATAATAACCTCTCACTTTTTTCCTGCCAGAATCTCCCGCAAGTCGCACCAACACGCCGGTCTGGGTATTGGCAGTCGGGCGTGGGTAAGCTCACGAGAGGATTGTCGTGAGGATTTCTACCAAGTGTGCAGAGCCTCATGCTTGGCTGTCATTGAGCTGCATTTTTCTTCAAAGCTGTGGAGATATCGGGTAATTGGTGATACCGGCTGTATCCCTTATTCAGCGCATTTGAGGTGATCACCTGACGTCTCAAAAACACTCAGGTGCTAACCCTATTCGATCTAGTGCTCCGGTATTGTAGCGGCAGTTTTAGTGTACCTCGAACGTGATAATACGGAGGCGCGCGGCGATCCGCATGTCGCAACGGAAAATGAACGAACATAGGAAGTGTGACTGACACTCGCGGGGTGGAGTGGCTGCGGTTTTCAGGTCGCAGCAGTGTACGTCCTATGCCGCAGCTGCCCAGGTCTCTTGCACACCTGAAGCGAGAGATCTAGGAGAAGAAGGGGTAGAAGCACGACAATGGGCAGGAGGCAGCGTCAGCAACAATAAGTCCAAGCTGCCAAGTTAGCTGCGGCCGGAGGGAAGAGTGGCCGGTAGAACCAAGAGGCTTACCTCGAGGTTCTGACACCTGAAGATAGGTCATTGCCTCAAAAGCCGGTATCTTAAGTTCTTAACCGGACGAAGAATCGGCCATCCACTTAGTGCCGGTTAGGGTTATGGTTACTCACCACAACCATTAGACCCCCGACGTCGTCGAGCTCGCTGGATGTAGGTACTGTTCACTGGACTTCATCCTGCGCTCTGCGGAGCCACTGGACGTCGGGTGACATCGACCACACTTGCTGTATAGTATAGGTGCCGGACTCCTGCCATTATTGAGCGCGCGCGTCACAACCATTAAACGCCCGATGTCATCGAGTTCACTGGGCGTAGCCATTGGTCGCTGGACTTCATTCTGTGCTCCGCTTATGCACAAGACATCGGGTGTTGTTAAACCTGCTTGCCGTAGCCGAACGACGTCAAGAGCGAATGCCGTAGTCAGACGTCAGTATCAGCGCCAGCCGTAGCTGGACGGCATCGTTAGTGTACGCCGTAGCAGCAGGATGCCGGACGTGAACGAGAGCGCCAGTCGTATTCTAACGTCGTATTGGGCCCTCACGACAGCTACTAAACGCCCGATGTGGTGAGTGCTGGCCCGCTCAGCGCCAGGGCCTCCGCAGCAGGCTCGACTTCAACCCCGGAGAGCATCTCACAACGTTTAGTAGCCCCAACTATAACACCAATGGTAGAATATTCCGGCGAATCCGCAGCCCACCATGCCTATTTCACGCGGTGCTCGATCTCGCACTTGCCTATCGGCTATGACCAGTGCTGGTCATTGCTAGCCATACTCATACGGATCTGGTTCCATTCGCTACGTCTCTGACCTGTACCAACGACGTCCCGACGACTAATTCAAACAGCACCGACTCAAGCGTGCCCCGACCACCACTGCTAGTACTACCGATATAGGAAGCTAGCTGCGTGAGTCTATGGGGTTATAGGCTTACAGCAGAGTTCACCTGTTGGTCGTCTTATGATAGTTTAGTCTCGTTGCAGTGTTCTATTCTTGTAGTTTTGCTAGGCACCTTTTTCCTGCATAAATTGTGATGTTACTGCTTTTTCGGGAGTTCTTCTTATGTCTATCGAAGTTTTGTAAAGTCGATGGTGTCACTATATGGAGGTCTCCAATTTTGAAGTGAATAAATTTGTTATTTTAGGTGGGAATTTGGTGCGTTGACAACACCCCCCCTCTTTTGAGAGCCAGTTCTTCCAGACATTAATGACAACGGCAAAAATAAAAAGACTGCTAAGGTGCTAACGTCTGGTGTGAGACAACCCTAACGCACATGATGAAGCCTCCCTACAGCAAGATCGCCCTCCGTGGGGGGGGGGGGGGGGGGGGGGGGGGGGGGGGGGGGGGGGGGGGGGGGGGGGGGGGGCGGCGGGGGGGGCGCCCCCCGCGCCGCCCGCGCCGCCCCCGCGGCC
>Ga0307508_10003097_pt1 | contig 17075 bp, 22 predicted proteins | sample 9_EM_MG_FD_203089 | JGI IMG/M metagenome (GOLD analysis project Ga0307508, IMG submission 203089) | Populus trichocarpa ectomycorrhiza microbial communities from riparian zone in the Pacific Northwest, United States - 9_EM | ecosystem: Host-associated > Plants > Roots > Unclassified | place...
TTGCGTGTGGTTCCCCCCCCCCCCCCCCCCCACTGGCGAAGGCTTATTCACAGGTTCTTCACCGAAGGACTCAAGCTGGTGAGCGTGGAGTCTGGGAAGGAAACTTCTGCAAACTGCTTTCGGATGCGGAGAAGCTTGCATTTACTCCAGAAAATATCCGTAGTACATAGATTCCGGTGTTCCGGCGGTCGGCCTTGCCCCCTTGGGCTTTAACATCATCCGTCACAAGCTTAACAGTCCCTCTGCTCCTGAAGCTAAATCCCCCACCACTTCTATCACCTCTACCTCCTCCACTCCACCCTCACCACCACCTCCACGCCAGTTGGGCTCCTTGACTTCAGCCGAAGCATTCACAATAGCCACTCCTCGATATGTTAAAGATTTACACTATCTGTCCCGAACACTCGGGGAGGAGTTTGAGCAAGGCAACTCCCCTCGGTCGATGAAATTACAGCACGTCCTCAGTAAAGTCAAAAATGCCAGGATGTTTGGTTTGCATCAGAGCGATTACCTACAGGAACGACTCGCACGCCATGCTAACGCCCCAAATGTACTGCTTAAACACCAACCCCGTAGACGACTTATCCCTGAAGAGGGAGTGGTGTTAGCAAATGTGAAGGATATCAGCAAACTCTTATACAAAGGCAGGGAGGAAAAGAGGGTGAACGGCCGGAGAAGCTGGCAAGCGGAGAGAGAAAGCAGACAAGTTGGGCGTACTGTGGCTGAGCTTGGTGCAAGGAAAGAGAGATACAAAGCAATGGAAAGTGAAGGCAAGAAGCTACCAGCGACATGGAAATCGTTTGCTCGGCTTGAAGAGGAGGAAGAGGAGGAGAAGAAGGAGGCTACACGTTTGCAAAAGCATCTGACGGATGTATGTGTGTTGGGGGAGGAGCTTGCCGATGGATCTGACAACGATGATAGTATAGAGATAGAGGAGTAGGAGAAGACCGGAATCTGAGCGGTAGCCGGGTCCAAAGCGGACGCACATAAGCGCAACCGGCTACATCTGAGGGTCATTTCTAGCCCTTACTTGACTTATTTAGAGCAAAACTCGTTTCGTACGATGAGTTTATGTGTAGTTAGAGGAACGCCCAGAATCCCCAATACCCGCTGTGAATCAGGATCCTGACATTTTGGAGTGCAACAAATCCGGAGCGATAACACGCAGTCGGCACCGGCTACATCCGGGATCATTTTTAGCCCCCACTTGACTTAATTAGATCAAAAATGGCTGAGTTCGATGGGTTTATGTGCATCTACGTTTTAAAAAATCGGGGCCACGCTAGTTAGTGATTAATAAAGCTAGCAGATTTAGCCCAGCGGGGCTTGATTATATACCCGACAGGGTGGACTGCCTGGCACCCACTCTAGTAGTAAAGGGGTAGTATGGGAGTCAATCGCCGTGCAGAAAACGGGAGGCAGACAATGAACGGCCGATTAGAGCCTCAGCGATCACTCGGCGCGACTAACCCGTTAGTCAGCGGTCAACCAGCAGAAGCAGGGTTACACGGGGGTGAAGCGGCTTACTCATCGCGTTCAGTAGCGGAACTGACTTATGCGGGAGAACACCACTACCATAACGACGATGAAAAAGCCCGCACAATGCATATCCGCCACCTCCTACCGCTGCTAAGCGCAAGTTTTCTCAGCGCAGCGCATCGACACAGACGGCGACGACGAGTACTTGCTGGCGCAGGGGCGGCGGGGGTAACGGTGCAGGCGTGGCTGGTATTGGTGGCGACTTCCACGCCGTTCGCGAAGGCGGGGTACAGACTGATCGAGGTCGGGGCGGACGGCGGCTGGGAAACGGAGAGTTTATCCTCGCCATGATCTAGCCAGGTCGCATGCGAATAATGAGTGAATAAAAAATTAAAGGTACGTACTCGGCCGCCATCCTGGCTTTTCTGAGGGCGACGGACGAAGGAAAGTGCGCCCCGCGGGGGGAGAGCCGGGGGGGGAGTTGGTTACTCAAGGACACTAACTCCCTTTTTGCAACCGTGCCTTGACCAGAGAAGGTGTAGGTTATTAATAACAATACAAAGTCCTAGGCATTTTCTTAACAGTCCACATCTAGGAAATTTTTATTCTATACCAAGAAAATAATAAGTTTATAGTCATCCCAGGTCTAAGGAGGGGGGAGGAGGGCGGGCGTATCGGGCGTATCGGGCGTATCGGGTGGTTAGGGGCATGAGTTTCTATGATTCGATGTCTTTTTCCCTGATTCGTGGCCGACCGGGTGGGTGTGGCCTGGCCGAGTGTCAGGGTGTGCAGAAAGGTGTTGGATGATCTAGTTAAGACAGACACAACAAACGAATAAACCAGCAGAAAAATACACAATGGTAAACAGCTTCAATCCAGCACCTCGCAGCTACTTGGTCCCGTAGAGTCCTCCAAGTGATAGCCAGGACCGCCAGAACGCCCTGGATCTGTCTCTCCCACCACCGTTGCCGCCGCCGTGGAGTTCGACTGAAGGGCGAACGCCTCTCCCTGGACGACCGCGGATTCGCTTCCTGCAGCTGCCAGTCCAAGTCTCAGCATGCTATTCCAGTAAGCATTACGGTGGTGTTGACCTACCTGCCGTACATTCTTTGCATCCCCGTTCTCGTCGCCGGAAGAGCTGCCATACAATCAGGACCATCGATGGAAGACCGCTCATGACGCCGACGATTGCGATGATGGCCTCGGGGGAGAGAGTCATGTTCGGACGGGTGTTTTTTGAGTTGCGAATGGGTGAGTGGGCTTGGGCGAGGAGGGCTGGAGATAAGAGAGACGCTTTTGCCCCGGGATGAGCTGGAGTGTGTCCTTTATACCCAAACTTTGGGCTCCAAAAACTCACAGTTGGAGATTCAGTTACACTGGAACTGGAATGGGTTGTCGGGGCATAGGCCAATTATGCAATGCATGTGCAGGGATTGGACCTACGTTGGCCAATCACCAGTGTGGTTATGTGGGATCTAAACAAAATGAGCTGTCTCGTCTGCAGATCTTCGCGAAGGGATCCCACTTTTCACTCTGCCCCAACACCCCGGTATTTCGGCCCATATACTCAAACATCTCTACCAGCGCACGTTTTTCATATCGCCGACTGGCAACTACAGGTATAGTAGCAGCTCTAGCCTTTCACTGTCAACTGTTTTTAACAAAAATCTTTTTAGTTTGAACAAGATCACCACAATTATCGGTGTCATCACTACCGTGTCAACCGCGCCCGCAAATTTATTTGCTTCGCTCGTTTATCATGCCTTGCCCCCCCAAGCGAGTAATTGCTACCCGAGCCCGCGCATCCGCACACAAACAAAGACTGGTCGAGACAAGACACATATGTATCTGGATCTGCTCTATGTTATACTGGGCCCACTGCACTAGATAGATAGATACACTGCCCCGGACCGCGCTAACCACCGCCCATGGAAAACCTGTTCCGCTCCGTTTCAATATATTCGCCCAGGAGTCAAGGCCGACTCGCCTCGGTTCGTATCCATACCTACATACATAGATACACATCCACCTATCCGTCAATCCCCGCTGTTCTCAAGTTCTGCAGACACGTCACCCTTGTTTCCATTGGCACTAGCCTGTCCATCCAACCATCCATCACACATCCAGGTAGGATATCTAGCAGACGATATTACATAAATGTCACTCGATTCTTCTTTTTTTCGGTTAGCGTCATTTCTATTTGTGGTTAGCGCCGGTACAAAACACCCCCCCGCCATACAAAAATGGTCAACATTCAACCGTAAATAGTGCTCCACCCTCCATATTATTTTGTAATTTGAATTTGTAGGATTGAAGTCTACCCTTTTATCTTTCATTCTACAAATTCCTTTTCCTCTCTTTATTTTGTGGTCGTCTGGAGTAAAGGATGGAGTTGTGAGCTTTTTGCAACTCGGAAACCCCGGTCACGCTACCCCGTCTAAGTGTCCGACACTGAGCGATCCTTAAGCGACCACTCGCACCCCCCGACCCGTTTGTCAGCGAGCAGACGCAGTATTACACGAAGTGAGTGGAAGCGGCTTACTCATCGCGTTTAGTAGCCGCATTCTTGAGTACCGTATTATCTCACTTAAGAGGTAAACTTCTAAGCGACGTTAGCCGCACGCTAGAGCGCGCTAGAGCGCATATAGACTAGCGCCATGAGCCCCAGACAACGTCATGTGATGGATACGCGCCGGGAGAACACGTTACCGGTACATATGTCGAGAGTGTACGATGTGAAGAACCCTGACGGTTGTGCCACAGCTTGCCTCACTGCCTTGTACAACTGGTAGTCATGCCCTCCGTCCTGGACAACCCCATACAAACGGGCACGCCCGTGCACGATCTCTCTACTATCTTCTCGGAAATATCCCTACTCGGGAATGACACCTCGCACCGCCCCCCCCCCCTCCGTTCGCCAGCTAAGCCCAAACCGCGTCACTGTCCGTAAAAAAACCCGAAGTAGCAGTCTCACGTTGGATCCCTCTACCGACCGCTACACCCTCGAGAGCCAAACGCGGTTGGGCGGTGAGGACGTTAGCGATTCCAACCCCAGTGGCCCTGACGAGGATCTACTTGAAGATTTCATAGCTTCCAGTCTGGCGCTGGCCGTACGAGGCCAAGAATCCCACATGCAATGCTGTACCAGAGGGGTAGTGCGGGGCACTCGGCGGAAAGTTGCGCTTATTGTCAGACTCGGAAGATAAATCTCCACATCCAAGGGCAGGTACTTCTACAAGGAAATGCCATCTACAGGCTGGGGGGCAGGGAAAAAGCGGCCGTGGGGAAGTACAGCCTTCAGGTGTTGCGCTCCTTCCGGTTTCTACAGGTAAGCACGACTGACTGGGGGATCAGAAGTTGGGTACCTATGTACTAGTACACACCAACACTCAGGAAAAGTGATAGGAAGAAACCTGAGCGTAATCATGTTGTTTCTTTCCCTGCATTACCGATGCTAAATGCGACGAGGACAGTGGCATTAAGTACGGATTTCGCTGGAAGGAAGATGGGTGTTAAGGGCAGTTCGTGTAGATAATGAAGTAATTGGTGGAAAATCCTCGCACGGGCCATAGCCGCCTTTTGATATTGCGCTAGTCCATAAACGCTCTAGCGCACGGCTAGCAGCGCTTGAAGTTTACCTCTTAAGTGAGATAATACGGTACTTTATGTACTTAGGTACCACGTCACATCACCCACCATCACCCACCACCACCACCACACCACCACCACGACGACGACGACGAAACAGCCCGCACAATGCACATCCGCCTCCTCCTTTTACTAGTAAGCGCAAGCTTGCTCGCAGCGCAGCGCGTCGACGCGGACGGCGACGACGAGTTCTTGGTGGCGCCTGGGATGGCGGGGGGGAGGGCTGCGGTGACGGTGCACGCGTGGCCGGTGTCGGCGGGGGGGAGGGCTGCGGTGACGGTGCACGCGTGGCCGGTGTCGGCGGCGATTTCCACCGCCGTTCGCGAAGGCAGTGTACAGACTGGTCGAGGTCGGGGCGGACGGCGGCCAGGAAACGAAGAGTTTGTTCTCGCCATGATCTAGCTAGTCCGCGTGTGAAAATGAAAAAATGAAAAAATTGAGGGCACGTACTCGGCCGGCATCACGACTTCTCCGAGGGCGACGGACGAAGGAGTGTGTGCTCCGCGAGGGTGGGTTGTTTATTCGTTACTCGCATGCCACCAATTGTTGATCATGACTCGGAGAGGCAGGATTGAGGGAAGAGAAAGGAATTTACACTCTCTTAAGGGCACGAGAAGTCATAAAATTGCGAGGCAGTACCATTTATTCAAGGACACCAACTCGATGTGAGCAGATGATCCACAACTAACACGGTCTTAGTGCATCCGTGCCTTGACCAAAGAAGGTGCAGGTTGTTGATGACAAATACAAAGTTCTGGGCATTTTCTTGGCAGACCACGTCTGGGAGGAAAATGATGAGTTTATTGTCATCCCAGGTCTAAGGAGGGGGGAAGAGAGTGGGCGCAGTGAGGCCTCAGGCAGATCAGGTAGCTAGGGGCATGAGTTTCTATGATTCGTTGTCTTTTCCCTGGGTAGTTGGGCTGATTCGTGGCTGCCAGGGTGTGAGGGTTGTGCATGGCTCCGAGTGATCAGCAGTGGCGGACGTTGGGGTGCATAGGTTTTGCAATGATCTAGTCAAGACAGACACAACAAACGAATAAACCAGCAGAAAAATACACAATGGTAAACAGCTTCAATCCAGCCCCTCGCAGCTACTAGATCCCGTAGAGTCCTCCAAGTGATAGCCAGGACCGCCAGAACGCCCCGGATCCGCCTCTCCCACCACCGTTGCCGCCGTGGAGTTCGACTGAAGGGCGAACGCCTCTCCCTGGACGACCGCGGATTCGCTTCCTGCAGCTGCCAGTCCAAGTCTCAGCTCGCTATTCCGGTAAGCATTACAGTGGTGTTGACCTACCCGCCGCACATTCTTTGCATCCCCGTTCTCGTCGCCGGAAAAGCTGCCATACAATCAGGACCATCGATGGAAGACCGCTCATGACGCCGACGATTGCGATGATGGCCTCGGGGGAGAGTCTCATGTTCGGACGGGTGTTTTTTGAGTTGCGGATGGGTGAGTGGCCTTGGGCGAGGAGGGCTGGAGACAAGTGAGACGCTTTCGCCCCGGGATGAGCTGGAGTGTGTCTTTTATACCCAAACCTTGGACTCACAGATAAGACGCCGCGAGAAGATAGACGAATTTCCTGAGATTGTTAGGGCAAAGTCTCGGCACGTATCCTATGTCTGCCTCGAATGGGGACATGCTGGGTCGAATCAGTAGCGCCAGCAAATGAAAATCTCAAGTAACCCACCGTCCGCAAACTCACGTCTGGGCGGCCAAATCCCAACTTTCCGTCATATGCAATGCATGTGCAGGGATTGGGCCTACCTTGGCCAATCACCAGTGTGGTTAGGATCTCAAATGTGGGATTCAGAGGATGGAGGGTGGGCTGTGTCTCGTGTGCGATGGCGGTTCAGCGTTCGGAAAACGGGCTCCCCGGCGGACATCCAGCGAATGATCGATTATGAACTGTGTCCCAGCGATCACTCTCGGCGCGGCAGACCTGTTAGTCAGCGGTCGACCAGCAGATGCAGTGTTACACGAAGAGAGTGGAAGCGGCTTACTCATCGCGTTCAGTAGCCGCATTCTCGAGTACTTTATGTAGAAACCACGTCACATCACCCACCACCACCACCACGACGACGACGACGAAAACAGCCCGCTCAATGCACACCCGTCTCCTCCTTCCACTGGTAAGCGCAAGCCTGCTCGCAGCGCGTCGGCGCGGACGGCGGCGACGAGTTCTTGGTGGCGCCAGGGACGGCGGGGGTGAGCGCTACGGTAACGGTGCACGCATGGCCGGTGTCGGCGTCGATTTCCACGCCGCTCACGAAGGCAGTGTACAGACTGGTCGAGGTCGTGGCGGACGGCGGCCAGGAAACGGAGAGTTTGTTCTCGCCATGATCTAGCTAGTCCGCGTGTGAAAAATGAAAGAATAAAAAAATTGAGGGTACGTACTCGGCCGCCATCACGACTTTTCTGAGGGCGACGGACGAAGGAATGTGTGCTCCGCGAGGGGGGGTTGTTTATTCGTTACTCGCATGCGACCGATTGTTGGTCATGACGAACCTGACTGACTCGGAAACCTAGGATTGAGGGAAGAGAAAGGAATTTACACAAGGGCACGAGAAGCCATAAAATTGCGAGGCAGTCTTATTTATTTAAGGACACCAACTCGATGTGAGCAGATGATCCACAACTAACCCGGTCTTTTTGCATCCGTGCCTTGACCAGAGAATGTAGGTTGTTGATGACAAATACAAAGTCCTGGGCATTTTCTTGGCAGACCACGTCTGGGAAGAAAATGATGAGTTTATTGTCATCCCAGGTCTAAGGAGGGGGGAAGAGAGTGGGCGTAGTGAGGCCTCGGGCGGATCGGGTGGCTAGGGGCATGAGTTTCTATGATTCGTTGTCTTTTCCCTGGGTAGTTGGGCTGATTCGTGGCTGCCAGGGTGTGAGGGTTGTGCATGGCTCCGAGTGATCAGCAGTGGCGGACGTTGGGGTGCATAGGTTTTGCAATGATCTAGTCAAGACAGACACAACAAACGAATAAACCAGCAGAAAAATACACAATGGTAAACAGCTTCAATCCAGCCCCTCGCAGCTACTAGATCCCGTAGAGTCCTCCAAGTGATAGCCAGGACCGCCAGAACGCCCCGGATCCGCCTCTCCCACCACCGTTGCCGCCGTGGAGTTCGACTGAAGGGCGAACGCCTCTCCCTGGACGACCGCGGATTCGCTTCCTGCAGCTGCCAGTCCAAGTCTCAGCTCGCTATTCCGGTAAGCATTACAGTGGTGTTGACCTACCCGCCGCACATTCTTTGCATCCCCGTTCTCGTCGCCGGAAAAGCTGCCATACAATCAGGACCATCGATGGAAGACCGCTCATGACGCCGACGATTGCGATGATGGCCTTGGGGGAGAGTCTCATGTTCGGACGGGTGTTTTTTGAGTTGCGAATGGGTGAGTGGACTTGGGCGAGGAGGGCTGGAGATAAGAGAGACGCTTTCGCCCTGGGGTGAGCTGGAGTGTGTCCTTTTACCCAAAATTTGTGAGGCTGCAATTCTCGGCGGCGCGAGAAGGAGGTTTTGCATCAATAAATGGTTCAAGTAACCCACCAAATCCCAACCTGCATATGCATGTGCAGGGATTGGACCTACGTTGGCCAATCGCCAGTAGAGGGGATTTCACAGATGTGAGTACGAAATGGGGTGAAGGGATTTCACAGATGTGAGTACGAAATGGGGAGAAGGGATTTCACAGATGTGGCTATGAAATGGGGAGAAGGGATTTCACAGATGTGGGTATGAAATGGGGTGAAGGGATTTCACAGATGTGGCTATGAAATGGGGTGAAGGGATTTCACAGATGTGGCTATGAAATGGGGTGAAGGGATTTCACAGATGTGGGTATGAAATGGGGTGAAGGGATTTCACAGATGTGGGTATGAAATGGGGTGAAGGGATTTCGCAACTTTGAGATGGAGGATGGGAGAAAGGTGGTATGCAGACTACTCTCGATTTTAGTGGTGAAACCCTTGTATCCCATCCAGTCAGTAAACATCAACACACTCAATGTCCATCGTGAGCTATCAACCAGTTGCTCACCTTATATGGTGGATTAACTGATATCCTCGCTGCGAGTGGGTACATTCTCTACCACCGGTCAGAAACAAAGACTCTCTCTCCTCCCTCGATGGGGTGAGGTTGCTCTAGCATGTTTTTAACCTCAACTTCTCGCTGGTATCTACGTTGTGTCGTCAAGTGTTGGCAGGAATTATAGTAAGCTTCCTCATCAGCCTTAGAGCGGGCACCTACTATTCCAAAGTAAGCCATCCCCAGAACGAACCCTAGCGCCTTGCGAAATCCCTCTAGTGTGGTTAGGATCCTAAACAAAACGGGCTGTGTCTCGTGTGCTGATCTTCGTAAAGGGATATATAGTCGTTCCTTAAGCGATCACTCGGCGCCTCCGACCCGCTAGGTAGTCCGCGAGCAGACGCAGTGTTACACGAAGAGAGTGGAAGCGGCTTACTCATCACGTTCAGTAGCCGCATTCTGTAGATACCGCATTCTGTAGATACCACGTCACATCACCCACCACCACCCACCACCGTCACCACCGTCACCACCACCACCACCACCACGACGACGACGACGAGACGACGAAAACAGCCCGCACAATGCACATCCGTCTCCTTCTACCACTGGTAAGCGCAGGCCTGCTGGCAGCGCAGCGCGTCGACGCGGACGGCGACGACGAGTTCGCGGCGGCGGCGGGGGGGAGGGCTACGGTGACGGTGCACGCGTGGCCGGTGTCGGCGGCGACTTCCACGCCGTTCGCGGAGGCGGTGTACGGCGGCGGCGGCCGGGACGCGACGTGGCAGCTGCTCGGCGACAACAATGAGGAGGAGGAGGAGGAGGAGGAGCAGGAGCGCGATGGTGGGGGGGACGAGCTGGTGCGCGTCGGCCTCGCCGAGTCGGACGGAGTCCCGTGGCGCGGCACCGTCACCACGCGTCGTCTGCTCAGGGACGGCGCCGTCGTGCTGAGACTCGAGCCTGCCGGCGCCAGCGTGTGGTTCGTCGAGGTGCGGCCGAGGAGCGAGGTAGGTGCCCCCCCCCCCCCCCCCCGCCGCGCCCCCGGGGCGCGCGCGGGGGGGGGGGGGGGGGGGGGGGGGCGCGGGGTCGGGGCCCCCCCCCCCCCCCCGGACGACTCCCGTGGCAATGCGATGGGCGCTGCGGTGGGCGGAGGGCTGATGGCGGTATTGTAGGCTGCGCCGAAGATTACCGTCGTCAAGACGGCTCCCGGCGTCACGCCCGAGCTCAACAAGCCGATCGTTCTGACTGCCGACGGGAAGATCCCGGTGCCGGAGGTGGAGAAGACCTTGCTCCAAAAGTAATCGCATTACCCCACGTCACTGCTGCGAGCGATTGCTAACTGCCGGCGATCCGTAGGTATTGGTGGGTGCTACTCGCCGGCGTCTTTTTGCTGATTTCCGGAGGGGGAGGAGGAGAATAAGATCGCAAACATCCTTCTCGATACATTTTATATACCAATTCCGTCTTCCTATCCTTTGTACAACTGTATTCCTATGCCTGACCGAGTGCTAACTTGTGATCCTATGTCCGTATCCATCCCCGTCCGTCCATCCCTGATATCATGGGGGGAAAAAACCAAAAAAACTTGAACACAGACCCCAATCCAAAAAAAAAAAAAAGAGTAACAATGAACAGATGTAATGTTAAAGGAAAAGAAAGACCCATGTAAAAACAAGACAGTCCGGTAGGCATAAGGGGGGAATAAAGGGAACGGACTACAACCAAAACCTCAATGTACAAGTTCTCCCGGCCGCAAGCTAATCGCAAACTTCATGCCTTCCTCTTCCCCGAATCTAATAGACCCTGCTTGGCGAGCCACTCCAAGACCGTCTCGTAGCAAAGCACATACTGCTGTAGGCACTGCACCATGGAAATTCTCTGATCCCGTAGCTCGCTGACGGCATTGAAGACGAGATCGTCGTCGTCTCGGGTGATCCAGTCTCCTTCGTCCTCCAGCCCGAGGTGCTTCATCTTTATGTCACCATCACCATCGGACCCATCGTCCTTGATCTGCGGTTGGAGCTGTGCCATCACACGTTTCCGGTTCGTGCGCTGACGTTTCATCATGGAAATCACAGAATCAACTGCGCAGAACGTACCCGTGCGACCGCAGCCGGCACTGCAGTGCACCAGCACAGGCCGCCGAGAGACAGCGGTTTCCGAGGACGTGGACGCGCGCACAACTGCATTTGTATGCTCAACCAGTTCGAGAACATGCGATGGGTGGGTAGGTGTTCCCAGGTCGGGCCAGCCAGAGTACTGCAGCTGGGTGATCTCACGCATGGGAGAGAACGGCGAGCCTGTGTGCTCCAGAGTAAATTTCCGGACAATGATGAAGGGTACGCTAGAGTCCGAAGGAGACGGCTGGCTTGACGTCGATACCGACCGCCTCTTAGGCGTGGTCTTGAGAGAGGTTGGCTCTAGGGACACCTTTCTCTCTTGTATGCGGGTTAGCTTCAGTGGACCATACTCGCCCGTCTCCCAGTACTTGTGGCTCTTGACTCGCCCGCCTTCTTCTTCGGCAGTCAGCATGACGATCACGCGCACGTCTTGCTCCCAAACCATACACCAGAAATCCTAGCCAGTCAGTACGATGCTTGGTCGCTCCGGTACGGCGAACTCACCCTAAATGTGCTTGGAAGCGGCGCCTGTGAAGCGATGTATCGTTTCCGGCTATGCGGTATGCAGACATGACTCGCATTCACGTAGTCGCACTCTTCGACCGGGTGTTCCTGCAGCTTGACTCTCGAGTGATCGTATGGCCAAATGTTATTATACCGATTCTTAGACCCCTTTTCGACGCCTGCCAAGGCGTGCGGTTTGACGGTCGTCAACGCAGACGAGTCGTACACCACCGAGACGTTCAACGCATCCTGCATCCGACGCTGCTCAGCCTTCTCGATGCTCAGGAACCGATCCGCAACAATCTTGGACCCTTCCTTACTGCACGCCACTTGTTGGAGCCACGCGGGCAGCTGGGAAATGTTCTTATTGCCCATTGTCGTGGGTATTTGGATGGGGATCTCTCCGACGCCGTCGATCAGATCCATGTTCTGCCGGATGTTCGAAAAGAAAGGGTTCACGACCGGCTGGTGGGCCGGTAATGGACAGTTGAACACGCCCCCGACAGCTCCCTTGCTACCCGATCCGGCGGCGCCCTTCAGACTCAAACTACCCTTAGGCGAGGCGGGGTTGCCGGCCAGTTGCTTCGAATCGACCTTCTCGGGGAAGGTAGACGAGAAAGCGGCGAACCCACCTGCTCACATCAGCAACCACACCAAGTTCACGGCAGCGATCATACCTTTCAGGATACACGCCTGGCCACCCCAACCCTCCCTCGAAAACTTGTTAAGCGTATGCAAGGCGGCGAGCGCAGATGGGTCGCTAGCGTCTTTGGAATCCGCGTCGTACACCACAATGTACTTCATCTGTTTCCACCGACCAAATCTCTCCTTGTCCTGGCAGTTGGCAAAGGTGTCGGACAACTTGGCCACGTTGAAGGAAGGTCGCTTCAGTAGAGTCGTCGGGATACACAGGTTGACAGCGGTCAGCACTCGCGAGTCAGCGAACGACTTGTACGTCCGGACATCCAACAGAAGCAGGGTGTCCGTGCTGCACTTCGAGATCAGGTCGGCCAGATGGTCCGCCGAAATCAATGCCGGCAACTCCTTCACCGGGGTCGGAGCACTTGCAACTCGGCTCGGAAGCCTGAGGCTTGGTGACGCGAGTCCGGGCGACAGGATTACGCCCGGCGATGCTGCCGGCGGCCAGGGCTGGTCACCTCCGGTATCGTCCAACTTGACCGGTGATGAGGAGCGGACGGCGGAAAAGTAATCGTCGCCCTTTCCGGAGGAGGGCACAGCGCTAAAACTCCCTTTGTGTCCACCCAAAAGAGGCTCTCTTATCTTTGCCGGCCCCAGAGACCGGTGGATTTGACGTTTTTGCGCCAGCACTTCCGCCTGCATCTGGAACGGAGCAGGGGGATCGTCCAGAGGGACCGGTAGCGGAGAACGGGCGGCGGCCGACCGAATCGACGAGCTCGCCGGAGACCAGTTCTTCTTCGAGTGGGTTCCGTACACGGGGTCGGTTGGGTCCACCACGAAGCCGAAATAGCCAGCGGGACCTGGCTGCGAGGGGGATTCGATGGCGGTAGCCATTGCTGGCATGGCGGGTGGAGAGATGCCGGGTGAAGCGGGAGCAGGGATGGGACCGTTGTGGTACTGTCGGATTTGCGTGTGCGCGGAAAGGTCTGATTTAGAGTTTCGGGGCGATGCGGTAATGCCAGATGACATTGCCAGAGGAGAACCGAGAAGCGGAGGCATATAGAGGAGCTAAACGGACGTCGAATCGAATGCTTGTTTGGGTACTACAGGGAGGGCTGTGGGTCGAGAGTTAGGGATCTTCGTCAAAGGCAAGGTGATCCGCAAAGCTGCTGGCCACTGATCATGGCCGTGAACAATCAAGCATTCCAATCGGCGGTGTGCGATGACGATACAGCGACCGATGCGAAAGGGGGTTTTTTTTTTGACTCCTTTCGCTTTAGCCGATTCGGACGATCCGGCTCGTCGATTGTTTTGCCGAAAGAACTTTCGTTGGGGGGGGGGGGGAGCAGGGCTATTGAAGTTTGTTGTTTGTCTAGATGACGGTGTATTCACGCCGATGGTTTCGCCCCAGTTACCGGTGCGGAATTGATTGCCGGTAGAGCAGCGGAAGTGGCAGCTAGGTTGCGTCCGCCAGCAGAGAGCAATGGGAATGCGCGGGACGTGGGCGCAGATAGGTAAATGTGGACGCCCGGGGGTGAGATTCTGTGTTTGGTGGACAAGTGGGATTGCAGGTGGTCAGATGTAGGGGGTGTGAGTGAATGGGCGGGGGGGGAGTAGTTAAAGCGTTAGGCCAGCCTTAGCGGAAATGGGCAGAGGGGTTTATGGTTGGTGGTGGTGGTGGTGGTGGTGGGTGATAGTAGCCGGCGTAAATAGTAGGTGCGGGTATGTAGCAGTAGTAGTGAAGCGGTATATGGTGGGTGGGTTGTGGAAGGATGGAGAGAGAGGCGGTGTGTGAAGAGGAAGAGGGGCGAAACCCAGTGGACTGACGCCGCTAGCGTGGACGGTTCCTGCTTTGTGGTTCTCCGGAGGCGGGGGAGTTTCAGGGAAAAAAAAACCCATGAACGTGCCTACTTACATACATGCATAAGTAATAAGTATCTGCCCTCGGTTTCTTGTCTTTCTCTTTCTTTCCCTCGCTAGCATGGCAGTTTAATTGCTCGCTCTCGCCATGCAGGGCTGTTTTTTTTCCGACAGAACAAATCTCGACAATGCCACTTTGTCTCCGGCGTGCTGACTGGCCGCCCTCCCCGCGAGAGTAGGTAGATAGATAGTGGGAGAAAGCTAAAGGCGTTCGCACGTGCTGACGAGGGCAATCGGAGCACGCAATGCGCACCCGGATGCAGATCCATATCTACTGGATTGCCGCACCAGATCGATCCTGGTGGACGAGAGGCTGGCTTCGTCGCAGGGTTTCTGCATACATACCTCCTCATATCTAACTACCCAGCCAAGCTGCCTAGCCATCCACTCCCTCTGACTCGGTTTTCACCACCCGCCACAAGAGCACAAAGGCGCAAAGGCACAAAGGGCGAAAAAGCACAAAGAGCACCCGAGCCAACCGACGGCGAGACATCGGATCCGAATTGGCCTCACCGTGATCGCCTACAAGGCGGGCACAGCAACGGAAGGTCTAGATTCGACTTCTCGCTTGCAGCGACGGTGACGAGACGCCCCCCTTCCCCCTTCCCCCTATCAACAGGCGCGTCCGACACATCAGCTTCCGCGTGCGACGAGTGGTGGCAGCAGCGCGGGCACTCTGCTCTCCGGACGCGTGCGCTCTCTTTGGTCGCCTCCGACGGACAGAACAGACGTGTGTGGCCACCGCGATGTCGGCGAGTGCGCGTGCCAGCGGGCATCTGAGCGACTGCCCCCGGAGGCGCAACAGCCTGCCCAGCCCCGGCCCGTGTGCGTCCTGCCAGCCGTCGGCCCGGCGAGAGACCGGCCTGTGTGCAAGCGGGCCGGCGGATCGCACGAAGCGTGGAGAAGGCTGTCGACGGCGTGCTTCCACGAGTGACCGTCGGTGCGGCCGTCCAGGAGCCGGCCCGGATGCGGGAATATCCACCCTTTGTCTTCCGGCGGCCGCGGAATCTTCTCGCCCTTCGCGAGCGACGGCGCCAGCGTGCGAGCATGTGTAATACCTGCAAGCTTAAGCTTCTGCTTCTTCGCCCTTGGCTGCCGGCCCAGAGCAGCGGCCTGCATGACGTATTGGCGATCTGTCCCAACCCGGCTCGCACGGAATGGCGAAGCGCCCGGCGAGTGGTAAATGCCGGACTGTGCGATAAAGCGCCGGACAGGGCCAGCGATCCAGACCGCACGGCCGGCACGTGCGACATACGTCATCGAGTGGGATGATGGGGGGCGGGAAACCGAGAAGGGGCGTGGGCCGCCTCTAGACCGCCGACAGGCCCGGAACGCGAACGGATGTGGTTCCGCGTCAAACTGCCCCCCCACCCGGTTTCCGTATGCAGAGTACGGATTTCTGGCCATGTTCGAATGATCAACGTCGGCTGGTCTTACTTATTTTTTATTAGGTGGTCCAAATTGATATAAACAGTCATTCTTATTCTGCCTACAACTATCAAACTCCGGTGTCTATCTAGCCACCCGATGAAAAAGGAAAAAAAAAACATCTACATATCTACAGTATCTGGCTCCTGGGAACAGTCGCCCTCCGGAATCTACATACCTGGGACGGGGCCCGCGAGAGGACAAGAGCGGGGCGCATCTGAAAGATTTTCGCTCCCTTTTCCCGGGGTTTCCTTTCTTCTCTCTCTCTCTCTCTCTCTCTCTCTCTCTTACTTTTTGATCGTCCCTATGGCAGATATTCATATCTACACACCGTGGAGTGCGCTGCAAGGGACACCCGCTCCCGTTACCTGGTAACCTACCGTTCTTGCTGAAGGAGAAGAGGACATCTTCGGTACGCGCCCCCTTTCCCCAGCTTCGGACCGCGACTCCTTCGTCGCCGGTGGCAGGTGAGACCGCCAAGGGGGGACGCGGCGGCGGCCGCCAGGAAGACCTTCTTGTTTGGGTCCGGGGCCCCGTCGGATCGCGGGGGCAGCGGCAGATCCGTGCGACCTGGCTGCGGCTGATGGGTGTCTTGCGTGCCCGCATCCCCACGGCGACGCTGTTTCCTCTGCGACACAATCCGCGTCCAGCACTGCTCGTCACATCCCATCACTCGGCCAGTCGGTGGCCGCGTATATAATCGGTCGTTTTCTCTCTCTCCCGGACGTGGCGTAGTGGAGTGCAGCCGTGAGACACGCTATCTATGTACGGCACCATACCGCTTCCAGCCAAGGTTGGGCATGCGAGACATCCTGTGCGATTGCCGATGACGTCGTGTAGAGTATAGATAGAGTAGAGTAAGCTCGGTTAGTCAGCCGGCAGATGAGATGGATAAGATAGGAAGGTCGACGTGGAGCTCTTCGGACGATTGGCGCATCCCGCGATCGGCAGTACTTCCCCTCCCCAGCCACCACGCGCGCAGCAGACAGCGTGCGAGTAGAAAAGCATCTGCGTATATATGTACACGGGCTGGCAACGGCGATCCGCTGGATCCAGTTCCCGCGCGCCGGCGCACAGCTGGGCAGGGGAGGTCGTCGTGATCGCAATCGTGAGGCGTGATGTGATTCCCCATCGGATTGCGTTGTCGCCCACACGGCGAATCCGGAGGAAGCGAAGCCGAAGCTCGAATCCAGGGTCCACACATGCGCGGGCGAGCGGGTTGGAGGATCATATCATACCCAACCGGCTGAGCGGGGGGGGGGGGGGGGGGGGGGGGCACCCGCCGGGGGGGCCGCGGGGGCCGGT
>Ga0307508_10003098_pt1 | contig 17069 bp, 17 predicted proteins | sample 9_EM_MG_FD_203089 | JGI IMG/M metagenome (GOLD analysis project Ga0307508, IMG submission 203089) | Populus trichocarpa ectomycorrhiza microbial communities from riparian zone in the Pacific Northwest, United States - 9_EM | ecosystem: Host-associated > Plants > Roots > Unclassified | place...
CGGCACGATGACGGCCTTCATGGCGGTGTCCCTTCGACCCAAAAAATGCAACTCAGTGGCGAAAGCCTACAAGTGGCAGTCAACTGATGGGGTGACGGTACGTCCGCGAACCCGGCGAGACCCGTGGTCGGCTCGGGGTGGAGTCAGGCGTGGGGGGTGCCGGGAACGTCGGGAGCGTCGGGGAGGATGTTTTCGCGGCCCCAGGCGCCCAGGGGGGCCAGGGCCTCGTTGAGGGTGGTGCCGCGTGGGGTCAGGGAGTACTCGACGCGGGGCGGGACCTCGTCGTGTACCTCGCGGTGGACGATGCCGTCCCGTTCCAGTTCGCGCAGCTGGTCGGTGAGGACCTTCTCGGTCACGCCGGGGAGTTCCCTGCGCAGCTCGCCGAAGCGGTGCGGGCGTACGTCGAGGGCCCAGAGGATCAGCACCTTCCACTTGCCGCCGATCACGTCCATCGCCGCGTCGATTCCGCACTCGTAGGAACCCGGTCTGCGTGTGGTCCGCATGACGCCACCCCCTCCACCTCTTCGCTTACGTCAGGGTAACTACCCACTTTCAAGTGGGTACTTGAGCGTCCCGGCGTGCAGCGATGAGTCTTTGCGGCATGACACATGACGCGAAGAAGATCTCCGTGCTCGGCCTGGGAGCGATGGGCGCCGCGTTCGCTCGTGCGTGGCTGGCCGCAGGGTACGAGGTGACCGTGTGGAACCGTACGGGGAGCCGGGCGGAGGCGCTCGCCGGGGAGGGGGCTCAGGTCGCGGCGACGGCTGCCGAGGCGGTGGGCGCCGGGGGTCTGGTGGTGGTTTGCCTGCTCGACGACGCTTCGGTGGGTGAGGTGCTGGCCGATGTCGAGTTGGTGGGCAAGGGGCTGGTCAACGTCACCACGAGTACGCCTGGGCAGGCCCGTGAGCGGGCCGAGTGGGTGGCCGCGCGCGGTGCGCGGTATCTGGACGGCGGGATCATGGCCGTTCCGCCGATGATCGGTTCCCCGGAGTCCGGCGCGTACGTCTTCTACAGCGGGTCGCCGGAGCTGTTCGCGGCGCACCGCGAGGTGCTGGGCGTTCCGGCGGGTACGCGGTACGTCGGTGAGGATGTCGGCTCGGCGGCCTTGCATGATGTGGCGCTGCTGAGCGCCATGACCGGCATGTTCGCCGGGGTGTCGCACGCCTTCGCGCTCATGCGCGGGGCGGAGGTCGCGCCTCGGGAGTTCGCGGGCCTGCTCGTCGAGTGGCTCACGGCCATGGCGCCGTACGCGAACGGGGTCGCCGCGCAGCTGGAGACCGGCGACTACACCCTGGGTGTGACGTCGAACCTCGCCATGATGGTGGAGGGCAACGGGACATTGCTGCGTACCGCCGAGGAGCAGGGCGTCAGCCCGGAGTTGCTCCGTCCGTTCATGGTGCTCATGGAGCGTCGGCTGGCTGCCGGACATGGGGAGGAGGGCACCACCGGGGTGGTCGATCTGCTGCGGCGCTGAGTCGGCTGAGTAGGCCGAGTCGGCTGAGTCGGCCGAGCCCGTTCACGCCGCGCGGCCGAAGGCGCGGAGCCGGGTGAAGGAGGACTCCAGGCCGTGCTTCAGCAGGCGCGCCGCCGGGCGTTCCACGAAGCGGTGCACCAGCCAGCTCAGGGCCAGGAAGCCGGTGATGACGAGGGCGACGAGGAGCCGGGGGTCCATGGTGTCGCGCAGGCGGCCGATCAGGGCCGCTCCGGCGACGTAGTGCATCAGGTAGAGCGGGTAGGTCAGGCAGCCCGCGGTGACCAGCCACTTCCAGCGGACGCGGTCGGTGTAGCCGAGCGCGACGGCCACCATGACGAGCAGGAACACCGTGAAGATCAGAACGGCGCCGCGCCAGCTGGAGACGTCTTCGTACGCGACCCGCAGGCCCAGTTCGCGCTGGCCCATCAGCCAGGCCATGGCGAGGATGCCCCAGAGCAGCAGGTCCTGGCCGAAGCGGTGCATGAGGTAGAGGGCGAGGCCCGCGATGAAGTACCAGGCGCCGCTGGGGTCGGCCGCCAGGACCAGCAGCGGGAACTTGGACACGGGGGCGAGCATCGCGGCCGCGCCCCAGACGCAGCAGAAGACGACGACCCTGCGGTACGTCAGGCCCATGGCGACCACGAGCATGAAGAGCAGGTAGAACCGCAGCTCCGACCAGAGGGTCCAGTAGACGATGTCGACGTCGGGGACGTTGGAGCCCGACTGCAGCATCGTGAAGTTGAGGAGGATGTCCCGCCCCTGGGGCCGCTGCCATACGCCCGGGAGGACGAACAGGGTGACCGTGGTGAAGGCCACGCCGACCCAGTACGCGGGGTAGAGGCGGATCACCCGGGAGACGAAGAAGTCCTTCGGCGTGCGGCCCCAGCACGACATGCAGATGACGAAGCCGCTGATCACGAAGAAGATCTCCACGCCGATCCAGCCGAAGGACGCGAAGTGGAACACCGTGGGCATGATCTCGGACACCGGGCGGCCCCAGATCGCGTTGCCCGGCTGGTTGGCCCGGTTGGTGCCGGTGTAGTGGTGCAGGGCCACCATGAGCGCGGCGACCAGGCGGATGCCGTCGATGACGTACAGCCGGGGCCGGGGCCGGGACTGGGACTGGGGCCGGTCGTGGGGCTGGGGCTGGGCCCGCCGGGCGGTGACGGACTTCCGGGCCGGGGCCGTCCGCGCCCCCGGTGGCTCGGCCACCGCGACGCCGCCGTGGGGGCCGTCTCCGCGCGATTCGACGGCCGGGGGGAGGGGCTGCTGAAACCTGACCTGCATCAGACCTGCGTCATCCTCACGAGGGGGAACCGACGGAACCTGGGCGCGACCTCGGGCGCAACGGCCACGGGCGGCTCACGCTACGTCTCTTGAGCCCTGCCCAACCAGGAAGGACGGTGGCAATTCGGATAGAGCGGAGGCGTCGTTCCGGAAAGTCTTGGGGATGCGACGTGCAGTGTTCTCCGGCCCTTCACTCACTCCGCCCGGAACGGCACCAGCGGCTAGCGTGCCGGGGGTATGGGGTGTCGTTCGGCGGAGGCTGCCATGGGTGTTGATGATCTTGCCCGTCCGGACCGGCTGTGGTCGGCGCGGGAGGTGCTGGTGCGGCCCAGCCCCGTACCGGCGGAGGCCGGGGTGTACGGGTGGCATTTCGACGAGGCGCCCCACCCGGGGCTGCGGGCCGGGCGGCTTCTCTATGTGGGGATCGCTCCGCGGCGTATGGCGACCCGGGTCAGTACGCAGAACCTCCGCAAACGGGTGCGCTATCACTTCCGGGGAAACGCGGCGGGCTCCACGCTGCGGCTCACGCTGGGGTGCCTGCCGGGGCTGGAGCTGCGGAGGGTCGGCAGCGGTCGGCGCATGACGTTCGGCAAGGCCGGGGAGGCGGAGCTCGGCCGGTGGATGGCGGAGCATGCCCGGGTGTGCTGGGTGACGTGTCCGGAGCCGTGGCAGGTGGAGTCCGACTTGATCAGTCGGCTGGATCTGCCGCTCAACCTTGACCAGAACCGGCACAACGGGTTTCACCCGCACCTCAAGGAGCTGCGTGCGCAGGCGCGGCAGAGGGCGCGGGAGTTGCCGATTCTGGCGTGAGTGGGCGGGGAGGGGGCATGGGTGGGCAGTTGTGATCCGGCGTGGGGCTTGAGTGATCGATAGGAGTCAGGGGCGAGTGGCGGGTGGGGCGCGGGCGTAGGCTCGCGGCGGGTTGACGTGATGGTGCGTCAGGAGCGTTGTCAGGAGCGTAGAGATGACCGAGCAGTCCTCCGCCCAGGACGGGCCCCTGATCCCGATGCCCCCGCTCACGCCGTCGGCGCTGCGGGCGGCGGTCGCCCGGATCGCTCCCGGGGAGCTGTCGGCCTTCGTCGAGCATCTCGACCGCGCGGTCGAGCAGGCCGCGCGGAACGGCACGATCGCTCCGTTGCGCACCTTCCTGCAGTGGTGGGGCGAGTTCGTCGCCATTCAGCGGTATCCGGAGCGGGCCGCGCGGCTGCGGGAGTTGGAGGCCGTGGCGGAGGAGGCGACGGACCGGGAGGCGCTGGGGACGGCGCTGGCCGAGATGCGGCAGATCATGGACGCGGCACATCGGGAGACGCCCGCAGTAGGGCGATAGCCGCCTCGCGCATCTGCTGTTCGACAGCTGGTGTCAGGCGGTTTCGGCGTTGGGCTGGGGGGAAGCCGGTTCCGCCATGACCTGCCAGGGCCTCGGCGGCGAGCAGGGGCAGCTCGTGGGTCGGCTGTTCCGCGAGAACGAGGGCGACCGCCGTTCTGCGCAGCTGTTCCATGACGCGGCTCCAGGAAGCGGCCGAAAGCCGTGTGGGCGAGGGAGTGTAGGGGGAATCCGTGGGTGGCGCGGGTGGGTTTGTGCACTCCTGACGAACGCAGTTTTTTGCAGCAGGCAAAGTTTAGTGTTTCGCGTACTCCAGCACCCCCCACCAGGAGGCACGATGACCACTCATGGGCGCGGCAGTCATGGCACAGCGTCGAACCGAAGCCGCATGATCGCTGTCGGGGTCGCCATGGCGGCGGTGGTGGCGGGGGCGGGGGTCTGGGTCTCCCAGGCGAGTGACGGGGGTAGTCAGTCGGTGGCGGACAGTGGCATGCCGTCCGCGCACGGCGGTGCCATGGGCGGTGCCGGGGCCGCGGCAGCGTCGGGGGCGGAGGCCGCCAATTCGGGGCCGATCAGCGAGCTGGACAAGACGTTCCTGGTCAAGGTCCGGCAGGCCGGGCTGTGGGAGATCCCCGCCGGGCGGATGGCGCAGAGCCAGGCGTCGAGCGAGGCGATCAAGCGGGCCGGGACGCATCTGCTCGACGGGCACAGCAAGCTCGACCAGCTGGTGCGCGAGGACGCCAAGGCGCTGTCCTCGCCCATACCGGACGAGGCATCGGCCGAACAGAAGCAGTGGGTCGAGCAGTTGAAGAGCGCCGACGGCGAGAAGTTCGACCAGCTCTTCGTGGATCTGCTGCGCGCCTCGCACGGGAAGATCTTCATCACCATCGGCGAGGTCCGCGCCGCCACCAAGAACCATCTGATCCGGCGGTTGGCCCAGGTGACCAACGACACCGTGATGGACCACATGACGGTGTTGGAGGACACCGGGTTGGTGACGGACGCGGTGCTGGACGATGTCGGGGCCAGCGTGCCGAAGTAGCCATGCCCGCATGGGCGTTCCCACCGGCGCATCAGGGGATCAGAACCACCTTCCCCATCGTCGCCCGTGTCTCCAGCGCCCGGTGCGCCGCGGCCGCTTCGGCGAGGGGGAAGCGGTGGACGGACGGTACGAGGCGGCCGGATGCCGCCTCCGCCATCGCGCGCTCCTCCAGGGTGCGCATCGGGTCCGGGCCGCCCGCCTTCTCCAGCATCGGCGGGCCGAGGACGGACCGCGAGGTGATGCCGCGCGCTGCCAGCTCCCCTTCGGTGAACTTCAGCGGTCCGCCGCTGTGCAGACCTCCCGACGACCAGCCGAAGACGAGATGGCGGCCGCCGGGCCCGAGGAGGTCCACGGCCGCGCGGCCCGGCTCGCCGCCCACCCCGTCGAACAGCACCGTAGGAGTCGCTCCGAGCGCGGTGCGGACCCGCTCCGGCCAGGCAGGGGCGTCGTAGTCGACGGCGAGGTCGGCGCCGAGTTCGCGTACTCGCCGGAGTTTCGCCGGGCCGCCCGCGAGTCCTACGACGGTGGCGCCCGCGCGCTTCGCGTACTGGACCAGGAGCTGGCCGATGCCGCCTGCCGCCGAGGTCACCAGGGCCACGTCGTCGGCCGTCAGCTCCGCGAACCGCAGAATGCCCATGGCCGTACGTCCCGTACCGATCATGGCGACGGCGTGTGCCGCGTCCATCGCCTCCGGCAGCGCGTGCAGCCTCGCGGCGGGGGCCACGGCCAGTTCGGCGTAGCCGCCGGGGACCATGCCGAGGTGGGCGACGACGCGTCTGCCGAGCCACGCCGGGTCGGTGCCCTCGCCCAGGGCGTCCACGGTGCCCGCGACCTCGCGGCCGGGGATGGTGGGCAGCTCGGGGCGGTGTGGACGGCGCTGGTCAGGCCCTCGCGGAGCGCGGTGTCCAGCAGGTGCACCCCGGCGGCGGCGACCGCGATACGGACCTGGCCGGGGCCGGGCCCGGGGTCGTCGGTCTGCTCGTACGTCAGGTTCCCGGCGGGTCCGAAGGCGTGCAGGCGGACGGCGTGCATGGCGTCTCCCGGCTGGTGTGAGGCGCACCGTGCGGTGTGGTGCGCGACCATGGCGCCAGTCTTCGACTTCAACCAAGGTTCAAGTCAAGAATTCAAGTCAAGAATTCAAGTCAAGGAAGCGGAGAACAAGCCCTCAGACGCGGGGGTAGCGGGCCTGGAGGTCCCAGATCACCGGGTTGTCGCCCAGCCCCTCGTGCATGTCGACGAGGTCGGCGATCAGATCCTGGAGGAAGTCGCGGGCCTCGCGGCGCAGCGCGCGGTGCTGGAAGTTCAGCGGCGCCTCTTCGAGCGGTACCCAGTCGGCGGTGATGTCGACCCAGCCGAAGCGGCGCTCGAAGAGCATGCGGTCGGCCGATTCGGTGAAGTCCAGCTCCTCGTTGATGCGCCGGTGGGACCGGCTGCCGCGCGGGTCCCGGTCCAGCCGTTCCACGATGTCGCACAGCGCCCAGGCGAAGTCGAGCACCGGAACCCATCCCCAGGCTGTGGACAGTTCGCGGTCGGCCACGGTGTCGGCGACATAGACGTCGCCGCAGAACAGGTCGTGGCGTATCGCGTGCGCGTCCGCGCTCCGGTAGTCCGTCTGCGGCGGGTCCGGGAAGCGGCGGGAGAGGGAGTAGCCCAGGTCGATCACGGGGTTGATGGTGTCATGCGGGGACCGAGGGAGAAGCGGGGCCCGGGAGAGAAGGGGGGCCCGGGGTGAAGGGGGTAGGGCACCGGGGCGGGCCCGGCGCCCTACGGCGCGCCCTCGCTTCAATGCCCGCGCGCGATCCACGCCTCCAGATGCGGCGCCTCGTCCGCGATCAGCGTCGGGTCGCCGTGCCCGGTGCGGACGACGGTCTGCGGCGGCAGGGCGAACAGCCGCTCCCGGATCGACTCGATGATCGTCTCGAACGACGAGTACGAGCGCCCGGTCGCGCCCGGGCCGCCCTGGAAGAGGGTGTCCCCGGAGAACACCGTGGTCAGGGCGGGGGCGTGCAGGCAGACCGCGCCGGGGGAGTGGCCGGGGGTGTGCAGGACGCGCAGCTGGGTGCCGCCGACGGTGAGCACGTCGCCGTCGGCCAGCGGCTTGTCCGGGGCGCGGTCGGGGTGGCGCATCCGCCACAGCACCTCGTCGTCCGGGTGCAGCAGGATCGGCGCGCCGGTGCGGTCGGCGACGGCCGGGGCCGCGTCGATGTGGTCGTCGTGGCCGTGGGTGCAGATGATGCCGAGCAGCCGGCGGTCGCCGATGGCCTCGACGATCGCGTCCGCGTCGTGGGCGGCGTCGATCACGTACACCTCGTGGTCGTCGCCGACGAGCCAGACGTTGTTGTCGACCTCCCAGGTGCCGCCGTCCAGCGAGAAGGTGCCGGACGTGACCAGATGGTCGATGCGTACGGGCGGAGGGGTCATCGCGGTGTCACCACCAAGGGTCATCAGAGCATCACCACCGAGCGCAGGACGTCGCCACGGTGCATCTTGTCGAACGCCGCCTCGATGTCGTCGAGCCCGATGGTCTCGCTGACGAAGGCGTCCAGGTCGAGCCGTCCCTGCTGGTAGAGGTCGATCAGCAGGGGGAAGTCGCGGGACGGCAGACAGTCGCCGTACCAGGAGGACTTGAGGGCGCCGCCGCGTCCGAAGACGTCGATCAGCGGCAGTTCCAGCTTCATCTCGGGGGTGGGCACGCCGACCAGGACGACGGTTCCGGCCAGGTCGCGGGCGTAGAAGGCCTGCTGGTAGGTCTCGGGGCGGCCGACGGCCTCGATCACCACGTCCGCGCCGTTGCCGTCGGTGAGTTCGCGGATGGTCTCGACCACGTCGGCGGACTTGCCGTTGACGGTGTGGGTGGCGCCCAGGGAGCGGGCCTGCTCCAGCTTCCGGTCGTCCACGTCCACCGCGATGATCTTCGCGGCTCCGGCGAGCCGGGACCCGGCGATCGCCGCGCCGCCGACTCCGCCGCAGCCGATGACCGCGACCGAGTCGCCGCGCCCGACGTTGCCGGTGTTGATGGCGGCGCCGATACCGGCCATCACGCCGCAGCCGAGCAGCCCGGCGGCGGCCGGGGAGGCGGACGGGTCGACCTTGGTGCACTGGCCCGCCGCGACGAGCGTCTTCTCGGCGAACGCGCCGATGCCGAGGGCGGGCGTCAGGGCGGTGCCGTCGGTGAGGGTCATGGGCTGGGACGCGTTGTGGGTGTTGAAGCAGTACCAGGGGCGGCCGCGGCGGCAGGCCCGGCACTGGCCGCACACCGCACGCCAGTTGAGGATGACGTAATCGCCGGGAGCCACCTCGGTGACGCCGTCGCCGACGGACTCCACGACGCCCGCCGCCTCGTGCCCGAGGAGGAACGGGAAGTCGTCGTTGATGCCGCCTTCCCGGTAGTGCAGATCGGTGTGGCAGACACCGCACGCCTGGACCTTCACCACCGCCTCGCCGGGACCGGGGTCCGGCACCACGATCGTCTCGATCCGTACCTGTTCGCCTCTGCCGGGGGCCACCACGCCGCGTACGTGTTGAGTCATGGGAGCAGCGTAAGGGCCGATCAGCGGCTACGACAGGAACTCCGGGCGACGGCATCGGCACCGCATCGGGCACCGCGTCGGGCACTGCATCGGGTGCCGCATCGGGCCGCACCGGAATCGCCGGTGCGGCCCGTTCCGCTTACCGCGGGTCACCGCGGATCAGCAGGTCACTTCACGTTGATCGCGGTCCAGGCCGCGGCGACCGTCTTGTACTCGGTGCTCGTCGACCCGTAGAGGTCGGACGCGGCGCTGAGGGTGGCGGTGCGGGCCTGCGCGTACTTGCTGGTGGAGGTCAGGTACGTGGTCAGGGCCTTGTACCAGATCTTGGTGGCCTTGTCCCGGCCGATGCCGGTGATCGTCGAGCCGTCGTACGTCGGGCTGTTGTAGCTCACGCCGTTGATGGTCTTCGCACCGCTGCCCTCGGACAGCAGGTAGTAGAAGTGGTTGGCGGGCCCGGAGGAGTAGTGGACGTCGACGTTGCCGAGCGTCGAGGACCAGTAGTCCTTCGACGCGCCGTCCTTGCTCGGCTTGTCCTGGTAGCGCAGCGGGGTGCCGTTGCCGTTGATGTTGATCTTCTCGCCGATGAGGTAGTCGCCCACGTCGGAGGCGTTGCCCGAGTAGAACTCCACCGCGGTGGCCATGATGTCCGAGGTCGCCTCGTTGAGGCCGCCGGACTCGCCGCTGTAGTTGAGGTTGGCGGTGGCGGCGGTGACGCCGTGGGACATCTCGTGGCCGGCCACGTCCATCGAGGTGAGCGCGTTGGCGTTGCCGGAGCCGTCGCCGTACGTCATGCAGAAGCAGGAGTCCTGCCAGAAGGCGTTGACGTAGTTGTTGCCGTAGTGGACGCGGGAGTACGAGCCCACGCCGTTGTTCTTGATGCCGTTGCGGCCCAGGACCTCCTTGTAGAAGTCCCAGGTCTCGGCCGCGCCGTAGTGCGCGTCCACCCCGGCGGTCTGGCGGCTGCCGCCCCAGACGTCGTCGGCGTCGGTGAAGAGGGTGCCGGTGCCCGACGACCCCTGGTTCAGGTCGTACGTCTTGTGGTTGCCGCGGGTGCCGTCGGTGAGGCTGTACGTGGAGCCGCTCTTGGTGGTGCCGAGGGTCACCGTGCCGCTGTACTTGCTGGTGCCGGTCCCGGTCTCGACGGTCTCGTTCTCGGCCAGCTTCTTGCCGGTGGCGGCGTCGGTGATGACGTGCAGTTCGCTGGGCGTGCCGTCCTTCTGGGTGCCGGTGACGACGGTCTCCCAGGCCAGCACGGGCTTGCCGCTCTCCGCCCAGACCACCTTGCGCGGCGACTTGGCCTTCTCGCCGGAGTCGGCCGAGGCCGCGGCCTTCAGCGCCGTCTTGGAGGCGGCGGAGGCGGACACGGTGGCGTCCGTGCCGGACACGGCTATCTTCGCGCCGGTCGCCTTGGTGACGGTGCGGGCGCCGCTGGGCTTCTCGTGGACGACCAGGTCGCCGCCGAGGACGGGCAGCCCGTCGTAGGTGCGCTCGTAGCGGGTGTGCACGGTTCCGTCGGCGTCCTTGATGACGTCGCGGACGAGGAGCTTCTCCTTGGCCCCGAGCCCCAGGTGGTCGGCCTGGGCGGAGGCATCGGCCTGCGCCGCCTTGATCGAGGCGGTGCGCTCCGCGGGGGTCAGCTGCAGCGCGGTCGCGCCCGCCGCGCGGGAGTTGTCCGGCTGGGCGCTGGCCGCGCCGGTCTGGACGCCGATGACGACCATGGCGGCGGAGGCGATGAACGCGGCCGCGCGGATGGTCTGCTTGCGGGGAGAGGAAGCGTGAGGTCTCACTCGGTCTCCTTGCTGAGGGGCCGCGGGATGGCGGCCCGTGTAGGGGGTGCGGACAGCCGTGGGTGGACTGTCCGGTAGAGCAGGAGTGGTGCGTGAGGTGCCAGCGCGCGCTTGGCTCGGCCTACCGCGGAGTCAGAAACGACGTGCGGCGAGCCGAGCAGAGATTGTCATCGAACGATCCATTCGGGTAGGCGCGTAACAAGAATTTGACCGTCCGTTGTTGAAACAGGGCAAAATTCAGTCAGTCAGGCATGGGCGGGGATGGTCATGGATAGCTATGGATGGCCATGGATGGCACGGCAATGTCCCTTTGATGCGGACGTGTTCGGAAACGCGGCGAGGGCCGCCCCCGGGGATGGGGGCGGCCCTCGCCGCGTTCAGCGTTGAGCGTTCAGTGCTGACCGCTCGGTGGGAGCGTCAGACGTTGACGCCGAAGTCCTGCGCGATCCCGACCAGGCCCGAGGCGTAGCCCTGGCCGACGGCGCGGAACTTCCACTCGGCGCCGTTGCGGTACAGCTCGCCGAAGACCATGGCGGTCTCGGTGGCGGCGTCCTCGCTCAGGTCGTAGCGGGCGATCTCGGTGCCACCGGCCTGGTTGATGATACGGATGAACGCGTTCCGCACCTGACCGAAGTTCTGGCTGCGCGACTCGGCGTCGTAGATCGAGACCGGGAAGACGATCTTCTCGATGTCGGCGGGCAGGCCCGCCAGGTTGATGTTGATCTGCTCGTCGTCGCCCTCGCCCTGACCGGTCACGTTGTCACCGGTGTGGACGATGGTCTGGTCCGGGGTGGCCTTGTTGTTGAAGAACACGAAGTGCTGGTCGGAGTAGACCTTGCCGTTGGTGTTGACGGCGATGGCGCTCGCGTCCAGGTCGAAGTCGGTGCCCGTGGTGGTGCGGACGTCCCAGCCGAGGCCGACCGTGACGGCGGTCAGGCCCGGTGCCTCCTTGGTGAGGGAGACGTTGCCGCCCTTGGACAGGCTTACAGCCATGGGGAGTCCCTTTCGTGGTCTCGATGGTTCGCGTCGGCGGGCTTCGTCCTTCTGGCTCCGGGCGAAGCCGCCGTCATCCTCCACAACGCCATCAGGGCACCGACAGGTTCCAGGTTGCTTTACTTTCTTTGCCAAACCCTGATGGCGTACCCCTGCCCCGTGCCGTCCTGAGCCGCCCTGTGCGGTCCCGTGCTTCGGCACCTGCTTCGGCGCCCCGGCAAAACGGGATGACGGCGCGGGGGTCGGCAGGTGACCATGGAGCCATGTCCGGGCCCTATGTCATCCGCGGTTCGGTCTCCTTGCCGGAGGCCGAGCTGATCTGGCGTTTCTCCCGGTCGTCCGGGCCCGGCGGACAGCACGTCAATACGAGTGACACCTCCGTCGAGCTGCGCTTCGACCTCGCCGCCACCGACGCGCTGCCGCCCGTGTGGAAGGAGCGCGCGCTGCAGCGGCTGGCCGGGCGGCTGGCCGACGGGGTGGTGACCGTACGGGCGTCCGAGCACCGTTCCCAGTGGCGCAACCGCGAGACGGCCGCCGTCCGGCTCGCCTCGCTGCTCGCGGAGGCGAGCGCGCCGCCGCCCAAGCCGCGCCGCCCGACCCGGATTCCGCGCGGCATCAACGAGCGGCGGCTGCGGGAGAAGAAGCAGCGGAGCCAGACCAAGCGCGGGCGTTCGGGGCGCGACTGGGGCTGAGGCTCCAGCCAGGGGGCACCGCGAGAGTGCCCCGGGGGCACCGTCCACCAGGAGCGCCGCCTACCGAGGAGCGCCGTCTACTGGGAGCGCCGCCTACCGAGGAGCGCCGTCTACTGGGAGCGCCGCCTACCGAGGAGCGCCGTCTACTGGGAGCGCCGTCTACCGAGGAGCGCCGTCTACCAGGAGCGCCGTCTACCGGGAGCGCTGCCTATTCGAGCGTGCGGTAGCGGCCGCGGAAGTACATCAGCGGTCCGCCCTCCGTGCTCGGCGCCGTCGCCGCCAGCACCCGGCCGACCACCAGGGTGTGGTCCCCGGCCGTCACCCGCTGTTCGGTGTGGCATTCGAGCGTCGCCAGGGCCCCCGAGACGAGCGGAGCGCCCGACTCCGCGCCGTGCGTCACCGCCATGTCCTCGAACAGCAGCCGGTCGCTGATGCGCCCCTTCATGGCGAATCGTCCCGCTGTGGTCCGTTGACTCTCCGACAGCACCGACACCGCCCAGAGCGGCTGTCGTTCGAGCAGCTCGTCCAGCCGGGAGCCGTTGCGAACGCTCACCATCACAAGCGGCGGTTCAAGTGACACCGACATGAATGCGGTGGCCGTCATTCCGACGTCCTCACCGCTCGGCCCCTCTTCCGGGTCGTGCGCCGTTACGAGCACCACACCGGCCGCGAGTCGCGACAGGGCGATGCGGAAGTCGTCCTCACTCACCCCACCAGCATGCGGGACGGCGGGTCCGGCCGGGTCGGGGGCGGGGGCGGTGGCGGCACGCTTCGTCTGAAACACGTTCTACACGCTAACCGCGTCGGCGACCTCGCACATCGGGCCACCGGACCACTCCGGACGTAGGTCTCCGGCCGTAGGCGGTCCGCTTGCGGATTTGCGTTCACAAAATGTAGGAGCGCTCCCACGCGGTCCTGGTGGGGCGCGAACACGGTCTGTGACATGAGTCACAGCAGCCGGTAATTGTTGACCCTGTGTACCGAGTGGGCAGCTCGCTGTGATTCAGTGGCCGTTGGCAATCGGACGACGAAGGAAGCCAGAGTTGCTGTCGAGGTCTCGGGGGAGTGCGAGCGATGGAGGCCGAGTCGGAGCCGTATATCCGCCTTGCGACCCTGCGGCAGCTGCATCAGGTGGTCGCCGACCTGAACACCGCCCGCAGCCTCGCCGACACCCTGCAGACCGTCGCCGACGGCGTCATAGCCGGGCTCGGCTACGAGCTGTCGGCCGTCAATCTGGTCCGTCCGGACGGTGATCTCGTGGTCGCCGCCGTGGGCGGCAGCGCGGGAGCCGAGGCGCTGATGGCCGGGCGGGTCGGCTCCCGTACCTCCTGGGACCGCCGGCTGTCCATGGGGGACCGCTGGGGTGATCTGCGCTTCATCCCGCACACCGAGGGCTGGGTCCTCGACGACGACGACGTGCCGCAGTGGCACACCCCCGGCCCCGCGCCCCGCTTCGCCGACGAGTGGCACTCCATGGACCGCCTGTTCGCCCCGCTCTACGCGGCGGGCGGCTCCGGCGGCGAGCTGATCGGCATCCTCTCCGTCGACCGGCCGCGCAACGGGCGCCGCCCCGGCGCATGGGGGCGCGAGGCGCTGCAGATGTACGCCTTCCACGCCGCCATCGCGATCGGCAACGCCCGGCTGCGCGGCAACATGCAGCGCGCCCTGCTGCGCCTGGAGCGCGAGCAGCAGGCCCTCCGGGCCAGTGAGGAATCCTTCCGTCAGGCGTTCGAATACGCCCCCAGCGGCATGGCCATCGCCGAAATGGGCGGCGATCAGCGCGGTCATCTGCTGCGCACCAACGACGCCCTGTGCCGACTGCTGGGCCGCCCCGCCTCCGCGATGCGCCGCTGCTCCTTCGCGGATCTCGTCCACCCCGAGGACATCGGCACTCTGCTGCGTACCTCCCACGAAGGCGGCCGCTCCGAGCTGCGGCTCGCCCGCCGCGACTCCACGTACGTCTGGGTGTCGCTCCGCAACTCGGTGGTCGCCGACGCCGCCGACGGCCCGCGCTTCCTGCTCACCCACGTCGAGGACATCGAGGAGCGCAAACGCCATGAGCTGGCCCTCGCCCACCGCGCCAGCCACGATTCGCTGACCGGTCTGCCCAACAGCGCCGAGCTGCGCGCCCGCCTCGGCGGCAGGCTGTGCGCCCATCCGCCGCAGGGGGGCCGGGCGGCGTTCGCCGACGGGCCGCCGGGGGCGGACGGCGGCGAGGGGCCGGTGCCGTCGGCGAGCGGCTTCCCACCCGGCTTCGACGAGTTCGAGAGCTTCGGCTCCCGGCCCCCGCTCGCCACGGGCGGCGTCTCGTACGACCACCATGTGCACACCTTCGCGCCCAACGAGGACGACGACGTCGACGACGGCCACAAGGGGCTCGCGGTCCTCTTCTGCGACCTCGACGGCTTCAAGTCGATCAACGACCGGTTCGGCCACCACGCGGGCGACGCGGTCCTCATCGAGGTCGCCCGCCGCCTCGCCAGCGGGGTGCGGGACGGCGACACCGTGGCCCGGCTCGGCGGTGACGAGTTCGTCGTCCTCGCCGACGGCCTCGGCCGGGCGGACGCCCAGGACCTGGCCGTCCGGCTGCGCAACGCGATCCTGCCACCCATCCGGGTCGACGGCCGTGCGGTGCGCGTGGGGGCCAGTTTCGGGATCGGCTGGGCGGGCTGCGGCATGTCCGCCGAGGAGGTTCTGCACTCCGCCGACCAGCGCATGTACGTCGAGAAGCGGTCCCGCTCCAAGGAGCGCAGACGAGCCGGATGAGGGCCGGGCGGACCGTGGCCGGGAAGGGCGGCAGCCCGCCCTGCTCCGATGGAGGTACGCTGCGTCGATGCGGCCCTGCCGCCGACAGTGAACCGATCATGAATATTGGCCATCCGGACAGCCCACGCCCTGTTGAGGCCCTGTCGGCCCTGATATGAGCTGTCGTGGCGCGTACGCACACCTGAGCGCCGATGGCCATATGCATAGGGGAGTGACCAGGGATGACGGCCGGCAACAACGGCTCGGACACACCGGAGAACGACGACCCGTTCGCCTATCTGTACCGCTCGGAGGGCGATCAGGGCGGGCAGGGCGGCCAGTCGGGTCAGCCGGGTCCCGCCCGTACCGGTGGGTATGGCTACCCCGGTCCGGCCGCCCCGCACCAGCCGGGGGTGCCGCGCACCTCGTACAACCACGTCCGCGCGGTCGGTGAGCGCAACTACGGCCAGCAGATCCCGAACCAGCAGCCGCAGGGCTACGGGCAGCAGGGTCAGCAGGGCCAGCAGGGACACGGCCAGCAGGGCCAGCAGCCCTACGGTCGGCAGAACGCCCACTACGCCGCCCCCGAGACGCTGCCCGGCGGCGGCAGCCCCCGTCAGCCCGGCGCCTCGCGCGGTGGCGGCGGTGGCCGCGGCCCCAACAGCCGGGGGCTGCTGATCGGCGCCATCGCCGTGGTCGCGGTGGTCATCGTCGGCATCGGCGTCGCGATGGTCACCAACGGTGATGACGAGAAGGGCGACCAGGGCAACCAGGCGGGCGGACAGTCCACGGCGGGGTCCAGCGTCGAGCCCAGCGACAAGCCGGAGCCCTCCAAGAAGCCCGGCGGCAAGCTGCCCACGGAGGACGCGGCCAACATGTCGCTCGGCGGCGGCGCGGCCCCGGCGAGCGACATCAAGGGCGCCGAAGCCAAGGGCGGCACGTACGTCGGCGGCTTCAACAACCCCGGCGCCTCGGCGACCTGGGACGTGGACGTCGACCGCGCCAAGTCCTACCGGCTGTACGTGCACTACGGCGTGCCCGGCGAGGACCAGAGCATGTCGCTGACGGTCAACGGCAAGAAGTCGCCCCGGCCGATCAGCATGAAGAACTTCTCGAACGCGCCCAAGGGCGACTACGAGAAGGGGTGGACGACCTCGTGGTCCATCGTCCAGCTCAGCCAGGGCAGCAACACGATCACCCTGTCCTGCGGCGACGGCGACAAGTGTGACGTCAACCTCGACCAGATGTGGCTGAAGAAGGGCTGACGGCGGGCGCGGCGGCGGGGTCGTCCCGCCGCCGCACGCGGATGCGTCAGCCCCTCAGGCCGCCGTGGCCGCCGTGGGGTGTCTCGGCCTCGGGCCGCCGTGGGGTGCCTCACCCTCAGGCCGCCGTCGGGTGCTCGGTGACCTCGATCCGGCCCAGCAGCTCCGCGTAGACCGCCGGGTCGAACTCGCCCGCCGCCGGTGCCCGCACCGCCGCCGCCGACAGGGCCACCGCGCGCGCTATCCGCTCGGGCCAGGGCACCTCGTCCACCAGCCCGGACAGCAGCCCCGCCACCGCCGCGTCCCCCGCGCCCGTCGGATTGCCCTTCAGGCGCTCCGGCGGGGCCGCGCGCCAGGCGCCCTGGGCGGTGATCGCGAGCAGTCCGTCCGCGCCGAGCGAGGCGGCCACCGCGCGCGCCCCGCGCCGCCGGGCGTCGCGTGCGGCGCGCAGCGGCTCGGTGGAGCCGGTGAGCCCGGCCAGCTCCTCGGCGTTCGGCTTGACGATGTCGGGGCGGGCGGCGACGCCGCGGCGCAGTGGTTCGCCGCTGGTGTCCAGCAGGGTGGGGACGCCCACGGTCCGGGCCTCGCGGATGAGCTGGGCGTACGTACCGACCGGGACGCCCGGCGGCAGGCTGCCGCACAGCGCGACCGCCGAGGCCTCGCGCAGCAGCCGCGCGTAGGCGTCCATGAAGGCGGCCCATTCGGCGCCGGTGACGGCGGGTCCGGCCTCGTTGAGCTGGGTGGTGTCGCCCGACGCGGTGTCGACGACGCCGAGGGTGCGCCGGGTGCTCCCGGCGATCGGGACGAGCGCGTCGGTGATCCGCCCGGGTGCTCGCGCCGGTTCGTCCGCGGCGAGCAGCTCGCGGACCACCGTGCCGGTCACCCCTCCGGCGAAGCCGGTGACGGTGGTGTGGTGGCCGAGGGCGGCGAGGA
>Ga0307508_10003099_pt1 | contig 17064 bp, 14 predicted proteins | sample 9_EM_MG_FD_203089 | JGI IMG/M metagenome (GOLD analysis project Ga0307508, IMG submission 203089) | Populus trichocarpa ectomycorrhiza microbial communities from riparian zone in the Pacific Northwest, United States - 9_EM | ecosystem: Host-associated > Plants > Roots > Unclassified | place...
GGCTGTGTTCATCATGATGTGCTCCTTGGCTCGAAGAGCCGTTGGGGTTTCGTCCGAGCGCTGTGCGCTCACGACCTGACTTTTTTCGGACGCCGCACGGCGCGGACTTTTCCACTCGATCCACCGCCGCAATAAAAGAGGTCTGCGCCGTCGGATTCGAGCCCGCTGACGCCGGTGCCGAGCGGCATCTCCAGCCGCTGGAGCACGGTGCCGTTCTCAGGGTCGATGCGGCAGAGTCCGCTCTCGTCGCCTTCCCAGGTGCCGTGCCACAACTCGCCATCGACCCACGTCACGCCGGTGACGAAGCGGTTGGACTCGATGGTGCGCTTGACCGAGCCGGTCTCGGGATCGATCTGGTGAATCTTGCGATCGCGGTACTGCCCGACCCACAGACTGCCTTCGGCCCAGGTGAGCCCCGAGTCGTAGCCGTGGCCAGGCGCCGGGATCGACGCCACCACGTCGCCGGTGGCCGGATCGATCTTGTCGATGCGCTGTTCGGCGATCTGATAGAGGTGGGTGCCGTCGAAGGCCGTGCCGGCGTCGCAGGCGCAGGCCAGCGTGCGCGTGGGCTCGCCGCTTTCGGGATCGAAGGCAACCAGCTTGGCACCGGTGGCGGCCCAGACGTTGCGGCCATCGTGGGTCACGCCGTTCACCTTATCGACGCCGGCGAAGGGGCCGTACTCGCGCACGATCTCGGCCGAACGCGTCGTGGGTTTGGTTCTGGCGCTGCTTGTGGTCTTGCTGGTCATCGCTGGCTCCTTGTCGCGCGCCTCGGATCGGCGCCGTGAGACAACTTTATTCAATCGGCAGCGCAGCGGGGAGTAACAAGATCGTCGTGAATCCTGCGAGCGGCGGCGCCAGCCAGCGACGTGCCCGCGCCTGACCGATGGCGCGCACCCGTCCGGCGCCCTCGAGTTCGGCGAGCGCGCGCTGGATGGTGCGCTGACTGGCCCCCAGGGCCAACGCCAGCGCCGAGGTCGACCAGGCAGCGCCGTCGGAGAGCAAGGCCACCAGCGAGGCCTGATCGCCATCGATGGGTGGCGCCAGCACGACGACAGCGCGCTCGCCGCGCGGCCTGAGGACGAAGCCTCGCGCGGTGGCTTCGATGTTCGCGAGCGCCGTGACGAGTGCGCGCAGACGGCCGATCTCGACCCGCAGGCGCGCTCGGTGCGACTCGTCGGGGTGGCGGGTGCGGAACGCGTACGCGATCAGGGCTTCCCGATCGACGTCGTCTGGCCAGGCCGTGGCAAGCGCTCGCGCCAATGAGAACAGCACCGGGCGGCGTGCCAGCGGCCGCCACGCGTCACCGACCTGCAGCCCGCGGCGGCAGGCATCAACCACCAATGCGTCCGAGGCCAGCAGCGCCGCGACTTCGTCGAGGCGCAGCGCTTGCTCGCCGCCGGCGAAGAGGCGCCGCGCAGCGGGGCGATCGAGCACCGCCTGCGCCTCCGCCACCTCGGCCAGCAGCGCCGGCACACGGGCGCGATCGGCCGCCTCGTGCGCACGGGCGAGCGCCGCCCGCGCCGGGCCGATGCGCAGCGCGCGCAGCGCCAGCTCCGCCGCTGTCAGCTCGGCCACCGCTGCAAGAGACGGCGGCAGGCCACGCGAATCGAGCCGCGTCAGCGCGGCCTCAGCCTCGTCGAGGCGGCCGAGCAGCAGCAGCCGGCGTACCGCGATCAGCCGTGCCTGCAGCGCGTTGGCGTGATCGGCGCGTGCCTCGAGCGTGGCCGCCGCCGCCGCCAGCGATCTCGGCAAGCCGCCGAGATCGCGCATGGCCAGCGCCACCTCGGCCTCGGCAACGACGCAGCGAGCACGCGCCAGCTCTTCGTGGGCGCCGAAGCCGCGGGCGGCGCCCCGCAGAAGCTCGCGGGCGCGCGGGTGTTCGCCGAGCTGGGCCATCGCGATGCCGCGCAGTGCCAGCGCCGGCGGATCGTCGCGCAGGGCGACCCGCTTGAGGGCGCCGAGCGCGTCGCCGGCAGCGAGGGCGCGCGCGGAGGCTGCGATCAGGGAGTCCATGGCGACAGGCTACCTCGTCCCGCGGTTGTCGCGACATCGGATCGAGACATTGAGCGTCTGCTTTGTGGTCGACGTCTGTTCTCGTTCGCCCGCAGCCGAAAAGCGGTTTACCCCTCGACGCAGAAAAGAATAACGGGTTGCAACATCGCTGCTGCAACCCGTCGATTTCATTGGCGGAGTGGACGGGGCTCGAAAGAAGAGGAGGCTCTGCGGCGCAAAGCCGGAGCGAGCTGGGAGCGGTTCGACGTCCTCTGCGTAAGCCAACACAGGAGTTCCGATGATCGCCATCGCCTCGGGCAGCTCTCGGTCGCTCGTTTGGACCGGAGTCACCGCGGCAAACCGTGACGGTCCGATTCACGCCTCTCCGATCCCCCGCGGCGCCGGTGCTGCGCAGTGAGGCCGCGGTGAGGCATTAAAGCCAGCCTACGGGCATAGACCCAACTGCCGCAGCGGGTCATCGAAGAATGCCCATTGATCCATCGCGCCCGAAGCGTCTCCAGAAACCGTGCAGACGGCGTTCGCCGAACGCTGCAAACCCCCATCGACCGATCTTCGAACGACGTTGCCTATCGAAGCCGACACTCCGACTAGCGCGGAGCTAACGACAACTGTCGCTGCCAAGACGACCCACCCCGCGAGCCCGTACTGCTGGGTGATGCTGAATCGATGGCTGAAACGATGCTGTTCCTGTTCGGGCACGTCGAACTCCATTCTTCGAATCAAGGTTGATGTTGTCGTTGCCGATCGACTCAGTCGGTCCCTGCAACGGAAGCAGACGATTGATTCGTGGCGATCGCTGGCCCGGCCACGGCCTCGGTGTCTGCGGCGGCACTTGACGCGATCGGTTCAGTCGGCATCTGCGAAGTGCCTTCGTGCAGCAGCCAGATTCCACCGGCCGCCACGGCGCACAGGATCCACAGCACCAGAGGCGAGGTGGTACGGGGCGCGGGACGCACCGCGTCCATTTCGTGCAAGTCGGACATCTCTGATCTCCTTGAGTCGGTGGGCGCTGCCTTCAGCCGTGAACGCATGTTCGCGGCCCAGGACCCGGTCGGCGCATGCCGGTTCAATACTGAACAAGCGCCGTGGGTGCTCCTCCTCCTCGGTCGACGCATACGCGCGGCTGGCCGCTATCGCGGACTGAGATAATCGCCCGATGCCTCGGTTCGTCGCACTGCTCCTCGCGTTGCTGCTGCCATTCCAGCTTGCCTGGGGTGCGGCTGCTGCGCATTGCCAGCACGAAACCGACCCACAAGCAGTGCAGCACATCGGGCACCACGAGCACATTCACAAAGGTGACGCGAAGAAGTCGCCTGCTGGCAACAATCTCGTCGCTGACAACGACTGTGGTTACTGCCACGCGACGGGCGTTGCCGCCGTCGTTGAGGCAGCGCCGTCGACTTTCGCGCCCGTGGCCAACTCCGGCGTAGCGGTTCCGACCGAACAAAGACACGCCTCTGCGATCGCCCGAGCGCCCGACCGCCCTCAGTGGCCTCGTCTCGCCTAGCCGGCGGGACGAAAGGACTCCAACAAGCCAACCGTCTCGCCGAATCCCTGGACCCACCATGAGATTCGATGAGAAAACTTCTTCTGCCGTTCGGGCTGGCGGCGATATTGCTCGGCCCATTCACGTCGCAGGCCCAGCCTGCGGCTCCCCTCCACCTTGAACAAGCCCTGGACCTTGCGGCATCTCGCAGCTTCACGCTGTCTGCTGCCCGGAGGGAGCTGGAAGCATCGGACGGCGCTGTCCAACAGGCCGGCGCACTGCGTAACCCCGAGCTGAATGCCTCCGTAGAGGACACGCGACGAGAAACTCGCACGACCACGGCGACTCTCGACTTCCCAGTCGAGTTGGGCGGCAAGCGAGCCGCTCGGGTCACCGCAGCCGAACGAGGACGCGACGTCGCGCACGCCGAGTTCAGCGGCGCACAGGCGCAGCTCCGTGCCTCGGTCATCGCCGCGTACTTCTCAACCCTCGTCGCGCAAGAGCGCTTCAGGCTCGCCGCCAACTCCGCAGAACTCGCCACGCGTGGTGCCGATGCAATTGGCAAGCGCGTCGCGGCCGGCAAGGTCTCGCCGGTGGACGAGACCCGCGCAAGAGTCGACCTGGCGAACGCTCAACTCGAGGCCACCGAGGCCGGAGCTGCGTTGCAGACCGCTCGCCAGGCACTCGCAGCCTTGTTGGGCGACCCCGAACCCAAGTTCTCGGAGGTCGTCGGCGACACGGCACAAGTGCCGAGCCGAGGAACGGCAGCCGAGCTGACTGAGCAACTCGAAGCGTCTCCGACGCTGCTGGTGAGTCGGATGGAAGCGAATCGTCGCAAGGCGCTGATCGACGTCGAGCGCAGCAAGGGCGTGCCCGATGTGACCGTCAGTGTCGGCGCCAAGCGCGACAACGAAATCGGGCGCACGCAAGCCATCGTCGGCCTCTCGATTCCGCTGCCGCTGTTCGACCGCAACCAGGGCGCCGTCTACGAGGCGGGCAAGCGCGCGCAGAAGGCGGACGATGAATACCAGGCCGCACGGATCCGGGTGCTGAACGAACTGCAGCAGGCTGCCAACCAGCTGTCCGTGGCGCGCACGTCGTTGCAGTCTTCGCAAACCACCGTCTTGCCGGCCGCTCAGCAAGCGTACGAGGCCGCGACGAAGGGTTTCGAAGCAGGCAAATTCGGCTTCCTCGACGTCATCGACGCACAGCGCTCGCTGCTTCAAGCGCGCTCGCGCTACCTGGCCACGCTAAGTAGCGCGTTCCAGGCCGCCACCACCATCGATCGCTTGCTCGGTCGCTAACCAAACACTGAACACCATGGCAATCACGAACAAACAACGCATCGCGATGGCGGTCATCGTGCTCGTCGGCCTTCTGGGCGGTGCAGCAGTCTTGATGACCGAAGGTCACAAGAGCGGCGAAGAGGCCGAACACGCCGAAGGAGACGGTCACGGCCACGACGAGAAGGCTGCCGAGAAGGAAGAGCATGCCGACTCGGTGAAACTCACCGATGAGCAAATCAAGGCCGCCAACATTTCGGTGACTGCCGCTGGCAAGGCCAAGCTGCAGGCGGCTTCCCAGTTCCAAGGTGAGATTCGCTTCAACGAAGACCGGACCGCTCATGTTGTCCCGCGCTTGGCAGGCGTTGCCGAGAGCGTGGCTGCCAACCTGGGGCAGCAGGTTCAGAAGGGCGAGGTACTGGCCGTCATCGCCAGCACGTCGCTCTCCGAGCAGCGCAGCGAATTGCTGACGGCCCAGAAGCGCCGCGAACTCGCGCGCTCGACGTACGAGCGCGAACGAAAGTTATGGCAGGAGAAGATTTCTGCGGAGCAGGACTACCTCCAGGCGCAGAGCGCTCTCCAAGAGGCCGATATCGCGGTGCGCAACGCCTCGCAGAAGTTGGCAGCGGTGGGTGCGGCCGCCACCGCCGGGGGTTTGAACCGGTTCGAAATCTGCGCGCCGTTCAAGGGCACGGTTGTAGAAAAGCACCTCTCGCTCGGAGAAGCAGTGAAGGAGGATGCGAGCATCTTCACCATCTCCGACCTGAGCACGGTGTGGGCCGAGTTCGCGGTTGCCCCCAAGGACCTCAGCACCGTGCGTGTCGGTCAGAGAGTCGTTGTTTCGTCGACTGCGTTTGCCAGCAGCGCGGAGGGGACCATCTCCTACGTCGGCTCGCTGCTCGGTGAACAAACCCGGACTGCCAAGGCACGTGTGACGCTGAACAACCCGAACGCGGCCTGGCGCCCGGGTCTGTTCGTCACCGTTGCCGTCTTGGGCGAGGACCAGGAAGTCCCGGTCGCCGTCAGCGCGGAGGCGGTGCAGACCGTCGAGGACAAACCGAGCGTCTTCGTGGCCGTGCCTGGTGGTTTTGCGACGAGAGCCGTGAAGGTGGGACGGTCCGACAGCAAGACGGTCGAAATCCTCGACGGCCTGAAGCCGGGCGAGAAGTACGCGGCGACGAACAGCTTCGTCCTGAAATCCGAGCTCGGCAAAGACAGTGCCGGCCACGGGCACTGAACGGAGCCCCAAATGTTTGAACGCATCATTCGCTTCTGCATCGAGCAGCGCTGGCTCGTCATGCTGGCCGTGCTCGGCATGGCTGGCCTCGGCGTCTACAACTATACGAAGCTCCCCGTCGACGCCGTCGTCGACATCTCGAGCGTGCAGGCGGTCATCAACACCGAAGCCCCTGGCTATTCGCCGCTCGAGACCGAACAGCGCATCACCTATCCCATCGAGACGGTGATGGCCGGCCTGCCCGGGCTGGAGCAGACACGGTCGCTGTCGCGCTACGGGCTGTCGCAAGTCACCGTCATCTTCAAGGACGGCACCGACATCTACTTCGCCCGGCAGCTCGTGAACCAGCGCTTGCAAGAGGCACGCGACCGCCTGCCTGCAGGCGTCACGCCGAGCATGGGGCCCATCTCCACGGGGCTGGGAGAAATCTACCTCTGGACTGTCGAGGCTGACGAGGGCGCCAAGAAACCGGATGGCACGGCATACACACCGACCGACCTGCGCGAGATACAGGACTGGGTCATCAAGCCTCAGCTTCGAAACGTCAAGGGCGTCACCGAAATCAACTCCATCGGCGGCTTCGAGAAGCAGTACGTTGTCGCGCCGAACCTCGAGCGTCTGGGGTCATACGGCCTGAGCCTCGCCGATGTCGTGAACGCACTGGAGAAGAACAATGCCAACCAAGGTGCCGGCTACATCGAGCGACGTGGAGAGCAATACCTCGTGCGCGCACCCGGTCAGGTGAAGTCGATGGAGGACATCGGCGACATCATCATCGGTACCGCCGTCGGCCAGCCCATCCGCGTTCGTGACGTTGCCGATGTCGAGTTGGGCCGCGAGCTGCGCACGGGCGCGGCCACCGAGAACGGCAAGGAGGTGGTGCTGGGGACCGTGTTCATGCTCATGGGCGAGAACAGCCGAACGGTCTCGCGTGCGGTCGACAAGCAGATGGCCGCGATCAACAAGACCCTGCCGGAAGGCGTCAAGGCCATCACGGTCTACGACCGCACGGTGCTGGTCGACAAGGCCATCAAGACGGTGCGCAACAACCTGCTCGAGGGAGCCGTGCTCGTGATTGCGGTGCTGTTCATTTTCCTGGGGAACATCCGCGCGGCACTCATCACGGCCATGATCATCCCGCTGTCGATGCTGTTCACGTTCACCGGCATGGTGACGTATCGCATCAGCGCCAACCTGATGAGTCTGGGTGCCCTCGACTTCGGCATCATCGTCGATGGCGCCGTCGTCATCATCGAGAACGCAGTGCGTCGGCTCGCGCACGCGCAGTCGCGTCGAGGGCGGCCGCTCAGTCGCTCGGAGCGCTTTCACGAAGTGTTCGCCGCGGCGAAGGAAGCAAGACGCCCCTTGTTGTTCGGCCAGCTCATCATCATGGTGGTCTACATCCCCATCCTCGCCTTGACGGGCGTCGAAGGAAAGATGTTCCACCCGATGGCGTACACCGTGCTGCTCGCGCTGTTCGGCGCGATGGTGCTCTCGGTCACCTTCGTTCCGGCGGCCGTCGCCTTGTTCATCGGCGACAAGGTGTCGGAAAAGGAGAGCCGCCTGATGGAGTGGGCCAAGCGCGCGTATCAGCCAGCCCTGACGACGATGCTCGCGAACACGCCGGTGGTCCTGACCTTCGCCGCCGTGTCGGTGCTGTTCTCCATCACCGTTGCCAGCCGCCTCGGCAGCGAATTCGTGCCGAACCTGAACGAAGGCGACTTCGCCATACAGGCATTGCGCATCCCTGGAACCAGCTTGAGCCAGTCGGTCGAGATGCAAAAGCAACTCGAGGCGACCCTGAAGGCCAGGTTCCCGGAGATTGAACGAATCTTCGCTCGTACCGGCACGGCTGAAATCGCCGCCGACCCGATGCCTCCCAACATCTCCGACGGCTACATCATGCTCAAGCCGACAGACCAGTGGCCAGAGCCGCGCAAGACGCGTGATGAGCTCCTGTCCGCCATTCGCGGCGAGGCAGCCAAGGTGCCCGGTAGCAACTACGAGTTCTCTCAGCCAATTCAGCTCCGGTTCAACGAGCTCATCTCGGGAGTGCGCTCCGACGTTGCGGTGAAGGTGTTCGGCGACGACAACGAAGTGCTGAACGAGACCGCCGCGCGGATATCAGCCGCCTTGCAGAAGGTTCCCGGCGCGACGGAGGTGAAGGTTGAGCAGACCACCGGCCTGCCGATGCTCTCCGTGAACATCGACCGCGCGAAGGCCACGCGCTACGGCTTGAACATGAACGAGGTTCAGGACGCCGTCGCTACAGCAATCGGTGGGAGAGAGGCCGGGACCTTCTTCCAGGGCGACCGTCGATTCGACATCCTGGTTCGCCTGCCGGAGTCTGTTCGCCAGAACGTGGAGGCATTGCGTCGACTGCCCATCGCCCTTCCGAAGGGTGCGGGCGCGACTGCCTACGTTCCGTTGGGCGAACTGGCAACCCTCGAGCTCGCGCCAGGACCCAACCAAGTCTCACGCGAGGACGGCAAGCGTCGGGTCGTGGTCAGCGCGAACGTCACCGGAAGAGACCTGGGTTCGCTTGTCACGGACGCACAGGCCGCCATTGAGGGTGTCAAAGTGCCGACGGGATACTGGACCGCATGGGGCGGAACCTTCGAGCAGTTGGAGTCCGCATCGAAGCGCCTCCAGATGGTGGTGCCCTTGGCGTTGCTGATGGTGTTCGTTCTCCTGTTCACGATGTTCGGGAACATCAAGGACGGCCTGCTCGTCTTCACGGGCATCCCGTTTGCGTTGACGGGCGGTGTGCTCGCACTCTGGATGCGGGGCATTCCGTTGTCGATTTCCGCGGCCGTCGGCTTCATCGCCTTGTGTGGGGTTGCTGTCTTGAACGGGCTCGTGATGTTGTCGTTCATTCGCAGCCTCCGTGACGAAGGTCGAAGCCTTGATGACGCCATTTGGGAGGGGGCGTTGACGCGGCTGCGCCCCGTCCTGATGACCGCACTCGTTGCGTCGCTTGGCTTTGTGCCGATGGCCCTGGCCACGGGCACCGGTGCGGAAGTTCAGCGACCGCTCGCGACGGTCGTTATCGGCGGCATCCTGTCATCGACGGCGTTGACGCTGTTGGTCCTGCCCGTTCTCTACAGGCTGGCTCACCGGCGTGACAACGACGACGTTGTCGAAGGGGCGCCTGCGCACGCGTGACAGTGCGGTGAGGATTGATCCGGAACAGAGCTCCCGCGCGCGGCCGTTGAGCCCCGGGCAGAACTTCTGCATGACCTAGCTTTGCTTGGGTCCGCCCTCGGATTGCATTCGTCGCGTCGGTGAGCCCCGCCGCCGGCCGACCCGCAGGTCTCTTTCGGTGAGAACGTACTCTGACTGATCGCCGAGTCGCTGAACCGCCAAGTCAATGAACGCCCGCGCTCGCGCAGGTTGCGATGACCTGCTACCGAAATAGACGAAGTAGCTGGCGTGGTCGGGCATGTGCTCCACCAAGGTGGGTACCAACTGACCCGACCGAATATAGGGCGCCGCCGTCACGCCCGCGAGCTGCCCTAGGACCTTGCCTGCCAAGACGGCTTGCAGTTCAAACAGCTCGTCGTTGCTGCAAATGGCCGGCACGACGGGCTGGTCGACCGCTTCATCGCCGACCTTCACTCGCCAGGGAAGCACCCTTCCCGTGCTGGGATGACGATAGGCGCTGCACAGGTGCGAGGCGAGGTCGGCAAGCGAGCCCGGCGCACCGTGCCGCTGGAAGTACGAAGGTGCGCCGCAGATCGGCAGCTGCACGGGAAACAGTCGCCTCGCAATGACACCGTCGTGCGGCGACGGACCGAGACGAAAGCCAACGTCCACGCGGTCCTCGACCCAATTGCCAATCCGGTCATCAAGCAGCACATCAGGCTGTATTCCGGGGTGCATGTCGCAGAACTCCTCGACCAGACGCCAAAGAATGGGCTGAAACGTCGTGCGCGGTCCCGTGATACGGAGGGGGCCAGCAAACTCGTCCTTTGCAGATCTTGCCGTCTGCAGCGCTCGCTGCATCCCGAGCACGGACGGCTGCACGTCCTCGAACAGTCGTTGCCCCGCGTCGGTAAGCGACATCACGCGCGTCGTGCGATGGAACAGGCGTGCATCCAGATGCGCCTCCAACTGGGCCAGAGCCTTGCTCGCCGCCTGAGGGCTGATGCCCAGGTCCATCGCAGCTTTGCGCAGGCTGCCCAGTTCGGCTGCCTTGATGAACGTCGTGACGGACCGGAGTTCATTGATCGCCATGAAGCACCTCTCTACCCACTCTATTGTCATCAAATGGATGTCAATAAATCAACCTATGTGTAACTATTCAGATGCCAATGTGTTGCCTAAAGTCCAGCCTAACGAACCACCGAAGGCGACAACTCATGCAACACGTCACCCTGAACAATGGACTCCAGATGCCCATCGTGGGCTATGGCGTCTTCCAGATCGCCGACGCCAACGAGTGCCAGCGCAGCGTCGTCGACGCCATCGACACCGGATACCGCCTGATCGACACGGCCGCCTCCTACATGAACGAAGAGGCGGTGGGCAAGGGCCTGCGGTCCAGCGGCATCGCGCGCGACCAACTCTTCGTCACCAGCAAGCTCTGGGTTCAGGAGACCGGGTACGAACTTACGCAGCAGGCGATCGAGAAGTCCTTGCGCCGGCTGCAGCTCGACTACCTGGATCTCTACCTGATCCACCAGCCGTTCGGTGACGTCCACGGCTCGTGGCGAGCCATGGAAGACGCCTACCGTGCCGGCAAGTTGCGCGCCATCGGCGTGAGCAATTTCCACACGGACCGCCTGATGGACATCAAGGCGTTCAACGAGATCGCACCGGCCGTCAACCAGGTCGAGATCAATCCGTTCCTGCAGCAACTCGAAAGCGTTCCCTTCATGGCCAGCATCGGCGTGCAGGCCGAGGCCTGGGCACCGTTCGCGGAAGGACGCAACGGCCTGTTCGAGAACGAAGCGCTGTTGGCCATCGGTCAGCGCTACGGCAAGTCGGTGGGCCAGGTGGTGTTGCGTTGGCTGGTGCAACGAGGCGTCGTCGCCCTGGCAAAGTCGGTGCGCAAGGAGCGCATGGCCGAGAACATCGCGATCTTCGACTTCGAACTTGACACTGCCGACATGGCCCGCATCGCGGCGCTCGACACCGACACGAGCAGCTTCTTCTCGCACCGCGACCCGGCCATCGTCAAGTGGATGTCCGAACGCAAGTTGGACATCTGAGCGAAGACCATGAGCACCGAGACCCATCCGACCACCCGGAACGCCAGCACCGTGCTGGCCATCATCGTGGCCAGCTACCTGATGATCGTGGTGGACATCTCCATCGTCATCACGGGCCTGCCGCGCATCCAGGCCAGCCTGGGCTTCAGCTCGGCCCAGCTGTCCTGGGTGACGAATGCCTACACCTTGGCCTTCGGCGGTCTGCTGCTGCTCGGGGCCCGCGCAGGCGACATCCTGGGCCGTCGGCGCATGTTCATCGTCGGGCTCTCGCTGTTCACGGCTGCATCGGTGGCGATCGGTGTCGCCCCGTCGGCGAGCTGGCTGCTCGCGGCCCGTGCCATCCAAGGCGCCGGAGCCGCGGTTCTCGCGCCTTCGACGCTGGCACTGCTCTCGACGCACTTCGCCGAAGGCCCGGCGCGCACCCGCGCACTGTCCATGTACGCCGCGGCAGCCGGTGTCGGTGCCACGCTGGGGCTGGTGCTGGGCGGCCTGTTCGCCGATCTGTGGTCCTGGCGCGCAGGCTTCTTCATCAACCTGCCGATAGGCCTGCTGCTGATCGTCGCGGCCAGGCGCCATATCGCGGAGACGCCGAAACGCCCTGGCCACTTCGATTTGGGCGGAGCCGTCAGTTCCACGTTGGGCATGACGGCGCTGGTCTTCGGCCTGGTGCGGGCGGCCGACGAGGGTTGGGCGGACGTTCTCGCGCAGGCTGCTCTGGTCGGCGGGGTCCTGATGACGGCCGCGTTCGTGTGGATAGAGAGCCGCGTTCGCCAGCCGATTCTGCCGTTGCGCCTGCTGGCCAGCCGTGCACGTGCCGGTGCCTACCTTGCCCGCATGCTGTTCCTGGGTGGCGCCGTAGGCTTTTGGTTCTTCTCCACGCAATTCCTGCAGGGCGTCCTGCATCTGCGGCCTCTGCAGGCGGGCCTGGCGTTCCTGCCGGTCACGCTGCCCAACTTCGCTTCCGCGATGGCCGTGCCCGCGCTGGCTCGACGCTTCGGCAACGAGCGGCTGCTGCTGATGGGCTTGCTGCTCGGCGTCGCCGGCCTGCTCTGGTTGGGCCTGGCCGATGCCGATGCAAGCTACTGGACACAGGTTGCGCCGCCCATGCTGCTCATCGGCTTCGGACAGGGCCTGCTGCTGGCGCCGCTGACCGCTGCGGGTGTGGCGGGTGTCACCCGCGAAGATGCGGGTGCGGCGTCGGGCATGGTCAACGTTGCCCATCAATTGGGCGGGGCGTTGGGTCTGGGCCTGCTGGTACTCGTCTTTGCCAGCGCCGCGCCTTCTGCCGCGCAGGGCACGGCCGCGCTCGCCCATCGGATTTCCGCGGTCATGGACGTGAGCGCCTTGTTGCTCGGCCTGGCCCTCGCCGTGTCCTGGTTCCTCATCGTCCTGCCGCGCCGCGGCACTCCGTCCAAACCACAGGAGGCACTCTCATGAAGTCGCTGCTTTGCATGGCCATCAGCGGTGCGGCTGCTACTGCCGTCGCCCAGTCTCCCGGCACTGCCCCGGCGCTACAGCCAGTCGTGCAGGTACACACCAGCGCCTCGTTGCCACTGACCACCGGCGCCACCGAAAACTTCAGCGGGACCGCGCGCATCAGCTCGCCGTTCCAGGCGGTGCCGCCGGGCAAGGCCGGTGGTGCAACCGTGACCTTCGAGGCCGGAGCCCGTACGGCATGGCACGTCCATCCGCTGGGCCAGACGCTGATCGTCACGTCCGGTCTGGGCTTGGTGCAGCAGCAAGGACAAGCGGCACAAGTCATCCGTCCCGGCGACGTCGTCAACATTCCCCAAAACGTGCGTCACTGGCACGGGGCGGGGCCGAACGGTCCGATGACGCACGTCGCGATCGCAGAGAAGGAAGACGGCATCTCGGTCACTTGGCAGGTCAAGGTGACCGATCAGGAATACCAGGCTGCGTTGACCGGTGCCGGTGTGCAGGCCAAAGATGGGCAGGCTACAGGATCACGTTCATCGGCGAAGTCCGACACGCTGTCTGCCAAGCAGCGGGCGATCCCGTTGATGGCCGCGTTCATGGCCACCAGTGACATGCCCCGGCTTAACGCCGCGCTCAATCAGGGCTTGGATGCGGGCTTGACCGTCAGCGAGGCCAAGGAAGTTCTGGTGCAGCTCTATGCCTACGCAGGTTTTCCGAGGAGCCTCAACGCGCTGGGTGAGCTGCTGAAGGTCGTCGAGGCGCGCAAGCAGCGCGGCGTCCAGGACGTGCAGGGCCGCGAGGCGGGTCGGGCGGTGGCCACGGGCAGCGAGTTGATCGTGGCCGGACGGGCGAACCAGACCGAGATCTCAGGCGGGCCGGCGCAAAGCCCCGTGTTCGACTTCGCGCCCGTGATCAACCAGTTCCTGCAGGCTCACCTGTTCGGGGACATCTTCGAGCGCGACAACCTCGACTGGCAGAGCCGCGAACTGGCCACCGTCGGCGCGCTGGCTGCCACGCCCGGTGCGGAAGCGCAGCTGCGCTCCCACATGCGGGCCAGCCTGCGCGTGGGCTTGAGCGCCGCGCAGTTGCGGCAACTGACCCAAACCCTGGCCGACGGAGCAGGCCCCGAAGCCGCCGATCGCGCGAACGACGCACTGGCGCGGGCCCTGGCCCTTGCCTCGAAAGATTGAGCATGAATGCTTCTCGAACCCTCTTGACGGTAGCCATCGCCATGACAACCCTGCTTACCGGCTGCGCGACGAATCGCAGCAGCGTCTCGGGTCCTTTGACGATCCAGGCGCAGGGCAGCTTTGCGGTCGGCGGTACCGTGCTGCAAACCCCCGGGACCTACGACAACAACAAGCCGACAGCTGCGGGACAGACTTTCCACGGCGATCATCTCTACGCCTTCTACCAGGTGCCGCAAAATCCGAGGGCCTTGCCCATCGTGATGTTGCACGGGGCGTATCAATCGGCACGCAGCTGGGAGACCACGTCGGACGGCCGGGAGGGCTTCCAGACCCTGTTCCTGCGCCGCGGCTTCCCGGTCTATCTGGTCGACCAGCCGCGCCGCGGACGGGCCGGCAACAGCACCGTCGCGACCACAACCGAGCCGACACCGTACGACCAGCTCTTCTTCGACCAGTTCCGGATCGGGAAGTGGCCCGTCTACTTCGACAACGTGCAGTTCGATCGCAAGCCGGAGACGCTGGACCAGTTCCTCCGTTCCGTCACGCCCAACACCGGGCCTTACGACGCGGGCGTGATCTCCGACGCCATGTCGGCGCTGTTGACCAAGACCGGTCCCGCGATCTTGTTCACCCACTCTCAGGGCGGTGGTCCGGGCTGGCTGACGGCGATCAAGAACCCGAACGTCAAGGGCATCGTCGCGTTGGAGCCCGGCAGCGGGTTCATCTTCCCGCAAGGGGAATTGCCGCCACCGATGCCGAGCGCGGCCGGAACACTAACGCCCGAGTCGGTGTCGCCGTCGGACTTCCAGGCGCTCACGCGGATTCCCATCGTCATCTACTACGGCGACAACTTCTCGGTGCAACCAACGACCGAGCGCGGTCAGGACAACTGGCGTGTTCGGCTGGCCATGGCGCGACTCTGGGTGGATGCGATCAACAGGCATGGCGGCGATGCCCGCCTGGTGCATCTGCCGGAGATCGGCATACGCGGCAACACCCACTTCCTGATGTCCGACCTGAACAACGTCGAGATCGCCGACTTGGTGTCGAAATTTCTCGCCGACAAGAAGCTCGATTGAATCTTTTCCTGTTCCGCCGGACCGCGTGTTGCGGTCGGGCAAATCTGCCGTGAGAGTGATATGCAAGTGAACCCGAAGCTCATCGATGAACAGAGGCGACAGTTCCTCGGAACGTCCGCCGTGGCTTTGGCAGCCGCAACCTTTGGAGTAACCATCATGACGACGACCACGCCCGCAGTCGCTGCGGACTACAAGAAGAATCCCTTCACGCTGGTGTATGGTGGCGCCATCACCGCCAACGAACCCGGCAAGGTCAACATTCATCCTGTGACGTACAAGCTCAACGGCCTGGACATCGTCGCGAACGTCTACACCCCGGCGAACTTCGACCCGACGAAGAAGTACGCCGCCGTCGTGGTGGCGCATCCGAACGGCGGGGTGAAGGAGCAGACGGCTGGCCTGTATGCGCAACGGCTGGCGGAACTGGGCTACGTCACGATGACCGCTGATGCCGCCTACCAGGGCGGCAGTGGCGGCCAGCCGCGATCGGTGGACATGCCCTCGAACCGCATCGAAGACATCCACGGGATGGCGGACTTCATCACGACCTATCCGGGCGTGGACGCCAATCGTCTGGGCTTGCTGGGCGTCTGCGGCGGGGGCGGGTATTCGCTGGCGGCGGCAAAGACCGACAAGCGCTTCAAATCGGTCGCGACTCTCAGCATGTTCAATTCGGGACGCGTCCGTCGCAACGGCTTCGCCGATTCGCAACTTGCCACGGTCCAGCAACGCTTGAAGCAGGCTTCAGACGCACGCGCTGAGCAAAAGGCGGGCGGCGGCAAAATCCAATACTCTGGCGATGCGGACATGACCGACGCGCAGATCGCCGCGCTGCCCTTCGAGATGTACCGCCAAGGCTACGAGTACTACTGGAGAACGCACGCGCATCCCGGCTCCACGTTCAAATACACGACGAGCAGCCTGCTGGATCTCATGCGGTGGGACGCGACCGACCGGATCGAGATGATCGAGCAGCCGTTGCTGATGATCGCCGGCAGCAAGGCCGACAGCCTCTACATGACCGAGGACGCCTTCGCGAAGGCGACGGGTGCGAAGAACAAGGAACTGTTCAAGGTCGACGGCGCCACGCACATCGAGACGTACTGGGTGCCCAAGTACGTGGACGTTGTGGTTGGCAAGCTGACTCCGTTCTACGCGAAGACCCTCTGATCGCGAGCGCGCGTCGGGCCCCTTCCTGTCGCTTCAAACTGCTTGCAGCTTCAATGGCGTCGGTGGTCAGTGTGTCGGTCGGGGCTTCGTGCAGGAGCACGTTCACGCTTGGCCTCCGGTACGCCGTCGACGCGCACGCTGGGGAATGGATTCGGGTTAGCGCACGCGCCGCGAGATGGGGGTGAACCTGGACGCGACCGAGCGAAGACCCCATGGCCGTTGGGCATTTTCTTGACCTGTCCGACTCAGCTTTTTAAACTTCTGATTGCCAAATGGCGATCCGCCTGGGCAGTGCTTTCGGTGTCAACGGGAGGGCTGTTGCAATGAGCGAGATGGAGTCGTTTGAGAGGCGCAGCGAGGGGCGACATGCCCGGGGCCAGATCGTGGCTCGGGTGGTCCAGATCACCGCCGTAGTGGCGATCCTCGTCGGCTTGTGGGGAGCGATCTACAGCCCGCGCGGTGCAGGCTTGGTTGTAGCGTTCGTCGCCTTCGTCGTGTATCTGGTCTCCGACCTTCTGGGCCGACGATGAGCGCAGCTCAAGACCGTCTCGGCGGAGCGCCCCGCTTGTGATGCGTCGCGGTCGACGCGCGTGGTTTCGCGTTCATCGCTGATTCGGTGGGCCTGAAGGCCCACTCCGTGGCGAAGCCGGGCGCGATGCACTGACCTTCGCGTCAGGACGACTTTTTTCTGGACGGCACCTTGGCGCCGGCTCGCCGAGCTTCGGCGAGCCCGATGGCGACCGTTTGCTTGCGACTCTTCACTGTTTTCCCGCTCTTGCCGCTCTTGAGCTGACCTCGCTTCTCTTCGTGAACCGCCCTCTCTACTTTCTCGGAGGCTTTTGCACCATAGCGCGCCATGTCTTTCTCCTGAAGTGGTCGTCTGTCACCAGACTACTTGTCGACGCTGCCGCCTTGCATCGGACACGATCGACGCGGCGCGTAGGTGAATACCG
>Ga0307508_10003100_pt1 | contig 17064 bp, 13 predicted proteins | sample 9_EM_MG_FD_203089 | JGI IMG/M metagenome (GOLD analysis project Ga0307508, IMG submission 203089) | Populus trichocarpa ectomycorrhiza microbial communities from riparian zone in the Pacific Northwest, United States - 9_EM | ecosystem: Host-associated > Plants > Roots > Unclassified | place...
CAGCACGGCTCCGAGCTGGATTCATTGCTTCCTCCGAACTCACGGTTAGTGAATCGGGGCCCGCGTAGACCGTCCGGACTCCGGAGCCGAACTTCAGGGCGGGCGGAGCTCACCGGGTCTGCGGCCATCATCGTGACCCACGTCTCAAGTGTCAATACTGTGACGTTCGTTTTTCATGTGAATCATGCCGGGGCGACTGGCCGTTGCATCATGGAGACCTGTCCACGCGTTGTGGCAGGGTGATCACGGCCGCGCGCCCCACACGGCACCCGACGGGCCGTGACCCGGATCAAGGTGACAGGAGGTGTCCGCGTGAAGGCGCGCTCGTTGGTGTTCGACCTGTTCGGCGACTATCTGCGCTACCGCGGCGGCGAGGTCCGACTGCGTGCGCTCGTCGCCCTGATGGAGTGCTTCGACGTCCCCGAAGCAACCGTCCGCGTCGTGGTGACCCGGATGCGCAAAGAGGGCTGGCTGGACAGCAGGCGGGAAGGACGGGAGACCGTCTACGCGCTCACCGACGCGGCATGGGAACTGCTCGACGAGGGGCGCGCCCGCATCTTCCAGCGGGCGCGCGGCCCCTGGGACGGTCAGTGGCACATGATCGTCTACTCGGTCCCCGAGACCGAGCGCGCCCTGCGCGAACAACTGCGCAAGAAGCTCGCCTGGTTCGGCTTCGGCCCCCTCTCCTCGGCGATCTGGCTCAGCCCGCATGACCGTACCGACCATGTTCTGCACGCCTTCGCCGACACCCCCGCCGTGAAGCTGGACACGTTCCGCTCCCGCTCGAAGGACCTGGAAGCCGACCGGGACATCGCCGGGCGCGCCTGGGAACTGGAGAAACTGGACCGCGACTACGCCGAACTGCTGGAGGTGTACCGCCCGCGTCTCGCCGGGTACCGGGCCGGGGCGCTTCAGGGGCCAGCGGCGCTGACGGAGCGCATGCGGCTGATCCACGACTACCGCCTCTTCCCGTTCAGGGACCCCGACCTGCCGCCCGAACTCCTGCCGACCGGCTGGCACGGGCGCCTCGCCCACGACGTGTTCCTGGAGGCGCACGGCCTTCTTCGGCATCCCGCCGAGGCATGCATAGACGAACTCAGCAACAGGGCCTGACCCGCGCCCGCAGGATCAGCAACAAAACATGTTTCATCTTATGGACGACCGTCTCGTGTTTGACGTAAGTTAGTGTTACGTCGTCGTGGCGGAGTCGTTACGACGCCATGGCGAGGCCTGGACGGCAAGCATCGTGATGCTCGTGCCGCGGCGCCGGTGCGGTGCCGCCGATGCTGGCCGACGCCGTGCCCCGCAGGCGGCGCAGACCGCTGCGGCGACCCGTACCTCTCGTACCTCTCGTAAGGAGGCGACGATCGCATGACGACAGCTCAGCTCCCGGAGATCACCGAGGAGGAGCAGGCTCAGCTCGACGATCTGTACGCCCGCTTCACCGAAGCCCACATGACTCCGCTGTGGACCCAGATCGGCGGGCTGATGCCCACCAGCCCGCGGCCCGACGCTGTGCCCATGCTCTGGCGCTGGTCGACCCTGCTGCCCCTGGCCGAGCGGGCCGGCGAGCTGGTTCCCGTCGGCCGTGGCGGTGAGCGCAGGGCGATCGCCCTCGCCAACCCCGGCCTGCCCGGCACGCCCTACGCCACGCCGACCCTGTGGGCCGCGATCCAGTACCTCGGCCCGCGCGAGGAGGCACCCGCGCACCGGCACACCCAGACCGCGTTCCGTTTCGTGGTGGACGGCGAGGGCGTGTGGACCAACGTGGAGGGCGATCCGGTCGCCATGCGACGCGGCGACCTGCTGCTCACCCCCGGCATGCACTTCCACGAGCACCACAACACCTCCGGCAGTCCCATGGCCTGGATCGACGGCCTGGACATACCGCTGGTCCGCCAGATCGACGCCGGCTTCTTCGAATTCGGCCCGGACGAACTGTCCACCCGGGCCACCCCCGACGCCTCGCGCAACGAGCGGCTGTGGGGACACCCTGGCCTGACCCCGGTCGGAGCCCCCGCTCCCAAGGCCGCTCTCAAAGCGTCGCCGCTGATGGCCTACCGGTGGGAGCACACCGACGCCGCTCTCGTCGCGCAGTTGGAGCTGGAGGACGAAGGGCACCCGGGCGTCGTCGAGCCCGGCCACGCCGTGGTCCGCTTCACCAACCCGGCCACCGCGGGCGACTGTCTGTCCACCATGCGCTGCGAGATGCACCGGCTGCGCCCCGGCGCCCGCACCACGCCGACCCGTACGGCCGGCTCCTCGGTCTGGCAGATCTTCGACGGCTCCGGCACCGTCACTGTCGGCGACGACACCTACGAGGTCGGCAGGGGCGACCTGTTCGCAGTGCCCTCCTGGGCGGGCCTGTCGTTCCGTACCGGCACCGGACTCGACGCCTTCCGATTCTCCGACGACCCCGTCTTCGAGGCCCTCGGCCTCTCCCGCACCCATCGAGAGGCTGTCGCACAGTGAAGCTCGCCACCATTCGCACCGCCACCGGCACCGCGGCAGTCCGTGTCGACGAGGACGGCGCCGTCGGCCTCGGCGCGGCCGACCTAGGCGTCTTCCTCTCCCGTCCCGACTGGAGGAGCGCGGCGCAGGCCGCCGACGGTCCCCGTCACGGCCTGGCCGGCCTCGACTACGCGCCGCTGGTCCCGAATCCGGAGAAGATCTTCTGCGTCGGGCTGAACTACCGCACCCACATCCTGGAGATGGGCCGCGAACTGCCCGAGTATCCGGCTCTGTTCGCGAAGTTCGCCCGCGCGCTGGTGGGGGCGAACGACCCGGTCGTGCTGCCGGCCGGCTCCGAGCAGGTCGACTGGGAGGCCGAACTCGGCGTAGTCGTCGGCGCCGAGGTGCGCCACGCCACCCGCGAGCAGGCCGCGGCCGCGATCGCCGGGTACACGGTGGTCAACGACGTCACCGCACGCGACTTCCAGTACCGCTCGGTGGAGTGGCTGCAGGGCAAGACCTTCGAGCGCAGCACCCCGGTCGGGCCATGGCTGGTGACCGATGCCGAGCCCGGCGAGATCTCCTGCGCGGTGGACGGCGACACCGTGCAGCGCGCCGACACCTCCGACCTGGTCTTCGACGCCGCCGCGCTGGTCTCCTACATCTCGCGGATCATCACCCTCGTCCCCGGCGACATCATCGCCACCGGCACCCCCGGCGGAGTCGGACACGCACGGAAGCCTCCCCGCTACCTGACCGAGGGCTCCAAACTCGTCACCCGGATCGAGGGTGTCGGCGAACTCGGCAACACCCTGGTCAAGGAGCGGTGACCCCATGCGTATCGCAGTGGTGGGCGGCGGGCCCGGCGGGCTCTTCTTCGCCGCCCTGATCCGGCAGGCGGATCCGTCCGCCGAGGTCACCGTGTTCGAACGCAACCGCGCCGACGACACCTTCGGCTTCGGGGTCGTGTTCTCCGACCGCACCCTCGATGCGATCCACGAGGCCGATCCGGTGCTGCGCGAGGCGCTCACCGCACAGGGCCGGCACTGGGACGAGATCGAGGTCCGGCTCAAGGGCGAACGCGTCCGCTGCGGCGGAAACGGTATGGCGGCCGTCGTACGGCGCACGCTGCTCCTCCTGTTGCAGGAGCGGGCCCGTGACGTCGGAGCCGGCCTCAGGTTCTCCACCGAGGTGACGCTCGACGACCTGGACGGCTACGACCTCGTCGTCGCCGCGGACGGGGCGGGATCAAAGATCCGCGAGAAGCTCGGTCCCGGCCTGGGCACAGAGGTGGAGACAGCCACGGCGAAGTTCATCTGGTTCGGCACGGACTACCTCTTCGACGGGCTCACCTTCGTCCATGAGCGCAGTCCGGACGGCGTCTTCGCCGTGCACGGCTACCCGATCTCCGACTCCGTGTCGACCTTCATCGTGGAAACCGACGAGGAGTCCTGGCGGCGCGCCGGACTCGACGAGTTCGATGTCACCCAGCCGCCCGGCGCGAGCGACCTCAAGTCCAAGGAGTACCTGGAGAAGCTGTTCGCCGAGCAGATCGAAGGCGGACGGCTGCTGACCAACAACTCCCGGTGGGGCAACTTCCGCACCCGGCGCACCCGGCACTGGCACACCCTGGCCCCCCGCCCGGTCGCCCTGCTCGGCGACGCCGTGCACACCGCGCACTTCTCGGTCGGCTCCGGTACCAAGATGGCGATGGAGGACGCCGTGGAACTCGCCGGCGCCCTCACCGGCCATCCCGGCGACCTGCCCGCGGCACTCGCCGCCTACGAGCGGACGGCCCAGCCCTCCGTACGAAAGATCCAGGACTCGGCACGTCCCAGCCTGGCCTGGTGGGAACACTTCGGCGACTACCACGACGCATTCAAACCGTGGCAGTTCGCCTACCACTTCCTCACCCGCAGCATCGGTGACGCCCGACTGGCCCGCAGGGCACCGGAGTTCGTCGGATCCAGCCACGACGGCTGGATCGCCGCGCATGGAACGGAGCCGCTGGAGACACCGTTCACGAGCACCCGGTGGAGGACACCGGGACGGCTCGTCGACATCGTGACCGACGCAGAGGGCACCCCCGTCGCCGTACGGGGAAACACCGACCTGCCACTGTCGGCAGACCCGGTCACCGGCGGCTGGGGAGCGCTGGTGAAGGCTCCGGACACCGAGGCCGGGCTGCCCGGGGTGTTCGCCCGAATTACGGAACTCCACGGTCCTGACGGCCCTGAGCTGGTGGCCGTACACGGCGGTACACCGCTCACCCGCACCCTCGTCTGTGAGCAGGCCCGCATGCGAGAGCACGTCCCGGCCCTGTCGATCGTCCCCGCGCCCGACCCCGACCTGGCGCTGACCACGGTGCTCTCCGGTCGCGCCGACCTGGTGGGAGTCGCCCGATGACCAGCACCCTGCCCACCGCGCTCAGCAGCGGTCTCCGGCCGCTGTTCGCCCCGCGCGGCATCGCCGTGGTCGGCGCCTCCCGCAACTCCGGGAAGCTCGGCGCCGCCATGGCCCGTTCACTGTCCGGCTTCACCGACGCCGGGGGCTACCTGGCGCTCGTCAACGGCCGCGACGACACCATGTACGGCTCGGTCGCCGAAGCGGCCAGGTACGGGACCGTCGACCTGGCGGTGATCTGTGTTCCAGCGGCGGCCTGTGCCGACGTCCTGGCCGAGGCCGCGGCCGCCGGGGCGGGTGCCGCGGTGATCTGCGGCGGAGGGTTCGCCGAAGCCGGTGGGCCCGGCATCGGCCACCAGCGCCGCCTCGCCGAGGTCGTCCGGGCCACGGGCATCAGGCTGCTGGGCCCCAACACCAGCGGTTTCCTCGCACCCCACGCGGGAGTGATCGCCAGCTTCGTCCCCGGTGTGGCCCAGGTCCGGCCCGGCAAGGTGGCCGTCGTCGCGGCGAGCGGCGGCGTCAACCACGCCCTGGCGTTCGCGCTGACCGAGGCCGGACACGGCCTCAGCCTCGCCGTGGGACTCGGGAACGGCGTGGATATCACGGCCCCGGACGTCCTGGACCACCTGGCGGACGATCCGGGCACGGGAGCCGTCGCGCTGCACATCGAGTCGGTACCCGACGGCCCCCGGCTGGTTGCCAGTGTGCGTCGGCTCGCCGCCCGGCGTCCGGTCGTCGCCCTGGTCGTCGGACGGCACGACATCGGCGCCTTCGCCGCCTCGCACACCGGAGCCCTCGCCACGTCCTGGCGCACCACCCGGGCCGCGCTGGCCCAGGCCGGCGCCGTACTGGCCGACGACGAGCGTGAACTGGTCGACGCCGTGGGCGCCCTCGCGGTCACCCGCGCACGACCCGGCGCAGAACCGGGCGTCGGAGTGGTGACCGCACAGGCCGGCCCGGGCCTGCTGCTCCTCGACGACCTGCGCGGGCGCCGGGCCCGCGTCCCGGAGTTCACGGCCGGAACGCAGGCCACCCTGGCGGATCTGCTGCCGCCGCTGACGTTCCAGCGCAACCCCGTCGACACCGGCCGCCCCGGTCCGGAGCTGGCAGCCGTCATCGCCGCCGTCGGCGCGGACCCGGGCGTCGATGTGATCGCCGGATACGCGCTGCACGAACCCGACGCCGTGGACATCGTCGCCGCCGCACGGGAGGGCAGCACCCCCGGTGTGCCCTTCGTGCTGGGTCTTGGAGGGACCGGTGACGCCGTGGTACGGGGGCGCAGGGCCCTCCTTGAGGCGGGAATCGCCGTGGCCGCCGACCCGCGTGGAGTCGCCGCCGCCACCGCGGCCCTGCTGGCGGACGCACGCGCCGGGGCCCGCGCAGCAGTGACCGGCGCCGACCACACCGTCGTGCCCGCCAGCATCACCGGCAGCCACGACGAGGACGAGGCGAAGAGCCTGCTCGACCGGCTGGGGGTGGCGACCATGCCACGCCGGGCCTGCTCCGACCGGGCCGCCGCCCACACCGCGCTCGCCGAACTGGGCGGCTCCGTGGCGGCCAAACTCCTCGACGCCGAGGTCCTGCACAAGACCGAGATCGGCGGAGTGCAGCTGGGCATCGCGACGCCCGCCGAACTGGACACGGCTCTCGACAAGCTCGATGCCGCAGGGGCACGCCGCTACCTCGTCGAGTCGATGGCGCAGGCCGGAGTCGACCTCGTTGTCGGCGCGCGCCGCGATCCCGTGTTCGGGCCCATCGTGCTGCTCGGCCTGGGCGGCACCACGGCCGAGGTGCTGGCCGACGTCGCCATCCGCCTCGCCCCGCTCGCTCAGGCCGAGGCCGCCGCCATGCCCGGGGAACTGGCCGGGCGGGCGCTGCTCGACGGCTGGCGCGGCGGTCCCGTCCTGGACCCCGGCGACCTCGCCCGGGTGGTTGCCTCCATCGGCGCCCTCCTGGCCGCCAACCCGCTGCTCGACGAGATCGAGATCAACCCCTTGCGCCTCACCACGCGGGGCCTGGTCGCGCTCGACGCCGTCATCATCACCAGGGAGGCCGACGATGCCCACCCCGATCGCTGAGAACACCGTCCCCTGGCCGGACGCGGAGGTCGCACGCTACGCCGCCGACGGGTACTGGGCGGGTGTGCCTCTGGGCACCCTGCTCCAGGAGGTCGCGGACCGGACACCGGACGCCCCGGCGCTCGTGGACCCCACGGCGCTCGGCGGCACCGGCGTCCGCCTCACCCACGCGGAACTCGCCGAACGGGCGGACGCCGCCGCCGTACGACTGCTGGGCCTGGGCATCGCGGCGGGCGACCGGATCGTCGTGCAGCTGGGCAACAGCTGGGAGTTCGTGGTCCTCACCCTCGCCTGCCTGCGCGCCGGCATCGTGCCGGTGATGGCCCTGCCCGCCCACCGGCGCGCCGAACTGGCCTATCTGGCCACGCATGCCGAAGCGGTGGCGATCGCCGTGCCGGACGTCATGCGCGACTTCGACCACCAGTCGCTGGGCCACGAGCTGGCCGCCGAAGTGCGCGCAGTCACCGGCGCCGGCTGGCACGTCCTCGTCGCCGGGGACGACCTCATGCCCGGCAGCGTCGATCTCCGTGTCCTGTGCGGGCCCTCCACGGACCCGAAGGCCGACCGCGAACGCCTCGACACGGCTGCCCCGGCGCCCCGGGACGTGGCCGTCTTCCTGCTCTCCGGCGGAACCACCGGGCTGCCCAAGCTCATCGCCCGCACCCACGACGACTACGCCTACAACGCGCGGGCCAGTGCGGAAGTGGCCGCCGTCGGGGCCGACGCGGTCTACCTGGTGAGCCTGCCCGCGGGGCACAACTTCCCCCTCGCCTGCCCCGGCATCCTGGGCACGCTGCTGGCGGGCGGCCGGGTCGTCACCCTGCCCTCCCCGGAGCCCGCCCGTGCCGCCGCCACCATCGCGGCCGAGGGCGTCACCCACACCGCCGTCGTTCCCGCGGTCGCCGGGCGGTGGATGGAGCACGCCGCCGAGCACGGATCGGCCTCGCTCGAGACTCTGCGGGTGGTTCAGGTGGGCGGCGCACGGCTGGCGGACGAACTGGCGCACAAGGTGAAGCCCGTGCTCACGGCGGCGCTTCAGCAGGTCTTCGGCATGGCCGAGGGGCTGCTCAACTACACCCGGCTCGACGACCCCGACGACATCGTGTGCACGACACAGGGCCGGCCCATGTGCCCGGCCGACGAAGTGCGGATCGTCGACGAGCTCGACCACGACGTCCCCGCCGGGCAGCCCGGTCTGCTGCTGACCCGCGGCCCCTACACGCCGCGCGGCTACTACAGGGCGACCGAGCAGAACGCGCGGGCCTTCACCTCCGACGGCTGGTACCGCTCCGGCGACATCTGCCGCCGCACGGCGGAGGGCTACCTGATCGTGGAGGGGCGGGACAAGGACATGATCAACCGGGGCGGGGAGAAGATCTCCGCCGAGGAAGTGGAGAACCTGGTCTACCAGCTTCCTGCCGTCAGTCAGGTCGCGGCGGTCGCCATGCCCGACCCGCGACTTGGCGAGCGCGTATGCCTCTACGTCGTCCCACGGCCCGGCGAGACGGTCACGCTGGACGCGGTCCGTGACCTCATGGAGAAGATCGGAGTCGCTCGGTTCAAGCTTCCGGAGCGTCTCGTGGTCGTCGAGGAACTGGCGTCGACCAAGGTCGGCAAGATCGACAAGAAGGCGCTGCGGACGGACATCGCCGCACGTCTGGCCGCGGAGGCGACGAGTTGATCGGCCCGCGCGATCTCGGCGGTCGGGCGGCTCGGGGTATGCGCACGTACCAGCGTTGAGAACCCGAATGCACGCGAGCCGGGCCCGACGGGCGGACGAAAGAGCGGATTCGGCGACGTGGTCAGCCTCCGGCCCGCGATCCCGGGGCACGTCGCGGCAGCCCGAAGCATGGAGGACGCCTTCCCCGGCCGCGACACGCAGCGGTGCGGGCCGACTGCGTCACCGGATCCTGAACAACCGCAGGGCCGCACCGCGGCAAATGCCAGCCCACGCGACCCGCGCCGCGTTCGCAGACTCTTCCGTCCGAAGCTCCATCGCGTCCATGGAGAGCCCATCCCCCACAGTCCGGCCGCGCCACGCCGTCCGCTGAGGCCTGCCCAGCACTCCTCGCCGGACAAAGAGGAGGGACTTCGACCGAACGTCCAGCCGCGGCCTGCGGATTGAAACAGGTCGGAGTGCCGGAACACGTCGGGCCTCGCCACCCACGTGCCTGTGTCCGTCCGACGCCGTCATGAGAGCGGCGTCGGACGGACGAGCAACCGGAGTGGGAGCCGGCAAGGACGTCGGCCGCGCGCACCACTGTCATGTTGTCGACGGAGAACGAGAAGAACCCGGCCGCCCTCGCGGACCGGGTTCCAGCACGTGATCACCGTGGCCCGCATGGACGGGCGGTTGCCGGCTACGTCCCTCCGGGCCCCGCCCACTCCTCGGGTCAGTGGGTCGTGCTGACCTCGGCGTAGTCCAGGCGCGGAGAGCGCGGGAAGTGGCCGTCGGCCGCGGGCTTGCCGATGTTGACGACCATCAGCGGGAAGTGGTCCTCGTCGAGGAACTCCTTCTGAATGCCGGCGTGGTCGATGCCGTTCATCGGACCGGCGGCCAGGCCCAGGGCGCGGACACCGATGATGAAGTAGGCGGCCTGCATCGCGGCGTTCAGCACGGCCGACTGCTCACGCACCGAACGCTCGCCGAAGAACGCGTCCTTGGCCGCCGGGAAGGCGGGGAACAGCCGCGGCAGCTCCTCGTGGAACTCGGCGTCCGCGGACAGGATCACAGCCAGCGGAGCGGCGGCGGTCTTGGCCTGGTTGCCCTCGGCCATGTGCTGCACCAGACGCTGACGCGCCTCGGGCGAGCGCACGACCGTGAGGCGCAGCGGGGACTGGTTGAAGGCGGTCGGCGCGATCTTGATCAGGTCGTAAACGGCCTGTACCTGCTCGTCGGTCACCTGCTCGTCGGTGAAGGCGTGCACGGTATGGGCGTCACGGAACAGGAGATCCAGAGCGGTGGAGTCAAGAGCGAAAGACATGGCTGTCCTTGGTCGGATCGGAAGGGGACGGGGCGCGGACACGGCCCCGGTGAGATGCACGGCAGCCCGGCCGACAGGCGTGTACCGGTGACTCGACGAGCACCCCAGCCGTTGCCGCAGGGCCCCTCGCGCACCAACATATCGTTGACACGAGGATGATTGTAGTAGCAACTATCTGGCTGAGTAGCATTCCCGCGTGGCAGAAGAACTCTTCCTGGACGCCGATCGGGAGCACGCCTGGCGCGCGACACTCAAGGGGCACGCCCTGCTGGTGGCACGTCTGGACGCGGACCTGCGGGAGCACGCGGAGATGTCGTTGATCGACTACGACGTCCTCGTCCAGCTGTCCGAGGCGCCGGAGCGGCGGCTGCCGATGGCGGAGCTGGCCCGGGCCGTGGTCTACAGCCGCAGCGGTCTGACCCGTCTGGTCGACTCGCTGGAGCGCCGCGGACTGGTCACGCGGGAGCGCAGCAGCAGCGATCGCCGGTCCTGGTACACGGTTCTCACCGACCGGGGACTCGATGCGCTGGAGGATGCCTGGCTGGTGCACGCTGCCGGTGTGAGAGACCACTTCGCCGCACACACGAGCCCCGAGCAAGCCCGGACACTCGCCACCGTGTTCGGCTCGGTCATCGCGGAGCTCGCCCCCAGCAGCACGGAGCTGCGCCACTACCACCCCGAGGGACGAGACACGTCCTGAGCCACGGTGCCGAGGCGGTCCGGAAACCTGCCCGCGGCCCGTGATCGCCTCGTACCGGAAACAGCCGCACGAGTCGTCCACGCACATCGAGTGCGTGCGGCGGCGCGCATGCCGCCGCACGTTGCCCGAGCGGCGCACTCAGCTCGCGGCGGCCAGGGCTTCCTTCGCCTGGGCGAGGCCGACGACCCGCCCGTCGAGCCCGCCGAACTGGTGCAGGTCGCCACCGACCTCGATCCGCCCGGAGACCGCGACACCGCCCGCCTTCAGCGGCGTGAAGCCAATCGCTGAGATGAGAGACTCGATCGTCGACTCGGCGGCCGCGTCGTCGGTGGCATAGAACAGCACCGCACGCTCGGGCTCCCGATGGGCGTCGGCACTCAACGACTCCGCGCCCAGCGTGCCGAAAGCCTTGACGAAGTACGCGCCCCGCGGGACCAGGCCGGCCACCAGCCGACCGGAGGACTCGCCCTCGGGAAGCGTGCGCCGGAAGCCGCCCTTACCGTCGGCGGCGAGCGGATTCGAGGCGTCGACGACGATCTTGCCCGGCAGGACGTCGGCGTACCGCTTCACCATCTCCTGGATGGTGTCGAGCCACACGGCGAAGATCACCGTGTCCGACTCGGCGATGGCGTCCGCCACCGAGCCGGACGAGGCGAGCGACCCGAGTTCTTCGGCCAGGGCCTGCCCCTGGGCCTGATTCCTGGTGGCGATGACGATGCGCTCACCGCCGGACGCGAGTCCCCGCGCCAGCCGAGCCCCGACGTTGCCCGCTCCGATGACGGCCGTGGTCATGACCCGCTCCCTTCCTCTGGTTTCAGATCACCCGAAAAGGTCTGGGCGTCGCCGCACAGCGCAGGTGATCAGGACGACACGACTCCCCGCTACCGACCTTGCGGGAACAATCATTGTCAAGAGTATAGTTGCAGACACAACAATTAGCTCCCGGGGTCGCGTTTCGTCGACTCCGTGGCGGGGGGCCCGCCGGTCGCTCAGAAAGTGCTCCCCGAGGAGGGGTCGACCATCACCAGAACGATGCGCGCGGTCGTGCTCACCGAGCCCGGACCCGTCGAGAATCTACAGATCCGCGATCTGCCGGTCCCCGAACCCGGACCGGGCTGGGTGCGGATCGCAGTGAAGGCCTTCGGTCTCAACCGTTCCGATCACCACATGCGCACCGGCGTCGCCGAAGGCGTGCGGTATCCGATCGTGCCCGGTCTGGAGGCCGTAGGGGTCGTCGATGCCGCACCAGGCAGCGATCTGCGACCCGGCCAGCAGGTCGCCGCGCTGATGGGCGGAATGGGCCGTGCCTACAACGGCGGGTACGCCGAGTACACGGTCGTACCGCGCAGCGCGGTGGTGCCCTTCGACTCCGCACTGCCCTGGGGTGTCCTGGGCGCCGTACCGGAAACCCTGCAGACCGCCCACGGCTCCCTCACCACGGGGCTGGACCTGCAGCCCGGTCAGAGCCTGCTGATCCGGGGCGGCACCTCCGCCCTCGGCTTCGCGACGGCGGCCCTGGCCCACGACCTGGGTGCCACCGTGCTGGCCACCACCCGACAGGCCGGCCGGCTCGACAGCCTCAAGGCGTACGGAGTCGACCATCCGGTGCTGGACGACGGCGCCATCGCGCACAAGGTCCACCGGATCAGGCCGGGTGGAGTCGATGCCGCGCTGGAACTCGTGGGCACTCCGACGCTGCCCGACACCCTGCTCTCCACCCGGGTCCACGGGACGGTCTGTTTCGCCGGGATGCTCTCCGACCAGTGGATCGTGCGCGACTTCTACCCCATCGCGTACATCCCCCGCGGTGTGCGGCTCACGTCCTACGCCGGCGGCTCCGCGGATTTGCCGGCGCCGGTGCTGCAGCGCTGTCTGGACCGGATGAGCGACGGCGCCTTCAGCCTCGGCCCCGTCCGCACCTACCGCATGGACCAGATCCGCGACGCCCACCACGCCGTGGAGACGAACGCCGTCAGCGGGAAGGTTGTGGTCCTGACCCCGTCCGGCCTGGAGGACGACGGCGAAGCCGGTCGTGACCACTGAACCGATCTCTCTGATACCCCCCCGCCGAAAGGTATTCCGATGCGCGCAGCCTGGTACGACCGCAAGGGCCGAGCCCGCGAGGTTCTGGAGGTCGGTGATCTGCCGGATCCCGAGCCGGGGCCGGGCGAGGTCCGTATCCGCATCAGCGCCTCCGGAATCAACCCGGGTGACGTGGGCAAGCGCTGGGGCCCGCCAGGGGCACCCATGCCGTTCCCCCGGGTCATCCCGCACAGCGACGGGGCCGGCGTGATCGACGCCGCCGGTTCCAGCGTCGGCAAGGAGAGGCTCGGACAGAAGGTGTGGTGCTACGGGGCCCAGTCCTACCGGCCGTTCGGCACCGCCGCCGAGTACTGCGTCGTTCCCGACGCCCTCGCCGTGCGACTCCCCGACGACGCGGACAGCCACCTCCTGGATCAGGCCGCCTGCCTCGGCATCGCGGGCATCACCGGATACCGGGCCCTGTTCGCCGACGGCCCGCTGCACGGACTGACCGTCCTGGTGTACGGAGCGGCCGGCGGGGTCGGTTCCATCACCGTCCAGATGGCCGTCCGGGCCGGAGCCCGGGTCATCGCCATCGTCCGCACCCCCGCGCAACGGTACTTCGTGCGCGGTCTCGGCGCCCACGAGGTGTTCCTCACCGGAAATCCGCATCTCCTCGACGACGTCCGCAAGGCCGCCCCGGACGGGGTCAACCGGATCGCCGAGGTCGACTTCGCCGGACACATCGAGTTCAACGCCAGGATCATCGCCGTCGGCGCCACCATCAGCTCCTACTACTCGGCGGACGCCCGGCCTCACATCCCCTACTGGCCGCTCGGCTTCGCCGACACCAACCTCCGCCTGCTGGGCAGCGACGACTTCGCCCCCGAGGTCAAGGCCCACGCCGCCGCCGAACTCACCGCCGCGCTCCTCGACGGCAGCCTGCGAATCTCCGTCACGGAGCGGCTCCCCCTCGACCGCATCGCCCTCGCACACGAACACGTCGAGCGGGGTACGCCCGGGCGGGTACTGCTCCACCTCTAACCAAGGGCTCGCCGACCTCCCCGAGGGACGGGTCCGACAGACCACTCCTCCACACGAAACCCTGTTCCGCACTACGAAGAGAGAGACCCATGTCCACGACCGTCACCGCCGCTGTCGTTCCCGGCACCGGTGAGCCCCTGACCATCCAGCAGCTCCAGCTCGACGACCCGAGGCCGGACGAGGTACGGGTCCGCATGGTGGCGACCGGCGTCTGCCACACCGACGCCATCGTGCGCGACGGCATCTACCCCACCCCGCTGCCCGCCGTCCTCGGCCACGAAGGCGCCGGCATCGTCGAGTCCGTCGGCAGCGCCGTCACCACCGTCGCCCCCGGCGACCACGTCGTCCTGTCCGCCGCCTACTGCGGCCACTGCCGCAAGTGCCGCGCCGGCCTGGTGGCCTACTGCGAGAACCTGATGGCCCAGGACTTCGGCGGCACACGCGGTGACGGGTCCACGTCCCTGTCCAACGACCAGGGCCCCGTCTCCTCGCACTTCTTCGGCCAGTCGTCCTTCGCCACCTACGCCAACGTTGTCGAGACCAGCGTGATCAAGGTCTCCCCGGAAGCCCCGCTGGCCACCCTGGCCCCCCTCGGCTGTGGCCTGCAGACCGGCGCCGGCGCCGTCCTCAACGAGCTGCGCCCCGAGGCCGGATCCTCCCTCGTCGTCTTCGGCGTCGGCGCGGTCGGATCCGCCGCCATCATGGCCGCACGCGTCGCGGGCTGCACCACCATCATCGGCGTCGACCTGCACGACTCCCGACTCGAACTCGCCGAAGAGATCGGCGCCACCCACACCGTCAACCCCGCCACCACCGACGTGGCCGCCGAGATCGCGAAGATCACTGGCGGCGACGGCATCGACTACGCCCTGGACACCACCGGCGTCCCCGCCGTCCTGCGCCAGGCCGCCTCCGCCCTCGCCATCCGCGGCACCCTCGCCCTCGTCGGCGCCGCAAAGCCCGGCACGGACGTCAACTTCGAGATCGGCGCCTCCCTCGTCAAGGGATGGACCTTCAAGACGATCGTCCAGGGCAGCGCCGTGCCCCAGGTGTTCATCCCCCGGCTCGTCGAACTCTGGCAGCAGGGCCGCTTCCCCTTCGACAAGCTCGTCCAGACCTACACCCTCGACGACATCAACACCGCCTTCGCCGACTCCGAGAGCGGCAAGGTCATCAAGCCCGTCGTCGTCTTCTGAGTCCGCCGACCACGACCGTGCCCGTACAGGTGGGCGCAGGCCCCGGCGGCCTGCGCCCTCCCGGCACGACGGGCCGAACCACCGCCGCGGACGGCGGCCCCACCTCGCCCGGGAGCCCGGCGGTGACGACAGGTCGGCGCAACGGAGATCGGCGAACAGCGCCTCCGAAAGTCCACGAGGCTCTCGCCCGCGCTGTGCCGACCCCCGGAACAGAAGAGCAACGAGGAGACGCGCGGTGCCAGAAACGACGACGAACGACGGAACTACGCTCGTCCACCGGGACAGCGGGGGCGAGGGACTCCCACTGGTCATGCTCCACGGCTGGGGCCAGTCGCAGGAGTTCTTCCACCACCAGCTGACCGGGCTGTCGCCGAACCGCCGCGCCATCACCTTGGATCTGCGCGGTCATGGGCGGTCCGGCAAACCCCGGCACGGAACCGGCCGTATCAGACGGTTCGTCATCGTCGACCAGCCGGCCGCCGTGACCGCCGTACCGTGGATGACCGCAGAGGAACACCGGGACTCCGGCGCCGGGTACGACGTGGCGGAGTTCCTCGCCCTTGTCAACGAACAGATCGGAAGCGAGGGGAGCCACGTGAACCCTGACTCGCAGCGCTTCGTCGCGCGCCGGATCCCGAACGCCCGGGTGCACACCTTCCCGACGGACGGGGCGAACTCGCACCACCCGTTCGCCGGGAACCCGGCCGCGTTCAACGTCTGGTCGACCAGTTCCTGACCGAACAGCAGTGAGCTGCGAGGCGTTTAGGCTTTCACGCATGGACCTGTACGGACGGCGTCGGGAACAGGCGGTCCTCGACCGGCTCCTTGGTGATGCTCGCGAGGGCACAGGGGCGGCCCTGGTCCTGTGGGGCGATCCCGGGATCGGCAAGACCGCGCTGCTGGAGCACGCGCAGGACGCCGCGGCCCCGGACTTCGCCGTGCTGACCTGCCGGGGCACCCGTCTCGAGTCGGGATTGGCCTTCGCGGCCCTACACGAGTTGCTGTTGCCCGTGATGGACCGGATCGGTGCGCTCCCGTCTCCCCAGGCGGGAGCACTGCGGGGCGCTCTGGGCCACAGTGGTGACAAGGCCGACCGGTTTCTCATCGGGGTGGCCGTGCTGACCCTCATCGGTGAGCTCTCCGAGAAGCGGCCGGTGCTGCTCGTCGCCGACGACGCCCAGTGGCTCGACGAGTCGTCGGCACAGTGCCTGGCGTTCGTCGCCCGGCGGCTGCGCGACGAGTCCGTCGTCATCCTGCTCACCGGTCATGACGACCCGGCGGACGGGCCCTGGGAGAAACTCCCGGCGATGCGGCTCCACGGGCTGGACGACGACGACGCCCGACGGCTCGCCACCACCGCGGCACCCGACGCCGACGAGGCACTGATCACCCGTACCGTGGGTGCGGCCGGCGGCAATCCACTCGCGCTTCAGGAGCTCCCCGCCTCCCTGGCGTCCGCCGACGGCACGCTGTACGCCCTCGACGGCGAGCAGATCCCCGTCGGGCCCCGCCTGCGTAGGGCTTTCAGCGTGCGGTTGGAAGGGCTGTCCGCCCCCGCCCGCACCGCGCTCCTCGTAACCGCCGCCGAGGACCGCGGCGACCGCAACGTCGTTCGCCAGGCCGGCGAGGTACTGGGTACCGATGCCACAGCGTGGGACGAGGCCCTGGGCTCCGGGCTCTTCTCCACGTCGGCCGGTGACCGGATCCGTTTCCGGCACCCGTTGATCCGCGCCGTCGTCTACGAGGAGGCGTCCCGTGCCGAACGGCAGGCCGCCCACCGTGCTCTCGCCTCGGTACTGACCGGCGAGAAGGCGGACGAACTGCGTTCATGGCATCTCGCCGCAGCGGTGGAGGCAGCCGGAGGACCCGACGAGGAGGTGGCCCGGCTGCTGGAACGGGCAGCTCTCCGATCCCGTGAACGAGGCGGCTGTGCGGCTGCCGCTCGCGCGCTGCGACGGGCCGCCGACCTGTCGCCGTCCACTACCGACGCCGTGCGACGGCTCTCCCACGGTGCGCGGGCGGCCTGGGAGGCCGGGCAGGCCGACGTCGCCCAGGAAATGCTCCGTCGCGCCGAAGCCATGTCCTGCGAGCCCACGGTCGCCGAACACAGCGACGGCCTGCGTGGCCTGATCGAGTTCGCGCACGGCGACCAGGAGAGGGCCCACCGCTACCTGGCCCGCGACACG
>Ga0307508_10003101_pt1 | contig 17063 bp, 17 predicted proteins | sample 9_EM_MG_FD_203089 | JGI IMG/M metagenome (GOLD analysis project Ga0307508, IMG submission 203089) | Populus trichocarpa ectomycorrhiza microbial communities from riparian zone in the Pacific Northwest, United States - 9_EM | ecosystem: Host-associated > Plants > Roots > Unclassified | place...
ATGTCCAGGCCGAGCATGCGGTAGAACGCGAGGGAGGCGGCCATGTCCGCGATGGTCAGGCCGATCGCGTCGAATCGTGGTGTCATGCGGGCAGCGTAGGCAGCCCGCGATCCGCCGGTCTTGAACGAATCGGACACCGTCACGACAGGCCCCTAGGGGCAGCTGATGACCTGGCCGCCGTACGACAGGTTGCCGCCGAAGCCGAACAGCAGCACCGGGCTTCCGGACGGGATCTCGCCGCGTTCGACCAGCTTGGACAGGGCCAGCGGAATGCTGGCCGCCGAGGTGTTCCCGGAGTCCACGACATCGCGCGCGATCACCGCGTTGACCGCGCCGAGCTTGCGGGCGACCGGTTCGATGATCCGCAGGTTGGCCTGGTGGAGCACGACCCCGGCCAGGTCCGCCGGTTCGATCCCGGCCCGGGCGCATACGTCGCGGGCTATGGGCGGTAGCTGGGTGGTGGCCCAGCGGTACACGGACTGGCCCTCCTGCGCGAAGCGCGGCGGGGTGCCCTCGATACGGACGGCGTTGCCCATTTCGGGCACCGAACCCCACACCACCGGCCCGATGCCCGGTTCCTCGGCCGCCGTCACCACGGCCGCGCCCGCGCCGTCGCCCAGCAGGACGCAGCTGGAGCGGTCGGTCCAGTCGGCGGCCTCTGTGAACTTGTCCGCGCCGATGACCAGCGCGGCGGTGGCCGATCCGGCCCGTATCGCGTGGTCGGCGGTGGCGAGGGCGTGGGTGAATCCGGCGCACACCACGTTGATGTCCATCGCGGCGGGGCAGGGCAGGCCCAGCCGGGCGGCGACGCGGGCGGCCATGTTGGGGCTGCGGTCGATCGCGGTGGACGTGGCGACGAGCACCATGTCGATGTCGGTGGAGGCGAGGCCGCTGTGGGCCAGGGCCTTGGCGGCGGCCGCCGCGGCCATCTCGTCCACCGTCTCGTCGGGGCGTGCCACATGGCGGGTGCGGATTCCGACCCGGGATTGAATCCACTCGTCGCTGGTGTCGACCATGGCGGCGAGGTCGTCGTTGGTGAGCACCTTCGCGGGCTGGTAGTGGCCGAGCGCCCGTACGCGTGAACCGGTCATCCGCCCAGTCTGCGGGGCAGCCCTGTCCGTCCGATGCGCGGGCTGGTGCCAACGTATCGGCCGCAGATCTGGAGCTTTCTGCCTATCCAGCAGGCGGTGGCGGCCTTCGGTGCGGGCCGCCACCGCGCTCGGACCACCGCGGTCAGGACAGCTGGCCGTCGTAGTCCGGGAGCTTGAACGTCTTCTCGGCGTGGCCGCCCACCAGGTCGGATGGGCTGTTGCCGATGTTGGCGATGATCGTGTAGCCCTTCTTCTCGATCTCCGCGCGCTTGGCCGTCTTGTACGCGCCGACCTCGTCGAAGAGGTCGGGGAGGCTGCGCACGTACAGCCCGGCCACCGGGTAGCCCACGTTCTCCAGGTTGAACCGGGTGGGCAGGGTGAGGATGTCCGGGCGCGCGGTGACGAAGAAGAGGTCCACGCCGCGGGAGTGCGCGTAGGTGGCGAGCTGGAGGACCGGCTCCACGGCGGGCGCCGGGTAGCTGAACTTGAAGTCCGACTCCAGCGAGGTGTTGTCGATGTCGAGGACGATGGCCTGCTTCTGGCCCCCGGGGTTCTGGGTGCGCTGCTCGACGTAGGGGCGGGCCTGGTCGATGACGGCCTTCACATCGCGCTTCCAGGTCTCGTAGTCGACCTTCGCGGCGGCGGTGGCGGTCCCAGCGGTCCCGATCGCGGTGGCGGTGCCGGTGGCGGTTCCGGTGGCGCTCGGCGTGGCGGTCGGCGTGGGTGCGGCGGTGGCCGTCGTGGCCGTACCGCCCAGGCCGATGGCGATGGCCACGGCCACCGTCGTCACGCCGAGCCGTCGTGATCGCACGCGTGCTGCAGTCATGGGTTCCGTCCCTCGTCGTCGTGTCGAAGTGTGTGCCCGGGTGGCATGTTCACGTTCGACGGTGGACATGAGAAGACCCCTGCGTTTACTGATGAGTAACGATTCGCGCGGAGTGGGCTTTCCGGACCCGAAATAGGCCAACGACACGTGCCGTGCCGTTCTTTGACTGGTCAGCCGATAGATGGGTATGTCATGTACTGAAGGGCCGGCCTGGACCCCGGCGGTGCACGCACCCCGCCCGGACGTCGTGTTACCCCCAGAGCTCCGGTGTCGCGCGCCTCCACCCTGCCGAGGAGGCTTGCATGTTCGATGATCGGCCCGCCTTCGGTGTCCGTGTACGTGTGCTGGGCGGTGTCACGGTCGCCGAGGTCGCGGGAGAGCTGGACATCTTCGCCGCGGGACGGATCTCCGCACGGCTCGATTCCCTGGCCCGTACGGGATGTCCGGATCTGGTGCTGGACCTGCGGCGGGTCACCTTCCTGGACTGCGCCGGAGTGTCGTTACTGTGCCGGGTGCGCAACCGTGTGCTGGAGCGGGAGGGCAGGCTGCGGCTGGTCATCGTCGACCCGCGGTTCCTGCGGCTGCTGCGAATGGTCCGGCTTGAGGACGCCTTCGAGGTGCTGGAGGATCTGACACCGGCGGTCGCCGGAGCGGGAGACGCCGTGTGACGCATCTGATGAGGCGTCAATAGGAAGAAACGAATTTCACTCGAACGAGGGGTTTCCGCAGGGGGAATGCCGCGTCCCTCTCTCTGTAACCGACGGTCACCCCCTTACGCTCGCCTGCACGTCACCCAGGGCCCGGCGGATCTGCACCCGATGCTCCACTCTGCCCGCTTCCGGGAGTCCGAGGACGGTGAAAGGGGGCAGTGTGCCGTTCCGAGGGGAATTCGTGATGTCGCAGCAGGGCGCTCCCCGTGGCGCATCCATGCCGCAAGGGGCGTCGCACGCGACGCCGGACGCCGCGCCGGGTGCCGACGCGGCCGCCGGTGGCTTATGCCGCCTGCCGGACCATCCGGGTCCGGCCCCGTACGCCCGCACGTCCCGGGTCGGCGGATGCACCGTCGTGGCGCTGCACGGCGAGATCGACATCGCCGGGCTGGCGGCTGTCGGCCCGGCGATGGACGCCGCCACGGGCGCCCGGGTGCCCGAGGTGGTGGTCGACTTGCGGCCGACGACGTTCTTCGACTGCTCAGGTCTGGGGCTGCTGTGCCGCGCCCATCGGCGGGTGGCCGAGCGCGGCGGCCGGCTGCGGCTGGTGTGCGACGACCCGCTGATCCTGCGCACCCTGTGGGTGGGCGGGCTGCTCGACGTGCTCGGCCCGGTGGCCACGCTGGAGGACGCGGTCGGTGGCACGTCGGGTGAGGAGTCGGGTGAGGAGTGATGTCAGACGCGCGGCGGCGCCACCCGGTGGTCCCGGTGCGGCCGGCCGCGGCCCCAGCCGCGGCGACGGGAGCGGTGGTGGCGGTGGTGGGCCGGGGAGGCGCTGTGGCGATCGGCCTCGATCTTGTTGCCGGTCTGGTCGTTGACTCGGTGGATCAGCAGCACACCCACGGCGATCATCGCCAGGAGCACGGCCACGCCGACGACGGTCTCCATGGTGTTCACTCCCTGGGGCCGGGCCTGGCCTGGAGGAATTCCGGCCGAAATGCGCGAAACCTTGGTGAACCCACCGTACCTCCGCCCGGAAGCGGGAGCGCCCCGCGTGCAGCGGCCGGTCCGCGGGCGGCGTTCGAGGGGAAACACCGGCCGCCCGCACCGGCGTCGGGAGACCGGGTGCGGGCGGTGTGCCCTGATCAGTGGCTCAGGGATCATGGGTGGCTCGGGCGCTCAGCTGCCCAGGTGTTCAGGTGCTCAAGCGCTCAGTGAGCCTTGGCGAGGTCCTTCTTCTGCAGGGCGGCCAGGCCGTTCGCCCACAGCTGGTTCACCCGGCTGATCTCGGCCTGGTTGGGCTGCGAGTTCGTGCAGGACGTCCCCGGGCCGCCACCGGACATCAGCTCGCTGCACGGGCCCGTGTAGTGGTCCGGCAGACCGAGCACATGGCCGGTCTCGTGCGCGGTGACCCGCGTGGAGTCGTACTGCTGGTTCTGCTTGTAGTCCAGGAAGACGTAGCCGCTGCCGTGGCCGTTGGTGCTCGCGTACGACCCTCTGGAGTCGTTGCCCTCGCGGTAGGTGAAGTCGGGGCTGCTGCCTTCCCGCAGCTTCACGTTGGTCACCGCCGCGTTCCATATCTGGGTGCTGCGCGCTATCACCGACTTGAAGGTCGGCGCCTGGCTCGCGCTGTAGGTGACGGTGACCGCGGCGGCCGCGCTGGGCGCCTTCGCACGCTTGGCCAGCGCCGACTTCATCACGGCCTTGATGAAGGCGTCGGTGTCGGCCTTGTCCTCGGCGCCCGGGACGTACCCCGAGGTCGAGGTGGTCGTGGCGGACCGGGTGTGGTCGGGCGTGGCCGCCGACGCGGGCACGGCGGCGAGGCTCGCCGCCAGACCGAGGCCGAGGGTCGCGGACAGCGCCAGCTTGGGAAGTGTCACGTGGGGGGCTCCTCATCGTCCTCGGGCCCCGGCCACCGTGTGGGGTGCGGCGGCGGGAGCCCTGGGATGAACTCTTGGTGCCGCAGAGTCTTGAGGAGATCCGGCGTGGCGCGGAGATGCCAACCGGCGATAGCCCCATGGCATATCCCGCCATCGGGCGGGCAGATGGGCCGTCCGGTGGGCCGTCCGGGCCGATGTGCCGACTCGCCCCGCAGAAAGGGGAATTGGCGCGGTTTCAGTGTCTGGTGTGACGCGCGAGGGCGCCGTTATGCTCCCGCCGTGGAGCTCGAGGTGAGGCACCTTCGTGCGCTGTGCGCCATCGCCGACACCGGCAGCCTACGGAAGGCGGCGCGGCAGCTGGGCATGACCCAGCCCTCTTTGACGACGCAGCTCCGGCGCATCGAGAACACCGTCGGCGGCCGGCTGTTCTCGCGGGAGGTCACCGGCAGCCGCCCCACCCCGCTCGGACGGTCCCTGCTGAACCGGGCGCGGCCCATAGTGGCCGAGATGAACACCCTGGTCAGCGAGGTCCGGCTGGAGGTCGGGCAGAGCGCGGGCGACGCCCTGCGCATCGGCAGCACCGGCAGCCGTGCCGTGGTCGGATGGCTGCGCAGGCTCCGCGCCCGGTTCCCGGACACCGACACCACCATTCACATCGACGTGTCCGCGAACGCGCTGCTGGAGATGGTCGCCGCGGACCAGCTCGACGCCGCCTTCGTCCACGAGGTCGAGGGCACTCCGCTGCGGGTTCCCGACGGTGTGCGGCGCCGGGTGCTGCTGGCACGCGAGCCGCAGTTCGTGGCCCTCGCCGAGACGCATCCGGCCGCCGCCGCACCGCTGGTGCGGCTCACGGACCTCGCCGACGACCAGTGGATGGTCGACCCCGCGGGGGACGGCGAAGGGGCGGGGCTGCGCCGCGTCCTGGCCGCCGCCGGGCTGAACCCGCGGGTGGTGTACGGGGACTATCTGACCGCCGCCGACCTGGTCGCCTCCGGTGAGGTTGTCGCCCCCTGCCAGCCAACGGCCCGGTCGCGTCCGGGCATGGCGGTGCGGCCGCTGCACGGGGACCCCCTGGTGGTCGGGCTGTACCTGGCCTCGCGCGCGCCGGACGCGGGCGCCCCTGACGCGGGCGCCGCGGCCGTCTCCGCCGACGTCGACGCGCTCTACGCCGACCTGGAGACCGCGTACCTGGAGATCGCCTGGGGGAGCGAGGCCTACCGCCAGTGGCTGCTGCGCAACGACAGCCCGCTGGTGCGGGTCCGCGACGCCCGTACGCCGGTCCCGGTGCACGACATCGGCCTCGCGGGCCCGTCGGACGGCGCGTAACCGGATCTCGGCCGCGTCGGTGGCCCGGCCGCCCCGGCACCGCCTCGGCCGCCCCGGGGCCGCCTCAGTCGCCCCGGTGCCGTCTCAGTCGTCGATCGCCTGGTAGGCCAGGGTCCAGAAGTCGAGGTACAGCGGGGAGAACAGCGGGAATTGCGCGCGCTGGGTCAGCAGGACCGCCACCATCTCCTCCGCGGGGTCCGATGCCCATGACGTGCCGAATCCGCCGTCCCAGCCGAACTTCCCCGGCACCGCCGCGACGCCGTCCCGCCCGGTGACCACGGAGACCCCGAACCCCCACCCCAGGTTGTCCCACGCCCCGGGAAGGAGGCCGGACACCGCCTTCTGGGCGGGCGTCAGCTGGTCGGTCGTCATCAGCTCCACGGACGGCCGGGACAGCACGCGCCCGCCATCGACGGACCGCCCCCGGTCCAGCATCATCCGGCCGAACGCCAGGAAGTCGTCGACCGTGGAGACCAGGCCCCCGCCGCCGTCCGGGAACGCGGGCGGGGCGGCCCACCGGCTGTCCTCGGCCCCGTCGTACCGTTCGAGCTTCCCGGTCGCGGCGTCGGGGAGGTACGAGGTGGCCAGCCGGCCGAGCTTCTCCCGTGGCACGTGGAAGCCGGTGTCCGCCATGCCCAGCGGTTCGAAGATCCGCTCCCGCAGGAAGTCCTCCAGCGGGCGGCCGGTGGCCCGCGCGATGAGCACGCTCAGCACCTGGGAGCCGGTGTGGTACAGCCACCTCTCGCCCGGCTGGTGCATCAGCGGCAGGGAGCCCAGGCGCCGCATCCACTCATCGGGCTCCGGCACCCCGCTCGGGTCCGGCATCCCCACCCAGATCCCCAGCTCCTGGGCGGCGCGGGCCACCGGAGCGGTGTCCTCCGGGGCCGTCAGCAGACCGAAGCCCAGCCGGAACGTCAGCAGATCGCGCAGGGTGATCGGGCGGACCGCCGGAACGGTGTCCTCCAGTGGTCCGTCGACCCGGCTGAGCACCCTGCGGTCGGCCAGCTCCGGCAGCAGCCGGTCCACCGGGTCGTCCAGCCGCAGCACACACTCCTCGACCAGGATCATCGTCGCGACCGCGATGACCGGCTTCGTCATCGAGGCGATCCGGAAGATCGTGTCCCGGCGCATCGGGTCCTCGGCGCCGACCGTCTTCGTACCGATCACATCGACCTGGGTCTCACCGCGCCTGCTGAGCGCCGTGATGAGACCGGGCGCCTCGCCCCGGTCGACATGGCGGGCCATGACGTCGTGCATCCGGCCCAGCCGCGCCGTCGAGAATCCTCCGGTACCCATGCGCGTGTCCCCCTCGTCATCGAATGAGAGCTGCCCGTGAAGACTCCCACAGGGCACTGACAGGCCCCGGCGAGCGGTGGATCAGCCCAGGTCGGGCGGTGCGCCGGGCAGTGGCTGCTCCGCCCAGATCGTCTTGCCCTCGGCCGTCTGCCGACTGCCCCAGCGGCGGCTGAGCTGGGCCACCATCAGCAGCCCGCGGCCGCCCTCGTCGAAGGTGCGGGCCCGGCGCATGTGCGGGGCGGTGTTGCTGGCGTCGGACACCTCGCAGATCAGCGAGTGGTCGTGGATCAGGCGCAGCCGGATGGGCGGGACCGCGTGCCGGATGGCGTTGGTGACCAGCTCGCTGACGACCAGTTCGGTGGTGAACACCGCGTCGTCCAGCCCCCAGTCGGTCAGCCGCTGGGTGACGTCCTTGCGGGACCGGGCGACACAGGACGGGTCGGCGGGCACGTCCCAGGTGGCCACGTGCGCCGCGTCCAGGGCGCGGGTCCGGGCGAGGAGCAGGGCGACGTCGTCGAGCACGCCGTGCTCGGGCAGCAGCGCGCGCAGTACGGAGTCACACGTGCCCTCCAGCGAGGCGGCGGGGTGGGCCAGCGCGTCGGCCAGCAGCACGCGCCCCTCGTCGACGTCCCGGTCCCAGCCGCCCACCAGACCATTGGTGTAGAGAGCGAGCACGGTGTGCTCGGGCAGTTCGAGGTCCATCGCCTCGAACGGCAGCCCGCCGACCCCGAGCGGCGGGCCCACCAGCAGCGGTACGAATTCCACCGGACCGCCGGGGGTGACCACGGCCGGTGCGGGATGGCCGGCCGCGGCCATGGAGCAGCGGTGCGACACCGGGTCGTAGACCGCGTACAGGCAGGTGGCGCCGATGTCTCCGGTGGCCTCTCCGCCTCCGGTCTCCGCGGACAGATGGATCACCAGGTCGTCTAGGCGGGTGAGGAGTTCGTCCGGCGGCAGATCGACGTCGGCGAGGGTGCGTACCGCGGTGCGCAGCCGCCCCATGGTGGCCGAGGCCTGGATGCCGTGGCCGACCACGTCGCCCACCACCAGGGCGACCCGCGCCCCGGACAGCGGGATCACATCGAACCAGTCCCCGGCCGCCGAGGTGTACGGCCCGGCGGGCAGATAGCGGGAGGCCACCTCCACCGCCGACGGCCGGGGCACCGCCTGCGGCAGCAGACTGCGCTGGAGGGCCAGCGCGGTGTCGCGTTCCCGGGTGAAGCGGCGCGCGTTGTCCACACAGACCGCGGCCCGGGTGGTGATCTCCTCGGCCAGCAGCACATCGTCCTGGGTGAACGGCCCGGGGGTGCGATGGCGGCTGAACACGGCCACCCCGAGGGTCGTTCCCCTCGCCCGGATCGGCACCGCCATGATCGAGTGGATGCCGAACTCCTGGATCTTGGCGCCGCGGGCCGGTTTGAGGGCCACCCACGCCCGGATGACAGGGTCGTCGGTGGAGTAGATGATGGGCCGCCCCGCCACCAGGCACTCGGCCATCGGCGAGACCTCCGGGTAGGTGTCCACCTGGCCCCGCCCGACCACCGCCTCCGGAGCCGTCTCGTAGACCGACCTGTGGGCGGCGCGGCGCAGCACGATCGGGCCGGTGAGCGGTCCGGGCGGCAGCTCCTCGTCCTGGTCGAGCCGGTCCAGCAGATCGACGGTCACGAAGTCGGCCAGCCGCGGTACGCATACATCGGCCAGCTCCTGCGCGGTGCGGTCGATGTCGAGCGTGCTGCCGATCCGTACGCTGGCCTCGCTCAGCAGCACCAGCCGCTGCCGGGCCCGGTACTGCTCGGTGATGTCGTGCGCCGCCAGGCATACGCCGTGGACTTCGCCGTCCCTGGCCTTCAGCGGCGCGAAGTGGGCCGACCAGGCGTGCTCCCGCTCCTCGCCGCCGGTGCGCGGATACGTCTCCACATGGCGCCGTTCGCCGGTCCGCAGCACATGCCGCATCAGCGCTTCGAGCCCCTCGCTGCGCAGTTTCCCGCCGATGTCCGTGAGCCGCAGCCCCTGGAGGTCGCCCTCGGGAAGGCCGATGGCGCGTGTCATCTCGGCGTTCGCGTTGCGCAGCCGAAGATCGGTGTCGTAGATCGCCATGGGGCAGGGGGACTGGGCGTACGCCCAGGTCAGGAGCGTCGCGTCGGAGGGTGCCGGGGTGTCGTCGGCGGGCATCGGGGCGACCAGCAGCCAGCCGTCCCCGGTGCGGTGGGCCAGCAGTGCCACCTCCACCCGGCGCCCGTCGCGGTGGCGCAGCGCCAGCGTGCCGTCCCAGCGCGCCCGTACCTCCCGGGCCCGTGCCACCACGCTCCAGACGGGCTCGGCCAGCAGCACCGCGGCGGACCGCCCCACCACCTCCGACGGCGGATATCCGAGCAGCCGCCGGGCACCGTCGTTCCAGCCGGTCACCGTCGCATCGCCGCTGACGGTGACGCGCGCCGCGCCCGCTTCGTCCACGTGTTCCAGTATGGGCGTTGTGCGAAGAGTCGCAGCAGAGAAGCGTCGTAGGAAAAGAAGACCGCACCCGGCCGCGGTGGCGTGCCGGGTGCGGGCAGGGGACCTCTCGGCCCCGGGGCCGGGTCAGGCCTTCTTGGTCTCCCAGAAGATCTTGTCGATCTGGGCGATGTAGTCCAGAGCCTTCTGGCCCGTGGCCGGGTCGGTCGAGCCCTTGGCGGCGCTGAGCGCCTTCAGGGTCTCGTTGACCAGCTGGTGCAGCTCCGGGTACTTCTCGAAGTGCGGGGGCTTGAAGTAGTCGCTCCACAGCACCGAGACATGGTGCTTCGCCAGCTCCGCGCGCTCCTCCTTGATGACGGTGGCGCGGGCGCGGAAGTGCGGGTCCTCGTTGGCCTGGAACTTCTCCTGGACGGCCTTGACGGACTCGGCCTCGATGCGGGCCTGGGCCGGGTCGTACACGCCGCAGGGAAGGTCGCAGTGGGCGCTGACCTGAACCTTGGCGGCGAACAGGCGGGAGAGCATAGAGCTGTCCTTCCATTCGTGATCGTCTTCTCAGGTGCGAGATTACTCCGTGTGGGAAGGCTTTTCTCGGGCGGGCCGGGAGGCTTAGGTCAAAAGTCCGGTGACACTCAGGGGTGTCCACTGCGGTGACCTGCGATGGTGAGGGTGAACGGTGGCGTACGGACCGGAGGTGCCGTGATGCGGGAGCAGCCGCGTGATCGCGGGCAGGAGAGCGACCGCGAGCAGCACGGACTGCTGCGGATGGGGCTGGCCGAGGTGTACAACCCGTCGATGCGGCCGTCGTTGTATCCCGGTGACCAGCTGGTGGTGCGGTACGGGGTGCCCGTGCGGCCGGGGGACGTGGTGGTGCTCCGGCATCCCTTCCGGCAGGACCTGCTCATCGTCAAGCGCGCGGTGGAGCGGCGCGAGGGCGGCTGGTGGGTGATGGGGGACAACCCGGCCGTGGAGAACGACAGCCGGGAGTTCGGGGTCGTACCGGACGAGCTGGTGGTGGCCCGCGCGTGGCTGCGGGTGCGGCCGCTGCCGGGGCGGCCCGGGGTCCGGGGTCAGCGGTCGATGGCGGGGCTGCTGTCGTGGGCGGCGTCGGCGGTGCGGCCCGTGCGGTCGCGCTCGCGGGCCAGGGGCGTCGCGCTCGGGGCGGGCGCGGAGTCGGCCGGGCGGCCCGCGTCGAGGCGTTTACGGGCGCGGTAGGCGGCGACGTTGGCGCGGGTGGCGCAGCGGTCCGAACAGTAGCGCCGGGATCGATTTGTCGATGTGTCGAGATAGGCGTTACGACAGGGCGGGGCCTCACAGATGCCCAGCCGGTCCGCGCCCAGTTCGGTGAGGTGGAACGCGAGCCCCATGGAGGCGGTCGCGGCGAACCCGGCACCGGCGTTGGCGGCGTAGTCGGCGATGTGCATGTGCCAGTCGGGGCGGCCGTCCTCGTCCCGCAACTCGTGCCCGGAGATCTGCGGGCTCACCGGGAACTCGATGAGCAGCGCGTTGAGCAGGTCCACGGCCAGCACCTCGTCCCCGTCCGCCGCCGCCTCGAAGACCGCGCGCAGCCGGGCCCGGACCGACCGCAGCCGGGTGACGTCGGCGTCCGTCGCGCGCCGGGCCGCCTGCCGGCTCTCGCCGAAGAGGGTGCGCACGGCGTCGACCGAGGTGAGCGCGTCGGTGCCGCGTGCGGGCTCCTCGCTGTTGACCAGACGCACGGCGAGATCTGAGTAATAAGCCAGTTCCACTTGTGGTCCTTACCGGGGTGGGTCTAGGGTCGGTTCGGTCAGGTCGGGTAATGGGCGCTCTACGTGCCAGGGTATTACGGACGACGACGTGGAGGAGAGCGATGACCGACACCCTCGCCGCGGCGGACTGGCAGGCGTGGCAACGGAGCTGGGACCGGCAGCAGGAGTGGTACCTCCCCGATCGTGAGGAGCGGTTCCGGGCGATGCTCGACGCGGTCGAGGCGCTGGTCGGACCGGAGCCGAGAATCCTCGACCTCGCCTGCGGCACGGGCAGTATCTCGGATCGGGCGCTGCGCCGCTTCCCCGGCGCCACCAGCACCGGCGTCGATCTGGACCCCGCGCTGCTGACCATCGCGCGCGGGCACTTCGCGGTGGACGGCCGTATCACCTTCGTCAGCGCGGACCTGCGCGACCCGGGGTGGACGGAGCGGCTGCCGCACCCCACTTACGATTGCGTGCTCACCGCCACCGCCCTGCACTGGCTGGGTTCCGAGGAACTGCGGACGCTGTACGGCCAGGTGGCGGGCGTGGTGCGGGACGGCGGGGTGTTCCTGAACGCCGACCACATGCCGGACCCGGACACCCCCCGGCTCAACGACGCCGACCGCACGTACCGCAAGGAGCGGCAGGCGCGGGCCAGGGCCGAGGGCGCCCAGGACTGGGTGGACTGGTGGGGCGCCGCCGCGGCGGACCCGGTGCTGGCGGAGCCCGTCGCCGAGCGGTTCACGATCTTCGGCAATCCGGCGGACGGCGACCACGCGGACGGCGAGGTACAGCCCGCCGCCTGGCACGCGGACGCGCTGCGCGAGGCGGGGTTCGCCGAGGCGCGCCCGGTGTGGTGCTCGGTCTCGGACGCGATGGTGCTCGGGCTCAAGTAGGCGCCCGGGCGCACGTAACGGCGCGAGGGCGGCACGGAGCCTCATGCCCCGTACCGCCCTCGTACCGTGATTCCTAGAGCACCTTCGACAGGAAGGACTTCGTCCGCTCGTGCTGCGGGTTCGTCAGCACCTCACGCGGAAGGCCGGACTCCACGACCACGCCGTCGTCCATGAAGACGACCGAGTCCCCGACCTCCCGGGCGAAGCCCATCTCATGCGTGACGACGATCATCGTCATGCCGTCCTCCGCGAGCCCGCGCATCACGTCGAGGACGTCCCCGACCAGCTCCGGGTCGAGCGCCGAGGTCGGCTCGTCGAAGAGCATCAGCTTCGGCTCCATGGCCAGCGCCCGCGCGATCGCGACCCGCTGCTGCTGGCCGCCGGAGAGCTGGGAGGGGTAGTTGCCCGCCTTGTCGGCGAGGCCCACCCGGTCCAGCAGCTTCAGCGCGCGCTCCCGCGCGACCGCCTTGGTCTCCCGCTTGACCTGCATCGGCGCCTCGATGACGTTCTCCAGCGCGGTCATGTGCGGGAAGAGGTTGAAGCGCTGGAAGACCATGCCGATGTCGCGGCGCTTCGCGGCGACCTCGCGGTCCTTCAGCTCGAAGAGCTTGTCGCCCTTCTGCCGGTAGCCGACCAGGTCGCCGTCCACATAGAGCCGCCCGGAGTTGATCTTCTCCAGGTGGTTGATGCAGCGCAGGAAGGTGGACTTCCCCGAGCCGGACGGGCCGATCAGGCAGAACACCTCACGCGGGGCGACCTCCAGGTCGATGCCCTTGAGGACCTGCACGGCGCCGAAGGACTTGTGGACGCCCTCGGCCTTCACCATGGCGTTCATTACGCTCCCATCCCCTGGCGGTTGGAGCCGGACAGCAGGCTGACCCGGATGCGCTGCAGCGGCGTGGCGGGCAGGTTCCGGGTGGTGCCGCGCGCGTAGTACCGCTCCAGGTAGTACTGGCCCACGCTCAGCACCGAGGTGAGGATCAGGTACCAGGCGGCGGCGAGGAAGAGCATCTCCGCGGTGGCGCCGGAGTTCTGGCCGACCTCCGAGGTGGCCTGCAGCAGGTCCCAGTACTGGACCGCGATCACCAGCGAGGTGGTCTTGAGCATGTTGATGAACTCGTTGCCGGTCGGCGGCACGATCACCCGCATGGCCTGCGGCAGGACGACCCGGCGCAGGGTCTTGGTGTGGCTCATGCCCAGCGCCTGGGCGGCCTCGGTCTGGCCCTCGTCGACGGACTGGATGCCCGCCCGGCAGATCTCCGCCATGTACGCGGCCTCGTTCAGCCCGAGGCCCAGCAGGGCGGCCAGGAACGGGGTCATGAAGTCCGACCACTCGTCCTTGTAGATCGGCATGATGTTGATGTAGTGGAAGACCAGCCCCAGGTTGAACCACACCAGCAGCTGCACATAGACCGGGGTGCCGCGGAAGAACCAGATGTAGCCCCAGGCGATGGAGGACGTCACCGGGTTCTTCGACAGCCGCATGACGGCCAGGACGACGCCGAGGGCCACGCCGAGCACCATCGAGAGGATGGTGATCCAGATGGTGTTGCGGACGCCCTTGAGGACTTCCTGGTCGAAGAAGTAGTCCGGGATGGCGGCCCAGTTCACATCGCCTTCGGCGAAGGCGTAGACGAGCGTCACCAGCAAGGCGATGGTGACGACCGCGGAGATCCAGCGGCCGTAGTGCCGCACCGGGATGGCTTTGATGTTCTCCGGTGCGGGAGACGGGGTGCCGACGGGCCCCGTCTTATCGAGCTTCGTTGTCACGGGTGAGTGCCTTTCAGCGCGAGCGCGCGAGCGAGGGTCGGCCGGGGTCACTTGCCGCCGTTGATGATGGCCTTGGTGACCGCGCCGTCCTTGACGCCCCACTTCGCGACGATCTTGTCGTAGTCGCCGTTCGCGATGATGAGGGCGAGCGCCTGCTGGAGGGCGTCGCGCAGCTCGGTGTTCTCCTTGGAGAGGGCGATGCCGTACGGGGCGGCGTCCACCTGCTCGCCGACGAGCTGGAAGTCCTTCCCGCCGCCGGAGGTCTTCACCGCGTACGCGGCGACCGGGAAGTCGCTGGAACCGGCCGCGGCACCCCCGCCGCGCAGCCGGGTCTGGGCCTCGGTGTCATTGCCGAACGCCTCGACGCCGATCTTCTTCTTGCCGCCCTTCTCGCACTTCTTCGCCTCGGCCTTGGCCAGATCGTGCGAGACGGTGCCGCGCTGCACGACGATCTTCTTGCCGCAGAGGTCGTCCCAGGTCTTGATCCCCTGGTCGGCACCCTTCTTGGTGTAGATCGAGACACCGGCGGTCAGATAGTCGACGAAGTCGACGCCCTCACCGGCCTTCTTTCCGGTGTCGGGGTCGACGCCGTCCTGACGGCCCTTGTTGTCGGTCATGGCCGACATGGCGATGTCGTAGCGCTTCGACCGCAGACCGGACAGCAGGGTGTCGAACGTGGCGTTGTTGAACTCGAACTTCACCCCGAGGACCTCGCCGAGCGCGTTCGCCAGGTCCGGGTCGAGCCCCATGACCGTGCCGTTCTTCTTGAACTCGACCGGCGGGTAGTTGATGTCCGAGCCGACCTTGACCACACCCGCGTCCTGGATCTTCTTCGGCAGCTTGCTGAAGAGCGGCCCCTTCTCGGCGGCATTGCCGGAGCTACCCGAGTTCGCCTTGTCGGTCTGGTCGCCACAGCCCGTCAAGAGGAGGGCGCCCACGACCGCGACTGCGCCGACAGCGGCCGTCCGGGACTTCGTGGTGACCCGACGGCGCGTAAAGCTGGCGGTCATGCTGGTTCCTCCGGCAGGGTGAGGGGGTGTCCGAGGGTCGGGAACACGTGTGTGGGTGTCGCGCTCTCGTGTGATTGGGGCATCTTGCCATCTGGACGGGCACGCCCGGGCGGCCTTCCATGTCAAAATCGGATAACGGGCGATCCCCGTGGTGCACAGGAAACGGACACCGGGCTGTACAGCCCAGGTGCAGGGAGCGGTACGAAATTGTGATCATGCGGCGAATGGCGCGTGAAGGCAGCATGCACATCCGAGGCTGCTTCGACCGCTTCCGATGGTTATGAGAAGTTTCCGAACAGCACCGAAACGGAAGCCGTTCGTTCAGGGCACACGCTTCCGGTAGAACAGACGGCTACCCCCCTCATTCGGGGCTCAGGACGCGAGTGCGACGCGTCCGGCGTCCGTATCTGACTCCGTGTGGCAGATATCTGTCCCACGGCACCGGACGCGGTGCCCGCCCGCTCCCAACCAGGGGCGGTTACCCTCGACAGAAAACGACAAAGGGGTCAAAAAGTGGCAGCGGAGATGGTGAATCCTCGCAGCGACAAGGCAGGCGACAGCGGCGAAGGAGCCGACGGAGTGACCGACGGAGAGCCCTTCGATCCCGCGTTCGCGCTGCACCGCGGCGGCAAGATGGCCGTCCAGGCGACCGTGCCCGTGCGCGACCGGGACGATCTGTCCCTGGCCTACACGCCGGGCGTCGCGAAGGTCTGCAGCGCGATCGCCGAACAGCCCGAGCTCGTCCATGACTACACCTGGAAGTCCCAGGTCGTGGCCGTGGTGACGGACGGCAGCGCCGTGCTCGGGCTCGGCGACATCGGCCCGGAAGCATCCCTTCCGGTCATGGAGGGCAAGGCGATCCTCTTCAAGCAGTTCGGCGGTGTGGACGCGGTGCCCATCGCGCTCGACTGCCGGGACGTGGACGAGATCGTCGAGACCGTCGTCCGGCTCGCGCCCTCGTTCGGCGGCGTCAATCTGGAGGACATCTCCGCGCCCCGCTGCTTCGAGATCGAGCGCAAGCTCCAGGAGCGCGTCGACATCCCGATCTTCCACGACGACCAGCACGGTACGGCCGTCGTCACGCTGGCCGCGCTGCGCAACGCGGCCAAGCTGACCGACCGCGCCCTCGGCCAGCTGCGCGCCGTCATCTCCGGCGCGGGCGCCGCCGGTGTGGCCATCGCCCGGATTCTCACCGAGGCGGGCATCGGAGACGTCGCGGTCTGCGACCGCAAGGGCGTCGTCTCCCCGGACCGCGACGACCTCACCGACGTCAAGCGCGAGCTGGCGGGCTTCACCAACAAGGCCGGGCTCACCGGTTCGCTGGAGACCGCGCTGGACGGCGCCGACGTCTTCATCGGCGTCAGCGGCGGCACGGTGGCGGACGAAGCGGTCGCGAAGATGGCGCCCGGCGCCTTCATCTTCGCGATGGCCAACCCCAACCCGGAGATCCACCCCGACGTCGCGCACCAGCACGCGGCCGTGGTCGCCACCGGGCGCAGCGACTTCCCGAACCAGATCAACAACGTGCTCGCCTTCCCCGGCATCTTCGCCGGTGCCCTCCAGGTCCGGGCCTCCCGGATCACCGAGGGTATGAAGCTCGCCGCCGCCGAGGCGCTGGCCTCCGTCGTAGCCGACGAGCTGAGCGCGGACAAGGTCATCCCGTCGCCGTTCGACGAGCGGGTCGCCCCGGCCGTGACCGCGGCCGTGGCCGCCGCCGCCCGCGCGGAGGGCGTGGCGCGCCGCTGACCTCAGCGGCAGTGCCGGAGCAGCGGTGAGGGCCGGGCCGTCCACGGGACGGCCCGGCCCGGCTGTTGCCCGCTGTTGCGGGGACGGCGCCCGGCGCTCGGGTGCCCCCGTTCTTCCGGCGAGTGAGCCGAAGGGGCGCGCCGCTGTCGAAAGGGAGACGCGCGCAGGGAGCGAGGTACGAGCGACCGAGCACGTCGACCGTCGACCGGGGGTACCTCCCAGCGGTAGCTGGGGGAGGCTTTTGCGCCCCGGAGGCGAACCGAGCCTCCAAAAAGGGGTGTGTGGTTCCGTCGCCTTCTGTCGCGGCCTATGGTCGGGATCATGTTCGCTGCCTACGCCGCACGTATCGACCGCGACCAGCCGCTCAGCGGCCTCGAACTGGGCGAGCGCCCCG
>Ga0307508_10003102_pt1 | contig 17056 bp, 9 predicted proteins | sample 9_EM_MG_FD_203089 | JGI IMG/M metagenome (GOLD analysis project Ga0307508, IMG submission 203089) | Populus trichocarpa ectomycorrhiza microbial communities from riparian zone in the Pacific Northwest, United States - 9_EM | ecosystem: Host-associated > Plants > Roots > Unclassified | place...
TTACATTGTAAAGTATACCCTCAAGTATTAAAGATACAAAAATAGAAAATAAATGTGATGTTAAAATTTAGGTCTTAAAACAATTAGGATTTAACCCAATAAGGTAGAGATTTCTTCATGAAGTGAGATTTGTCTTGAATCTTAAATAAGATCAACAAATAGAAATATGTCTTAGATTAATAATTAATCAATAATGCGGTTTACCATAAGTAAGGTGCACTAGGGGTGATGTATCGACTCTTTACACAAGTCCCCTTACTCAGACTCTTGCAGACTATTAGGTTTTCTAGTAAACATAATACTAGGTGATGACTCTTGAACCTTATAATCATAACTTTATGATTAAACCTAAACACTCCTCATTTCCAGGAGGCAGCTTTGCCATTCAATGTCATGCACGTTATAACAATTAGCAGTCCTAATCCTAGGACCATGAGAATCCAAATCATAATTAATATTCAGGCAGATGTGGCTTTGGTGGATACAAGGAGCACACATGATCATGATGGAGAAAAAAAATACCTAAATCTATTTAAAAATTACTTAGGGAGTTTGGAGAAGTTTTTTAAGAACCTAAAGGACTACCTCCAGAAAGATCTCATGATCATCCTATTGTCATATAAAAGGGAACTTCACTAATAAATATGTGACCTTACATGTATCCTTACTATCAGAAGGTTGAAATAGAAAGATAGTCAAGGAATTACTTCGGTTAGGAACCATCCATTTCTTCACAATTAGGCCCAACTAAAACCCATTTTCATCACTAATTCTACTAGTAAGAAAGACTGATGAATCTTGGAGAATGTGTATAGATTATAGAATCTTGAACAAGAAAACTATTAAAGATAAATTTCACACTCTTATGGTTCAAGAGCTCTTTGATGAACTATGTGGATCAAAATTCTTTTCAAAACCAGACTGGAGGTTTGGGTTTTATCAAATTAGAATAAAGAATAAGGATATTCCTAAGATTGTGAACACATGAAGGTCATTGAAATTCCTAATGATATCTTTTGGGCTTACCAATACCCCATCCACATTCTAAGAACTTATGAATGAGTTACTCATGCCTTATCTTAGAAAATTTTGTTCTTGTTTTCTTAAATGATATAATAGTTTACAATAAAACTAAGAAAGAGCATTTAAGTCATGTTATTACTTACTTTTGACCCAAAAAAAATAAAAAATAAAAAGAGAATAGAAAAAAAAATTCAAAATACAAGAGGAGGATATACAGGAAAAAAGCCTAGAAGATTGTCAAAGTTGGTGGTGTATGACCAAAATAACGAGTGAAAAAATTGAAGGACCAAAATATACAAGATTGACAAAATTAACAACCCAATTCTGATTGACAAAATAGCTCATTTGTGAAATATTTTTATTTTGGGTAAATAAATTCAAATTTGAATAGGTAATGATTCAATAAAAATTTTGGAAGGCTTAATTAATTTTACTAAGAATTTAATTACAAGAAAATAATTTTTGAAATCAATTTAGGTTTAATTGGAAGAAATTAAAGTGAAAGTCGAATTGTAATTTTAAAAAATTGATATGATTAAATCAAATTAATTGCATAAATAATAATTGAGTTTTAGTGTTAATAATGAGGGATGAGTAGAAGTACCATGTTAATAAAATTAAGAAACGGGAACCACATTAAAGAAGAATTTATAAAAGCAGAGGGACTTGGGACTTGGGACTTGTGAGCTTATCAACCACCCTTCAAAATAGAATTATACCATTATATTTCTCAAATCTAATTCAATGTATAGGAAAACATTGATAAAAATATATATTCAATATAATGCAAGAAAGTACAAGTGCTGACATTGATTGATGAGCGTTCGAGTCTGAAGTAACATGACCTGGTTCGTTGGAATTCTTGCCTTGGCCGATGCTTGACTGCAGATTGATCGAGTTTCGCAACCTGTCAAATCTTTTTGTTCCTAGCCTCTTGTTTGCAGTCTTTTAAGACCTCAATTTTTTATTTTTTTTATTCAATTCACCGAAAAACCAGCCTGATTGCAGAAGTAGTTTGTATAATCTTCGACTGGCAGAAATCAGGTATCCAACATTCGAATTGAGTTTTGGCACCAGTTGAAGAATCCTTTCAAGGAGAAAAGCAGTGAGGAAAGAAAACATGCAACTACTACTAGATAAGTTATCCATCAAGATATAATGCACATTGAAGAATATTAACAGTAATGAACAAAACTTGTATAAACAATGGAACGAGAGGCTTATCCCCATATGCCTGACATGGCAAGTAACCCAAAAAAAGATATGTATTTCGCAGCTAATAGTTACAGCAGAGCTTCAGTTACCGTGCTGATGCAATTTTGAGGCACCACTACAGCCTTTTATATTATGCTAATCCTTGTCCACTTTGAGTCGATCCTCAATCTGCTGCATGGAAATTTAATCGAATAAAAAACAGTTACTGATGAGTTATTGGATACAGAAACAGCATATCTGCAAAATTTGTCCAAAAAAAATTAGGTGGTGGAAAACTTACAGATGATGTAAACAAGAATAAATATAAGATAATACATCACATCTTATAGACAGATTGTTGATTATCCCAGCCAACATGTTAAACTCGTTTAACCAAAGCCAAATCCTTCACTGGCTTCATGAATAGCAAGCAGCAAGCGTTCTTGAAGCTGTTCCCCGGAGGTATACTCAGGAAGGTCTAGCTGATTGAAGCTGGAAAAAGAAAAAAAAAAAAAAACAAGGACCAACAGAAAATTCCAATATCAGGAGCAAATTTTGGGCTTTTAAGTAACCATAACAGCACAGGGCTTCTAGCTGACCATGTGTGAGCTGAAGGCAAACGCTCAGGAGCCCCATAGGCTTTGTGAATCTGAAGCTTTTGGGGACCAGAGATACCCTGCAATGCCTTGAAACCCTCCAATGGAACCTGAAAACCCACAGTTAGTTTTTACCAAATTCCAATTTCAGATAGTTGATCTGCTAAAACCATGCACAAACCTAAACACCAATTCAACAAAAACATTTATCATGCAAAATATACAATGAAGTGACCAATTATGTATCTGTTAGAATACATCATGTGAAACATATTCATAGAATATCCACGTATACAGTACAACAAATCACCTTTGATGTTCCAGTGACGAACTGCAGTAGTCTGGCCATATCTTCCTTGTTAAAACCTTTGACAACCTCCCAAAACCATTGAACAACACCAGATGCTGGAGTATAGCCAGTATACTCAGTGTTGGCCTTCAGATCATCCACTGCAACAGCAGTTTTACTGGTCAGGTATTTCAAAGAAAAAAGAACCACATAAATTGAACGGGATAACAAAAAAGCCAACTCACAATCAATTTCAGGAAGTCCACTGATTAGTAGCTCAAGCTCTTTATCATTGAAAATGGAAATAAGTTCCCTTGGCACCAATTCATTAAAACCTTCTAGGAAGGAATTAATCTGAGGACGAATGGCGTTTGTCAATATATGATCAGCAACAAGGTCTACATACTCATGCTTTGTTTCTTCAGTAACCCTTATGTTTCTTCCTCCAGGTTTAAGCTCATAATCAGTAACCTTTTTCCAAGCAAAAAAGCACGAATAAATGCAAGCTCAGGAGCCACATAAAACTTAGAACCATGTTCATGCCCAGGAAGAGGATAAACCCATAACAAGAATATTGATAACAATACAAGGTATCAAAATGCTGAGTGTACCTGAGTTTTCTCATAAAGGATGTGCTTCTCCTCGTCAGCATCCATGCTGAATGTCAAGTCAGGTATATCACTCACATCATTCTGAAACAGATGAGATACAGCAGAAGATAATAACTGTCATGCACTGGGGAAAAACTCGCTCCATAGCAAAATGTGGGCAAAAGCACAACTGAATTCAGAAGAGGGGATCACAGATTAAATTCACTAACCTCCAGCATCCACTTCAAATTCTTGTAATAATCAGGATCAACAGCCTCTATGTCATGGTATGTCACCTTTGCACCAAGAATATGCTTGTAGAAAGACCGAGTAAAGTAAACATCCAAAAGTTGCCCATCAAACAGTGCCTTGGAAACCTACAAGCTCATAAGCAATAAAATCAGAAAACTACCTAATTCAACAACAGTAGTACAATCTAGTTCGGAAGAAACAAGTTCTGGAGCATTACCACACGGCCCACAAACTTGAAGTAAGACAGATGTTCTGTCTGATAAACAGAATTAGGGTTTGGCTGAAAAGTCACATCATTCCCGACAGTTGTGAAAAGCAAAGCTCCCTTGTCAAATACAACCCTTGACAGCAATTGATACCATTCTCTTGTCAAACCCCCAGCATCAATACCCTCCTCACCTTGGAACTGCACATTCAATCTTCCCCTGAGATCCTGAGTAGGTCGCATCCTCAATTGATTGTATGAATCCTCCAAAACATATGCTCGCCGAACACTTATCCGCAGTGGACCAGAACGGTGTTGCTCATGCTGTTGCCTTATTCTGGAGCGGAAATATGCTCTCTTGTTATCAAAATCAATTAGTCTGGGAGCCTTCAGCATCATAGAGAGTGATTTCTCCAACAAGCCAGGATTCTGCCTTATAAAAGTATTCAAAAGCCGGCGATGCTTCTCTGCAAATCTGGAAAATGTGACAACACCATCAAGCTTTCTCTGAGAATCTCCGAAGCATGCAGTGGTCGAGGAGGAGCTCCCAGAAGATTCTTTGACTTCTCTCGCGGTTATGGTCACGTGATCTTGTTGCACAATGGATTGGTTTGCCTGTAGCTTTTCACACAAAACAAAGAAAGCTTCAATGAAAGGCAAGAGCCTCTGGGTTCCAGGAGGAAGAGGGGATGAAGAAGAGCCCCCCTGTACAAGCTCCCCTACATTTATATTTGATACAGTTGGACTGAAAGTGCTCTGAACGAGCTGTGTCTCTGTCAAACTAATACATTCGCTCAATTCTAACCACAATGGCTGAAGTGCAATACTTAAGTTCCACATGGTAGTTTGCTCCTCCTGTTCCCCACCACTCTCAAGGTCCATATTCTCATCAATAGTGGGTGAGGTGAGTGAGGTGAGTGAGGTGAGTGAGCTGAGTGCCTGTAGCACACGTAGGATTGCTGCCCCGGCCATGGAGCCAGCACTTAGACCTAGCATGTGAGTGTTCCTCAAGGTGACAAGCTCACTGACAGCTGAACTGCTCAACCCATGAGCTAATTCTGAAAGCTCTGAAGTAAAGAATTTACGATGGGTTGCAACAATTGAGGCCAACTTCTTAAGCACTTCTCCAGCTAGCATATATACTTTATCTGACAGCCTGAATTTAGTCAATGGAACAGATTAGTGATTCATTGACAAATTCACATTAAAAAAAAAAAAAAAAAACTAAAGAAAAACAGATATGAAGGGAGATAACTAAAAGAAAAAAAGATATATAGATAAATGAATGTCACATCGCTAATGATGGATTGACCAAAAAAAATGAGCATGTTAAGTTGACTGATAAGACACAGAACTTTCAAAATGTTAGATATAAGAATTAAAGCCTGAAAGTACCCTTCACAACCAAGAAGGCTGCACAGATTGCTCAACTCAGGTTGTGGTAACTTCAAGAAAACACTGCATGCATCAATGCTCCTATTTCCATTAGAAATGGACCCAGAACTGGCAGCCTTGTCCTCTTGACTTGATTCTGCTACCAATGGCGGAACACTTTGAACACCACCAGGAACTTCACCGGCAGTTTGTTTTTGAGAATTCTCCCTTGCCTGTCCAGATTGGGCATGAGTGTCTAATTTTGATGCTGCCGTGAAAACTACTACTTGAAGCAATCCCATGACCTGCACCACAACGAAGTTGTCTCATGCGTGAAATCAAGAAACACATTAGAAGAAAGGATCAAGATTATACCATCAATATAGAGAAAACATGCTACAACAAAACATGAGCCAAACTACTAAATATGCAAATTGGATCAAGAAAAGTAAAGAGATGTCAAACCACTTCCGAACCAGATTGCTCATACCTGCTCAAGATGAGTAGTGCTGTGTAGAAAAAGTGGTCGATTCAACAGCTTCAGAAAAAGGATCAAAGGAACATTATCAGTATCGCCCAAAGGTTTTAACGAATTATCTCCATCTCCAATTTTCTCCTTGCCTTTATCAATCTTGGTTTCCAGATATTTTGGACTTAGAGGCTCCAGAACAATTGAGGGATCAAAGTAGAACAACATATTGGCAATAGAAGAATGATTTGTAGCCAAATAGGTCAAGATTTCCAGAACTCGACGCAAAACCAAGGGAGGAAGACCTGTAAAGAAAACAATCAGAATTGATAATTTAAAACATAAGTCAATTGGAAAAATTATGATTACAACAGATGGGGAAAAAAATACCATCCATCAACTGCGATCGACCATAAACAACATTTGACTGACAACCATAAAGCCTCTGGGAGTTAATTGCTGCCAATCCACTGACTGACCCTTCAGCCTCGGGTTTAATCATATTGAGCAAGAGACAAACTAAACTTGTCCTTGTAGTACTATGTGCACAAAGGTTTAGCAGAAGTCTCTGTAGAAGGCCTTTCCCGAGGGGCTAACATCATAGAAATAATAATGATTGAAAAAAGAAAACCCAGGTTAGCAAAATATCATGACGCAGTAGAGATGTCATGACTATATTGTAAGATCATTATGCAGAAAAATCTTTAAAAAACCTTAAAATAAAAGATCTGGCGTTATACAGTCTGAACAATGGACATTCTCAAACATAAATTCTTTGAATTTACATGAACTCCAAGAGCTCTAAGACCAAACCTTTAATAACTGACTGTCAGAAAGAGGAACTAATTGTGATAAATGCAAGCTTCTATGGAAAAGAGAAGCACATCCTTAATGTTACTGGAACTTTAGTGTGAAACAACAAAGTAAGCCAGAACCAGTCAAGCTATGCAGTACTTGCAATTCAGCTCCTACTAGCTCACAGTACCAAAAAGAGATTATCTAGTATCGCATCTACCCCAATATAATAAAACCCCCGACTCATTATGAGCTCTAAGCACAGACAAATATTAATCCTCAAATTAAATCCCTTATCTACTTCCATTCATCCAAATCAATCAAAATTGAATATGCGGAAGCAAGAAACAAAGATTCATCTTTTCTCACAAACAGCCTTGAATCACTAGCTTTCTAAGAATATACACACTGAACTGGGAAAAACTGCACAACTTTCAAGGGAAACACAAACTCTTCAAATATTGTATAAAACGGCATGATACAAGTTACTATTAGGGCCCATCTAAAGTTTAATGTTCATTGATGAAGGTTTTAATAAAATGGATCATAACATTAAGGTTTTAATAAAATGTAACCTTGTAAAGTTTTTGATCATGAAGAACTACTTAATGGAGGACCACAGAAACAGAAGTCTACAGTTGCTTGAACAGATTAATTCAGTCACCATTCATTCTTTTGACTAGACTATTAATCTTCTAGAATTAATCAAAACACTAAAATTCAGAACTAATTAAAACTACATATCAAATAATTCTAAGCCATTTTGCCAGATTAAAAGAACAAGCAGAAAATAAAAGTTCATCTCCCAAATAGCAAGAATGCAAGATTGCTTTCCAGTGAAACATAATATGCAGAGATCACCAATTACCTGTGCCATCCTTAGCAGGTGGATCAAAGCTTTCAATGCATTGGTATCCAAAAGTGGCTCGCCTTCAATTTCATTCATCTTCATGCCATCTGCAAAAGCAGAAGCAGCCCTCCGTCCAATTGTAACTCCAACACCCCTGTCCATCACTGTCTGCCTATCAAATCCCAAACCATTTCTACGACTATTTAGCCTGTGGCTACTACCAAACAGGCTGCGAGCCTGATAGTGACTCATTGCTCGGTCCCTTAGCATTTGGGCTTCGGCAAGTAATGGAGAAGGTAATGCTGATAATACTGCTTCTGAAGAAGTCAAAAGCACCTGGATCAAAAGCAATCATAAAAGGGTTATCATTACTCAAGAAGCAATTGCAGGCTAAGTTAAAAAACAAACCTCTTCACGCACATCAGCAGGAAAAGTAGCAATTATTGAAGCATTATCCATGTCAACAGGCTGTCCTTCAGCCTGCTGTGCAATCCGCTGTGCTCGTTGTTGTGCCAAAACCTCTGCTTGGATGTCTGGAGGAAGAGCAGCCAAAAATTCAGGATCAATATCTTCAACAGAAGGTGGAGCATAAGTTGGAGGTTGAACAGACTGAGCCTGCTGGGAAGCTAGAACTTCTGTTCGTAAATCTTCAGGTAATGCCTCCAGGAAAGTTGGGTCAATTGCGCTTGTAGTGGGAGTCTCATTATCTATACCATTTTGGTTAGCCTGAGTAGCATCCTGAGCAACCAATGTCTCTTGCCTGGATGATGTCTCGTCAGCACCTTGTTCAGAAGCAGGCATGGATTGCCCAGGCCGATTTCCTTCAGCATCAGCACCAGTCATTTCAACATCAGCATTCATCTGATCCACATCAGGCATCATTGAAACAGAATTGGCCAACAAAGGATTATTGCACTGATCATCTGTTGAGGATCTGACATCCTGAACAGGCACATCATTGAGACTTGCATGTGCTTCAGGGACCCCTTCACATTGCAAAGAAGCATGATGTTCTGCAGAGTTGACATTCTCTGGCATTGTCTCGACTTGATCACATGCAGTGCCATCACCATCTCCAATTTCCATGTTGTCAAGACCATTTGGTGTACTGTTCAGAGAAATTGGTTGAGCTAACATAGGTTCATCCACCTGTAAATCTTCACCTGAATCACTGAATGAAGACCGAGAATCAACCTGCTCATTGGAAGGAATGGTTTCAGCTGTTGGATTAGGCTGATAGTGGGTAACTTCATTGCCATTTCCTTGCTGAACTTCATTTTGTTGACTGCTGGTGTTATCATCATCCACCACTACTTGACCATCATTGGATGGAGGATTATGAAATGGTTGATTCTCCTGGACTCCTGAATTCTGGACCTGCCTCTCAATGGGAGCATTGGTTGTAGGTACACTGCACAGCTGTGATATGAACTGCTCCTCTATTGCTAGTGCAATTGCAGCAGATCGGGCACCTGCTTGTGGCTGACCATCATCAGTCCACCTTCCATCACCAGGCCCTCTCCGCCCCTGTGTATGCAACGAGTCCATTCCTAAAGAAGAATCAGACAAAGGTGGGGGTGCTGCCCTACCCAAACGATCACCAAATATACTACTAGGTACATGTTCAAATGGAAGAACAGGAGCATCAAACATATAAAAATGAGGTACATCAAAGCTCCCATATGACAAAGCTTCTAAACCCCTGGATGAATGCCCACCTGATGACCACATAGAAACCAGATCTTCTGACTGGGATGGCCTTAACAGCAGAGGATGCTGAAATCCATTTGCTTCTGTGACAGACCGCTCAAAGGAAGACCTGCCACTCTGACGTCGACGATCAAAACCCAAAGGCCTGCGAAGACCAAAAAGATCATCCACATTCACCCTTTCAAATGGCTCAGCAGCAACATCAATCAGACCACTTGAAGCTCCAGGCTGACCGAGTACCTGCAAATGATCCAACCCATCAAGGGCCTCCCTCCACCTGACCTCTATAACACGATTCTCATGAAAATCATCTTCGTCAATCATCTCATCATTATAGTCATCTGCCAAGCCAGTATCATCATGATCTTCCACATCAGTGTCAGCAAGAGACATCATGCCAGCACCATCTTCAGTGATATCCTCATCCTCCCCCTCATCATCATCCTCATCCTCATCCTCGCCACCATCATCTCCCATGTCATCATCCTCATCACCCATATCATCACCAGCCCTGTTCTCAACACGAAAAGTCATCTCAATTTGGTCAGTGTTGTGTAACACACCACCCTCTTCCATTTCTTCATGCATGAAATCCATTCCAATCTCCACCGATGGATTGGTTGGCATTGTATCTTCCGACTCTATCCTCATGTCTTGCTCTGCTGGCTGATTTTGATGTGCAGCATGATTACCCTCAACATGAGTAGTTCCTTGCTGTTGCTGAATGTCAGTATCCTCCTCATCTGGGGCTTCCTGTGTGGCACCGCTATTCTGATTATGCTCTATGGTCTCCACAGCTGATGCAGCTGTCTGTTCATCACATCTTCCATTTGACACAGTTGTTTTCTTCTTGTTCAGACCCACAGATTTAAGAACTTGCTCACTAGCATTGGCAGCCCTTGACAGACTTTCCAAAGCCTTCAATAGAAGATTGACAATTTTAGGAGCATCAGGATGGTCCAAATCAATCACTTGAAGAATGCTAGTAAGAGACTGCACCATTCCTCCATCTATCATGCTTTTTGCTATATCCGGTGAGCATCCGGAACCAGGTAAGTGGCTGGAGGATGCATTTTTAGACAAAATTGAATACACCAAATCAGAAAAAGCAAAAACTTTTTTATCAGGCAACAAAACGTTGTTGTGTGAATTGCTCTCCAAGTTTGAGAATGAAGACATAGCTTTCACAAGTTCATTAATCACTCGCCTCCGCCCTTCACCAGATCGGCCACACAAAACAACAATGAACCAAGAAGCTTTTTCAGATAATTTGTCCCTCCATTCATCAGGTCCTGCAGATTTATCTGTAGATATTAGAAGCAACTGGTGTAAGATGTGATGAATTATCCCACCTTGCCCAGAACTATCTGTTTGATTAGATCCCCGCAGATGACACAATTCCAAGTCTCGTCTCAGTATGACCCCAACTGCATGCACATACATAAGAAGAACATCACTCAACAACTTGAGAACAAAAGTCACTTTAGCCAGTCCAGCAGATCTTTCAGATTCAGACTCCACTTTCTTTGTCTCGTCAACCTTGGATTTTCCCTTTAACTTGGTAGCAGGTTCATCCACATCCATCGAATTTAAATCACCAACACAACCTTCTGGACTTTTTGGCAAAGGATGTTTCAGAACTATATCAAGAAGCTGGTCCATTACTTGAGTAAGATTGGCCGGAATCTTTTTATGGCCTTTGGCACATTTACCTGAACCATCATGCATCTTATTCTCAGAAATCCGGACAGATTCTTCAGCACCTGAAGCTTTTGATTTGTCCCTTTCCTTCTCTTTTTCCTTCAATAATACCACAAAAGTCCTCCCTCCTGATGATTCCAACTGACAAGCTGCAGCTGCAGCTTTCATAAAAACCACAGGATCTCTGGAAATAACAGGTGCCATAGATGTCAAAAATGTCCTTGGGAAAATACGCCCAGCATGGCGATTTCCGATCAAAGTTTGACGTATCTCCAATTCCATGGCAGTTTGTAGGGTATGAGGATCTTCAAGGAGGTGCCGAATGATGGCAGATGCAACAGTGTCATATCCAGGGAAGAAACAACTTCGTGGAATACTAAATAGAGCAGTTAACCCTCCATTTTCAAGAAATTGCAATGCTAAAATGTGAGTTTTTGTCAGGCGAGCACATAACTGCAGGATAGCCTGCATGATCACAGCAGGAACATGCTGTTTCATCAAGTCACAGGCAACAAGTAGTACTTCACGACTCTCTTCAATAGTCAGGTAACCAGTTGACTTCCCCAATAATTTCTCAAGTGCTGTGCCAGATTCTTTCTCGGGAAAGTCTGAAGCCACCTTTTTTTCTGTACCTGATGCCAGAACTGATGAGTCAGGCAGAGATACTGTCTGGGTTCCTCCGGTAGTTTCAGAAGAGATTCTAGGCCTGGATTGCGACATGTTATCCAAGATGAGCAGTAAAGCACTAATGCATTTTGGGATAAGAATTTCACTCCCTGATGCATTTCTAGCCTTGAAATTCATCAAGACATTTGTTACAGCAGCAACTATACCATTCTGTGCGGCAATTTCTCGAACAGTTCCATCCTCAAAAAGGAGCAATGCTAAAATATGTGATATCATACACAGTGCACTGGAATCCTTGGAAAAATCCAATGGGCAAAGCTTTAGCTGCTCAATAAGATAAGATGCCACCTTTAGACGGTCTTCTCCTTTGTTCCGATTGCAAAGGGTCACAAGCAAATCCGTCAACGAGAATGCCATCGTATCACTACTCTGAAACAACTTCACAGATGCAGCAAGAATATCTTCAACAGGAGGCACCGTCATTTGTCCTTCTTCTGTCACGGCATCTATTGAATTATCCTCATCGTCAATTTTCAATCCTTCAGATGAACTTCCTAGTGATAGCGCAAGTGCCCGAGCTAACTCATCATCCTCCTGCACAGGATCCTCAGCATGACTAAACAGCCACTCCATGGCCATTTCAACACTATTTGTTTCCACCCGTCTCAATGCCTCTTCAGCTCTTGCCCTTGTAAAGCCCATCTCAACAATCATAGCAATTGTATTTTCATCAGGTGGTGGGAGCATGAACCTTTGGTTTGTACTTCCTGCAATGCCACTTCGATTCCTTTTGACATCTCCAACACCAGAGTATATGTGTGTAACAAGTGACACAATAGAAGAAATGAAGCCAGTGCTGCAACTTGGAAACATCGGGTGGTTCCAGACAGATAACATGACATCCAGAACCTGAGACTGCAGCATGCGAACAAAGACTTCAGGGTCCTTAGGAACAGGAAATAGCCCAATTGACAAACCAGCTGCAACAGGCTGAACAAGTAGTTGAACTTGGGATCCAGATGTTGAAGATAAAAGCAGAGTGGAGTTAACAAAATACTCGAGCACACGGCAGTAGCTGTGTAAAGTGTCAAGTAGCCATGTGCTGTGAGACAAATTATTTCCTTCACCTGCCTTCTCATGGTCAACTGAGGGGCAAGGAAAAGGGTAAGGTAGTGTCCATAACAGTTGACTTGTAGCTTCAAATGTAGTAAGCAGCTCCTTAAAGGTTCCATGTACATAAAAATTATTGACCATTGATGCATAACAAGTACGCCTCCTGCTGTCAAATGTGAGGGCTGCCATGTCATCAACAACCTTTCCAAGATATCGGCACTTAACTGACAGTGATGTATCAAGTCCAGCAGTAAAATACCCTGAGAAGCTGAGAGCCTCAAGATATATTTTAGCCAAGGTAGTTCCAAGGGTCTTTGAAACTGCACTCAACAACCCTACATCAGCCCTTCGACGGTTTGGAGATGTAAATCCCTTCACAAGGGCAGAAAAGAAAGAACGTAATAAAGAAGCCAATTTGTTTAGAATCTCATCAGGAGTTCTACTTTTCAACTTTGGCAAAGATGTCTCTGGTTCATCTGATGGGATCTCAGAGTCAATGCTTAAAGCATCCAAGTGCTGACCAGTCCTCCCACTTCGTATACGTGCCAAGCCATGTCGACTACGGCGGTGCAAGCCTTCACCTGAACGAATGACCGAGAGAAATTCACGTTCCCCACCCCAAAGGGACTGAGAACCATTCCTAATAGAAACTGGGTTCATGTATCTCACAACTGGAATGTTTGCGTCATCGTCACTTTCTCTTACCACAGCAGTTGATGAAGACAGGTCAGTCCCTTGTTCTGCATTTCTCTTTTCATCCACTTTGGAGTCATTATACAGAGAAACTTGCCAAATTATTTCCCGGTATGCCATCCCAATATCCTTCAACACATCAGCATCTGCAGTGCCCAATTCAGAGACAAAAGTACTATTCCCCTTCAACAAAAAATTCGAGAGAGAAAGTATACCTTCAAGGCTGGAAAGATATCTCAGAACCTTAGCTTGCTTAGCAGATTCAACCACACCAAGATGAGTCCCCGCAACTGAAACTAATAGTTCATTTGTTGATTTTAGATGTTCTCTCAAGAAGGCACATACTGCCCTAGCCAAGGAAGCAGAATGCTGATGTGAGAAGTTCTTAAACGCAACAGATATGATCTGACCAATCGATGTTGAAATAGGCATTAAAGGCAAAGTAAACAACTGCAGAACAGCATCAATTCCCTTCTTCTCAACAAATATATGACATGTGTCAGAATTCTGGAGAACTGTTTCAAGAAGACGAGCAACATTGCTTAAACATTCAGGAAAAAGTGAGTCAATATTTGCTGCTGAAGTATCAGATGACTGCTCAGTGGTCTGCTCCAAGGTTTCCATCCTGAAACTTCCCCTATCATCTGACAGAACCAGACTCCTTTCTTCAGCATCAGTTTCCATTGGAACAGGAGCAGAGCAGGATGGATCAGTGGATGCGCAAGAACCATCGACCCCAGACCCAATTTTTGTAATGACATTTAGGATCTCAATCAACATATCCACTCCAGGTCCTCGTAATGAGGAAGCATGGCGCATGAGTTCATCTAGTCCAGTAGACAAGGACCCTGGTGTCTCACCAAAAAGGGCACGCAAATACGTTTTGGATGTAAATATTTTCACGAAGCACCTTAGAGCATTCCGATCCTTTACAGCCTGAAGACCATTATTATTCAGGCATAGGGCATCCAAACACTGAGGTATACACATTATGGCTTCTGAAGAGCATAGAACACCATCCATTATTGCATTCAAAAAAGCAGAAGGAAGACCAGCTGCATCTAAGATAGGGAAACAGGTAGGATCTTTGTGAATTAGATCACTCATGACAGTTGCTGCAAGTGAAAACACCCCTCCACCAAAATCTTTTGCTCTTCTGAAGATTAGACATAGGCATTGGGGCAACAAACTCTCCTCGGATCCATAAATACGAGAAGTGTTCCCAGCAGCATATGTTCCGAGGGATATCGCCCTTAGCAAAGCTTTCATCAGTAAACGTCGATGATACGCAACTAATGCTTCAGAATACAGTGGGAGCATACTATCTAGCTCTGAGGAAGCACTTGCAGCTACTTGCAAATTCCTTGTCCTTGAATCAGAATCTTCACCTTGTTGCTTACAATCTTCTACATGAGACACTTCTACCTTCAGTCGAGAGATGGTGTCATCCAAACCACCCAACTCTCTGAATAATGCAGTAGCAGGATTACTGTAATCCATGAATGCCTCTAGAATATGCACAGCGGCGGCTACCAAATGCAAATGCTGAGGGTCTGTATCTTTGAGGAGGGGTAGAAGAGTAGGAATAAACCCTGCCTCGCGCATGGCTGAGCAACCTGATGATGATGAGACCAAAACAGTGACAAGAGACAGTAGAGCTTCAGCAAAATCAACAGACCATTTTGATGAATCACTGATAACAGAATCAATGGCTTTTTGCATGAGGCTGGACAGGATGCCGCGGTGACCACTAGATGTGACAGCAGCCAAGACAGTTGATTGGCGGGACCGATCTTGAGAAAGAGCGACCAATGATAACAAACAAAGAATTCGAATTTTCTCAGGCACTTCATCTTCATAACTCAAAAGTGAAACTAATTCATTGACAAACTCAGGCTCAGAGTTGAAGAAAGAAACTAGATCATCAGCATCACTGCTTGCTTGAACAAGAACAATGAAAGCATACAAACGGATGCATGTGTACAAATGGCGAGAAACCAAAGGGCGAAAAGCCCTTGCGAACCGCAATCTCGTCAGTAAAGAAAATCTTAAGCTGGGAGGTACTTTATATTCTACAACTAACTTATTCAAAAGCTCACAATCTGTCTCTGGACAAGTATCGACATTAGGTAAATGAATAATTTGTAAACCCTGAGTTGGCTGTTCTATGGCACTGAACTGACTTGACAACTCGTTCAATGCATAGAACTCAAAATGAAGGGTGCAACCTAACTCGTAAGCAACAGGGTCACATCCATTTTGTGTAGTAGACGCAACCAATCCAAGACCCTCATCCTTTCCTCCCCAGCCTTGTGCAAGAGAAAATAACTTTGTATTCAAAGACAAATCTCTAATGGAATATCTTCCAAGAGTCTTGTTCAAAAATGCTGCCAGAGTCTGCAAGCAAGCCTCTACTATGTCCGCATCAGTGGAAGCAAGAAGGTTAGAAAGATGCTGCTGCAACAACAGAGGAAATAGAGAAGCAATTTTTTTAAGGAATTGAGGGTAAAAAAGGCAAGTGTTATAGAAGCCCTTAAAACATTCCTGTGACAGGATTTTATCACCACTAAAAACATATACAAAGGATACTGCACGAAAACCACAGCCTAACTGATAAAAGTAAAACAGAAGCAGCACTGTTTGCCTAACTATTAAACACACAGGATGCATTTCATATAGGAACAACAATACCTCATAAGAACTATAAAAGTGCTTGTTTGTGCAGTTCTCTAAAATTATTCTGATAACACGAAGAATTTGAAGAACAGCTTCTCTTGGAAAGGGAGGATCAGATTCCAAGAAGTTGTCCTCAACCTGCAAGTCTTTTCTTGGCTTTATGTGCTTCTCAAAATATGAATCAAAATGATTAAAAAGATCAACCCAATGATGAAAATCTCCCTGCAGCAGTGTGAAATGAAATTAAATCAACCCATTCATAAATCTGCATAAAGCAACCCTTATACTTTGTAAGTTAAAGGATGTAAAGTTACCTTATCGAACTCCCAAACAAAACCTTTTAGGGGTTCTTCTATATTCTCAAGTGGACTGGTAATAACACCATTGATGATGGACTTAATTTTGGGAGGCTACAAATCAAAGGACACAACGTTATTTAACAGCGTGCAAACACTGTGGGAAAACAAACTCAACCAAAATGTTAATATATGGACATAAAAGACTTGCAAACCAACAGATTTCCTTTTCTGTACAAGGTAGGCAATTTTCTAGAAAGAACCATTTCAAATTTAGTAACCCCTTACAGCTATAGCATAAAATTCTACCGCTTCAAAATTATAAACAAGCAGAAGCGGATTAATCTAAAGTGAACTCCTGAATAATAAGTAGCATAGCAACCATAATTATGAAATTTTCCAATTAAAACAAAAAAAAAATTAGATAAATTAATAAAAAAAGAGTGAAAGAAAACAAACACCGACTGACCACTTCTGTAGACCTCCGTTTCTTAAGCTTTGTCATGGTGATTTAGACAAGCATTTATAATCAATTAGAGAAAGAGAAAGGGTTTGAGGTTTTTATACAGAGCATAAGAGACAAGTAGACAAGGACACCACTGC
>Ga0307508_10003103_pt1 | contig 17041 bp, 20 predicted proteins | sample 9_EM_MG_FD_203089 | JGI IMG/M metagenome (GOLD analysis project Ga0307508, IMG submission 203089) | Populus trichocarpa ectomycorrhiza microbial communities from riparian zone in the Pacific Northwest, United States - 9_EM | ecosystem: Host-associated > Plants > Roots > Unclassified | place...
ATTGACGTAAAATATCATCATGTTCACGATGAACAGATGAAAGGCGCAGTTAAGTTCCAATACGTCACCTCAGAGTCCAACCCTGCCGATCTGCTGACGAAGCCTCTCGCGGTTCCCCGACATGAATGACTATTGCAACTCACCGGTCTTACCCTCGGACCCGACGACGAAAATCCCGGAAACGATGAAAGACCCTCGGCCCTGACGATGAGAAATCCGAATACGATGAATGACTCTGATCTCGAAGAGGAAAAAGGGGGTGCAGTTCTTTGGTGAAGAAAAGGGGGTGCAAGGGATAAGGAGTTGGAAAAGAATTGTTTTTTGTTGAACATTTTTCTTGCATCCTGTCGGCAAGTGTGAGTTGGCACTCTTTTTCCTACTAGCAGGTGTTTTTCCCACGAGGTTTTCACTGCAGAGGTTTTAATGAGGTCGTCGAGGATTTAATGGGATTGATTTTTTGCTTTCTTTTATGTTTCTGATTTGGTGGATTCCTGTTTGGCACGGAGCGCAAGAAGAGGGGGTGTGTTGGAATTGCTTCTCGCCGCTCGCCGCTCCGGCATGGCGCGCCGGTGGAAGCGTCACCACAGCAACGGCGACGACAGCAATGCTGCGGAGAGCAATGGCATAGCAACGGCAGTGGCAAGGGGATCCTGACAACGACGGCTTGGTATTCTCCCATAGCAGCGTCTTTGGCATTCTTTCTTCTTTCTTTCTATATACTTCTTCATAGTAGAGAAAAAGACGATGCATCACGTTTAAGCAATACCATCAAACTCCAACGATATAATCATCAAGTTGTCAACTCTTTCTCCCTCTCTCTCTCTCTCTCTCTTTGCTTGGGTGAAGACTCTCAGAGGAACGGTGATAGCGCAAACTTTTACAAGTAATCTGATCAACGAGACACTGCAAAAGCCTTGGACGAGTGTAAGAAAAGAGACACGCAGTCCGACTAGTAATCTGACGAGGGAGCAGCCTTGAAAGCTGTCGACAAGTGTACTAAAAGAGACACACAATCCGATGAGTAACCCAACGAGTAATCCATGAGTAATCCAACGAGTAATCCGATGAGTGAGCCGCTACGAAAGCCATTGACGAGTGTAAGAAAAGAGACATAGAATCCGACAAGTAATCCGACGAGCGAGCCGCAGTGCAAGCCGTTGACGAGTGTAAGAAAAGAGACGTGCAATCCGGCGACTAATCCAACGAGTATTCCAATGAGCCAGCCACCACGAAAGTCTTCGATGAGTATAAGACAAGAGATGGGCAATTTGACAAGAAAACTGGTGAGTGAGCCTCCGCGAAAGCGCTGGACGAGGGTAAGAAAAGAGATGTGGAATCCGATGAGTATTCTGACAAGCAAGCCGCCGCCAAAAACGTCGATGAGGGTAAGAAAAGAGACGCCGAATCTGAGAAGTAATCTGACGTGCTAGCCTCCACGAAAGTCTTCGAGGAGTGTAAGAAAAGATAGACACAATCCGACGAGTAATCTGACAAGTGATTGGACAAGCAACTTACCGCAAAAGAGGTTGACGAGTCTAAGAAAAGAGACGCACAATCCAACAAGTAATCCAACGAGCGAGCCGCCTTGAAATCTGTCGACTAGTGTCAGAAACAAAACGCAGAATATGACGAGTAATCCAACGAGCTAGCCTCCGAGAAAGCCTTCGACGAGTGTAAGAAAAGAAATATGCAATCCGATGAATAATCTGACGAGTAATCCAACGAATCAGCCACTGCAAAAGACGTCGACGAGTGTAAGAAAAGAGATACGCAATATGACGAGAATGCAAAGAGCAAGCTGCCAAGAAACTCACAGTCGGGTGTAAGAAAAGAGGCATGGGATCCGACGAGCATTCTGACAAGCAATCGTGAGTCGCCAGTAAAGGAATCGAATGGTGTAAGAAAAGAGACGTAGCATCAGACCAATAATATGATGAGCGAGCCACCTTGAAAGCTGTTGCCGACCAGTGTAAGAAAAGTGACCCGCAATCCGACTGGTAATTCGATGAAAAATCCTGCGAGAAAGCCCATGGAAAAGCCGTTAAAGCGTCTAAAAAAAGTGATGTACACTCCAATGACTAATCCGTCACCCGAGCTACAGCAAATACCTTCAGAAGCCAACACGCTAGTGAGTTGCCTTCTGAACCATGCACCACCATCGACTGACCTAGTATATATGCTTATTTCCGCACCAAGTACTAAAGAGTCATCCAACTGACGAGCCATCATGAAGGCCGTCGAGATGTGTAAGAAATGTATCTCGTAATCCAACAAGCAATCCAACAAGTAATCCAACAAGTAATACAACGAGTACTGCGATGCGCGAGCGGACGTGAAAGCCTTCAACGAGTATAAGAAAAGAGAGATGCAATCCGACAAGTAATCTGACAAGCCAGCCACCTGGAAAGCCGTCGAGGAGTGAAAAAAAAGAGACAGGCAATCCGACAAGTAATCCGACGAGCGAGACAGCATGAAAGCTGTCGATGAGTGTAAGAAAAGAGATGCGCAATCCGACGAGTAATCCGACGAGTAATCTGACGAGCCAGCTACAGCGAAACCCGTAGAGGAGTGAAAGAAAGGAGACGCAATCCGACAAGTAATCAGACGAGCGATCGGCTGCGAAAGCCATCGACGAGTGTAAGAAAAGAGACCACCAATCCGACAAGTAATGCGACAAGCGAGCCGCCTCGAATGCCGTCGACAGGTGTAAGAAAAGAGATAAGATAGCCAACAAGTAATCCGATAAGCAAGCTGCCGCGAAATCCGTTGACGAGTCTAAGAAAAGAGACTCGCAATGCGATGAGTAATCCGACGAGCCAGCCGCCTCAGAGTGTCGAGCTGGATACCTCTAGTGGTTTCCGATATGTGTATATGCATCAGATTGAGGGCGGTTTCCGAGAGGCGGTTTACCGTGTATCAGAAGCAGGCCTGTTCATTCGGATAGCATTGGGGTTGTGCAGCCCTATTATTATGCAGCTGGATAATGCATGTCCGTAATTCCTCTAACTTTTCCCCGTCAAATATCGGCTCGTTTAGAAATCTCTTTTCTTCGCTGCTGGTAGTATTTTCCTCTGCTGAGGCTACCGCCACGAGCTGGGCCTGCAACTGGACAAACCATTGCTGGATGGTGAGTTCTGGGGTTTGGGTCGTCTCCATTGCTTCCAAACTCATTCTCAGTAGGTTGAAAATAACAAAATGCAACCAAGTGCAATGGGGGCAGTGAAATGTTCAAGGTACTCAGGTGAATACTGAAATGGGAACGGGGAACGGAGATGGGTGACGTCGAATGGACGTGTCGCAGACAGAGATGAACAGCGTTAAACGGATGGGTCGGAGACGGAGACGGACAACATCGAACGGACATGTTGGAGATGGAGACGGACAGTGTCAGATGGACGAGTCGAAGATGACGATGAACAGCGCCAAATAGTCATATCGGAGACTGAGATGGACAGCGTCAGACAGATGTGTCGGAGACGTAGATGGACAACATCGAACGGACGTGTCGAAGAGAGACGGACGGCTCTGTATGAGCGTCGCCAAAACGCAGGAAACGGAGGGAATGGAGTACAGGTTGATATTCCGAATAGGATACAAGAGGTTGCATGAAGAGAAGATGAAGAAGACAATACGTAGCAGGAAGTCCTGCTTATATACACTGTCCTTGCAACTCAAATGTGTACTCATACGTCCGTACTCATACTCATACGTGTGTACTTGTACTTACTTCTCTCATGCAACTGAGTCCAGAACTGACAATCCTACCGAATGTACAAGCGGAGCAGGCAAGCAAAATCAATCCTTCCGAACATGCAAGCAGGACATGCAAGCAAACCCAATCCTTCCGAATACGCAAGCAAACCAAATCCTACAGAACGCGCAAGCAAACTCAATCCTTACAACCGCGCAAGCAAAATTTGAACCTTACGAGGGCCGAGACTTCCGCCGTGACACACAGGATACGCCGAGTAATATAATCAGCAAGCCGCTGGAAAACCCATGGACAGGTGTAATAAAAGAGAGGCTCAATCCAACGAGTAATCCAATGAGCGAGCTGCGGTGAAAGCTGTCAACAAGTGTAAGGAAAGAGACATGTGATCAAACGTGGAATCTGACGAGCGACCAGCTGCGAAAGTCATCAATGAGTGTAAGAAAATACACAGGCAATCTGACGAGTAATCTGATGAGGGAGCCACCATGAAAGCTGTTGATGAGTGGAAGAAAAGAGACACCCACTCCCACCAGTAATAAGAGGGTCAAGATGCTGTGAACAGTGCCAATGAGTTTAAGAAAAGAGAGGCGCAATATCATGACCAATCCCATGCAGGAGCCACTGCAAAAGCCAACAATGCATGTAGGAAAAGAGACCCGCAATCTACCTCACATGGAACATTAGTAAAGTCTTTGCAAAGCGGAAGACATAAGTGACCCCAGGAACAAGACAACTTGTCATCCGCTGAGCAATTAGGCGTGCAAAGTACAATGAGAGCCGTTGATGAAAAAGGAGCGATCGGTTGAGCTATTTGCTAAGCAATATGACCCACTGCACAAAACGACCCATAAAGCTCAGTGAGAGTGATCGAGGAAAGAATCAGCCACTGTTTGCAGAGCCATTTGGCGAGCAATAGGAAACGCAAAGCAAAAGAATAAGTGATCCGCTGAGCCATATGCCAACCAATACAGCAGGCAATCCATTGTGGAAGCCATCTGGGAGTGAAAGAATACCGCCAAGCAATACGGCACCCAAACTGTAGCGAATGCCGTCTATGAAATAATGACCTATTTGACGAGCCATCCACCGAGAAATATGGCAAGCAACCCGTTGGGAATACTATCAACAAAAAGAACAAGAGTTTCGGTGAGATAGCAACAAAGCAAATGTCTGTGCAAACTGTTGTGAAACCAGCTGACGAGAGGTAGAATGAGCAATCCGTCCAGCCATCGACAGAGCAATATGGTGCTCAAACTGTAGAAGCTGTCAACGAGCGGAAGTATGAACAATCTAGCTGTAGCACTGCGGTGAAGGTCAATGTGCGTGAGTTCATATTATGCTGTACGAATTTTTTTGTTGCACTGGGCTATTTCAGAAATATATCACAAAAAGTCAGGTATTTGAGACCTTTTGCGCAAAATGAAATTTTCACACCTAGTTGAAGAGCTTGGTAAAGAACCTGCAGCCATGCTTAGACTTAGACCACAAAACTCACAAAATTCCGGATATTTGAAATTTCACCTAAGCAAAATATGAAATATCACTCAGTTAACGGAATATCAAAAATCACTCTCTTTTATAACCATGTTTTATCACTTGGCTTGGCGTCATAGAATATCACTCTATTATAGACGTTCATGATTTATCACTCCGATTTTGCATCATAGATTATCACCGTTCCTCGGAATCAGGAATTATCATTGGTACCTACATACGATCGGAACAACTAACTGGTGGCAAAGCTGTCTACAAGTGAAAGAAATTTGGAATACATAAAGGAATTCGACAATTCTGGAGTGCAAACCGTCTTGAAAGCCATTGACAAGCATTGCTGAGCGTGAACGAAAGGAATAGCGGTTGACGAGCGGAAGCGAAAGGTGACCCGACACGCTATAAAAGGAGCATTGCAATGCGCAAACCATCTTTAAAGCCATCGACGAGTGTAAGGGAAGAGACACGCAATCTGACGAGTAATCCGATGAGCCAGCCGCGGCAGGAACCTGCAATGAGTGTAAAAACAAGACAGGCAATCCGACGAGCAAACCGACGAACGAGGCGCCGCGAATGACGTTGACGAGTGTAAGATAATAGACGCGTGATCCAACGAGTAATCCAACGAGTGAGCCGCTGCGAAAGCCATTGACAAGCATAAGAAAAGAGACACGCAATCCGACGAGTAATCTGATGAGCGTGCAACCGTGAAAGCCTGCGATGAGTCTAAAAACAAGATGCGCAATCCGACGAGCAAACCGACAAATGAGCTGCCGCGAATGATTTCGAGGAGTGTAAGAAAAGAGATGTGCAATCAGACGAGTAATCCAACGAGCGAGCCACCACGAAAGCCATCGAGGAGTGTAAGAAAAGAGACGTACAATCCGACGAGTAATATGACGAGCGAGCTGCCACGAAACCCGTCAACGAGTGAAAGAAAAGAGACGCATAATGCGACGAGTAATCTGACAAGTAATCTGACAAGTAATCTGACGAGCAAGGCGTCATGAAATCCGTCAACAAGTGTAAGAAAAGAGAGGCGCAATCCGACGAGCAATCCGACGAGCAAGCCTCCGCGAAAGATGTGGATGAGTGAAAAAAACAAGACGCGCAATCTGACGATTATTCATACGAGGGAGCCACAGCGACAGCTGTCGACGAGTGAAAGAAAAGAGACGCGCAATCCAATGAGTAATCCGACGAGTGAGCTACCGCGAAAGCTGTTGACGAGTGTAAGAAAAGAGGTGCGCAATCCAATGAGTAATCTGACGAGTAATCCGACGAGCGAGCCGCCACGAAACCCATCGACGAGTGTAACAAAAGAGACACGCAATCTGACAAGTAATCGGACGAGCGAGCTGCCGCGAAAGATGCCGACGAGTGAAAGAAAAGAGAAGCGCAATCCGACGAGCAAGCCGCCACGAAAGCCGTCGACGAGTGTAGGAAAAGAGATGCGCAATCCGACGAGTAATCCGACGAGCGAGCTGCCACGAAAGCTGTCAACAGGTGTAAGAAAAGAGACTCACAATAAGATGAACAATCCGAAGAGTAATCCGTCGAGCGAGGAGCGAGCCGCCGGCAAAGCTGTAGACATGTGTGAGAAAAGAGACGTGCAATCCGAATCCGACGAGGAATCCGACGCACGAGCTACCACTGCGATAGCCGTCAATGGGTGCAAGAAAAGAGACTCTCAATACGACAAGCAATTCGATGAGTAATCTGTCGTGCGATATGCCGGGATAGCCGTGGATATGTGTGAGAAAAGGTAGACGCAATCCGATAAGCAATCTGACAAGCAATCCGACGAGCAAGCTACTGGGAATGCTGTTGCCAAGTGTAAGAAAAGAGACCCGCAATCTGAATGGTAATTCAATGAAAATCCTACGAGCCAGCTGGCTGGAAAGCGGTTAAAGCGTCTAACAAAAGTGACGCACACACCGATGAGTAATCCGACAAGCGAGCCGCTGCAAACGCATTCAAAAGGCAACAAGCTAGTGAGTTGCCTTCTGAATTGCACGCTACTGTCAATCGAACGAGTATAGATCCTGATTTCCGCACCTAGTACTAAAGAACCATCCCATGGACGAGCTGTCAGGAAGTCTGTCGACATGTGTAATAAAGGTGATTCGTGATCCAATAAGTAATCCGACGACTCATCAGCTACCGCAAAACCCGGCGACGATACGCAATCTGACGAGAGGTAAGCAGTTGTCATTATTTCACCAGAGTTGTCTACAAAAACTCATGTGTTTCGTGGTCCGCGCTTCTGTAAAAGTTTCCAGAAAATTAACTACAACTCCACAACAAATAGTCCTACAACAAAAAGAAAAATTGCAAGAGGTTGCCAGATGAGTTATCTAGCATATTCTCATGTCTTGAGAAAACTTTCTTATTAATGGTGGCGTGGCTGTGAATTTTTGCACGAGAGTTGTCTTGCTGGAGCGCCCTTAGCCCACGACTCACAACAAAAATTTGTATGGCAAAAGGTCATACCCACACCATGGATTCAAGTAATAGAAGCCGCCGACGAGAGTAAGAAAAGAGACGCTCAATCCGACGAGTAATCCCACGAGTGAGCTGCTGCTCAAACCGTCGACGACTGTAAGAAAAGAGACGCACAATCCGACGAGTAATCCTACGAGCGAGCCACTGCTCAAACCGTTGTCGACTGTCAGAAAAGAGACGCGCAATCCGACGAGTAATCTGACAAGAGAGCTGCCAGGAAAGCTGTCGACGGGTGTAAGAAAAGAGACTCACAATCCGATGAGTAATCCGACGAGAGAGCCGCCGGGAAACCTGTCGACGGGTGTAAGAAAAGAGACTCGCAATCCAACTTGCAATCCGACGAGTAATCGGACGATCGAGCCGCCGCGAAAGCTGTCGACAATGGCAACAAAAGAGACGTGCAATCAGACGAGTATTCCGACGAGTAATCGCAGGAGCGAGCCACCGCAAAAGCCGTCGACGATGGAAAGAAAAGAGACGCGCAATCAGACGAGTATTCCGACGAGTAATCGGAGGAGTGAGCCGTTGCAAAAGCCGTCAACGATGGAAAGAAAAGAGACGCGCAATCAGCCAAGTATTCCGATGAGTAATCTGACGAGTAATCGGAGGAGCAAGCTGCCCCAAAAGTTGTCGACGATGGAAAGAAAAGAGACTCGCAATCCAACGAGTAATCCGACGAGAGAGCCGCCGGGAAAGCTGTCGACGGGTGTAAGAAAAGAGACTCGCAATCCAACTTGCAATCCGACGAGTAATCGGACGAGCGAGCTGCCGCAAAAGCCATCAACAATGGAAATAAAAGAGACGCGCAATCCAACGAGTACACCGACAAGTAATCCGACAAGCGAGCCGCCACGAACGCCATCGACGGGTGTAATCCAACATGCGAGTCGCCGCGATATCTGTCGACCAATGAAAGAAAAGAGACATGCAATCCAACGAGTAATCCCACATGCGAGCTGCTGCTCAAACCATCGTCGACTGTAAGAAAAGAGACACACAATATTACGAGTAATCTGACGAGTGAGCTGCTACGAAAGCCGTCGACGATGGAAAGAAAAGAGACGCGCAATCCAACGAGTAATCCGACGAGTACTCCAACGAGCATGCAGCAGGGAAAGCCGTCGACAAGTGTAAGATAAGAGAGACGCAATCTGACGAGTAATCTGGCGAAGGAGCCATCGCAGAAGACGTCAGCGAGTGCAAGAAAAGAGGCGCGGAATTCTACGAGTAATCCAACGAGTAATCCAACGAGCGAGCCGCTGCAAAATCCATCGACCTGTGCAAAAAAAGAGACATGCAATACGACTAGTAATCCGACGAGTGAGCCGCCACGAAAGCCGTCTACGAGTGTAAGAAAAGAGAGGCGCAATTCGGCAAGTAATCCGACGTGTGAGCCGCTACGAAAGCCGTCGACGATGGAAAGAAAAGAGACGTGCAATCCGACGAGTAATCCGACGAGTACTCCGACGAGTGTGCAGCAGCGAAAGGCGTCGATGAGTGTAAGATAAGAGAGGTGCACTCTGACGAGTAATCAGGCGAGTGAGCTGTCGCGAAAGACGTCAACGAGTGCAAGAAAGGAGACGTGCAATCTGACAAGTAATCCGATGAGTGAGCCGCCACAAAAGCTGTCGACAATGGAAAGAAAAGAGACACGCAATCCGACGAGTAATCCGACGAGTACTCCGACGAGCGTGCAGCAGTGAAAGCCGTCGACGAGTGTAAGATAAGAGAGGCGCAATCTGACGAGTAGTAATCAGGTGAGCGAGCCGTTGCAAAAGACATCAACGAGGGCAAGAAAAGAGATGCGGAATCCTACGAGTAATCTAACGAGTACTCCGACGAGCATGCAGCAGCAAAAGCCGTCGACAAGTGTAAGAAAAGAGATGCGCAATATGACGAGTAATCCGATGAGTGAGCCGCCACAAAAGCCGTCTACGAGTGTAAGAAAAGAGACACGCAATTTGGCGAGTAATGCGACCTGCGAGCCGCCGCGAAAGCCATCTACGAGTGTGAGAAAAGAGAGGCGTAATACGATGAGCAATCCGACGAGCAATCCAGCGAGCAAGCGAACGAGGGATCTGTTGAGCGAACCAACGAGAAATCGGTCGCGCAATCCGACAAGCCATCTAACGAGCAATCCGACGAGTGATCCAGTGAGTGAGCGGACAAGGGATCCGTCGAGTAATCCGACGAGCAATGCAGCGAGCGAGTAGACGAAGGATCGGGCAAGCAATCCAATGAGCAATACAACGAGCAATCCAACGAGGGATCTAGCGAGTGAGCGGGTGAGGGAGGCGTTTAGTGAGCCGATGAGCCAGCTGACGAGCAATCCAGCGAGTACTCCGGCGAGGCTACTGAGGTGACCTCCGATGGGCAATCCGACAAGCAATCCCTTGAGCAATCCAACGAGCCATCCAACGAGCAATCCAACGAGTGACCCAGTGAGCAAGAGAATGAGGGGTCCGTTGAGCGATCCGACGATTGATCCAGCGAGTGAGCCGCTGGGAAAGCCAACGATGAACGTAGGAAATGAGTGCAATCATTAGTGCAATCGGTCGTACAATCCGGCCTGCTAACTGGAAAATAGGCCGTTACCCAGCTTTTCCCGGGGACATTCCGGGTAACCAAAGTTTAGACAACATGCCGTTTTCCGGAGTTATTGCGACGTTCGCACCGTGGCCATTTCATGGCGTTGGCACTTGCTCCGTTGAAGTAATGTGTCGGCTCCAACGCGTAGTCCAACGTGTAATGAGACGAGCACTCCAACGAGTTATCCGACGAGCAATCCGATGAGCACTCCGACGAGCAATCCAACGAGCAATCTGATGAGACATCCTACGAGCGAGCAGCAGGGAAAGCCGTCAATGAATGTAAGAAATGAGAGCAATCCGACGAGTAATCCGATAAGTAATCCGACAAGTCATCCCGCGAGCGATCCGCCGGGAAAGCCAACGATGGACGTAGGAAATGAGTGCAATGGGTCGTTCAATCGGTCGTGCAGTCGGTCGTACGATCCGGCTTGCAAACAGGAAAATACGCCGTTACCCGGCATTTCCCGGGGACATTCCGGATAACCAAAGTACAGACAACAGGCCTTTGTCCAGAGTTATTGCGACGTTCGCACTTTATCCATTTCGCGACTTTGTCACCTGCTCTGTTAAAGTAATGTATCCACTCCGATGCATAATCTGACGCGTAGTCCAACGAGTACTCCAATGAGTTATCCGACAAGCAATCCATTGAGTAATCCAACGAGCAATACAGCATGGATACTGTCATGAAAGCCGTCGACAAGCGGAATAATCGACAATACTGCGAGTGATCTACAGAGCAATACGGCATGCGAAGCGGAGGGAAAGCCGTCGACGAAAGAATGAGGCATCCGGCGATCCAGCTATGGGATAGTTAGCAAACACATCGACAAGTGGAAGAAATGTGAACGAGCCGACATGGTATCCAACTAGATATACCGCGAGCAATGCAGCGTGCAAACCATCGTGAAAGCCGTCGATGAGCGATGGAATCAGCGATTCAGTGAGTGATGAGATAAGCACTCAGACGAGCAATCTCGTGAAAATACTCCAGTACCCGGCATTTCCCGGGGACATTCCAGGTAACCAAAGTACAGACAACATGCCATTTTCCGTAGTTATTGTGACGTTCGCACTGTGGCCATTTCGCGGCGTTGTCACTTGGTCTGTTGAAGTAATGTGTCCACTCCGACGAGTAATCCGACACGTAATCCGACGTGCACTACGACGAGCTATCCAACGAGCAATCCAATGAGACATCCCGCGAGTGAGCTGCAGGGAAAGCCGTCGATGGAATTAAGAAATGAAAGCAATCTGACGAGTAATCCGATGAGTAATCCAACAAGTCATCCTGCGAGCGATCCGCTGGGCAAGACGACAATGAAAGTAGGAAATGAGTGCAATCGGTTGTGCAATCGGTTGTGCAATCGGTCATGCAATCCGGCCTGCAAACAAGGAAATACGCTGTTACCCGGCGTTTTCCGGCGACATTTCAGGTAACCAAAGTACAAACAACAAACAGTTTTCTGGAGTTCGCGCGACATTCGCGCTGTGGCCGTTTTGAGGCTTTGTCACCTGCACCCTGTTGAAGTAATGTGTCCACTCCGACCCTTAATCCGATGCGTAATACGATGAGCACTCCAATGAGCACTCCGACGAGCAATCCGTAGAGCAATCCGATGAGCAATCAGACAAGTACTCCGACGTGCAATCCGTCAAGCAATCCAACGAGCAATCTGATGTGGCATCCCGCGAGCGAGCCGTAGCGAAAGCCAGCAATGAAAGTAAGAAATGAGAGCAATCTGACGAGCAATCCGACAAGGCATCCCGTGAGCGAGCCGCAGGGAAAGCCGTCGTGAAAGTAAGAAATGAGAGCAATCCGACGAGTCATCCCGCAAGGAATCCGTGGGGAAAGCCGACGAAGAACGTAGGAAATGAGTGCAATCTGTCGTGTAATCAGTCGTGTAATCCGGCCTGAAATCCGCAAAATACGCTGTTACCCAGCTTTTCGCGGGGACATTCTGGATAACCAAAGTATGGACAACACGCCGTTTTCCGGAGTTATTGCAATGTTGGCACAGTGGCCATTTCGCGCCTTTGTCACCTGCTCCATTGAAGTAATGTGTCCATTCCGATACGTAATCTGACAAGTAGTCCGACGAGCACTCCAATGAGTTATCTGACGAGCAATCCGTCGAGTAATCTGACGAGCACTCTGAGGAGCAATACAGTACGGATACAGTCGTGAAAGCCGTCGACGAGTGGAATAATAGACGATAGCACGAGCGATTCACGGAGCAATACCATCAGGAAAAATAGTGTGCGTCTGGACGTACAGGCTGCGTCCTGACGCACCAGGCACTCGGGACACTCTGAACGCACCCTGGCAGCACACATACCGCTCCCACCGCAAAACACACAGGCAATGTAAATTCGGACGCAGCTTGCCACGGCACCACGCGCCCGGACGCAGCTCGCCACGGCATCTGCTTACCGGACAGAGCATGGCAGGGCATTTTCGTTCTGGACACACGGTGTCAGGGCATTTTCCTTCTGGATGCACGGTGTCAGGGCATTTTCCTTCTGGACGCAGCCGTGTCAGGGTATTTTGCTTCTGGACGCAGCCGTGTCAGGGCATTTTCCTTCTGGACGCAGCGGTGTCAGGGCATTTTCCTTCTGGACGCAGCGGTGTCAGGGCATTATCCTTCTGGACGCAGCCGTGTCAGGGCAAATGGCATCCGGACGACGCATGTCATGGCACCATGGTTACGCTGGCTGTCAAGGCACGGAAGATCGCAGCAAATACTCGCGTCGCATTCACAAACACGCACTGGGTTCCAGGTATAGTGACTCAGTCCAGTTCTATTCTTTATATCTAATGTACATCTATATATGCTACTACCACACTTCGCATTTCCAGCACAAGCACCCAGCGTCACATCCAATGCCACTGTTTTTGACACGTGTAGCATTGCTCTGAGTGTCAGAAACAAAGGAAAGTTGGCAAATACAACACGACGCGATGAGCCCGACGCGATGAGCACGACACGATGAGCACGACACGATGAGCACGACGCGATGAGCATATCGCGATGAGCACATCGCGATGAGCACGACGCAAGGAGCACGATGAGTATGAGGAGGATGGCAATGAGGACGCCGGCGGCGTGGACGGTAGTGAATAGGACACGGCGAGTATGGGAGCGAGTAAGACGTGACGAGTATGGGAGCGAGTAGGACGCGACGAGAATGAGAGTGAGTAGGACGCGACGAGGACGATAGAGAGTAAGACGTGGCGAGGATGATAGCGAGTACGACGGGGCGAGTATGATGGCGAGCTTTATGGCATGGTTAGCACAGCTCTCAGAGTGACAGAGACACTGGGAAGTTGTAGAATACACAGTGACAAGTCGATGTCAATGAGGGTGCCGGTAGCGAGGACGATAGCTAGTAGGAGGTGGCGACCACGATGGCGAGCTTTGTGGCATGGTTAGCACAGCTCCCCGAGTGACAGGAACAGTGGCGGGGAGTGGTACAATACGAGGTGAGAAGTACGATGTCAATGAGATTGCTGGCCGCGAAAATGATAGATAGCGAGTAGGACCCGGCGTGTATGATGTCAATGCAAAGCGCCAAGCCATTACCAACACTTGTGCTTGCGCAAGGTTCGGCATCCTCATCGCTCCTAGGCCCCTTTTTTCTTCTCCTTTCACCTCATCCTAGATACTCGTCGTCGTCCTTCGCATTGCCATCATACTCGCCGCCATCAAATTAATGATATCTTATTCGTCGACATTTTCCTCATCAACATTTTCCTCATCAACATCTTACTCATCGTGCCATTCTTGCCACGGTACTCACCGCCATCTTCACTGCCATCAAACACAGCGACATCCTCCTCAACGACATCATACTCGTCACATCATATTGTACCAGCTCCCACCGCTGTTCCTGTCACTTGGAGAGCTGTGCTAACCATGCCACAAAGCTCGCCGTCGTGCTCGCCGCCTCCTACTAGCTATCGTCCTCGCCGCCGGCACCCTCTTTGACATCGACTCGTCACTGTGTATTCTACAACTTCCCGGTGTCTCTGTCACTCTGAGAGCTGTGCTAACCATGCCATAAAGCTCGCCATCATACTCGCCGCGTTTTACTCGCTATCGTCCTCACCGCGTCTTACTTTCTATCGCCCTCGCCGCGTCCTACTCGCTCTGATACTCGTCGCATCCTACTCGCTCCCATACTTGTCACGTCTTACTCGCTCTCATACTCGCTGTCTCCTACTTGCTATCGTCCACGCCGCCGGCGTCCTCATTGCCATCCTCCTCATAGTCGTCGTGCTCATCGCGTTGTGCTCATCGCATTGTGCTCATCGCGTCGTGTTCATAGCGTCGGGCTCATCGCGTCGGGCTCATCGCGTCGGGCTCATCCCGTCGGGCTCATCGTGTCATGTCCTATTTGCCAACTTTCCTTTTTTTCCGATACTCAGTAATGCTACGCGTGTCAAAAACAGCGGCGATGGATGTGACGCTGGGTGCTTGTGCTCGAAACGCGAAGTGTGGTAGTAGCATATATAGATGTACATTAGATATAGAGAATAGAACTGAACTGAGTCACTATGTCTGGAACCCGCTGCGTGTTTGTAAATGCGACGCCAGTATTTGCTGCAATGTTCCGTGCCTTGACAGCCAGCATAACCACGGTGCCATGACACGCGTCGTCCAGATACCATTTGCCCTAACACGGCTGCGTCCAGAAGGAAAATGCCCTGACACGGCTGTGTCCCGAAGGAAAATGCCCTGACACCGTGCGTCCAGAACGAAAATGCCCTCCCACGCTCCGTCTGGTAAGCAAATGCCATGGCGTACTGCGTCCGGATGCACGGTGCTGTGGCGATCTGCGTCCGAGTTAAGCAGGTTGCATCTGAAATGTCCAGAGCGTCTAGTGCGTCCGGACGCTAAGGAGGCAAATTTTTTTTTTTCTGATGACGGCATGCAAAGCGTAGGGAAAGCCGTCAACGGAAGAAGGAGCGATGCACCGAGCTATACGCCAAGCAATACAGCATGCGAAGCGTAGCTGAAACCGGTGATGAAAGAATGAGCGGTCCGGACAGCCAGCTACGTGATCGTTAGCAAAGACAACGACAAGTGGAATAAATGTGAACGAGCCGACATGGCATCCAACTAGATATACGGCAAGCAATGCAGCGCACAAACCGTTGTGAAAGCCGTCAACAAGCGACAGAATGAGAGATCCAGCGAGTGATATGATGAGCACTCTGACGAGCAATCCGGTGATAATACCCCATTACCCTGAATTTCCTGGGGATATTCCGGATAACTAAAGTATAGACAACACGACGTTTTCCCGAGTTATAGCAAGGCTCACACCATGGCTGTTTCGAGGATTAGTCCCCTGCTCCCCTTTGAAGTAATGAGTCCACTCCGACGCGTAATATGACGCGCAATCCGCCAAGCACTCCAACGAGTTATCCGACGAGCACTCCAACGAGTAATGCAGCGCAGATACCGTCATGAAAGCCGTCAATGAGCGGAATAATAGGCAATAATGCGAGCGATCTACAGAGCAATATGGTATGCGAAGCATAGAGAAAGCCGTCTACGAAAGAAGGAGCGATGCACCGAACCATACGCCGAGCAATACGGCATGCGAAGCTTCGTTGAAGCCTGCAACGAAAGAATGAGCGGTCCGGCACGCCAGCTACGGGATCGTTAGCAAAGACATCGACAAGTGGAAGAAATGCAAACGAGCTTACATGGCATCCAACTAGATATACGGCGAGCAATATAGCGAGCAAACCGTCGTGAAAGCCGTCGACGAGCGATTGAATCAGCGATCCAGCGAGTGATCCGATGAGCAGTCCGACGAGCAATCGGTGGCAATTCGCTATTTTCCGGCATTACCCGGGGACATTCCGGGTAACCAAAGTACTGACAATATGCTGTTTTTCAGAGTTATCGGGACATTCACACAGTGGCCGTTTCAAGGATTAGTCACCTGCTCCCAGTCAACGTAATGAGTCCACTCTGACAAACAATCCGATGAGTAATCTGATGAGTCATCCCGCGAGCGATCTGCTGGGTGAGTCATCGATGAACGTAGGAAATGATTGCAATCGGTGGTGCAATCCGGCCTGCAAGCGGGAAAATACGCCGTTACCCGGCTTTTTCCAGGGACATTCCGGGTAACCAAAATATTGACAATTAACTGGATTCTGTAGTTAGCACGACGTTTGCACCGTGGCGTTTTGACGCTTTGTCACCTGCTCCCAGTCAAAGTAATGTGTCCACTCCAGCGAGCAATCCAACAAGCCAACCATAGTGAAAGCCGTTGAGGAGCGACAGAATGACAGATCCTGCGAGTATTGCGACGAGCACTCCGATGAGCCCTTCGACGCGCAATCCGTCGAGTAATCCAACGAGCAACGTGACGAGTCATCCCGCGAGCGATCTGTGGGCATATATGGATTGATAAAGACGAAGATAGGGAATTGGTTGATTGATACAAAGTCAAAGGAGGAACATTCTCTCTATATACAACGTGCCTGAGGGACTCGCCAAGGGGAAAGGACGGAAGACTGTCTCCCGAACCGGTGCTCGGAGACTAAGGCTGCTGTCATCTCCGGAAATGTTGCCTCTGGTCCGTCATCTCCGGACACCGTCTCCGGTCCGTCATCTCTGGATGCCCATTATTCTGACACTTCCCCTCGTACGGAAGATGCAAAGGAATGCAGGAGAGGAGAAAACGAAACCGCCAGTAAAGCAACAAACAGTTGCTGAGA
>Ga0307508_10003104_pt1 | contig 17040 bp, 14 predicted proteins | sample 9_EM_MG_FD_203089 | JGI IMG/M metagenome (GOLD analysis project Ga0307508, IMG submission 203089) | Populus trichocarpa ectomycorrhiza microbial communities from riparian zone in the Pacific Northwest, United States - 9_EM | ecosystem: Host-associated > Plants > Roots > Unclassified | place...
TTGATCCGCCATCGCCACCAGCAGCTTGTCGGTGTGGCCGTTGTAGGGATTCACGGCCGTGAGGCCCGCGACCTGGCGCTCGAAGTCGCGCGTGTCTGGGTCGTGCTGCGTCAGCGCTCCCGCGCCCTTCTTGGCCAGGTAGAAGGTCGGGGCGTCGTCGCCGTGCACCGTGAAGGCGTTCGGGCCGGTGCCCAGGAATTTCGAAGCGACCGTCGGTAGCTGGTGCGACACGAGCGTGTCGATGTTGGCGTTGATTTCGCCGACGTGACCGGTCCAGTCGCAGGCTGTCGTCACGCCGTCGCAAGTGGCGGGCGAGGGCACGTCGCCGACGAAGTGATCGCCTTCGTCGACCGTGAACACGAACAGCGTGTTGGTCTTGTTGATGCCGTCGGCGTCGAGGCGCGTGAAGAAGGCCGCGAACGCGGCGTCGTAGTCGGCGAGCTGCTGCACGTAGCCGGCCGAGCCGGGGCCGAAAGCGGTGTGCGCGTTGCCGGCGGTGCCGTGGTTGTCGTGCGCGTCCGAGATGTAAGCGTACGTCACCGGGATGCCCTTTTCCTGCATGCTGGCGATGTAGGCGAGCGAGGTGGCCGCCGACATGCCGTCGAAGCCGGGGAAACCAGGCTGATTGAAGGGATCGACGATCGGGCGACCCATCAAGTCGTTGAGCGCCACCGTCGCGGGTTGTCCGGTGAGCAGCGGATTGATGGCCTGCGCGCCGAACAGGCCCTTGAAGCCGGTGTAGCCGCCCGGCTCAGTCGGCAAAAGGTCGTCTTGACCCGTCGCGCAAGTCGTCGAGCCCGCCGCGCAATGCACGGCGAAGCCGACCAGGTCCGTTTGCGCCTTGTTGCGCGCCGCGCTACCGGAAGCGGCCGCGGCTGAAGCCTGCGCCTCGATGAATTGTGGCGAGCCCGGGCCGAAGACCTTGGTCACGTCGCCGCTCGGGCCGATGCCGGTATTTTCGAGCACGACGTTGGCGGTTGCAATCGCGCCGACGTCGCAACCGGCGCGCGTGTAGTTGACCCACGGAGCCGGAATGTTCGAGCCGTCGGGTCCGACCATGTTCGGCAGCGCCGTGGTGGCCGACGCCGGATCCGTCCAGTAGCCGAACGAGCTCGGGAACTGGAAGGTGCCGGTGTCGCTGGTGCGCACGTAGCTGTTGCTGACGGTTTGCCCGTTGCGGTCGGGATAAACGCCGGTGAGCGACGACAAGATACCGCCCGCGGTGTGCGAGATCAGCACGGTGTGGTCGTTCGCCATCATCGTGCCGTTGCTGCGGATGAAGCTCAGCAGGTGCGGCATCTGTTCGAGGTCGGACGGCACGGCGGCGCGGTCGCGCGTGAGGTGCGTGTTGTCGAACTGAATGTAGATGACGTGCTTGATGGCGCCGCTCTTGCCGAGCGTGCAGGCGCTGGTGGCGCCCGACGTGCACTGCACGGTCACGCTGCCCGTATCGGCGCAGCTGGCGGCGGGGTCACCGTCCGCGGCGGTGACCGTCAATGTCGCGCTGCCAGCGGTCGTGCACGTAAACGTGGGGCTCTTGGCGCTCGCATCGCTGAGCGAGCCCGACGACGCGGTCCAGTGGTAGCTCAGGGCCGAGGGCGCGGCGTCGCTGTCGTGAGCGTCAGCCGAGAGCGCGATGGTGTGGCCCACTAGCACTTCGCCGGGCGTCGCACTCACGCCGTCGATGACGGGGCACAAGTTCAATTGACCGTTGACCAGCACGCTGCCCGTGCGCGCGGCCTCGTGACACAGAATTCTCACCGTGACAGGTGTGGTCTGGCGCGCCACCACGTCGAAACCAGCCGAACCACTGCAGCTCGTATTGCCCTCTACCGAGTTCGCGCTCAGCGTGATCGAATAGCCCGCGCCCGCCGGAATGGGGCTGATCGTCGCGGCAATCTTGGTGCTGTTCGTCACGTCGATGCTGCCGGTCTTCGAGAACGAGCCGGGCCCCGTGATCGTGTAGCTGACGCTGGTGAGGGTGACGCCCTGGGCAGCTTGCAGATCGAGCCCGACCGAGCCGACGGACTCGGAGTCGTCGTGAGCGGCAGGCTGAGATGAGTCGCCCGAGCAAGCGACGAGCGCCGCCGAGCTGGTGAGAACAACGGCCGCGAGGAACGGGAGCGTGACTTTTCGGTGGCGCATGCGCGATCTCCTTCTCGCGTTGAGCGAGACGAGCTGGCGCAGGCTGCAAATTCGGTTCCGCAGCAGGCTCACGCCGTTGTTGCGAAGTTTTCTCGAAATGCGCGCCGTGCTCTGGCGCGCCAGCCCTCCGATTTCCGTGATCGGCGTTCGAAATCAGGAAGAAGCGTCGCTGCTGACTCGTACAAATCATCAATGCTTAGGCGATCCTTCTGACGGTGGGGCGTGCGTGTAAGCGGAGAAAAACCGAAAATCCGCAGGAGCCAGCACGAGCGCGGGCACCCAGGTTCGAGGCAACATGCCGGCCCTGCTTGGCGAACGGCTGCAGATGATGGACCTCGAGGTAGCGCGTCTCGCAGCAGCGCTCTCCGCGCTGGTCGACGTACGCGCAGCGCCCGCCATCCCGCCGGTACACCTCGCGTCGTTCAGCGGCGGGAATGTACCTGCCCCGCGGCCGCGGGGCTTCGGAAGGCTCGCGTGTCGCGCCGCTCACGCGCTGGCGCGGTGCTTCGGACGACGCACGTCGGTCGACGAAAGCGGCTACGCGCTGGCGCGGTGCTTCGGATGGTTGGCGTGCGTCGATGCTGGCCGGCTGCTTTCGGTTTCGCGGCCGGGCGGTCGCTGCGAATTTTCGCTTCTCGAGCGTGGCGACGAAGATTTTCAGCGCCTCTAAATGCATCTCGCCCAGGGTCGCGCTGGGCCTTTCGCGTGCGAGCAAGGCGCGGGCTCGTTCGATCAGCCGCACGTGTTCTTCGACGGTGCTGAATTGCAGCTGGTAGTGCTGCGGACCTGTCACGGGCGGCAGGTCCGCCGGCACGGGCCCCACCGGCAGGGTTTCGCCAGCTGCCGGCCGTGTTTCGTCACCCATTCCGATCGCCTCGCCGCCTGCCCGGGGCGACGGGCCACCATCCGCGCCTTCGAATCCGTCGTTGGCCCAATCCCGCGGTCGCTCGCCGGCTGGCAAATCCCGAATCGGCGGACTAAGCGAAGCTGCAAATTCTGCCCAGGTCGGAGCCGCTAGCGGGCTTGGGAGTGACGGCCCGAGCGGCTCGATGCGGTCGGGCACCTGCGGCAGCGGCTTCAGCTCACGGATCAGCTTGCTCAGCTCTTTCTTGGTCCTGAGCTTAGTCGTCGCTGCACGTAACATCGCAAGCACGAGCCGCACAGGCGCCAACAAGGCGCCGTCTACACCAAGGTCGCAGCCATTGCGGTGCGACGCGCGCGATCTCCGTCAAGCACAATTTACGACTTCGTCCGGCAAACCGGTTCTGCGCGGCAGTCGTGCCGACCCGACCCGTGTCGTTGGCCAGCCCCCCCCAAGAATGTAACGGTCGTAGTCCGCTGCGCCGTGCCTGCCGCTAGCCGAATAGCGGCGCGAACTTGCCGGTGACTTCGCCGAATTTGTCGTCGGTGGAGCCGGCGGCTTGCATGGCGCTGATCAGTACGTTGCCGGGGTGCGTGCCCTCGGGCGCGATGATGTGACGGCCTGGTTTGAGGCCGCCTGCGCTGCCGCCGCCGACGAGCAGCACCATGCGGTCGACCGAGTGCGTGGCGAAGTTGCTCATCGCGTCGTTGAGCTGAATGCCGTGGCCGGCTTCGGGCATGAAGACCATGACCGAGTTGTCGAGCACGCTGCCGGCGCCTTCGGGCGTCTTTTTGAGCTTGTCCATCAGGTAGGCGTAGTGCCCGACGTGCCAGCCGAGGCACATGCTGACCGGCAATTGGCCGCGCGTGGTGGCGTCGCCGTTGTGGCCGCATTCGTGCAGATCGGCGCGGATCGGCATGCCGAAATCGGTCGAGATTTTGAACACGTTCATGTGCGACTGAAAGACGGTGATTTGCAGCGTCGCGACGCGCGTGATGTCGCACACGAACGCCATGTGGATTAGATCTGCCAGCAGGCGCGCGCGCGTGTCTTCGTCGCTGTAGCCGGTGCCGGTGCCGATGGTGTCGGAGCCCGAGCCGGCGTTGTCGCCACCGAGCGGCAGCCCCGCGTTCGGCTCGGTCGGTTTTTGGCATTGGTCGCCGGCGGTCGGCGGCATGGCCGCCAGGCGCATTTCGAGATCGCGAATTTGGTCGAAGTGATCGCCGAGGCGTTGCTTGTCTTTGGCGCCGAGCTTGCTCAAAACGCGCTCGCGCTTGTCGGTGATGAGCGAGAGCACGCTTTGCCGCGCGCGCAGCTCGAAGTCGTGCTCTGCTTGCTGGCCCATGTCTTTGGGCACGAACGCGTCGAACAGCGAGTGGTAAACAATGCTGGGGTTGATCTGCGCTTCGATGGCCTTGCCGCCAGCGCCGTAGGAGATGTACTGACGCCCCGCGAACTCCGAGCCTGACAGGTACCAGCTCGGCTGCGCGCGCAAAACCAGCGAATTTTGCGTGGTTTTGTTGAGCGCGGCCACGATTTGGTCGCTGGTGATGCTGGCGGCTTTGAAGCTCGAGCTGGGCGAGCGCGTGCCGCACAAAAGTGGGCTGGCGCCGCCGCCGTGAAAGTCGCGGAACGCGCCGCCCGCCGGCACGTCGGCGGCCTCGACCGAGGTGGAGCTCCACGGAATTTTCAGGTTGCTGACCATACTGAAGTCGCCCATCAAGCCGAGCGCGTCGAGCGGCTTGAGCGGCGTGGTCACGGCGTAACCGGCGCCAGCCGGCGTGTCGGCGATGAAGTGGCTGGTCGCGGTCGTGCGCACGCCGGCGACCATGTACTTGTCTTCTTCCCAATCGTCACCGCCCAGGGCTTGGCCGGCGAATACGATGCAGTAGCGCTTCGGCAAGCCGCCGGCGGCCTGCGCGTACGCGTCGCCGTTGCCGTTGAGCATGCACTCGAGCACCGGCAAACCGACGGCGATGCCGCCGAGGCCGCGTAGCAGCGTGCGCCTGGGCAGGATGAATTTCTTCACGGCGCCACCTCTTCTTGACGGAGACTAAAGCGATCGTCGGCGGCGTAGCCTGTCAGCAGCTGTTGCAGGTTGTAGCCGCCCGTCTTGAAGCTGGCCAAAAGCGCTTGTTTTGCGCTGTCTTCTTCGGGTCTAAGCTCGCGTCCGACCGCGAACGTGAGCAGGTGTTGCACGAAGCACGCCTCGACTTTGCCGGCGTCGACCAGCAGCTGCGCGAGCTGGCCGGGGCCGCTGAAGTCGCCGAAGCCGGGCAGCGTGCCCTTGTCGGGCAAGGTGCACTCGGCGTGGGCGTCGTCGTGCGTGCGGTATTTGCCGCCGATGTCGTAGTTCTCGAGGCCGTAGCCGATGGGATCGAGCTGCGAGTGACAGGCGGCGCAGCTGGGCGAGGTGCGGTGCGCGTCGTAGCGATCGATTTTGCAGACTTTGTCGCCGTCGGTCGGCGGCTGGTCGACGTTCACGTTGGCGGGCGGCGGTTGCACCTTGTTACACAGCAGGCGCGTTTGGATGAAGATGCCGCGCTGCGTGGGGCTGGTGTCCGAAAATTTGCTGAACGCCGCCAGCACGCTGCCGTGCGACAAGATGCCGGCGCGCTTGTCGTCGACGTACGAAGCCCAGCCTTCGCCGCCGGCCGGTACCGGCAAGCCGTATTGCGTCGCCAGCAAGCCGTTGACGTAGGTTTGCGGCGACGTGAACAAATCGAGGTAGCTCGACGGCTGGTCGAACACGACCTTCTCGATCAATTTGTTGGTTTCCAGGCTGAAGGCCATGGCCAAGTCGGCGGCGGCCGGAATCGCGCGATAGCCGAGCCACATCGAATGAAAGCGCTCGAGCTGCTGGCGCGCCCGCGCGTCGCCCAGCAGGCGCTTGGCGGCGCTGCTGCGCGACGCGCCGTCGAGCAGCGCGCCGGCTTTGGCTTGGTCGAGCAGCGCGTCGTCGGGAGCGCTGCCCCAAAGCAAGAACGACAGGCGCGAGGCGACCTCGTAACCATCGAGCTTGTAGACGCCGGGCTGGCTTGTGGAGTTGCCGGTTTCGACGCGGTGGAGGACTTCTGGATCTTGCAGCATGCTGCGCAGCACGAGATCGACGGCGGTGTAAAAATCGTGCGTCACGCCGGGGGTGTTCTCGGTCGCATAACTCTGGAGGGTGAGATAGGCGGTGATCTGCTGTTCGCTGAGCGGGCGGCGGTACAGACGCCGGCCCAGCGTTTCGATGGTGCTGCGCAGGCAGGCGGCATCGCCAGGGCCGCTGGGCGTGCAGGTCACGATTTTGGCGCGGTTGGCGGGCAACATGACCCGATCGGCAATATCGGTCGCCATCGCTTCGAGCGATTCGATCAGCGCGCCGGACGCTTGCTGCACCGTGTAGTCGTTGTCGAAGGGGCGGTACACGTCTTCGGACAAGAACTTTTCGGCGGCGCCCGCGTCGTCGCCCAGCACGTCGCGCACCACGTTCGAAAGCTCGCTCCGCGACAGCCGCCGCGCGACGCTGGCCGAAGCCGTCGTCAAGTTGCCGGGGCCGACCGGCACGGGGCCACCCGGGCCGCCGCCGGTCGCGCCACCCGTACCGTTGCCGCCGCCAGTCTGCGCAGCAGTGCCGGCCGCTCCGTTCGCACTGTTGCCGGCCGACGAACCGCCCGTGCACGCGGCGAGCGTCGCCGCCAAACAACACGTGCCCGCGAGAGCAACAAAACGCGGCACGCTGCACCTGAGCCCGTTCAGTGCGCGCATGTTCATTTCTTACCTGATGCGAGCACTCTGCGGAACCGCTACCGCCCCGCGCACACGAAATAGCGCCCACCCCGGTACCCTTTATCTCACCCGAAATTCAGGGTGAGAGTCGAGTTTCGGTGATGGTGCTCTGAATTGTCTCAGTGAGCGGGGCCCCGCGCCCGCTGGCCTTGGCCAGTGTGACATAAAGCTCCTCACCCGTCCTCACGAGCTCGAACTCGAAATGCTTCCGCAAATGCTGCTCGAGCTGGTCGAGAAAGCTCGCCTCGAGCAAAAAGACCACGATGTCTTCGAGCGCGTGGATCTTGCGCGAAGCCGCTTCTCGGTTGAGCAGCACCGGATCGGTGGCGCTGAAAAGCGCTACGCGCCGCGCCGCCTTCGATGCGCGATGCAGACGGTCTGCGGAAGGCGACCCGACGTCAATCCACGCAATGAAAACGCCGGTCGGATCATGAATCGAAACCGGCGGCTCGTCTGCATCTGAAAGCCCGCCCTTGCTGAACGCAATGCCATCTTCGTACGACAGACAATACGCGAGCGTGCGTTGCCAGAAATAGCGCGCGCTTTCTGAAGGGTGCCGCGCGACGCGAATATCGAGCTTTTCGTACACGTTGCGATCGACGTCGGACAGCGTGATGACGAGGTGGTGAACGGTTGCGGTGAGGGCCATGGTGACTACAACTTCGGCGGCCGCGCGCGACGCCCGTCCCACACCTGGATCACTTCGATCCATTGCTCGGCGCGGAAGATTTCCGGATGATCGGCTTGCTTGCGCCAGCGCGTGTCGATGCGCGCGATCGAGCGCTGAGCGCGCCTCGCGATCTCGACCTTCACGGATTCTTGGCTCGAAGCTGGGCCATGAACGCTCGAGCGTCCATGTGGTCACCGTTCGCCATGTCGCGGCAGCCTTCTTCGATCGACTCTTCCAGCGCCGCGCGTTCCTCTGCATCCATGTCAGCCCACGGATCCTCTGGCGTCACCAACTGCGGCTCGACCTCGGTGCCCTCGGGCAGGTTGGCAGGTTCGTCGCTGACGAAGTGGCCATTTCGGACGTGGGCCTTCAGCGGTGTCATCTTCTGCAGCTTACCTCGCTTCATCCAGTTCCGCTCGTCAGAAACGGTGGACCCCGAATCACCGCTGCGATATCGGCGCCCCATGGATCGCCGTCAACGCAAGCTACAAGACAAGAAGAAGAAGCGAGAGCAGGCCAAGCGCCGTTCGCAAGTGCTCGCGTCGCGCAGACCAAGCGACGACGAGCTGCTCGCGCGCGCCGGTGCCCGCGCGCCGTTCGGGCCCTGCTTCGTCAGCGCGGGCTGGGACGATCTCGAAGTTGCCCGCCTGGTCACGCTGATCGTCACGCGCGTCATTGGCCCCGGCCAGCTCTTGCCTCACATCGTGCTGGTCGACCGCACCTGCTTGGGCATCAAGAACGCCATGACTCAAGCTCCCACTCCCGAAGACGAGCTGGACGAGCTCGTCGAAACCGTCGGCACGCCGCACGGCGGCATGGAGGAGTGCGAGCCACTCTTCGCGCAATCCGTCATCTACCACGCGCTCGACTACGCGAGAAAGCTCGGCTTCGCCCCCAATCGCGACTTCCACGAAGCCCTGCTAAGCCCACGCCCCGAAACCCTCATCGCGACGCCGTGGCACAACCTCGAGCGTCCCCTCTACATCCGCGGCCCCGACGACGACTACTTCCGCAACATCGCCCGCCTCCGCCAAGCCGTCGGCAACGACTTCGAAGTCATCGCCTTCGCCGGCTTATCGAACGACGACGCGCCCTCGGAGCTCGACGACGCGGACGATGAGGCCGAGGGCGACGAGTGAGCGTTCGAACGCGGTCGGGCGCGTGCCATGCGTCGCTACTTCGCCGGTCGCGGTCCCCCTCGCGGTTGCTGCCGCGATCAGCCGCTAGCCGCTCAAAAGACGGGGAGCTTCGCTAGAGATTAACCGCCGTGATGTTCCCACCGCGCGCTGGCGGCGTGCAGCCGTCGGTGCAGGATGGCGGGACTTCGCTGGAAATGGCGCACGAGGGCTGGCCCGGGTCGTCGGGATTGTCGACGCAGAGGCGAATGGGGGGCGAGATGCCGACGTTGCCGGCGTTGTCGGTTACGCGCGCGGCGGCGCAGACCCAGCCGTCCTTGTGACTGACGGGGAAGAACTCCAGGTCGATTCCCGTGCAGCTGTCGTCTGCAGGATTAGGTGTGCCGGCCACGTAGACGAATGGCTCTTTGATGATATCGTTGTAGGGGATGAACCACATGCCTGACAGCTGTGATGGGCAAAGATAGTTGGGCCTCGCTGCCGTTGATAGAGGGCAACTGCCTGGCGTAGGCAGGACGGCCGGATCGTCTTTGTTCCAGACAGCTCCCGTCTTTGGCAACGGGTTCATGGTGCTGAATTGCGGGGCGTTCGTCATCGCGTCGACGCCGCCAATGTCGTCGCAAGTATTGTCGACGCCGGGATTCTTATTTACGAGCAGCTTAGTAGTCGCCGTACCGGGGTCCGATTGCAGATAGAGGCGAACGTCCTTTTGGTTCGTCCCGGCATAGTAGTGAAGCGACTGACCGTCCTGGTTGGTCTGCTCGTTGACAAACACCCTGAAGAAGCCAAACCGTCCCAGGCTCGAGACCCCATTGCTTCCATCGAGATCATTCAGCGATGCCTCGCCGAGCGGATCGAATGAACCCGAGCAGGTCGCGCCGCTGCGCATGCGGATGTTGTGAGGGTCGAGGTCAATTTGGGGTGGGACGTTGTCCAGGTAGAGCTGGATGGACTGCCCGCTCGCTGACGGGTTCCCCACCTTGTCGCTTGCTCTCACATTGACCGTCGTTTGGACCTTTGCCGCAGCCTCGATGTCCTTGCTGTCGAACGTGTACGTGTACTTGTCGCCGTCTCGAGTCCAGGCTCCGAGCGGGTCGTAGAGCTGGGCCTCGTCCTCCAAATAGCGCTTTACGTTGACCGTTAGCGGATCGACCCCCGACCCCTTGTCGGTTACCGTGAAGGCGAGCCTGATCTTGCCGCCAACAACGCTTTGGGGCGCCGGCGACTCGATCGTTATCACTGGACCGTCGCCATCGACCACCACTCCGTAGGATTTGGTTGTGGTAACGGGGTTCGGCATACGTTTGTTGGACGCGGTAATGATGATCGCGCCGCTGGGGGTTTGCGGGAACTTGTCCGTGTCGTTGATCGGAATTCCTGCCTGAAATACGCCGGGCGAAGGTGCCTGAAGGTCGATCGGCTTGCCGTCGAGGGAGAAGGTGACCTGGTCAACGTCAGCGCCGGCGTCTGCCTTCGCAAGTGGGACCACGTCAACGTGGAACTCGACCGCTAGTGTCTCTTTGAGCGGATGAAAAGAACCTTGTTCCGGAGTGACCACCGTGATTTTGGGCCCGTGGTCGACGAACGTCGAAATGGTGTCGGTCTGCTTGAGCTCCTTCTTGTCCTGGGCCGAGCAAGTGAAGGAGACGGGGCCCGACGCCACCGTCGTTAGGACGAAGTCGCTCGCGTACTCGTTGTTGTTCGTCGTCGAGGTGGCGTTCTTTTGTTCGATGACTTTCCCGGATGCGTCGTTGATCGCGAGCGTTACGGAGGCCGCATCCACCGCCGCAGCGCCGGGCGCACTAGACTGCAGCACGGTGCAGACCACGTGCGCGACTTGGTCGACGAGCACACCGTCGTCCGGCGTCTTCGCCGCCGTGGGTTCAGTGATCTTGACGACGGGTGCCTTGCTCGATTGCGTAGGTCCGGCCCCACCGGCCCCGCCCAGGTCGTCCCCACCGGTGTTGTCGCCCCCTGCGCTCGACGTCTTGCCAGCCGAACCGGTTTTCCCGCCCGAGCTGCTCCTGCCGCCGGAGCTGGTTTTCCCGCCGTTCGGACCGTCCGGGAGGGCGGCTGGGTGGTCTTTGCCGCCGCAGGCTGAGAAGAAGACGAGTAGCCCCGTTACGCCCACCACCAACAATATGTTCCGCATTTTGTTCGCTTCCGTCGCTACGCCGAAGTCTGGTGGTACCGTACTCTGGGGGCGTTGCCAAGCCGCGGGGCCGGCCTAGAGCTAGTAGATTTGCGCAAGAAATGGGGATCGGCGCCGTTTCGCGGGGCGTGTCACAATCTCGCCCCGTTCATGAGCTCGCGCATTGTTGACCCGCGGATTGAGGCTGAGGCGTTTGCTGGCGAGTCGCGTGGGGATGCGCGCAGGGCGGAGCGGGTCAAAGAGGATGCGCTGGCGCGGTTGGCGACTGATTTGTGCAAGCTGTCAGCGAAGAAGGTGGGGCAGCTGGAGCTCCCGGAAGAGCTGGTCGATGCGGTGACGGACGCGCGGAGCATGACCAGCGCGCCGGCCAAGAACCGGCAGGTGCGGCGGATTCGGATTCTGCTACGCGATTTGGATTGGATGAAGCTGCGCGGGCAGCTCGACACCTTGCTGGAGACGGGCGTGGTGCCGGGGCTCGGGGCGGTGCCGGCCGACGCGGTTTCGGACCGCAGCCTGGCTTGGACGCTCCGTCTGGTGGGGGAGGGCAATGACGGCATGGACGCTTTCCTGGCGGAATTCCCGCGTGCCGACCGCACGCATTTGCGGCAGCTGGTGCGCGCGGTACACAAGGCGGTGGGCGACCGGCGCCTTCGCGCGGAGCGAACCCTGACCGCAGCGCTGCGAGGTTTCTTGAGATGAGCGACGACACCGACACCACCAAACCGGCTTGCGGCGCCCGCGCCACCTTGCTCGTCACGCTTCGGCCTGACGGCACGGCGACGAACGTCGCGCGGCAGCGGCTGCTGCTGCATTGCGCGATGCCGCTCGGTCACAAGGGGCCGCATCTCGATCCTGATCACGCCGAGCAGTGGGATGCGCCCGCAGGCGCTACGCCGACTTTGCTGCGCCAAGAAGAAGACGGACAAGCATGAGCCCGACCGAAGACGAAGAGATCGATCAAGCGTGGGACAGCTTGCCGCCGCCGGTGAGCGCCGTGAGCGCCGGGGCACCTTCGCTGCCGCCGGCGACCGAAGAGGTCGATAGCGGCTGGGACGACCTGCCCGACGCCGCTCCGCAGCCTGCGGGCGGCAAAAGGCGTCCGCACCGGCAACGCCGCGCCAAAACGAACGCGGTGGTTTCGAGTGCCAACCCGGTGCTGATGCCGCGCCCGGCCGAGCCGACGAAGAAGCAACAGCGCGAGCAGGCTCGCAAGGCGCGAGCGCACGAAGCGCTGGCCAAGCAGCGCAACAAAGAGGAGCGCAAGGCCGAGCGCGCCGCCGAAGCGCGTGAACAAGCTGCCGCCCGGCTCCGTCAAACCGAAGCCGAAGAGCGCGCGCGGCAAATGCGCCGTGAGGCGCGCGAGCGCGCCGAGAGCGAGCGCCCGCCGACCAAGAGCGTCGACGACGCCGCGAAATCCGCGAGAAAAGCCGCAAAAAGGGCGCAAGCCGCTGCAGCTTCGCTGAAACGCAACGCGCGAGCGGACTCGGATTCGGACGCGCCGGAGCGCGAGACCGCGCGTCGCAGCGGTTTGCTGCGACCGGGGGTGATTGTCGCGCTGCTGGTCGCGGTGGCAGCCGCGGCGGCGCTGCTACTTCGAAAATAGCTCGCTAGCTCGCGCCGAGCGGCGTGGTATGTTGGCGCCGTGACTGGGAACAAGAGGGTTTGCGGGCTTACGCTATTTGCGCTGGTTTTGGCGGTGGCGTGCGGCAATACGAATAGCAACCACCCGGGGGCCGCGCAGGGCGGCGCTGGGGCGGGCACGGGCGCTGCCACGAGCGGCGGCGCAGGTAGCAGCGGCAGCGCCGGCATTGCCGGAAGCGACGCCAGCGCCGGTAGCAGCACGGCCGGCTCGGTCGCCGCGGGCGGCGACGGAAACGCGGGTACGGCGGCCGGCGGCGAAGCGGGCAACGCCGGCGACGGTGGCGACGGCCCCGTCACGCCACCGGAACAGGTCGAGCTAGTGCGCGACAAGGTGCCCAACAAGCTCGACCTGTTGATGATGATCGATAACTCGATCTCGATGGCCGACAAGCAGCACCTGCTGGCGGACGCGATGGAGCACTTGGTCAGTCGTCTGGTGCAGCCGCGCTGCGTCGATGTTCTGGGCATCGCGACTGGCGTGCAAGCGACCCCGGGCGGCGTGTGTCCGGCCGGGTCGCAACCAGAATTTCTGCCGTTCAACGACATTCACGCTGGCGTCATCACGTCGAGCCTGGGGGCGCACGGCGCGAGCACCAACGGCGACGTCTGCGTCGCCGTCACGGACGACGACCACGCGCAGCTGCTCGGTGTGGTTCGCGCCGGACTACCGAATTGGAACAATCAGGGCTTTTTGGTTTGGGATCCGAAACAGATGCTGACCCCGGTCGGCATCGCGGATCCGGCTGCGTTCGTGGCCGGTGTCGCGCAGACGGTAACGGCGGCGAGCGAGCATGGCTGCGGCTTCGAAAGTCAGCTCGAGGCTTGGTATCGCTTCTTGATCGATCCGGAGCCGCCGGCAGCCGTCGCGGTCGTCAACAACCTGAGCGTGATTCAGGGCACCAGCGCGGAAGTGCTGGCGCAGCGCGCCGCATTTTTGCGCTCCGACTCGGTGCTCGGCATCGTCATGTTGTCGGACGAGAACGACTGCTCGATTGTGGACGAAGGCTACGGCTGGCTCCTGGCTCACACTGCGCCGATGTTTCGGTCGACGTCCGAGTGTGCGGCGAATCCCAACGACAACTGCTGCCAGTCATGCGGCGAGTCGGCCGCGCACGCCGGCTGCCCCGCGCTCGGGACCGACAGCGAATGCGCCAAAGGCACGAACCTGGCGTCGGCCGACGACGACGTGAGCTTGCGCTGCTACCACCAAAAGCAGCGCTTCGGTTTCGATCTTCTGTACCCGCTGCAGCGCTACATCGACGGCCTGACTTCGACAGAGGTCACGCGCCGCTCCGACCAAGCCATGGTGCCGAACCCCATCTACGAGGCGCGGAACGGCGCGACGCCGCGCAGCTCCGAGCAGGTGCTGCTGCTCGGCATCGTCGGCGTGCCCTGGCAAGACGTGGCCAACGCCGCCAGTTTGACCAAGCCAGGCCTGAAGCTGATGAGCGAAGACGGCCCGCTGCCGTCCGAGCGCTGGGACGTGATTTACGGTAACCCCGACGCGAGTCCGCCGGTGCCGCCGCGCGATCCGTTCATGTTCGAGTCGCCCGAAGACCGCACGACGCTCGGCATCGCGCTCGCCAACCCGATCGTCCCGACTGAAAGCCTCGTGGCGTCGGACTCCACAGATCCGCAGGCCAATCACGTCAACGGTCACGAAACCATCAACCTGGGCAACAAGGACTTGCAGTACGCGTGCACGTTCGCGTTGCCCACGCCCATCACTTGCGACCAAGCCGCGTTCACGGCCAACCAGGGTTGCGACTGCTTCATGGCAGACGACGTCTTCAATCGTTCGGTGTGTCAGCCGCCGGCGGGCGGTGTCGCGGGCATCACGCAGTACTTCGGCAAGGGCTACCCCGGCCTGCGTGAGCTCGGGGTGCTGAAAGGCATCGGCGGACACGGCATCGTGGCGTCGAGCTGCCCCAAAACCGCCGACCTGCAGTCGGACAGCTACGGCTACCGGCCGGCCATGGATGCGCTGGCCGGTCGCGTGGCGAAGCAGATTGGGCGCAGCTGTTTGAATCGCGACGCCAAAGCCGACGCAAGTGGCCGTACGGCTTGCAGCATCATTACGGCTTCGAGCTCGCCCAGTTGCACTTGCTCGGTCGCGCAGGGCCTGTCCCAGCCGCCGCCCGATGCCGTTGCGCCCGTCCTCAAGCAGCTGGCAGACGTCGGCTATTGCGGCCCCGGCATGTCGTGCGACTCGCTTTGCCTGTGCGCGCTGGGCCAGCTCGACGGCGCCAATCTGACGGCATGTCAGACCGCCGACGTGGCGCCGGACGTGCCCGGCTTTTGCTACCTAGACGCCGCAAAAGGCGAGGTTCACGCCGGGAGCGCGGCGCTCGCGCAAGCGTGCGTTGGCGCCGCGCCGCGCCGAATCCGCTTCACCGGTGGCGCTCCGGCCCCGAGCAGCCTTTCGCTGCTGTATTGCCCTCCGTAAAGACCAGCCAGTGGGCCATCTTTTGGTCGGGCGCCAACTCCGGTCGCCTGCGCGAGACAATGGGCTAAGCTGACCCCGGTGACTGAGTCGCTGATCACCACGGCCCTGCGCGAAAGGCTGATCGCGGTCTTCGAAGACCCGTCGTACCGCCCGCCGCCGCTGCCCAGCGTCGCCATGGAGCTGCTCGCACTGTCGAACAAGAAGGACGCGCGCGCCAGTGACGTCGTGCGTTTACTCGAGCAAGACGAAATGCTCGCCGGCAGCGTGATGCGTCTGGTCGGCTCCCCGATCTACTCGGGGAGAAATAACGTCACCACGCTTCAAGAAGCGGTCGTGCGGCTCGGCTTCAAGGTCGTGCGCGATATGGTGTTCGAGGTCGCGCTGCGCAGCGGCGTGTTCGATTTGGAAGAGTACGCCGAGACGGTCGCGCAGGTGCAGCGCCACAGCACCGTGACCGCGTACATTGCGCGTGTCGTTTGCAACAAGGCGCGCATCGACGGTGATCACGCCTTCATTTGTGGCCTCTTGCACGACGTCGGCTTCGCGGCGCTGATGTTCGCCGTCACCGACTCCGAAGGCGCAGCCGCCCCGCCGCTCGAGCAGCTGTGGACGGACGTGGACGCCCTGCACGAACGCGCGTCGGGGATTTTGGCGCGACTCTGGGGTTTGCCTGACTCGATGGCCGAGGTAGTAGGGCACCACCATCACCTGCACACCGGCGAATTCTCCAAGGTTGCTGCGGCCATTTGTGTGGCCGATCGACTGAGCCGTTCGTTTGGCGCCGACGTGGTGGGTCCCGCCGACACGCAAGGCATCGCGATCGCGGCCGACGCCGTCTCCGACATCGATTTCGAGATCGCGCGCGCCGAGCTCGGGCTCAGCGAGCAAAAGCTCGACGAGATCCAGGCCGAAGCCGAACAGCTGGTGCCGCAAATCCTCTGGCTATAGGCTCCGGGCCAATGCCGTACGTTCCCGTCGAGGCTCGTTACCAAAACATGCCGTACCGCCGCGTCGGGCGGAGCGGACTCATGCTGCCGCCCATCTCGCTCGGGCTATGGCATAACTTCGGCGGTGTCGACCAGCTCGACAACGCGCGCAAAATGCTGCTGCGCGCCTTCGACCTCGGCATCACGCACTTCGACCTGGCCAACAACTACGGGCCGCCGCCCGGCTCCGCCGAGACCAGCTTCGGTGGCGTGCTGGCCAGCGACTTGCGGCCGTATCGCGACGAGCTCGTGATTTCGACGAAGGCCGGCTACGGCATGTGGCCTGGTCCGTACGGCGACTTCGGCTCGCGCAAGTACTTGGTGTCGAGCCTCGACCAAAGTTTGCGACGCATGGAGCTCGACTACGTCGACATCTTCTACCATCACCGGCCGGATCCCGACACGCCGCTTGCCGAAACCATGGGCGCGCTCGATCACATCGTGCGCTCGGGCAAAGCGCTCTACGCCGGCATTTCCAACTACCCGGCTCCGCTCGCGCGGCAGGCGGCGGAGCTTTTGCGCTCGCTCGGCACGCCGTGCCTGATCCATCAGCCCGCCTACAGCATGCTCAATCGCTGGATAGAGTCGGAGCTTTTGCAGGTGCTCGGCGAGCAGGGCATGGGCTGCATCGCGTTTTCGCCGCTCGCTCAGGGCGTGCTCACCCACAAATATTTGGGCGGCATTCCGGCAGATTCGCGCGCCGGCAAACCGACCGGCTTCTTGCGCCCCGAGCACATCACCGAACAGCGCTTGACGAAGGTGCGCGCGCTCGGTGCGGTGGCCGAGGCGCGCGGCCAAACTTTGGCTCAGCTCGCCATCGCTTGGGTGCTGCGGCATTCGGGCATGACCTCCGCGCTGATCGGCGCCAGCCGCGTCGAACAAATCGAAGACGCCGTCGGCGCCCTCGCGCGCCTGGACTTCAGCGCCGACGAGTTGAAGAACATCGACGCCATCTTGGCGTAGCGCGCGCCGTCAGGCACTATTTGGCGCGCCTCACGTGCGCTAGCCCCTGGCCCCACTTGGCGTCGAGCACCACGCTCGCGACGCGCTGAGCAGCGACTTCGCGGGCGCCCCTCGCCGTAAGAAAAGCGCGTGCGAAATCGGACAGAAATTTCCGAATGATTCCGCCGGTCGTTGCTGCGCCGACGGCGTTGTCCGATTTCGGACACAGTTTTCGACGAAGAAAGGGACTCCCTGGGGCGGGGCGGGGCCGGGTAGCGCGTCGCGC
>Ga0307508_10003106_pt1 | contig 17036 bp, 15 predicted proteins | sample 9_EM_MG_FD_203089 | JGI IMG/M metagenome (GOLD analysis project Ga0307508, IMG submission 203089) | Populus trichocarpa ectomycorrhiza microbial communities from riparian zone in the Pacific Northwest, United States - 9_EM | ecosystem: Host-associated > Plants > Roots > Unclassified | place...
CGGCGGGCCCGGCGGGCGCCAGGGGTGCCGGAGGTGCGGCCAAGGGCGCCGGGGGCGCCGGAGCCGGTTTCGCGGGCGACGGGGTTACGGGAGCCGGGGGCGCAGCTGCCGGAGCTACCGGAACCGCAGGACACGCCGGATTCGGTGCCGGGAGCGCCGGGGCCTCGGGAGCCGCCGGGATCTGGGCCACCGCCGCCGGAACCGCCGGGCTGGCCTCCCCCTCCCCCGCCACCAGGGACGATCTGCGGTCACGGCTGGCGCGCTGGACCCTCGGCGAGGCCGAAATACTCGGCGTCACGGGCCGCGCCGCGCTTTCGGCCCACGGCCGCGCGCTCCTGGGCCCGGCGGCCGAAACACCCGCGCCGGCAGCCGGAATCGCCGAGGCCGTCGCCGTTCCCGGAGCCCTCGGCGCGGGGCCGACCGGAGCGACTGGAACCACCGCCGCGCCTCCCGGCCCGCCCGCCACCACCCCGGCCGAGGCCGCCACGCTCGCCGCCAAGGCGGCACGGCTCCTCGCCCCGCTCCTCCCCGAGCCCCTCGACCACATACTCCTCCAGGCCGACCTGACCGCCGTCGCCCCCGGCCCGCTGGAGCGGCCGCTCGCCGACGCGCTCGGGGTCCTCGCCGAGATCGAGTCCAAGGGCGGCGCGACCGTCTACCGCTTCACCCCCGCCTCCGTACGCCGCGCGCTCGACGCCGGGCAGGCCGCCGACGACCTGCACACCTTCCTCGCCGCGCACTCCCGCACCCCGGTGCCGCAGCCCCTCACGTACCTGATCGACGACATCGCCCGTAAGCACGGCCACCTCCGCATCGGCGCGGCCTCCGCCTATCTGCGCTGCGACGACGAGACCCTGCTCGCCGAGATCCTCGCCGACCGCCGCTCCTCTGGCCTGCGCCTGCGCCGTCTCGCCCCCACCGTGCTGGCCGCCCAGGCACCGCCGGACGCGCTGCTGGAGAGCTTGCGCGCCATGGGGTACGCACCGGCCGCCGAATCCGCCGAGGGCGACGTCCTGATCACCCGCGCCAAGGCCCAGCGCACCCCGCCCCGCACACCCCCCGCGCCGGTCCCGGACGGCCCGCCCGTCCCCGACGCCACCCTGCTGGGCGCGGCGGTACGTGCCATCCGGGCCGGCGACCTCGCCGCGACCGCGCCCCACAAGCCCCCGGCCACCACCGCCGACAGCACCACCACCACCGACGGCGCCACAACCGGCGGCCGTCTCCCCCGCACCACCTCCGCCGACACCCTCGCCACGATGCAGGCCGCGGCCCTCACCGGCTCCGCCGTCTGGATCGGCTACGTCAACGCGGACGGCGCCGCCAGCCAGCGCGTCATCGCCCCGGTCCGCGTCGAGGGCGGCTTCGTCACCGCGTACGACCACACCGCCGACGAGGTCCGCACGTACCCCCTCCACCGCATCACCGGCGTCGCGGAACTGGCCGACGAGCCGGGCTAGGCGGACTTGCCCCGCCGCTGCCACCAGTGGTGGCGGCGCGGGTGGAGGGCGTGACCGAGGCGGCGGCCGATCAGGAAGTAGCCGAGCAGGGCGCCGGACGTGTTCAGGATGACGTCATCGATGTCGAACGCCCGTCCCTCGACGATCGCGCCCTGCGCGACCTCGACCAGCACCATCACCAGCGACGTCACCAGCACCACCCGCACCGCGCCCCGCGCCTTCGGCACGAGCATCGGCAGCAGCACCCCGAAGGGCGCGCCGAGCAGCACATTGCCACCGATCTGCTTCACCGTGTCCCGGATGGCGGGCTGGTCGAGGTAGGCGCGCAGCGAATCGCCCGGCTGCAGGTTGGTGTGCACGAGGTCGCTGGACCCCGGCTGCGGCACGAGCGTGGCCTTGGCGAGCGCCGCCGCGAACCCGACCATGCAGACGAACGCCAGCAGCATCACCAGCACCCGCCCGGCACGGGAGCCGAACGAATCACGTTGCAGGGGCGGGGACGCGGAGGGCGCGGCGGCCACGGTGGCCGGTGGGCCCTGCGGCTTCCGGGCACCCGGCGCCGCCTTCTTCGCGGTACCGGCCGTCTTCCCGGTCGCCTTCCCACCCGTTTTCCCGGTCGTCCTCGCAGCCGTGCCGGACGGCTTCCTGGTCCCCGTCCCGGCCGGTTTCGTCTTCGCGGACGCGGCCTTCGACTTCGCCGCCCCCACCGCCGCCTTCGCCTTCGCGGCGGCCTTCGTCTTCGGCGGCGCCTTCGTCTTCGGCGCGTTCTTCGCAGGCGCACCCTTCACCGGCGCACCCTTCACCGGCGCACCCTTTACCGGCGCACTCCTGGCCGTCGCACCCTTCACAGGCGCACCCTTCGCAGGCGCACCCTTCGCAGGCGCACCCTTCGCAGGCGCACCCTTCGCAGGCGCGCTCTTCACATTCCGCCGGATCTCCCACCCAGCGATGCTGAACACAGGGACCTACCTCCCGCCCTTTCTTCCCTTTCTCCGCGTCGTCGCGCTCTGTGTCCCCGCTTGCCCCCGGCCCCGCCGAGTATCCCTGCGGCCCTCCGCGTACCCCTGCGAGCCGCGTATCCCTGTGGCCCTCCTCCCTGCCCGGCCGATGAGGGACACTGGGTCTTTGGCCCCGGCGACACCTCGGCCTCCGGCGACACGAAAGGACTCAGGCGCGTGAACGGACCGCTCATCGTCCAGAGCGACAAGACGCTCCTGCTCGAGGTCGACCACGAGCAGGCGGACGCGTGCCGCCGCGCCATCGCCCCCTTCGCCGAGCTGGAGCGCGCCCCCGAGCACATCCACACCTATCGGCTGACCCCGCTCGGCCTGTGGAACGCGCGCGCCGCCGGGCACGACGCCGAGCAGGTCGTGAACGCGCTGGTGGAGCACTCCCGCTACCCCGTACCGCACGCCCTGCTCGTCGACGTCGCCGAGACGATGGCCCGCTACGGGCGGCTGCGCCTCCTCAAGCACCCCACACACGGTCTGGTCCTGGAGACCAGCGACCGCCCGGTGCTGGAGGAGATCCTGCGGTCGAAGCGGGTCCAGCCGCTGGTCGGGGCCCGTATCGACCCGGACACGGTCGTCGTCCACCCCTCCGAGCGCGGCCAGATCAAGCAGACGCTGCTCAAGCTGGGCTGGCCCGCCGAGGACCTGGCCGGTTACGTGGACGGCGAGGCGCACGCCATCGACCTGCACGAGGACGGCTGGGCGCTGCGCCCGTACCAGAAGCACGCCGTCGAGGGGTTCTGGCACGGCGGCTCCGGCGTCGTCGTCCTCCCCTGCGGCGCCGGAAAGACGCTGGTCGGGGCGGGTGCGATGGCCACCGCCAAGTCGACCACCCTCATCCTGGTCACCAACACCGTCTCGGCCCGGCAGTGGAAGCACGAGCTGGTGCGCCGCACCTCGCTGACCGAGGAGGAGATCGGCGAGTACAGCGGTACGCGCAAGGAGATCCGCCCGATCACCATCGCCACGTACCAGGTGCTCACCACCAAGCGGAAGGGCGTCTACCAGCATCTGGAGCTGTTCGACTCCCGTGACTGGGGCCTGATCATCTACGACGAGGTGCATCTGCTGCCCGCGCCCGTCTTCAAGTTCACCGCCGACCTCCAGGCCCGCCGCCGCCTCGGCCTGACCGCCACGCTCGTACGGGAGGACGGCCGCGAGTCCGACGTCTTCTCGCTCATCGGCCCCAAGCGCTTCGACGCGCCCTGGAAGGAGATCGAGGCGCAGGGCTACATCGCGCCCGCCGACTGCGTCGAGGTCCGCGTCAACCTCACCGACACCGAGCGGCTGGCGTACGCGACCGCCGAGACCGAGGAAAAGTACCGCTACTGCGCCACCACGGCCTCCAAGCAGCGGATCACCGAGGCGCTGGTCGCCAAGCACAAGGGGCAGCAGACGCTGGTCATCGGCCAGTACATCGACCAGCTCGACGAGCTGGGCGACCATCTGGACGCGCCCGTCATCAAGGGCGAGACGACGAACGCGCAGCGCGAGAAGCTGTTCAACGCCTTCCGGGAGGGCGAGTTGTCCGTCCTCGTCGTCTCGAAGGTCGCCAACTTCTCCATCGACCTCCCCGAGGCCACCGTCGCCATCCAGGTCTCCGGCACCTTCGGCTCCCGCCAGGAGGAGGCCCAGCGGCTCGGCCGGGTGCTCCGGCCGAAGGCCGACGGCCACCCGGCGGTCTTCTACTCGGTGGTCGCGCGCGACACCATCGACCAGGACTTCGCGGCGCACCGCCAGCGGTTCCTGGCCGAGCAGGGGTACGCGTACCGGATCGTGGACGCGAGCGCGCTGGTCGCGGACGAGGACGTCTGACGCGCCGAGGCTGAGGCCCTGCGGCGCCGAGGCTGAGGCGCTGCGGGTGCGGTGCTGCGGATGCGGCCGCGCTGCGGCTGAGGCGCTGCGGCCGTGCGTCCGTGCGGCCGTCGTAAATCGTTCGCGCGCCGGACACGCGCTGGCTACAATCCCCGGTCTTGCCGCCTCCCGCTCGGGAGAGCCGCCGCCCGGACGGAAACCGGCCGGTATCTCGTACGTACCGCAACTCTGCTTCGTGTACCCGCCGGAGGCTACGCCGTGCCCTCGCACGCCCCTGACCGCTCAGACACCCCACCGACCGACCCCCTCGCACGGGAACGCGCCCATCTCGCCGGTTCGCGCGCCGCCCTGCGCGCCATGCGTGCCGACGTCGAGGCCCTCGACCTCCGGGACGTCGCCGCCAACTGGGTCAACGCCGAGGCCCTGCACCACCAGGTCGGCGAGCGCATCAAGGCCCTCGCCGACCTCTCCCACACCCCGCTCTTCTTCGGCCGCCTCGACTACCTGCACGCGCCGGGCGCGGACACAGCGGAGGGAGCCGAGAGCGCCGAGAGCGCCGACGGGGAATCCTTCTACATCGGCCGCCGCCACGTACACGACGCCGTCGGCAACCCCATGGTCATCGACTGGCGCGCCCCCGTCTCGCAGCCCTTCTACCAGGCGTCCAAGAACGCGCCCATGGACGTCGGGCTGCGCCGCCGCTTCGGCTACACCGGCGGCGAGTTGACCGCCTACGAGGACGAAAGGCTCAGCGACCCCGGCGAGGCGGAGCAGACCAGCAAGCTGCTCCAGTCCGAGATCGAGCGGCCGCGCGTCGGCCCCATGCGGGACATCGTCGCGACGATCCAGCCCGAGCAGGACGAGATCGTCCGCGCCGGGATCGGCGGCACCGTCTGCGTCCAGGGGGCCCCGGGCACCGGGAAGACGGCGGTCGGCCTGCACCGGGTCGCCTACCTCCTCTACGCCCACCGCGAGCGGCTGGCCCGCTCCGGCACCCTCGTCATCGGGCCGAACCGCTCCTTCCTCCACTACATCGAGCAAGTCCTGCCCGCGCTGGGCGAGTTGCAGGTCGCCCAGGCCACCGTCGAGGACCTGGTGGCCCGCCCCGCCACGGGCGTCGAGGTACGCGGCACCGACTCCGCCGACGTGGCCCGCGTCAAGGGCGACGCCCACATGGCCGAGGTGCTGCGCCGCGCCCTGCGCGCGCACGTCACCCCGCCCACCGAACCGTGCGTCGTGGTGCGCGGCTCGCGCCGCTGGCGGGTACCGGCGTACGAGATCGAGGAAACCGTGGCCGAACTGCTGGCCCGCGACATCCGCTACGGCGCGGCCCGCGACGCCCTGCCGCAGCGCATCGCGCACGCCGTGCTCGTCCGCATGGAGCAGGCGGGCGAGGCCCCCGACGACCGCGTCCAGGACGCGGTGGCCCGCAACCCCGCCGTGAAGGCGGCCGTCAAGGCCATCTGGCCGCCCGTCGACCCGGCCAAACTCGTGCTGCGGCTGCTCTCCGACGCCGACTTCCTGGCCGCACACGCGGGCGGCATCCTCACGGCCGACGAGCAGAAGACCATCCTGTGGACCAAGCCGCCGCGCAGCGCGAAGTCCGCCAAGTGGTCTCCGCAGGACGCGGTGCTCATCGACGAGGCCGCCGACCTCGTCGAACGCACCCACTCCCTCGGTCATGTGGTCCTGGACGAGGCGCAGGACCTGTCCCCCATGCAGTACCGCGCCGTCGGCCGCCGCTGCACCACCGGCTCCGCCACCATCCTCGGCGACCTCGCCCAGGGCACCACCCCCTGGGCCACGAACAGCTGGCAGGAGGCCCTCACCCACCTGGGCAAACCCGGCTCCGCCGTCGAGGAGCTGACCCAGGGCTTCCGCGTGCCGCGCGAGGTGATCGCGTACGCCTCGCGACTGCTGCCCGCCATCGCGCCCGACCTGTCCGAGGCCACGTCGATCCGCGAGGCGGCGGGCGACTTCGCCGTACGGGCCGTCGACCCGTCCGACCTGGACACGGCCGTCATCACCGCCTGCCGCGAGGCCCTGTCCCACGAGGGCTCGATCGGCCTGATCGCGGCCGAAGCCCGCGTCCCCGCCCTGGCCTCCGCCCTCGCGGCGGCGGGCCTGACCCATCTCTCCCCCGGCGAGGAGACCAGCCCCGAGGCGAGGCTGACCCTCGTACCGGCGACGCTGGCGAAGGGCCTGGAGTACGACTACGTGGTCCTGGACGAACCGGCCGCCGTGGTCGACGGCGAACCCGACGAACGCACGGGCCTGCGCCGCCTCTACGTAGCCCTGACCCGAGCCGTCTCAGGCCTGACGGTGCTCCACGCGGCCCCGCTCCCGGAGCACCTGGCGTAGCCCTGCGGGTGCGCGGGGTGCGGCTTCGGTCGGTGGTGGGTGCGGGCGCCGGGGCCTCCGGGGCAGGGCCCTGGACTCGTATATTTTTGGCGCCACCGCCGAAGAACGTGAAGTGGGCCGGGAGTAGGCGCCACAAATACACGTCATCGTCCAGGACCCCACCCCTCCGACCCCGTCCCCCTCCCGCCGGTGGCACCACCCCCGCCCGGCGGCAGGTGTCGCACGGGGACGGGGCGCCCCCACCCTCACCCACCGCGACCCGGCGGCGGGCGACGGGCCGGGGCGGGAGCGGGCCCGCCCCCATGCTCCAAAGGCCTCAGCCGCCGGAACCGGCGACTCCGAGCGCGCCTCAGCCCACCGGCACCGGGGCGTCGAGGGCGAGACGCCACTGCCCGACGGCGGCCGCGTCCACCGAGCCGTGCCATCCGCCGGGCCGGGCCGCGCTGCCGATGTGGAAGGCGGTGATGCCCGCGGCACGCAAGTCGGGGAGGTGGTCGAGGCGGAGGCCGCCGCCGACCATGATCCGCGCCTCGTACCCCGGCGCACCCGTGCGGGCGGCCTCGGCCCGAAGCGTCGGCAGGCCGTGGTCGACGCCGTGGGCCGAACCGGCGGTGAGATAGGTGTCCAGGCCGGGAAGCCCGGCCAGCTGCCGACGGAGCACATCGCGATCGGCGGCGCGGTCGATGGCCCGGTGGAAGGTCCAGCGGCTCTCGTCCACGCCCACCCCGGGGCCGATTACCTCGACCAGCGTGGCGATGGCGGCCAGATCGGCCAGACCGTCGGCGGCGAGGAAGCCGAGCACGAACTCGTCCGCCCCTTCCGCATACAGCGCGGCGGCCTTGCGGCACAGCGCGTCGACGGCTGCGGGGTCCCCCGCCGCGAACCCGTCGGATGCCCGGAGCATCACCCGCACCGGCAGATCCACCGCCGAACGGACGGCGGCGAAGGTCTCCCGGGAAGGCGTCAGCCCGTCGGCGGCCATGTCGGTGACCAGCTCAAGACGGTCCGCCCCTCCGGCCTCTGCCGCGATCGCGTCCTCCGGGTGGAGGGCGATAACCTCGAGAATTGGTCTAGACATGCCGCATAGCTTGCCATACCACCCGCCCGCCGCAACCCGCACCCCTTCACAATGGGCCCATGTCCGACCACCCCGCGCTCCTCACTCGCTGGGCGCTCCTGCTCAACAGCGTCCGCACCAATGCCACCCCCGACCCGGCTCCCTACGGCCGCGACCTCCTCTCCCGCTGGGCCGAACCCCAGCGCCGGTACCACACCACCGACCACCTGATCGCGGTCCTGGACCGCGTGGACGAACTCCTGGAACACACCGAGGCCCCCGACCCCGACGCGATCCGCCTGGCCGCCTGGTTCCATGACGCGGTCTACCTCCCCGACCGCTCGAACAACGAGGATCGCAGCGCCCGCCTGGCAGAACGCGCCCTCGCCGAGGCAGGCGTCCCGGAGGCCCGCGTGACCGAGACCGCCCGCCTCGTCCGCCTCACCACCGACCACGACCCCGCCGAGGGCGACACCAACGGCGAAGTCCTCTGCGACGCCGACCTCGCGGTACTGGCAGGCCCACCCGAGGCCTACAGCGCCTACGCGGCGGCGGTCCGCGAGGAGTACGCCTTCGTCCCCGACAACACCTTCCGCGAAGGCCGCGCCAACGTCCTCCGCCACCTCCTGGGCCTCCCCCACCTGTTCCGCACGCCCGTCGGCCACGACCGCTGGGAGCAGCCAGCACGCCACAACATGACCACGGAGCTGGAGCTGCTGGGCGCGTAACATGTACCGTTCGCGGCTATAAAGTTGACGCACCATCCGCGCACGCCAGGGGGGGCAGCATGGACGACAACGCAGTACACCTCGATGACCAGACACTCCCTTTTGGGTCGAGGTCACCGAAGACAGCGACGACGACTCGATGGGCATCCTCGGCGGCGGGGACCCGGAGCTGCGCATGGTCCCCCTCGGCCCGCTCCGCAAGAACCTCGCGGAGACGGTCGACGCCCTGCAGCAGGTCTTCGCCGACGTGGCAGCACGCGGCGGCCCCCTCCCGCTGGCGGAAGCCCAGCTGTCCTTCCAGGTCACAGCCAGCGGCGGAGTCCAGCTCATAGGCACAGGCCAGATCCAAGGCACCCGAGGACTCACCCTCACCTTCAAGCGCCCGTAGGCCGCGGCGCACACCATGACCACGCGGCACAAAGCGCTACTCATCGGCGCAAGTGACTACGACGAGTCCGGGCATCAGCTCGCTGCCGTTCGTACGGGACGACCTCCAGCGGCTGGCCACAGCGCTGACCGACCGAGGCTTCCACTCAGCGGAGATCGCCGAGCACCGGCGCGGCATCACGCTCAACTTCGTCAAGGACCAGGTCAGCCGCTTCCTGCGTGAAGCGAGGCGCGACGACACCCTGTTCATCCTGCTCAGCGGCCACGGTCAGCACTTCCAGGGCACCGACTACCTCATCCCCGAGGACGCGAGCTTTCAGGTCCATCCCTTCGCAGACAGCTGCGTCCCCCTCGACTTGAGCAAGCAGCTCAACGAGTGCGCGGCGGCCCAGGTGGGGGTGGGCGTCTCCTCTCGTATGTCGACGACCGAACCGACGAGTTGGACGAGGGTCATCCCGATCGGCGGCCCGGGTAGCGGATCTGCTTGCGGCAGTCCGGGGCGGCGGTGGGTGGCGACTGCCCGTCAAGCGCGTAGCACAGGGCCGCGTGCAGGTGCTCCGCGGCGGTAGGGGTCAGTCGCAGTTCGGAGGCGCCGAGGAGCTGGCCGCCTCTACTGATCTGGAGCGGGAGGGCGAGGCTGCCGTCGTTCAGTCGGCGGACGGCCCACTCCTGGGCATGGCTGATCTGCCATTCCGTCATGATGATCACTCACCGGTAATCGTGAGGGCGGTTGGTGTAGGTGTGACCGGTCGGGGCGGTCCAGGTGGTGGTGCCAGACCCGGAGTCGCGTTTCAGGGTCCAGCCGGGGTGGTGGGTCTTCATGAGGTGGTGGCGTCTGCAGAGGGTAGTGAGGTTGTCGGGGGTGGTTGGGCCTCCCGCGGTGGGGTTGTCGTGGTTGAAGGGTTCGATGTGGTCGAGGTCGCAGCGGTGGGCGGGCATGCGGCAGGTGGGGAAGGTGCAGTGAGCGTCGCGGGCGATGACGTGGCGCTCCACTTCGGCGGTCGGCTTGTAGGTGGTGGGGTCGGTTTTGATCAGCATCCCGGTGGTGGGGTGGGTGATCAGACGGCGCCAGACGGTCCCTTCGGCGAAGGCGACTCCGCGGGCCTGGTCGGCGGTGATAGGGCCATAGCCCTTGAGGTGGGCCGGGTCGTCGGTGTCGCCGATCAGGACGTCCAGGGGAACGGTCACCTGGACTACCGCCGCTGAGCGGCCGCCTGTAGATACGGGACTGCTTGCGGTTCGGTTGACGATGAGGTCGTAGAGGGCGTCGACCCGCTTCTGGTCCAGGGTGCGGCCCTCGTCCGGGAGGGTGGCGGCGTGGGTGTCGACGGCGGCGGTCATGGCCGCGGCCTGTTCGGCGGGAACGGTTGCGCCCCACATGGCCATGCCGTCGTCCTGCGGGTAGTGGACCATCTGCCGCTGCCGCTTACGGGCTTGGTGACGCTCTTCGGCGCCCTCCGGGTCGGCTCGCACGATCTCGCGCGCCAGGGCGCGGCGGGCCTGGCCGGTGGTCATGGTCGGCAGCTTGTGCAGCAGGGCCGCCTCGACCTGCCCTGCGACCTCGGGATCGAGGACGGCGCAGGCCTCGGTGACCGCTGCGGCCTGTAAGTAGGAGATCTCGCCCTGGGCCAAGAGGGCACGTGTGGGCGGGTAGCGGCCAGCCAGCTCGCGGGCCACTTCCAGGCGCCGTGCCGCAGTCGTGCCGGACAGCTTCAGGGCACAGGCCACTTCCTCGCAGGTGAAGTTCCATGCGGCTTCGGTATTGCGGTCCCATCCTGCCGGCGGACCCTCGGCCCAGACCTCGGCTTCCAGCGCGGCGAGGATGTCTGCCTGCTGGGCCTGAATCCAGGCGGTGTGGCGCTCCAGGGCCTTCAGCGCGTCGATGCGGCCGGTGCGTGACAGCTTCTCCGCGTGCAGAACCGGCAGGACGGACGCGGTGTGCGGCCCCGGTGCGGTGGCGGCCAGATGGGCGGCCCACTCGTCCGGGGTGATCGGATCGTTCGGTTCGTTGGCCGTGTTCTCGGCCGTGTGCGCGATCGTGTTCTCAGTCATGACAGCGGTCATGGCGATCACTCCCCCTGTGATGCCTCAATGCCCGCCTCCCCTTGGCGGGCTCGCATCTCGATTCTTCATCACTCTCCGTGACACCGCCAGGTCGCAGCCGCCACGCCACTACTTCGAGTGAACGTTCGGGAGATGGGGAACGCGCCGGGCGGCGAGGAATGGCGGGCCCCGCCGGGGCGTTGACGTCGCCATGCCCATCGCCGTTTATGTCCTTGGCCTGTCCGTCTTCGCTCTCGGGACCTCGGAGTTCATGCTCTCCGGGCTGCTGCAACCCGTCGCCCGGGACATGGGGGTGACGATCCCCACGGCCGGGCTGCTGATATCGGCGTTCGCCATCGGGATGGTGGTCGGGGCGCCGCTGCTGGCGGCGGCTACGTTGCGGTTGCCTCGGCGGACGACGCTGATCGCGCTGCTCGCCGTCTTCGGGCTCGGGCAGGTGGCGGGGGCGGTGGCGCCGTCGTATGGGGTGCTGTTCGCGTCGCGGGTGGTGAGCGCGCTCGCGTGTGCCGGGTTCTGGGCCGTGGGGGCGGCGGTGGCCGTGTCGTTGGTGCCCGTGAACGCGCGGGCGCGGGCCATGGCGGTGATGGTCGGCGGGCTCAGCGTCGCGAACATCGCGGGGGTTCCGGCCGGGGCGTTCCTGGGGCAGAACGCGGGATGGCGCGCCGCCTTCTGGGCGGTGGCCGGGCTGTCGGTGATCGGGCTGATCGGGGTGGTCGCGCTCGTACCGCGTACGGAGGTGCCGACCGGGGAGGACCGGCCACGGCTGCGGGCCGAGTTGCGCATCTACCGCGACCGGCAGGTCTGGCTGGCGCTGGTCAGCACCGCGCTGAGCGGAGGCGCGGTCTTCTGCCTGTTCTCGTACCTCTCGCCGCTGCTCACGGACGTGGCCGGGCTGGACGAGGGCTGGGTGCCGACCGTGCTGGCGCTGTTCGGGGTGGGCGCGCTGATCGGTACGGCGGTCGGCGGGCGGATCGCGGACGCGCACCTCTTCGGGACGATGTACGGCGGCATCACCGCCTCGACGGTGGTGCTGAGCGTCCTGGCGCTGACCGCGCACATCCCCGTCGCCGCCGTGGGCCTGGCGCTGCTGCTCGGCTTCACCGCCTTCTTCACCGCGCCCTCGCTCAACGCCCGCATGTTCAACGTCGCGAACGCCGCCCCGACGCTCGCGGGCGCGACCACGACGTCCGCCTTCAACATCGGCAACACGGTGGGCCCCTGGCTCGGCGGCCTGGTCATCGACGCGGGCTGGGGCTACCCGGCCGTGGCCTGGACGGGCGCGGCCCTGGCCGGTACGGGCATCGTGACGACGGCGATCGCGGCGCGGCTGCATCGCGCGGAGGGGGAGGGGGCGTCCCGCGTGATCGCGGCCGGTCAGGCCGCCACGTCCGCGCGCGAGGCGGAGGCGGCCCCGGAGGCGTCCCGTTGAGCCCCGGAGGCGTCCCGTTGAGCCAGGTCAGGTAAGCCAGTCCGGTAAGCCCTCAGCCGCGCGACGCGGGCTTACGGCGGCGGCGCAGGCCCGCCGCCGTGAGCCTTCGCAGCAGCTCCTTGCTGCCGACCTCCTCCGCACCCGCCCGCACCGCCCGCGCATAGAGGTCGCTCGGGACGTCGTAGTGGTCGCGGTCGAAGCCGCGGAGCGGGGCGCCGATGCGGGTGGCGAAGGCGTGGAGCTCGTCGTACGAGACGTCGCTCACCAGGTGGGACCACATACGGCCGTGGCCCGGCCACGAGGGCGGGTCGATCAGTACGGCCATCAGAGGGTGGTCCCGAGCCGCCCCACCCGGGCCACCGCGACCGCCGTCTTGCCGCAGACCCAGTGCGGGTCGGGGCCGAGTTCGGGTTGTACGTCGAGGGCGTGGAGGTCGCCGCCCGTGGTGCAGACGGGGCACAGGGGCCAGCGGCCGTAGCGTTCCAGCAGGGAGTCCTGGACGTCCTGGGCGACCAGCCCGGCGACGTACGTCACGCCTTCCGGCCATTGCTCGACCCACCAGCGGCGGTGCGTGATGGCGTCCTCGACGAGCGAGACGATGTCGGCTTGAGCGACGTCTCCCGCCGCGAGGTCGGCCAGGACGAGCGCCCGTGCCGCGTGCAGTGCGTGTTCGAGCTTCATGGGTCCCATTGTCACCTTTGCTTCGTGGCGCCGCCTTCCCGCACCGGAAGTGCCGGTAATGGCAGCGCGCGCGGTCTTGACTGACCTCGTGGCCGGAAATAGTTTTCAGTTGTGAGCAGTAAGTTGAAGGAAACTTTCACTCCCCTCACCGACCCCGCCGTGCCCGCCCCCGCCGCCCTCGCGGCGAAGGTCCGCACCCTGGGTCCCTCCATGACCCGCTCGATGCAGCGCGTCGCCGAGGCCGTCGCGGGCGATCCAGCGGGCTGCGCGGCGCTCACCGTCACCGGGCTGGCCGAGCGCACCGGCACCAGCGAAGCCACCGTCGTCCGCACCTCCCGACTGCTCGGCTACCCCGGATACCGCGATCTGCGCCTCGCGCTCGCCGCGCTCGCCGCACAGCAGGCGGCGGGCCGGGCACCGGCCGTCACGGCGGACATCGCGGTCGACGACCCGATCGGCGACGTGATCGCCAAGCTCGCGCAGGAAGAGCAGCAGTGTCTGGCCGACACCGCCGCCGGGCTCGACCCCGGCCAGGTCGAGGCCGCGGTCGCCGCCGTCGCCGCCGCGCGCCGGATCGACGTCTACGGCGTGGGCGCGTCGAACCTGGTCGCCCAGGATCTGGTCCAGAAGCTGCTGCGGATCGGGCTGATCGCGCACGCGCACGCCGATCCGCACCAGGCCATCACCAACGCCGTCCAGCTGCGCTCCCACGACGTCGCCCTCGCGATCACCCATTCGGGGCGGACGACGGACGTCATCGAGCCGCTGCGCGTCGCCTTCGAGCGCGGGGCGACCACCATCGCGATCACCGGCCGCCCGGACGGCGAGATCGCGCAGTACGCGGACCTCGTCCTCACCACCTCCACCGCGCGCGAGAGCGAGCTGCGCCCGGCGGCCATGTCCAGCCGCACCAGCCAGCTGCTGGTGGTGGACTGCCTGTTCATAGGCGTGGCGCAGCGCACGTACGAGAGCGCGGCGCCCGCCCTGTCCGCCTCGTACGAGGCCCTCGCGCACCGGCACGATCCCCGCCCCCGCCACCGCTGAGCCGAGCCACCGCTGAGCCGAAGCACGCCGCGGGACCCGCACCGCCATCCCCCACCGTCACGCTTACGCAGGAAAGAGCCGCTTCGCCATGACTTCCGCCGCCGATCAGCAACAGCAGAAGCAGCAGCACCAGCTCCGCGCCCAGCTGGAGACCCTCACCACCGAGGCGTTCCGCCCCGAGCTCGCCGAGATCGACCGGCTCGGCACCGTCGAGATCGCCCGCATCATGAACGCCGAGGACGCCGGGGTTCCCGCCGCCGTCGCCGCCCAGCTGCCCCGGATCGCCGCCGCCATCGACGGCATCGCCGCGCGTATGGCGGGCGGCGGGCGGCTGGTCTACGCGGGCGCGGGCACCGCCGGGCGGCTCGGGGTGCTCGACGCGAGCGAGTGCCCGCCCACCTTCAACACCCGGCCGGACCGGGTCGTCGGCATGATCGCGGGCGGGGCGGACGCCGTGGTGTCGTCCGTGGAGGGGGCGGAGGACAGCGCGGAGCTGGCCGCCGAGGACCTGGACCGGATCGGGATCGGCCCGGACGACGCGGTCGTGGGCGTCTCGGCCTCCGGCCGCACCCCGTACGCCGTGGGCGCCGTCGAGCACGCCCGCCGCCGGGAGGCGCTCACCGTCGGGCTGTCGTGCAACGCGGGCTCGGCGCTCGCCGCGGCCGCCGACCACGGCATCGAGGTCGTCGTCGGACCGGAGCTGCTGACCGGGTCGACCCGGCTCAAGGCGGGCACGGCGCAGAAGCTCGTGCTCAACATGGTCTCGACTATCACCATGATCCGGCTGGGCAAGACCTACGGGAATCTGATGGTCGACGTGCGCGCCTCGAACGAGAAGCTCCAGGCGCGCACCCGCCGCATCGTCGCGCTGGCCACCGGCGCCACGGACGAGCAGATCGAGAGCGCGCTGACGGCCACCGACTGGGAGGCCAAGAACGCCATCCTCACGATCCTCGGCGGCGTGGACGCGCCCACCGCCGGGAAGCTGCTCGGCGAGGCGAACGGCCATCTGCGGGCCGCCCTCGAAGCGGCCAATCCGTAGCCCTTAAAAGCCCAAAAAACGGCGGCGGGGCGGCACCCCTGGGAGAAAGGGTGCCGCCCCGCCGTCGTCACTGGACGGTACGACCGACCGGCGCGCGGGGCGCCGAAGCCGATCAGAAGTCCATGTCACCGCCCGGCATGCCGCCCGGGGCGCCCGCCGGAGCGGACTTCTCGGGCTTGTCGGCGATGACGGCCTCGGTGGTGAGGAACAGCGCGGCGATCGACGCGGCGTTCTGCAGCGCGGAGCGCGTGACCTTGGCCGGGTCGATGATGCCCTCGGCGATCAGGTCGATGTACTCGCCGGTCGCGGCGTTGAGGCCGTGACCCGGAGTCAGGTTGCGCACCTTCTCCACCACGACGCCGCCCTCAAGGCCGGCGTTGACGGCGATCTGCTTCAGCGGGGCCTCCAGGGCCAGGCGCACGGCCTGGGCACCGGTGGCCTCGTCACCCTCGAGCTCCAGCTTCTCGAAGACCGAGACGGTCTGGAGCAGGGCCACGCCACCACCGGCGACGATGCCCTCCTCGACGGCGGCCTTGGCGTTGCGCACCGCGTCCTCGATGCGGTGCTTGCGCTCCTTGAGCTCGACCTCGGTCGCGGCACCGGCCTTGATGACGGCCACGCCGCCCGCGAGCTTCGCCAGGCGCTCCTGGAGCTTCTCGCGGTCGTAGTCCGAGTCCGAGTTCTCGATCTCGGCGCGGATCTGGTTGACGCGGCCCTGCACCTGGTCGGTGTCGCCGGCGCCGTCCACGATCGTGGTCTCGTCCTTGGTGACGGTGACCTTGCGAGCGCGGCCGAGCAGGTCGAGACCCGCGTTCTCCAGCTTGAGGCCGACCTCCTCGGAGATGACGGTGCCACCTGTGAGGATGGCGATGTCGCCGAGCATGGCCTTGCGGCGGTCACCGAAGCCCGGAGCCTTGACGGCGACGGACTTGAAGGTGCCACGGATCTTGTTGACGACCAGGGTCGCCAGCGCCTCGCCCTCGATGTCCTCGGCGATGATCAGCAGCGGCTTGCCGGACTGCATGACCTTCTCGAGCAGCGGGAGGAGGTCCTTCACGCTGGTGATCTTCGAGTTGACGATCAGGATGTACGGGTCGTCGAGCGACGACTCCATGCGCTCCATGTCCGTCGCGAAGTACGGGGAGATGTAGCCCTTGTCGAAGCGCATGCCCTCGGTGAGCTCAAGCTCGAGCCCGAAGGTCTGCGACTCCTCGACGGTGATGACGCCTTCCTTGCCGACCTTGTCCATCGCCTCGGCGATGAGCTCGCCGATCTGGCTGTCGGCGGCGGAGATGGAGGCGGTGGAGGCGATCTGCTCCTTGGTCTCCACGTCCTTGGCCTGCTCAAGGAGCTGGGCGGAGACGGCCTCGACGGCCTTCTCGATGCCGCGCTTGAGGGCCATCGGGTTGGCGCCCGCGGCAACGTTCCGCAGGCCCTCCTTGACCAGCGCCTGGGCGAGGACGGTCGCGGTCGTCGTGCCGTCACCGGCAACGTCGTCCGTCTTCTTCGCGACCTCCTTGACCAGCTCGGCGCCGATCTTCTCGTACGGGTCCTCGAGTTCGATCTCCTTGGCGATGGAAACACCATCGTTGGTGATCGTGGGGGCGCCCCACTTCTTCTCGAGGACGACGTTACGGCCCTTGGGGCCGAGGGTGACCTTGACGGCGTCGGCGAGCTGGTTCATCCCGCGCTCGAGGCCGCGCCGCGCCTCCTCGTCGAACGCGATGATCTTGGCCATGTGAAGTGGTCCTCCCAAGACGGGGTGGATTGCTCCGGACCGCGCCTGGCGCCCGCGACGGACGGCCTGCCTACCGTGCGGTTCCTTGCCCCGCGCGGCGTCGGCTTGCCTCACCGACCCGATCCTTCTGTCACTCTCACCTTCAGAGTGCTAACGCAATAATTAGCACTCGCCCCATGAGAGTGCAAGCGCCCGACGGGCGTCAAGAGAGGCGGGGGGG
>Ga0307508_10003107_pt1 | contig 17035 bp, 12 predicted proteins | sample 9_EM_MG_FD_203089 | JGI IMG/M metagenome (GOLD analysis project Ga0307508, IMG submission 203089) | Populus trichocarpa ectomycorrhiza microbial communities from riparian zone in the Pacific Northwest, United States - 9_EM | ecosystem: Host-associated > Plants > Roots > Unclassified | place...
CTTTGCCCATTCCACGTCCTTGCCTTGCCCGTTTCCCCACGTCTTGTCCTCACCTGTCCACGCCCCCCACGCCCTCGTCCATAGTCCCGGTTCGCTATCTGGAGTCAGAGAGCCACGCCCGTTACAGTGATTCTCGTTCTGGGTCGCTCAGCTATCCTCACGGGGAGGCTTTGGCAGACGCGTGTGCGTCACTGCCCAAAGCTTTTCAAACAGAAGGAGAATGAACCAGAAAAGCATGGGGTTCGTGACAAGGTGGTGATTGTTGGGCACGCAAAACCCGAGATCGCCGCGGTAGGGTCGAGCAGGGTGGGGAGGGTCGAAACTGAAACTCGAGAGATCAGGCTTTCCAGCTAATGGGACTGTAGGCCTGCTCTCAGAGCTCGTTTTGACGCTATTTCGGACTTGATCGATGGTCGGAAAAGATGTTGGTGGTCGAAAATGCTGGGGGGGGGTCGGAGATGATACGCCATTTAATTCTCTAGTGCTTCAGAACTTCAGTCTACATGCACTCCTCCACGCCATTCCACCCCCATGGGGCTTCCATCTTTCCCAGCCGCCAAACAGAAAAATTCGCACCCGCGGAAATCAAAACAGAAAAGCAGAAAGCAACGTGTGTGTGACAACGAATGGCAGAGCAGGGGTATTGGGCAGGCAAACAGAAAATGAGCTCCTCCACATCCTATCCACCCCATCCTCCCTTCGTCTTTTTGTAAGTTTTATCGTTCAAAGGCGCCAAAGTCTGGCTCCGGTGAATCCGAATCCGAGCCTTGGTCCTCTTCTGACGGTGTAGTCTCTCTGTCGTAGCAGATGTCTGTTGTGTGGCCAAGCCCTGTAGCTCGCAAGAAGTGTCGAAGGCCCAGCCAGTTTGCTGGGTTTGTCAGGAAGGTGAGAGACTGAAGGTCGCCACTAGTGGTGAGCTTCATCTCGGCGCGTCGCTGGGTGAGGAGGGTACATTCTTGTAGAAGGTGGTGGGATGTGTGTAGGTCTCGGCCGCATGGGCATGGGTCGGCAGTTTTGTTCGGGTGTGCACCGGAGGGGGATCTGTTGCAGAAAACGCACGAGAGTGCACGTGTATCCGCCCAGTCCACCCCATGCAGATGGGTCGGGAAGGTAAACGAAGGATTCGAGAGTGGGAGCTCCTGTTTCCAGCGTTGCAGTAGCTGGGCTCGTGCCTGTGTCTGGAGCCAGATCTTGGTGGTCAGGGCGTGGTGGCAAGGGTTTGCATGGGAGGTTCCCAGTTTTGCGAGTGCATCTGCACGTTCGTTTCCGACAATACCGCAGTGTGAAGGGCACCAAACTGTGCTGATCTTCCAGCCCAGTAGTCGAAGTTATGTGGCGGTTTCGAGGGCGCGCCGTGCGTACTCGTGGTTGTCTCAATTGAATTCAAGCGTCTCGATTGCGGCTCTGTTGTCAATGCATATGAAGGCCGTGGAACGTGGAATGGTGGTGGTGAGGAGGGCGGCTGTGGCTTCCTGGAAGGCATGTAGTCCCGTATCGTAAACCTCTGCGTGCCTGCCAAGGTTGCAGCTTCCTTCCTTGATTCGAAAGAGTTGTTGGTTCCCAATGTTGATGATCACCCATCCACATCCAGTCGCCCCGCTGTCCAGCTTTGAGCCGTCAGTATATATGACGATGGTGTGGTCAGGAAGTGAACGGATCCACTTTCCGTGCAGTACTTGAGGGGTTGTTGTTTTGTCAGGGTTATGTGAGGTGATTTTTGGTATCCCATCAGCGGTGGAGGTAGTTGTGCGGTCTTCCAGCTTTCCCGTGATCAGGTGTTTGCTCAGATCATGGAGGCGGTGGAGACCGGGGAGGTGGCTGTGTGTTGTTGGGTCTGCACACGGTCGGCCAAGAGCGTGGTGTCAGGGTAGGAAGTGCAGCCGGATTGCAAAGCGTAGGGAGAGGTAGTCCAGGTACGCTTCCATCGGGGGTAGATGCGCCAGTGTGAGCAAGTTGCTAATTCGGGTGTTGTATGGAAGGCCAGTAATCCATCTTGCTATTGCATTATAGGTGAGTTTCAGGGAGGAGGTTAACATCGGGGTGCCAGTCCACCATGCAGGCGATGCCCATAACATGGCAAGTAGTATCGCGGCGAATGCGAGGTGGTGTGCAACATGTGCCGGGACCCCTCGTGACCGGTGTCTTAGGAAATTAAAGCTGCCGAGTACTCGGTTTCCCAGACTGGCAGCCATTGATGCGTGGTGGAGGAAACTGAGGGACTCATCAATGTACACACCCAGATACTTGATCTGATGCTTTGGCATGATAGTGGTGTTCATGACCCGGAGGGGAGGATGGGAGGAGAGGCTGACGTTCTTGTGTTTGCTGTTACGAGGGAGGCAGTAGAGGAGTTCCGATTTATTTGGTGCGAAGGTAAGTCCGAGGTGCAGGCCGTGGTGGAGGTGTTGTTCCGTTCTATCTTCCAGCAGGGTGTTGGCTTCTGCTACGCTTTTGGCCATCTGCACCATGCAGACATCATCAACATATGATGTATCTGTGGTACCCATTGGATAATCTTGCTTTTCCAGCATGGCATTGCTGAAGATTAGAAAGAGGATGGGTGAGACTGGGGAACCTTGAGGAAGACCACATAGGTAGGGTTGGGGATCTTCGGACTGTTGATCAAAACCAAAGGCAATCTTCCGTTCCGTATTGAATGCTGAGATCCAGTTGGTTAGGTATGTTGGCATACGCCTCTGGTACATAACCTCTCGCAGTGTTGAGGGGTGGACCTGGTTAAAGGCACCTTCAATATCATGTATCAGCACCGCTGGCCGTGGGGTGCCCTCCTTGGTTATCTTCTTGCTGATGGCGGTAGCAATCGGGGTGATGGTTCGGAGGAGTGCATCCACTGCTGAGTTTTCGGGCTGCGCCCCCATTTGGGAGGGGTGGGTGGCGCCGCATCTGAGGGCTGCACCGATCAGACGTTTGGCCACAATCGATTCCAGCAGTTTGCCGAAACAGGACTGCAAGGAGATGGGCCGGTAGGATTTCGGGAGGGTGTAGGACGATTTGCCTGGTTTTGGAACAATAACACAATTCGCCACCTTCCACTCTGGGGGGTGAACTGTATGGGTCAAGCAAGCATCGAAGAGGAGGGGGAGGATTCTCGGTGCACATTCGTGAAGCTGGCGGAGCATGGTGTAGCTGATCCCATCAGGGCCAACCGAGGTACCATACTTTAGCTGGGTGATAGCTAGGGATACTTCGTGTGTGGTGATTGGGCGTGTTTGTTGGTACATTTCCAGTTTGGAGGTGAGGAAGTTCGGAGGGAGGGGTTGGCGGGATAGATTGTTGACAGCGGGGAAAAGAGCGTTCCGTAGTAACGTACATTTGTCCTTAAAGTCGGTCTGTCCTTCCAGCGGTGGGATGGGCCGCTGGTGCGTATTGTGGTGGCGGATGGTCTTCCAAATACTCTTGGTATTCGCGGATTGAAGCTGCTTGATCCGGTATGCGGCCTTGGCTGCCCGTACCATAGCTGTCCAGTGTTGGTGTTTCTTCTGGCGGTCTTCTCGGTTTTCTGCAGTGGGGTGGAGTCGAGCCCGTTTGTCAGCCCTTTTGACAGACCGTTTTGTGAGTGTCAAACTGTGATTCTACCAGGGTGCTTCGGGTTTCCTCGAGACGCCTGAGGGGACTGCCGCATCAATGGCTTCATGGAGTATGGTTGTAACATTGGTGACAGCTCGCAATGTATCTGCTTTACCTTGTAGGTTTGTCAGGTCAATACCTGTTGAGCAGATATGTTCTCTGAAAGTTTCCCAGTTTGCCTTGTGCCAGTTGTGCCGGATCGAGGTAGGGGGGATAGCAGAGGGAAGGGCAAAGGTGGCTGTAATTGAGCTGTGATCAGAGGTGGTATTGTGGTCGGTGGCCAGTGAAAGGATGCAGCTGGAGATTTCGCCACGAGACAGGCAGAGATCGATTGTTGATAGTGTGCTTCCATTCCTGGGATGATGGGTGGGAAGTCCAGGCTCATTGTGCAGTTGGAAGTTGTGGGTCTCGAACCATTCTGCGAGGCTGTTGCTGGCTGGTGAGGTTCGTAAGGTCTGAGGGAGAGGGCCTTGCCACCATACGTGGTGTGCATTGAGGTCTCCCATCAGGATGCATTCTTTGGGGACCGGGATGGTGGACAGGAGTCTGGCAAGTGGCTCCGCCCGGCCTGGTGAATAAAAATTAAAGAGGGTGAAGGCGATGGTTTTTGAATTGTGGGTCGAGGTGATGGTAGTTCCGAGAAATGAATCCTGGGCTGTGAATATCATTGTAGCGGTAAGACCGGGTGTGCGCCGGACATACGTAACACATTTGGGCTTGATAGGTATTGGGCAGAAGGTATCAAAACCTGGTAAGCTGGGTGGGTGACCATGCCGGTCAAGCCATGGTTCTTGGAGTAAAAGGATTAGATTTTCGTGCTTCTGGGCAAATTCTTGAAGGGCTGAAATAGTCGTGGCTTGGCCTCTGGCGCAGTTCAGCAGCTGCACGTACCCCACGGGTGCAGGGAGGGCCATCTAACTCGCCGCTCCCGCCATGGGGGCGTCTCCCTGGTTGGCTACCGCTGCAGCTATGTTGAAAGTTCGAGCCTTAATATGCTCGGGGCAATTTGGGTCCGTGGCTTTATGTGGGGTGTTGCAATTTGCACAGCAGATCGGGGGGTGGGTGCATGTAGGGCCTTTCCTGCAAGCTGGGAGGTTGCAGGGATGGTCTTTAGTCTCGTGAGGGCCAGCACAGACGGCGCATCGTGGGGATTCTCGGCATAGGGCAGCCGGGTATCCATACCGCTGGCAGTTCCGGCATTGGGTACTCCGGCCGTATGCAATGTACTCCTCAAGTTGGCATTCCCGATTGCAGATGATAAGGTGGTGAAGACCAACATTGGCTTTCTTGATATTTCCCGCGAGTGTCATGACGATGGTGGAGTGCGTCTTGTTTTGACGCCGATCTGCTGGGGTCAGCCATCGTGGAGTCTGTACCTGTACAAGTTGATGGTAGTTTACAGCAATGCTGTCAGAAATTTCGGGTAGTGAAAACTGGGTGGGAACTCCGTGGAGCAAAAATTGGCTGAACCGTTTTCCCACCTCTACCTCACACTTGCCAAGGTACAAGAGGGCATTGGCGATAATCGTAATGTAGTCCTCGTAGATAACATTGCTCTGACAGTTGCTGGTGGTGAAGATGATTGAGCCCCGTACTGTGACACGGGCACGGATGAATGGAGGAACATCAATGTCTTTGGTATTGACGAAAGCGGAGTTGACTCGATGCAGCGCGACATCAGCCATGCTCTGCCTCACAGTGTGGTCCTGCTGAGTGGGGGTGGTGTCCGTGTTTCCGGAGGGGAAGTGACAGGTCACCTCACGCTCTGCCTTCGGATAGGTTGTAGAGATCAATTTGGGCGTAGCCATCTTTTTCGGACCTCCAGTCTTCAGAGTTGTCCATCCTCTGGTGTCGGTCGATTGCAGTGTTGGAGTGGGGGTGACACTCGCAGCGCTTGCCACCGCTGCGTATGTAGGACCATTGTTTCCAGTAGCTCTGGCTGCGATGAGGTTGGCATTCTGCTTTTCCTTCTTTCTCTTTGGATCCTTCTTGGCTGCAGGTGGGGCCACTACAGGTATCTCTGCAGTACGTTGGGCGGTTCCTTGGGAAGTGAGAACCTGCCCTTGTAGCATGGAGATACGGGCAGTCAGGGAAAGGATTTGGCTCTGCAGCTGATTGGTGGTCTTCTCCAGAGTCGCATTGAAATCGGCGGAAATGCGTTGAAAGAGTTTGTCCATATTCCTTCCGTTTATCATCTGGAAATCAGCACGCAGGGCTGCGTGTTCCGGCGTGAGTGGAGGTGGCAATTCGTCGTGGATGTAGTTTGGGTTTTCTTCGGCATCACCCAGCGCCTGGGTTTCAGTCATATGCTGGGTATGCTGAAAGTCCATTTCTTCCATGATGGGTCTAGTAACGTCTTCTTCGGTATCTGATCCAGGACTGCTCTCTTCTCAAGGGCGTTTGGCAGGTAGATGCGGCTGGGTTTCGAACATGAGGCTATGTCTGCACGGTTGTTATCTCTGGGCTCAAGAGTACGATATGGATTTGGATGGCTCTCCTCACGGGGAGGCTTTGGCAGACGTATGTGCGTCACTGCCCAAAGCTTTGATCGGAACAAGAAGGAACCAGAGGGATATGCTGTTTGTATCGATATGGTGGTGGGCACGCAAAAACCCAAGATCACCGCGGAAGGGTTGAGGGAGGTGGGGGTCGAAACCGAAAACCAAAGAGATTGGGCTGACAGCTAATGAGACTGTAGCCCTACTCTTGGGGAATCATTTAACGTAGCAGAGAGCTTGTTCGACGGTGGGGAACAGTTGTGGTTGTCGAAAAAGCTGGGGGGGGTCGAGAGAGGATATGCAACTTCAATCTATTGCGCGTAACACTACAGGCTATTTGCGCTCCTCCCGCCGTACCACCCCCGTGGGGCTCCCATCTTTCCCAACCGCCTAACAAGAAAAACAAACAAAGTAAAGCGTATTAACGAAATTGTGCAAACAGCAGAAGAAGCAAGTGAACGCAACGCTCTGAAGATGGGGGGCTCGCCGTTGCCCATCCTTTCCACCCCCAGGGTCGCGGTATAGTTAAGGCTCGAAAACGCCGAAGTCTGGCTCCGGCGAGTCTGACTCAGTGTCGTCTACGCGATTGGTAGAGCTGAGGTTTCTGTTGAAGCATAGGTGCGGAGTGTGGCCTAGGCCAGTTGCGCGGCGGAAGCGACGGATAGCCGGGGCATTCTGGGGTGCCGTAATGAAGCTCGGTGTGTCGATATTGCCGGTTGTGGATTGGAGAAGTTGCGTTCGCTGCTCCTGTAGTAGCGGACAGTGACGTAGGAGGTGGTGTGAGGTAAGTAGGTCGAGTCCGCAAGGACACGGGTCTGCTGGGATGTTGGGTGGCGGGTCCGTAGGCGATCTGTTACAAAACACCCGCCACATTCCTCTGGTGTCTGCCCAGTCGACTCCGTGTAGATGGCTAGGGAATTTGAATGAGGGGTTGGAGAGGGGAAGTTCTGTCTTCCAGCGTGTGAGGAAAGCTGTCCGTGCCTGCGCCAGCAGCCAGGTCTTGGTGGTGAGTGCGAAGCGGCACGGGATAGCAGAAGACGCTCCTGCCTTGGCAAGGGTGTCGGCTCTCTCATTGCCGCGTATGTTGCAGTGGGAGGGGCACCATACGGTGGAGACATGCCAGCCCAGGCACTGGAGGTTGTGGATAATCTCGAGGGTTCGCCGTGCGTACTTGTGGTTTGATTCGTTGAATTGGAGCGTGTCAGCGGCGGCCTGGTTGTCAATACAAATAAAGACGGAGGCACGTGGCGCGGTGGTAGTAAGGAGTGTAGTGACGGCTTCTTGAACCGCGTGTAGTTCGGCATCATATACTTCAGCTCTAATGCCAAGATCATCAGGAAAAAAAAATTCTGCGTTGGGAGCGTGTACATGCTCTTAGCGCTTCTAACGCTCGCAACGACACCTCCCACTTACGAACGTGGGGATTCCTACCATTTCGCGTTGCAACGTAAAATATACGTATCAACGCAAAATATACGTATCAACGCAGACGTCAACCATCTCCGTTACCAACGCAGCGTCGCGTTGACCAACGACACCTCCCTACTCCGAACGGGATCACAGCGTGTAGACGATACTCCCTGCGTGGCGACGTAGACGCCCACCGTCTGTGTTACCAACGTATCGTCCCGTTGACCAACGACAACTCCCTACTCCGTACGGGACCGCGGCATGTAGACGTTACTCAGTACGTAGCGACGCAGACGCCAGCTGTACCCATTACCGACGCAGCGTCGCGTTGATCAACGACAACCCCCTACTCCGTACGGGACCGCGGTGTGTAGACGATACTCCCTGCGTCGCAATTCAGACGCCCACCGTCTGCTATACTCTACGTAGCGTTTTGCTTCAAACGTGACACTGCTACTGTGCACGCTGCTTTCAACCTTTAAATGCAATATCGCGCGTACCAATGGATTCGTTTTGCGGAATGCTAACCGTTCCGTTGTATCGCCATTCAACGCATGCTATATATCATCATCCCCCCGGAAAGCTCCATATTCTCCATATCCAAATCGTCCACTGCGCCATTATCTCTGTTCCTCATGGTACCTATCGATTCGTCAGCGAGTGAATTCAGCGAGAGCCGCGAGGGATCCCGGCAAATCCAGCGAGTGAATCCAGAGAATCCAGCGAGAGGCGCGAGAGAATCCCGCACATCCAGTGAGTGAATCCAGCGGGAGCAGCGAGCAAATCCAGCGAGCAAATGCACTGAGAGTTCACTGGGAGGGTCCAGCGTGAGTAGCGAGAGAATCCAGCGAGAGTTCCCGGGTCCCGCGAGCGAATCCAGCGAATCCAGCAAGAGAATCCAGTGAATCCAGCGAATCCAGCGAATCCAGCGAATCCAGCGAATCTAGCGAGTCCAGCGAGTCCAGCGAATCCAGCTAATCCAACGAATCCAGCGAATCCAGCGAATCCACCGAGAGAATCCAGCGAATCCGGCAAGAGAATCCAGCGAATCCAGCGAGTGAATCAGTAAAAGAATCCTGGGAGAGCAGTGCGGGAATCCACTGAGAACTCACTGGGCGGGTCCAGCGTGAGTAGCAAGCAAATCCAGCGAGCAAATCTAGCGAGCTAATCAGTAAGAGAATGCTGGGAGAGCAGCGCGGGAATCCACTGAGAACTCACCGGGCGGGTCCAGCGTGAGTAGCAAGCGAATCCAGCGTGCGAATCCCGCGTGAGTAGCGAGTAAATCCAGCGAGCGAATCAGTAAGAGAATTCTGGGAGAGCAGGGCGAGAAGCTACTGAGATCTCACCGTGCAGGCCTAGCGTGAGTAGCGAGTGAATCCAGCGAGCAAATCCAGCGAGCGAATCAGTAAGAGAATGCTGGGAGAGCAGCGCGGGAATCCACTGAGAACTCACCGGGCGGGTCCAGCGTGAGTAGCAAGCAAATCCAGCGAGCAAATCCAGCGAGCAAATCAGTAAGAGAATCCTGGGAGAGCAGCGCGGGAATCCACTGAGAACACACCGGGCGGGTCTAGCGTGAGTAGTAAGCAAATCCAGCGAGCAAATCCAGCGAGCAAATCAGTAAGAGAATCCTGGGAGAGCAGCGCAGGAATCCACTGAGAACTCACCGGGTGGGTCCAGCGTGAGTAGCAAGCAAATTCAGCGAGCAAATTCAGCGAGCAAATCCAGCGAGCAAATCCAGCGAGCAAATCAGTAAGAGAATCCTAGGAGAGCAGCGCGGGAATCCACTGAGAACTCACCGAGCAAGTCCGCAACAGACACGACGAAAGACGACAAACAAGTTGTTGGGTGAGCAAGAAAGGAAAAGAAAGAGAAAGAGAGATGGGCAACGGCTCCTTAGATATAAGGATGACGTCGACCCTCGCCAAGACTACCCTTTCCATCAAACTGCACTCGCGCCCTTGATCCTCACTTCTCCCGCACTCCCGCCCTTGGTCCCCATTCCTGCCCTTGCATCCGCATTCCGCTTTCCGTATTACCAACCTAGCCGACAATCGCCGTGACAGCGGGAGTGCGGTTTGCTGAGAAGGGTTGTCTTGGCAGGGTTGACGGCATACTTAACGAGCCGTTGCCCATCTCACGTTCTCTTTCTTTTCGTTTCTTCCTCGCCCAACAACTTGTTTGTCGTGTTTCGTCGTGTCTGTTGCGGATTTCCTCAGTGAGTTCTCTGTGAATTCTCGCGCTGCTCTCCCAGGATTCTCTTGCTGATTCACTCGCTGGATTAGCTCGCTGGATTCGCTCGCTACTCACGCTAGATTTACTCGGTGAGTTCTCAGTGGATTCTCGTGCTGCTCTCCCAGGATTCTCTTACTGATTCGCTCGCTGGATTCGCTCGCTACTCACGCTGGATTCGCTCGCGGGACTCTCGGCGGATGCTCTCACCGGCCTCTCGCTGGGTTCGCTCGCGGGACTCTCGCTGGGTTCTCCCACTGCCGTCGCCCCGGATTCTCTCGCTGGATTGGTTGGATTCGCTCGCGGGGCTCTCTCCGGATACGCTCGCGGGACTCTCGCTTGATTCTCTGGCTGCCGTCTCGCCGGATTCTCTCGCTGGATTGGCTGGATTGGCTGGATTCTCTCGTTCGATTCGGTGGTGGCTGTCGCTTGATTCCCACGCTGCTGTCACTGGATTCGCCTGTCGCGGCGCACGCTGCATTCTGCTGCTGGATTCGGTGGATTCCCTCGCGGCTCTTGGTGGATTCGCTCACAGCTGTCGCTGGATTCCCTCGCGGCTGTCGCTGAATTTGCTTGGGGCTGTCAGTGGATTCGATCACGGCTGTCGCAGGATTCGGTGGCGGCTCTCGCCAGATTGGCTCGCGGCTCTCGGTGGATGCGCTCGCGGCTGACACTGGAATCACCCAGTGGATTTGCGGCATTCTCTCGCGGTGCTCACTGGATTCTCTCGCTGGACGTACTCGCTGCTCCCGCTGGATTTGCTGGATGCGCTCGCGGGACTCTCGCTGGATTCGCCGCTTCCACTGGATTCGTTCGCTGCTTTCGGTGGTTCCACTCGCTGTTTTCGGTGGATTCGCTCGCTGCTTTCAGTGGATTTGCTCGCGGGATTTGCCGCTTCCACTGGATTCGCTCGCAGCTTTCGGTGGTTCCGCTCGCTGCTTTCAGTGGATTCGCTCGCTGGATTCGCTCACTGCTCTGTGTGGATTCGCTCGCTGGCTTCGCTCACTACTCTTAGTAGATTCGCTCGCTGGATTCGCTCACTACTCTCGGTGGATTCACTCGCTGGGTTCGCTCACTACTCTTAGTGGATTCACTCGCTGGATTCGCTGGATTCTCTTGCTGGATCCGCTCGCGGCTCACGCTGGATTCGCTCGCCGGATTCGCTCACCGGATTCGCCGGATTCGCTTGCGGCTGTTGCTGGATTCGCTCGCCCGATTCGCCGGATTCGCTCGAGGCTGTTGCTGGATTCGCTTGCTGGATTCGCTGGATTCGCTCGCAGCTGTTGCTAGATTCACTCGCTGGATTCGCTCGCTGCTCACGGTGGATTCGCTCGCTGCTCACGGTGGATTCGGTCGCTGGAGTCGCTGGATTTGCTCATGGGATACGCTCACTAGATGCTGTCGATATATTGCTCAGTCTATAGGCTATATATTGGTTCTCGAAATAGACATGTTTAAGGATGTACGTCCCAATGCAGGCTACGTGTTACTTCATCGGTAGCCGACGTGAAGATAATAGACGCCCTGTCTGACGCAGCGTTCGAACGGAGGCGCTACGTGGAGAGAATAATTCGCCCTGCGTACTACGTTCCAACGGAAGTTGCGACGGTACTCTGCGTTGATAGTAGACACCCTGCCAGACGTAGCGTTTGAATGGAAGCGCTACGTGGAGAGAATAATGCGTACTGCTTACTACGTTCGAACGGAAGCGCTACGTGGGGAGAATAATTCGTCCTGCATACTACGTGCCAACGGAAGTTGCGACTGTACTCTGCGTGGATAGTAGACACCCCGCCAGACGTAGCGTTCGAACGGAAGCGCTACGTGGAGAGAATGATGCGTACTGCTTACTACGTTCGAACGGAAGCACTACGTGGGGAGAACAATTCATCCGTCATACTACGTGCCAACGGAAGTTGCGACGGTACTCTGCGTGGATAGTAGACACACCACCAGACGTAGCGTTCGAACGGAAGCGCTACGTGGAGAGAATAATTGGTACTACTTACTGCGTTCGAACGGAAGTTGCGAAGGTACTTTGCGTGGATAGTAGACGCCCCGCCAGAGGTAGCGTTCCAACGCAACCGCTGCGTGGAGATTGCGAACGGCGCGTTGAATGCGTTCCAACGCAAGATAGCGAGTTATAATTCTTACCAACGCTTCCAACGCGTCTAACGCAACGCTGCGTTGCAACGCAAATTTTTTTTTCCTGATGATGGCAGTATCCTTCGGTCTGTAGGTAGAGTTGCTGGTTCCTGCAGCGGTAAATGGCCCATCCGCAGCCGACGGTGCCATTTTCCAGTTTGGAGCCATCAGTGTATATGATGGTTGTGTGCTCGGGGAGTGTGCGTAGCCATTTTTCGTGGAGTTTCTGTGGTTCGGTCGTTTTGTCCGGATTTGGTGACGTAGTCTTTGCGACTCCTGGCGTTGTCGAGGTTGTTGCACGATCCTCTAACTTGCCCTGGACGAGGTGTTTGCTGAGGTCGTACAGGCGGTGCAGTCCCGGGAGGTTGGAGTGGGTATTTGCCTGGCCGCGTGGAGGGCCAAGAGCGTGGTAGGAAGGGAGGAAGTGGAGTCGTATCGCATACCGGAGCGAGAGGTAGTCTAAATATGCAGCCATAGGGGGCAGGTGGGCGAGCGTGATGAGGTTAGTGGTTCTCGTATTCAGTGGTAGGCCTGTAATCCATCGTGCAATAGAGTTGTATGTCATTCTGAGCGTCGCGGATACCGTTGGTCCGTCAGTCCACCATGCTGGGGATGCCCAGAACATAGCCGGAAGGATTGCCGTCATTGCCAAATGGTGGGCAATATGTGCGGGGATACCGCGCGACCGGTGGCGTAAGAAGTTCAGGCTTCCCAGTATCTTATGCCCTCTGGCGGCTGCCATTGTAGCGTGGTGAATAAAGGTGAGGGACTCGTCAATGAATACCCCCAGGGATTTGATTTGTCGTTTGGCTAGGATAGTGGTGTTGAAAATCCGGAGCGGTGGGTGTGATGAGAGGCTCTTGTTTTTGTCTTTGCTGGTGAGCGGGAGACAGTAAAGCAGCTCAGTCTTGGGCGTTGCGAAAGTGAGCCCGAGGCGTATGCCATTCTTCAAGTGGTGTTCGGTACGCTCTGCCAGCAGTGTATTGGCTCTGGAGACTGTTGGTGACATCTGAATCATGCAAACGTCGTCCACGTAAGAGGTATCGACAGCATCGCCGGGCTGATGTTGCTTTTCCAACATGTCATTGCTGTAGATGAGGAAGAGGATTGGTGAAATTGGTGACCCCTGCGGGAGGCCGCACTCGTACGGTTGCGGTTGTTCGGATTGCCGGTCAAATCCGAAGGCGATTTTCTGATCAGTATTAAATGCAGCAACCCAGTTGGTCAGATATGATGGCATCCGGCATTGGTGCATGACTTCCAGGAGTGTCGACGGGTGGACTTGGTTAAACGCTCCTTCGATGTCAAGCGTGAGGACAGCCGGTCGAGTGGGGATCTGGTTGGTGGTCTTCTTTTTGCTGATAGAGGTGGCAATGGGCGAGATCGTACGGAGCAGTGCATCTATAGCAGAGTTTTCTTACTGGGCACCCATCTGCGACGGGTGTGTGGCACCACATATTAAGGCTGCATGGGAGAGGCGTTTTGCCACAATGGATTCCAGTAGTTTGCCGAAACATGACAGGAGTGAGATCGGGCGATAGGATTTTGGGTGTGAGTACGACTTCTTTCCGGGTTTGGGAATAACAACACAATTGGCCGTTTTCCATTCCGGCGGATGGGCAGCGTACCTGAGGCATGCCGTGAACAGGTGGGGGAGAAGGTGTGGGGCAGCCTCATGGAAGCGTCGTAGAGTTGTGTAGGTGATATCATCTGGTCCGACTGACGTGCCGTATTTCAGACGTGTAATCGCCAAATGGGTTTCAGAAGCTGTAACCGGCCGCGTGTGGTGGCGTATATCTTTCTTGGAGGTGAGGAGGTTTGCTGGGAGTGGCATTCGTTGCTCCATATTGACTGTAGGGATGAGCGTATTGCGTAGCACCGCACACTTACCCTTGAAATCGGACCGTCCCTGGAGTGGTGGAATTGGCTTGTGGTGTGTGTTATGGTGCTGAATTGTTTTCCAAACTGTTCGGGTAGATGTAGCCTCGAGCTGGTGGATACGGTAAGCCGTTTTCGCGCTCCGTACCATTATCGACCACTTGTGGCGTTTGTACTGGCTGTCTTTGAGGTTCGCTTCGGTGGGGTGTAGGCGTGCTCGTCTGTCGGCGCGGTTGACACTCTGTCTTGTCAGTGTAAGACTGTGGGTCCACCAGGGTGCTTCTGTCTTTCGTGTAGTCCTCAGCGGGACCGTCTCCCGGACCGCCTGGTGAATCAGCGCTGTGACATTGGCAACTGCTCTCAGAGTGTCGTCCGCCCCTTGGAGCTGCGAAAGATCCATTTTCGCGGCCTCGATTCTAGAATTAAATGTTCCCCAGTTGGCCTTACGCCAACACCGGCGGGGAGTAGTGGGTGCTGAGGCTGTCGGCAGGGAGAGGCAGACAGTAATGGCGCTGTGGTCAGATGTAGTCTCGTGGTCGACGGCCAACGTCAGGATGGATTGTGTCGTAGACCCTCGGGAGAAGCATAAATCGATGGTGGAGGGTCGTCCGCCATTCCTAGGGTGGTGTGTGGGTATTGCTGGCTTGTTCTGCAGGCAGAAATTGTTGTCTTCCAGCCAATTCGCGATCGTGTGGCTTGCTGCGGATATACGGATGGTCTGTGGGAGGGGCCCTTGCCACCACGGCTGATGTGCGTTAAGGTCTCCCATGAGTAGGCAGTCGGCTGGCAGGTTGATGGTTGGGAGGATAGCCGCTAGTGGCTCTGCCCGTCCTGGGGAGTAGAAATTGAAAAGGGTGAAAGTTTTCTGGTCGTGGGGCGTGGTGATTGTAGTTCCCAAGAATGAGTCCTGGGCAGCGAAGACCGTGGTTGCAGTCAAGCTAGGTGTGTGGCGGACATATGTCACACATTTGGGTTGCATTGGGGTGGGGGTAAAAGCGTTGAAGCCTGGTAATGAGGGTGGGTTTCCATGTCTATCGCACTATGGTTCTTGTAGTAGACAGATAAGGTTTTTGGGGATTTTCGCAAATTCTTGTAACGCTGAGATAGTCGTAGCTTGGCCTCTGGCGCAGTTCAGCAGCTGCACGGACCCTACGGGTGCAAGTAGGGCCATCTCAGCCGGCTACTCCCGCTTGTGGGGCGTCTCCCATGGTGGTTGCATTCGTGGTTGTTTTGGTGATTTCGCGAATCTTGATACGCTCGGGACAGTTGGGGTCACTGGCCTTGTGAGGCGCATCACAATTGGCGCAGCGAATCGGCGGGTGTGTGCAGGCTGGGCCCTTCTTGCAGATTGGTAGGGTGCATGGGTGCTCCTTGGTCTCGTGGGGGTCTGCACAGACCGCACAGCGAGGGTTGTTCCGGCACAGGGCGGCGGGATGACCGTATGCTTGACACTTGCGGCATTGGGTGCTTCTTCCGTACGCAATGTAGTCATCCAACTCTCATTGGCGGTTGCAGACAATCAGGTGTTGACGGCCAATCTGGGCCTTCTTGATGTTGCCTGTGAGCGTTATGACAATCGTGGAATTCGCTTTGTGCTCTCGTCGGTCGGCTGGGGTGAGCCACCGTGGGGTTTGCCCTTGGATGAGCTGAGGATAGTTCGTGGTGAGACTCTGTGAGATTTCAGGCATGGAGAGGTGGGTCAGCACTCCATGCATTAAAAACTGGCTGAAGCGTTTACCGATCTCCACTTTTTCGCATTCCCCATAATAGGAGAGAGCGTCCGCAATGATTGTGGTGTAGTCCTCATAAATGACGTTATTCTGGGTATTGCCGGTGGTGAAGACGATGTTTCCCCGGATCGTGACACGTGCTCGGATGAACGCAGGTGCGAAGACATCCTTGTTGTCGACAATAGCGGAATTGACTCGACGGAGCGCTGCATCTGCCGCAATCTGACGTGCGGCGTAGTCCTGCTCGGCATGGATCGCATCTGGTCCTTCTTCGCGGGTGAAGTAACACGTGACTTCCCGCTCGGCTTGGGGGTAGACCGTGGGGAACAGCTTAGGGGTGGGAATCTTCTTGTCCTTCTGACCACCGACCTTCAGAGTTGTCCACCCTGTGGTGTTGGTAGCCGTCATTGGTACCGGGAGAGTTTGTGCAGCGGTAGCCACAGCTGCATAGGTAGGACCGTTTCCCATAGCGGCTGTCACAGCCGGATTGGCATTCTGCTTTTCTTTCTTTTTCGTGACATCCTTCTTCGGTGGCATCCCTGTTGGCAGCATTGCGCAGATGGCTCCCTGGTACGTGAGTACTTGCTGTTGCAATTGTGTGATTCGTGCACCCAGCGAGGTGATCTGGTTACGTAGCTGGTCATTGTTTTTCCGGAGTGCAGCCGTGGTATTAGCAGCGGACTTCTCGATGTCGGCTGTGATCGGGAGGTACAGTTGCTGCATCGCCGTCATGGTGATGATCTCAAAGTCGGACCGCAGGGCAGCGTGCTCGGGGTTGAGGGGAGGAGGTAGTGCATGAGACGTATCGTCAACATCGTCGCCGATCGCCTGAGTCTCAGTAATGTGCTCGGTATGGTGGAAGTCCATCCTATCAGTGTCGGTTTCGTCTTCGTCGTCTGACTGAGGATCGCTCTCTACACGGGGCCGCTTCATGGGCGAGCGAGAGCGAGTATTGAGGAGCTGGGGGGGGTTCTCAGCGATTGCGGTAGCTGCAGAAAGGACAAAGGAATCCAGGGATCCCTGGCCACGGTTGGAAGAAGTCATGATGTTGGTGGGATATCTACTCGAGTGTTATCTTTGTTCTGAGGGTCTGGTTCTGATTCTGGACTGGGTTGCACTCCTCACGGGGGCGCTTTGGCAGACGCGTGTGCGTCACTGCCAGAAGCTTTTATTTAAAAACAGAACAGACGGAAACAGAGAGATTTCGGAGATGGCGACCGGGGTGGTGATGGGCGGGCACGCAGGTTCCGTGATCACTGATATTGGTCGAGGGAGGTGGGGGGTCGAAAACCGAACTCAAGCAAATCAACCTTCCAGCTAATGGGACTGGAGGCTGACCCTCAGGGAATGTTTTGCGACTATTTTGGACGAGATCGATGGTGGCAGAAAGAAGTTCTTTTGCGAAAAAGCGGGGGGGGGGATCCGAGATGATACGCCATTTCATTCTCTTGTGCTTCAGTACTACAGACTATATGCACTCCACCACGCCATACCACCCCCATGGGGTTCCCATCTTTCCAAGTCCGCCTCCTCCTGCTAGCCTACGAACAGTCCCTC
>Ga0307508_10003108_pt1 | contig 17035 bp, 11 predicted proteins | sample 9_EM_MG_FD_203089 | JGI IMG/M metagenome (GOLD analysis project Ga0307508, IMG submission 203089) | Populus trichocarpa ectomycorrhiza microbial communities from riparian zone in the Pacific Northwest, United States - 9_EM | ecosystem: Host-associated > Plants > Roots > Unclassified | place...
TATTTGAAAATATATAAAATTAAAATGTTGTATATAATTTTTAATGATTTTGATATGTTAATATAAAAACAAAACATAAAAAATATAAAAATATAAAAACAAAACATATAAAAAAAAAAAAAACACAGTGGTTATGAGCTTACAACAACAGGTGCTTAGTGACTTTTATATATATAAAAAAAAATTGATAATGATAATATTTTTGTGGAAGCAATTTGGAAAATATAAGAAGATATTTTCTAAAGAAGGAAAGAAAAATCATATTCCAACGTATCATCAACAACGTCATATGTTTGATTTTTGTCCCCCTTTCCTCCTGAAAACTGACTAAATAACTAGGAATCCAACAAACAATATAATATACATTAAGACCAATCTGATATGCTATCTCTAATTGTTGCTCTTCTTCTAACCTCGAAATTGTAAGTGCTAGCGATTTAAAAAGATATTGAAATGGGTTCTTTGAAAAACGAAGGAGAAATGGAACCGATTGGAGGGGAATCATCAAAGGATGCGATTTTGTATGTTAATGGAGTTAGACGAGTGTTGTCCGATGGATTGGCCCACTTGACTCTTCTTGAATATCTTAGAGGTAATGTGACGATCTTAACAAGCTTTGTTATTGTCTGGTGTCTCAGAAAGTATAGGAAAGTTTTGATTGTTAATTCAGCTGAACTAAGTGAAATTATTATCTGGGTTAGTCTTAGTTTTTGAAAAAAGAAAAAAGAAAAAAGAAAAGAGAGGGAGAAGGAAACACAGTTGGTAATGATAAAAGGAGAAACTTTCTAATCTGAGCTTGGTTTCTTACTTATCATGTGTGTTGGGCTCAATCAATCAATAATCAATTTACCAATCAATCAGTGTTTGGTTTATGGAGTATCATTGTAAAAGAATGAACTTTTTTAAACTGTTCATCTTGTCTGTGATTTGAATCCTATTGGAGAAGCATGTCGAATTTGGTTCGTTTAGGAGAAGAAACGAAGGGAATATAAACCTTGAATCTTTCTTATGTGAATCAGTAGCTTAATTGCTCTTTCTTGCTTGTGACCTGAACTGGGTCTGCAACAAATGTTTGTTGGTTTCTAAGAAAATAGCAGAGAAGGTAACTTAGTGTGTGCTTAAGCTTGGTCAACGGATCAATTGATCAAGTAGTGTTTTGTTTCCCAAAAAATGTTGAGGGAAAAAGAGCAATGGAACTATCATATGGATCTAATTTAGATTCACTGACTAGAAAGTAGGATTGCCTAAACACCCGTGTTCTTAGACTTTTCTCACCTTTTCCCAGCTATTAAGCTCTGTGTTGTGGTGCTTGTGATGTATGAAATAATCAACAATACAAGTTTGTGCTTGGGCACAGTTTAAAAGATTTATGATTTAGCTGATGTTTGTTTCTATGACGTATCTGATTTTAATCCTCTTTCTGTTTTTTTTTTTTTTGGGGGGGTAACAGACATTGGCTTGACGGGGACAAAGCTAGGCTGTGGTGAAGGTGGTTGTGGGGCCTGCACTGTCATGGTTTCTCATTATAATAAAGTGCTGAAGAAATGTGTGTCAGTTCTCGCACTGCTACACTCTATCTCTTTCACTTAGTTTTGTCTAATTTTTGGTGCATTCCTCTGTCTTTAGTATCAACTTAATAACATTACCCTGATACCTATTTCCAGGCATTATGCAGTCAATGCGTGCTTGGCTCCTTTGTATTCTGTAGAAGGGATGCATATAATAACTGTGGAGGGAGTTGGGAACAGAAAAATTGGCTTGCACCCAATTCAAGTAAGAATGTTGATTTTCAAATGTTATACTTTTATCATGTGCTCCTTTTTTGGTGTTGATACTGCTTACTATGACTGTTGCCACAGATATTTTGGATAATTTAATGGCTTGAGTTTACTCTCTCTCACAGTATGTCAAGTTTTAAGCTTATAGGTCTTAAAAGCATACTGCTTGTTTTTCATTACTAGCAAATGTATGTTCTCATGTAATGGATCTTATAAGTGCATCATTACTGTAAGTTACTTGTCATGCAAACGATGAAAATAAATTGAAATTGAATCTAGTATGTCCAGTTCACCGAGACGCAGGCCACACCATCGAAGAATGTCATACTTTGCATGAATGGCTCAAGAAACTTTTCCTCCTTGATAAACTGTCCAGGACTTTATGGCATGTTTTTCTTAGTCGAAAAAGAACTTAATGAAGGTCACATAATTGCCTTAGTCACACAATTACATCAGATATATGTAAATTTGAAAACTAAATCTTATTAATGTTAGACCCAATAAGCTTTTCTATCTTGTTTTAGTAGTCTTCTATGTCACTAAATTATGCTTGATGAGGTTCTTCACTGTGTCTGCATTTCTGTAACACTCTGCAGGAATCTTTAGCTCGCTCGCATGGCTCACAATGTGGATTTTGTACTCCTGGATTTATTATGTCAATGTATGCACTGCTGAGGTCAAGTGAAGTACCACCAACTGAAGAGCAAATTGAAGAATGCCTTGCTGGAAATTTGTGTCGTTGCACTGGTTACAGACCAATTATTGATGCATTTCAAGTTTTTGCCAAAACTGATGATGCATTTTACACCAATACATCTTCATCAAGTCTTCAGAGTGGTGAATTTTTGTGCCCTTCAACTGGTAAACCCTGTTCGTGTAAATCAAAAAGTTTAAATGGTGAAGGAACATGCAAACGAAGTACTGCCAATGGAAATAAGTATGAGCCTGTCTCTTATAGTGAGGTAGATGGGAGCACATATACAGACAAAGAACTTATTTTTCCTCCTGAGTTGTTGCTGAGGAAATTAACTCCCTTAAATTTGAATGGATTTGGTGGGCTTAAGTGGTTTCGGCCATTAAAAATTCAGCATTTGCTGGAGTTAAAAGCGAAATACCCAGATGCAAAGTTGGTGATGGGTAATACTGAGGTTGGAATAGAGATGAGGTTGAAGAGAATCCAGTATAAGGTTTTGATATCTGTTGCTCACGTACCAGAACTCAACGTCTTGAATGTCAAGGATGATGGTTTAGAGATAGGTGCTGCAGTAAGACTCATGGAACTCCTGCAAATGTTTAGAAAGGTCGTAAATGAGCGTGCTGCCCATGAGACATCATCATGTAAGGCCTTTATTGAACAAATAAAATGGTTTGCTGGGACACAAATAAAAAATGTTGCAAGTGTTGGAGGGAACATTTGTACAGCCAGTCCAATATCAGATTTGAACCCTCTCTGGATGGCTGCAGGAGCAAAATTTCAAATCATTGATTGCAAAGGAAACATTAGAACAATCATGGCTGAGAATTTCTTTCTGGGTTATCGAAAGGTGGATCTTGCAAGTGGTGAAATTTTACTGTCAATATTCTTACCATGGACTAGGCCTCTTGAGTATGTAAAAGAATTTAAGCAGGCTCACCGAAGGGATGATGATATTGCAATTGTGAATGCTGGAATGCGTGTCTTTCTTGAAGAAAAAGGTGAAGATTTAGTCGTTTCAGATGCATTGATTGTTTATGGTGGGGTAGCTCCCTTATCTTTGTCTGCAGTAAAAACCAAAGAATTCATCATTGGGAAGAAATGGGATCAGGAGCTCTTGCAGGGTGCTTTGAAATTCTTAGAAATAGACATTTTTCTCAAGGACGATGCTCCTGGTGGAATGGTGGAATTCAGAAAATCTTTAACTCTTAGCTTCTTCTTCAAATTTTTCCTGTGGGTTTCACAACAAATTAGCGTGAAAAAATCCACTGGGATACCATTATCTTATCTGTCGGCTGCACAACCATTCCAGCGGCCATCAATCATGGGAAGTCAGGACTATGAAATTAGAAAACATGGTACATCTGTGGGTTCTCCTGAGATTCATCTCTCGTCAAGACTTCAGGTAACAATAGCACAGATGTCGACAATATAATTGTATCTTTTAGTGATACAGTAGATGTTGGTGCATTCTTTTCTAGGTGCCTGCTTAAATGTACCGATGAAGAAGAAAATTGTACCAAAACCGAATCAAATTTTTAAAAGAATTCTAATCAATGTGTTTGTTACTTGAAAAGTCAACAGATGCTCATGTGATGGTTTAGGCCATACTTTTAGTTAAAGAAAGAAAGAAAGAAAGATGGTTTTGTAATATTCTGAAGCACCAATGAAATAAAGCCTACCATTCTTCTGCTGGAGGTGCTTTACTTGTCATAGTATTAAATTGTTGTCCTGAAGGCTTTGAAAAGGTCCCTGGTTTCAAGAATGACATATTTTTGTGCAAACTTGGAATCAGTGAATTTTGTTAGTTATGCCCACATGCTTTTTCTATTTTCTAATCTGACTAGAAATCATGGAAAGTTGGAAACCAAGATCTGCTTAAAAATCAAACAGCTAATCTTTATTTTTATGGTTATTTAATTTATCTCATATGACACTCTGCTGTTAAAAATTTTCTACTTCTCACATTTATATTGGATTGAGTTTTTAATGTCGCAGTGCCTTGCAATCTATTGAGCACTGGGAATCTGTAGTAGACTGAGTTATTTCTTTCATATTGTTGGCTTCTTGTGACTCATAATTAATATAAATTGTTGACTTATCTTGATTTAGTATTATCGTATCTTATAGCGCATTCTTAGTGTTTTTCTTAGAAAAGGGTACCATGATGATCTTTTCGATGTATAACTTTCTCTAGGTCACAGGAGAGGCAGAATATGCTGACGACGCACCAATGCCTTCCAATGGTCTGCATGCTGCATTAGTATTAAGCAGAAAACCTCATGCAAAGATTCTTTCTATAGATGATTCAGAAGCCAAGTCTTTACCTGGCGTTGCGGGAATATTTTTAGCCAAAGATGTGCCTGGTGATAATCACATTGGAGCAATAATTCATGATGAGGAGCTCTTTGCTACAAAGTATGTGACTTGTGTAGGACAGGTAAGAAATTATTTTATATCATAAATCAAAAAGTTTGTGGACTGAAAATAGTGTCTCGAGAATGGAAATTTGTGGACAACAAAACATCTGTAATTTACATGAAGATTAGCTCTTAGGCTTTGAACTTATAATCTCTTAGTCACTAGTCATGTTCAATTTAATTATGGTAAAAGCTTGGATATCCAAGAGATTATCTCATGCCTGCATAAAAATTGACTTGTCCTATTATGATATCAAATGATACATCAACACATTGAGTTCTTGGAATGCTTTTGTACTTCCTTTGTACTCCACACAATCATGCATGTGTGTTCTACAGGTTATAGGAGTAGTTGTTGCTGATACACACGAAAATGCAAAACTAGCTGCAGCAAAAGTTGTTGTTGAATATGAAGAACTCCCAGCAATATTGTCAATACAGGAAGCAGTTGATGCTAAAAGTTTTCATCCCAACTCAGAGAAGTGTTTGAAAAAGGGTGACGTGGATGTTTGTTTTCAATCAGGTCAATGTGACAAGATCATCCATGGGGAAGTTCATGTGGGCGGGCAGGAACATTTTTACTTGGAAACACAGAGCAGTTTGGTTTGGACTATGGATTGTGGCAATGAAGTTCATATGATTTCCTCTACTCAAGTAAGTTAACTCCGTTAAGAGTTGTTAATTTATTAACTGCAGTTCAAATCACTAAGCCATGACTGGACTGAAGTTAAAACCACCAATATACGAATTATGTATTGACATCTACCAAGGTTGTTAGCTTTGGGATTTTTGGCAGAGACTATAGGAACAGAACCTTAAGATCTTGTAGGATTGTAATACATGAGGCTTGTAGATTGAATAATTTTAGCTTGTTATCATTATCGTTCTGTTTCTAATTGTATTGTTTACGTTTATCAAGGTTGTTAGCATCAACACTGTACAGATTTTTAAGATCTTGTAGGATGATAAAAATGAGGTTCATGATATTCATTAAAACGAATCCTTCATCAGAACATGTGAATCTCAACATGTGTTAGTTTTACCATATGTTATGACAAGAAAATGATAAATACAATTTCCATTTTGCAGAGAAAAATGGCAGTGCAATGTGTAAAAAACACGTGCACAACTTCTTATTGGTGTGCTTTGTTTTTGTAATCACTGTTATACTTCTTATAACTTGCTGTTTTATAGGCATGCTTGTGTAGAGTTTCCCAGTGGATGCATTTTTTCCCCTTTTGAAACAATGAGTAGCTCAATGTACTATGTGAATTCATAATGTGCAATTTACATGTTCGGACATATTTGTTTGCAAACTTCACCAATAGCAAAGTTCTGGCAGAACTACGTGGCTAACTGCTTCACTCAGAAGTATGTTGATAGTTACTGACCCATTCAGATGACAGTATAACCCAAAATTATTGCCTATCTGCTTCACTCTTTTCATAATGTCATGGTGTCATCTGCTGTGTGCAGGCCCCTCAGAAGCACCAGAAGTATGTGGCTCAGGTCCTTGGTCTTCCAATGTCAAAAGTAGTTTGTAAAACCAAACGAATTGGTGGTGGATTTGGTGGAAAGGAGACAAGATCAGCTTTCATTGCTGCTGCCGCTTCTGTCCCATCATATCTATTGAATCGGCCAGTGAAAATCACATTAGACAGAGATGTAGACATGATGATAACTGGACAGCGCCACGCTTTTCTTGGAAAGTATAAGGTATTGTTTGCCAGTCAAACTGGATAATGGTGTGCATTCTTATATGTCATAGGTGGTTTCCACATTATGTTTATGTAGATATCCAGATAAGCTGTGTTTAAACTTTACTCTAAAAGTTGCTTGATTTCCTAGGTGGTGGTTTCTGCATTATGCAATTGCATATCATAACAAGGAAATTTGGGTTTTTATCATTCCCCATCTAACTTTGTGGTTTCTGAATTACCAATTTTCCTTTTGTGTCATCTCCATTGAAATCTATCCAGACTAACATAGCTAAGCATGTGTCCATTAGCCTGGATCCCCACTTTGGTAGAGAATCACTTAAACCCCATTTGAATGGGCAATCTCTCTCTTGGAAAAAGTCTAAAAGATGGCCTTTCACAGCTGATTCCCTAAGTGACATTGATGCATGTGTTTATTTGTGAGATATTTATTTACGGATACACAAAACTGCAAGATGGAAGTTTGAATCCAACAAAATGACAAAAATAATTTCTTTATTTCCTATTCCAACATTCAGATTGCCTATTTATGATCAAGAGGGATGGGCGTAAAGGATCTGTATAGCTGATCCCAACTAGTTTGGGAGCTTAGTTGTTGTTGTTGTTGATGATGATGATGGTGTTCTTTGATCTAAATATAGAGTTGTTACACGAAGACAAAAGAGTTTTCCAAGGTTCTTGTATGTTGTGTAGTAGATAACATATTTATAATGAATTTTTCTTCCCTTGACATAATTTTACTCTTGATTTAGAAAGTATAAAATAGGAATGAAAGACGAGAAAATGAAAGGGACCAGGACAATATGAATAGATAGAAGGGTACTGTACTACCACTTTGTTTCAAAGAAAAAACTAGGAGAGGAGGATGGAAAAAGATCTTACTCCCTGTGCATCTTGACCTCATTAATATCATTTGCCTTTCATTTTACTGAAGTGATTTTATATTTCTCGTTGTTTTTGTGGAGTGAAGTTTAACAGAACAAAAGAACTGATGGAGTAAATACTTCATTCAGGTTGGCTTTACAAAGGAAGGAAGATTGCTTGCTCTGGATCTAGAAATCTACAATAATGCTGGAAATTCATTAGACCTGTCTCTTTCTGTCCTTGAACGTGCAATGTTCCATTCTGACAATGTGTATGAGATACCAAATATCAGGGTACTAGGAAGGGTTTGCTTCACTAATTTTCCCAGTCACACTGCTTTCCGAGGATTTGGAGGTCCTCAAGGTATGCTTATAGCTGAGAATTGGATTCAAAAGATTGCCGTGGAGCTTAACAAAAGCCCAGAAGAGATAAGAGTATGATATGCAATCTTGTTGATTTTTCATCGTTTTACCTGCTGTTTATAACAACTGTCCTCACAGGTTTTCATGTTTTTGTTTTCTTTTTTAATAATTGAATCTACAGGAAATTAACTTTCAAGGTGAAGGATCAATATTACATTACAGCCAACAACTTCAACACTGTACACTCGGTCAGCTCTGGAATGAATTGAAGTTATCTTCTGACCTTTTGAGGGCTCTTGAAGATGTTAAGCAATTTAATCTTCAGAATCGGTGGAAAAAACGTGGTGTTGCGATGGTTCCTACAAAATTCGGCATTTCGTTTACAACAAAGTTCATGAACCAGGTATTGGCTGAAATTTTATTATTGAAGTTGGTTATGCAACAGGATATATGTGTTTCTCTTTAGTCAGCCTTGTAAATCTTCCAAAACTGAGATAATCTTTCTTTCTACCTTTTTGTATATTGTTCCTATTGATTTCAAATTTGCTTGTCGGATCAAACTCATCCTACCTCATTTATTTCCGTGGGTCATCAATAGCAATGCAATATTACTTAACAGTAGGCTTTGATAGGTTGAGCAGCAGATTCTTTAATAGATTATGATTCTATACTAAGTTGTTGCTTAACATGCTATATAGTAAGATTCCTGCATTAAACTATGTTGACTATCCAAAATATCAGTTTTTTTATGTTTCAAACTGAAATTCAAATTAGGATAAAGTTCATGATGAAGTCGTGAAAAACTTAAGACGGAAAATGGGCTTTCCATGGCTGGTCCTGGGCTGGGTTGTTCCTGGAAAACCATTCCCTGTTAGGATAGGAACCCTCCGATACTTAAGTTAGTAAGCATAAGAGGAGAAAATAATGCAGAGGAAGAAAAAACAAGGTCTAGAGTTTGCGTATCTGGGTGTAGCCTATGCATGGTGTGTGGCTTTGTGTGTCTCTGCGTGTCTCTGTGGCCAGGATGAAATCTGGTTTTTCCATGGTGACTAAGTGTATTTATATACCCAGTCTTTGAATTTTTTTTTATAAAGAAGTAGATGTATCATTGGTGAAAAAATTGGTGCTGGACATTGGTTGTGAAGCTGATAATCTATTGGTTAGCATGGTGGCTCATTAGTTGTTGTGCCATATCGTGATTGTTGTGCCATTGGTGGAGGTGATGGCTAACTGTTATGGGCCTGGTGTAGCAATTGGTGTAAACGCTGACCCGAGTAGATAGAAAATTTTGTGAGCGCATAAAAATTGTGTGTGCATGTGTGCTGCATAGAGAAATTGTTGGAGAACAAAAATACAAAGGTGTGTGCCCGACAGCCTGGTTTGGTAAGAAAAAAAAGAGAGGAGAGAGAGAGGAGAGAGAAAAAGAGAAGAGAGTAGTGAGAGAAAGAGAGAGACCAGGCTGGTCACTTGGGCACGGCCCAAGCGACGATCATTTCATTTTTTTGTGTGAAAATTCTGCCCCATCAGTTCATATTTGAAGGAGATCAATGCTAAATATATATTGCACCTGACTTCAATAATTGAAATCTTTTGATACCTGGTCGTTTAGCAGTTATAATCTATTTAAAATTATCCTCTATATCTTTTGTTTTGTTTCTCTTATGTAGATGATAGAACCATAGATCAGATGTTAAACTTGCAAAATGTTCATTTTCATTGAACATTTTGTCTCATCTTAGCAATCTGACACATACTAGTGTGATTAGAAAATTTTCTTTACAATTTCCACAAACCTAACATGGCTCATGAAATTCATGACTGTCATGTGTCACTCAGCTCATTAAGCTCTTGTAGCCTCGGACTCTTGACCAACTAACAGAATATGCAACTATCTAGTACTATCATAAATGGTCAAATGATAGGTACAGAACCTATCTCTAAATGCAGTCCAACACAGCAACCGGATCATCTAACAGAATGGTTATGTTTTTCCTGACTTGTCAATTGTCCATGTTAGTTCAGACTCATGTAGTGTATTTTTTAAGTAACTTTGCAGGACCCTGATTGTCTAACCGTCTTCTTAAATATGCAGGCAGGTGCTCTTGTTCATGTCTACACAGATGGAACTGTTTTAGTTACACATGGAGGTGTTGAGATGGGCCAAGGTTTACATACAAAAGTTGCTCAAGTTGCTGCTTCTGCTTTCAATATTCCATTAAGTTCTGTGTTTATATCAGAGACAAGTACTGACAAGGTATCGAGATACTGCAACCTGAGGCTTGATATTATTCTAGTTTCAGTGACCTGTTGGAACGCATTGTTGGAACACATTTTAATGTGTTTTGAAATGAAAAGCACTTTGAAAAAACATTCCCAAACACCCTGTGAACAATATGGCATGGCCCTTGTGTCTGATTTTTTTTTAAAAAAACTTTTGTGTTCTGTGTGTTGGGGGTGGGGAGGCTTAGATTGCACATGGAGTATGGACTAATGCAAGATGTAATGAGTGTGACATATGAGAAGTGTCATCAAGACCAGAAATAACTTACTTTTTCAATTCATTTCACGCATGCTGGTAGAGCAAGAGGTAGTGCCAAAAAACTTGCAATTTTTAAGTAGTCTTTTATTACAGCTTAATGTAGCGAGAGGATAGGATCTTCCCTTTTTTAGATTTAGAAATATCTGTCAAATTTTTACTGCTGCTTCCCAATAAATACTCTTCAGCTTTTATTTTGCTTTATTTCTTTGTTCTTGTCATTTTTGGTCAGAAGTATGCATAAAATTTCTGAGATCAGAAAAATTACTGATTGATCACACTGGAGCCTGACATTCTACACCAAGTTTGGAAAACATAACTTGGGATTCGTTAATAATGCTCTTATTGAACTCTCTCATTCTTATATGCTGATTCAGAGTAGCAATAAAGTGATAAAATCCATTCCATAAATATTTGAATAGTCAGATAGTTGATGCTTATTCTATCTATTTGTTTGTGGTTTTGCATTTGTCACCAAATCAGGTACCTAATACATCACCAACAGCAGCTTCTGCAAGCTCTGATTTGTATGGAGCAGCAGTTTTGGATGCATGCGAGCAAATAAAGGCACGAATGGAGCCTGTTGCTTTAAAACATAATTTCAGCTCGTTTGCTGAGGTAATGTACTAATGTTGCTTTTATGGTTTCTCCACATACATCTTTGTGTTTGGGAACGCGGTTTGCTTAAAAATTTTGAAATTTTTTTTTTTTGCTTAAAATGAATTTTTTTTTTTATGTTTTCATATCGTTTTGATGTGCTGATGTCAAAAATAATTTTTAAAAAATGAAAAAACTTCATTTTGATGCATTTCTAAGTGAAAAGCATTTTGAACCGCCACCACTATCACAATCCCAAACAAGCCCGAGCTCAATTTATTTATTTATTTATTTATTTTCAGTATTCTATGAGCTTCAAGTGTATTCCCTTTTTGCATCAAGACATCCCTTCACATTTCATTTCCATACTTTTTAGTGTCATGTCTATACCTTTGTGAAGCAAATGGATTCAGTGATCAGCTAGCACAGCAAGGACTTAACAGAACTGATGACTTTGTTTCTTGGATTTGAATTTGATTACTGGATTTTGAAATTTCATTTTTTCATGTCTTCAGAATTTTCTCATAAAGTTCTATACCTGTTGTACCCTCCCTTTATCGTGTGGCCTGTTTCAGTTCCAAGCTAATGGGGTGCATTTAAACAATATATTTCTCAATTTTTTTTTTATTTTTAAAAAGGGATACCTTTCTGCTTCAGGCCTATACCATTGCATGGCCACATAAAAGGCTTGTTGCCTCAGCATAAAACTTTGTAGTTGTGCATGCATACAATTAAATAAACGAGAGCATTACTTTAATGTTTGATTACAGACCAGCTCTTGAAGAACTGGTATACGTGTCATTCCAGACCCTGATTCTCAGGAGGGAACGATGTTACCTTATGTGGAACTATTGTATAATAAAACATAGAATACGTTTCACAAAGTCAAATGGTAAAACTAATAACGATGTTTTGAGGCCAGAATTGTATGGAACATGGAGTTGTTTAGAAGTCTATAGACCGAAATTTTGAATCAATCAGCAGATGGTAGATGCATATTTGTAGTATTTAGAAAGATTCTGATTACTTTGATCTATTAATAGCTTAATGGAATGAATCAATGTAGGCTACTTGATTATTGTGACCAGTATAATATGAGGAAATTTATTTTGTATTTTAATTTTCCACAGCTGGCTGGAGCCTGCTACATGCAGCAAATAGACCTTTCAGCTCATGGATTCTACATTACACCTGACATTGGCTTTGACTGGACAACTGGTAAAGGAAACCCATTTAATTACTTCACCTACGGGGCTGCATTTGCTGAGGTTGAAATTGACACGTTGACGGGAGATTTCCACACAAGGACAGCAAACATTATACTGGATCTTGGTTACTCTATCAATCCAGCCATTGACGTTGGACAGGTGCCTTTCCTTTCACTTCTGTTTTCAATTGGGATTTTCATCATCCATAATAAACTACATCCACCTTACAATTTATGTTTAACAGTTTTTTAATGTCCTTGTACAAAACTCTGAGAATTGAGGCATTGAATTATTGCCTTTTACGCCAGTAATCATGTATATGTTCGCTTATAAATTTATTGTATTCATTCCAACTGAATTCAGATTGAAGGAGCATTTGTACAAGGTTTGGGATGGGTGGCCATAGAAGAACTTAAGTGGGGAGATGCAGCACATAAGTGGATCCCCCCTGGCTGTTTGTATACAAGTGGGCCTGGAAGTTATAAGATTCCTTCCATGAATGATGTCCCGTTCAAATTCAGCGTTTCACTTCTCAAGGTATATTTTTCGCCATTCCTCTGTTACTAGATGGTTCAGATATCACTTCCTTGTTCCTTTATGGTGCTTCTGGTGTTAATCATCTCTGTTTTCCTAAATGTCATAAGAGATTGGATCATGTCTGTTATTTCCATTTGATGTCAAAGTGGTTACTGGTTATTACTGGTATTATGGTTGCAATGCTATAATTAAATCCAGCCAATATACATTCCAGATCTTCTAGTTTTTTCATTCACTTGATAGTCTAAGTTTCCCGTTATAGAAAAGCTTAATTTAAAGATTGAATTTAAAAATACTTTCTAACTTATTTCTCCATTTTGGTTCAAGGGTCATCCAAATGTAAAGGCTATCCACTCATCTAAAGCTGTTGGTGAGCCTCCATTTTTCCTGGCTTCAGCTGTCTTTTTTGCCATCAAAGATGCTATTATAGCTGCAAGAGCAGAAGTTGGGCATCATGAGTGGTTTCCTCTTGATAATCCAGCAACACCTGAACGTATCCGGATGGCTTGCTTGGATGAATTTAGCACTCGATTCATAGACTCCGACTTCCGTCCCAAGCTTAGTGTCTGAGTGCTATCGTGAATCACACTTTTTGCATACCATGATCATGCCAATTTGTACATTCTTCTGCAAATCTCCTCACATTGTTTGATACAAGATATGACATGGACAAAGGTGAAATCAGTTAGCATGAAACCATGTGTAAAACATGCCAGGACATGTTTTCTTCAACTTAAATCATAAGTTACTGTTACTTGTGTAATTGAAAAATAAAAACGAAGAGAAAATAAAAGGATTATTTTCCTTTACGATGAGCCAGTTGCGACTTATGGAGAAATTTTATAATTAACCTTGCAGGCTTGCATTGTCATCTTTTCCTTAGCATGATGAACAAAATTGATGCCGTCAGTTCGATTGTAGTTGTGTATTAAAATATATACACACGGACTCAACCGTGAAGTATGTTCATTGTAAAAAAGAGGGGAAAAAATGAAAAAGAATAATCCTACCGGCATATCAACTTTGACGGCATCTTCGACGCAACGGTTTTCCCCTGCTGCCACTAGAATCGCAGGCTCTTCTCTGGGTGTTTCTTGATGAACTAAGATCTCAAATGTTTAAAAAATCTGTTTCGACTACTTACCTTTTCCATACAGGTTGCTTGTACGTGCATGTGTTGCATATTAGGGTTAAAACATTTCCATTGGTAAAAGGGGGAAGAAAACCATTATCAGACTCAAAATTAGATTTGTGAGAACAGTTTTGCTGTGATTAATTCTTGCTCACCTACTCTCTATGCATATTGGTTAAACAAAGAAAAAAAGTTGTTCTCCAGGTATGTGTGTGTGTATTTATAATGCTTCCGTTTTCATTTAAATTGGGTTAAATCCTGAACAGGAATAGTGGAATTGAAATGAATGGGAAGGATAACTGTATAAACAATAAAAAAAACGAAGAATTTTTTTTTTCCTGTTGTAGAAGAGAGAAAAAAAAATATAAATCATCACCTGTACTCAATCTTTCTTTTATTCCTTCATAAATCTCTTTTTTCAAGAGAACAATCAAAGCATACGCATGCAGTAATAGTATTAGTTAGAAAAAATGTCAAGAAAACTGGGAATTTGCAAATAGCAAATTGCAGGGACATGGTCAGTACTCAGTACATACTCCCGCCATGATTATTTTTTTTATAATCCTTCAGTAGAATTAGTCCTCTGTTCTGGCCAAATCTTGAAAATGATTCCGGCATACGAGCCATTCAGAGTCTGCACCGGCTAGTATGCACGGTGGTTATTTTCCCTCTCTCTACCCAACTTGTTACATACCATATGGACAAATTAAATCATGTTACAACAAGTCCATAATGTTGCAAATCAGAAGTATTTAGTATGAAAATTCCCTGACCTTTAAGTAAAAAAGAAAGATGGAAGTTCGCAGCAGTTCCATGTAATGTCTGTCAATAGGGATTGCCATTTGCATGGTAGTGAAGTAGAAGCCACAGAGAGGGAAGATGGTGCAGAATTCATCCCACCGTTCATAGAATGATCAAATACTAACAGCAATTTGACTTTAAAATCTTGAGAATATTTTCATTATCAAACCGGTTAAATACTTGCTTGTCATGGATCAGGTTTCATATATCTGTCATGTGGAGCGAGCCTAGTGGAAACCCGTTTTCCTTTTCTTTTTCCTGATGTTGACAAAAATGCAAGAACATGGGAATAGTTTTGGGGTTTGTTAGAGGTTGGAAACATCAAACAACAATAAAAATATATGTGCAGTAGTTGAGGCCATTGCTATAAAAACTGGAAACTTTGCAGGCATTTCCATCTCCAAATTAGTATTGAACTACGAGTTGTGGGATCGAATTGAAGAGTAGCCAATTTTGCCAAACATGGCCAACTGTTAGATAAAATCCTAATTATTAGAATACTTGTTTAATTAGGTAATTATATTCCTAGTTACATTATGATAGTTAGAGGAGCAATCTCCTTGTAAATATAAGGGTCAACACATTCAGAATTTGAGTTGATAAAAGAGGATGGTGTGTTAAGAGTGATTAATCAATAAAGATTGGGAGGTTAATCCAAATATTTGTGTGTTTTGTTTCTAACAATTCATATCAGAACCTAGGTTAATTATGTGAGAAAACACAGCAGCTTTAATTTGTAATCACACCAGCCTTATTGAACAAGCAAGCCTTCAAGCAGATCAAGGCAGAAGCAGCAAACAAATTGAACCAGCAGCAAGTTTCTTCACTGCAGCAGCGTCACAGCAGCAGTCCTCCCAGCAACAGCTCAGTTCGAGCAGCTGTCTTATACACAGCAGTAGCAGAAGGAGCAATAGAAAATTCTCATTCCAAGGCAATGAATAAGACCTCAAAACTCGCAACAGATCAGACGAAATTGTAGCGCAAGAAAAGTCGTTCTTTTCTGCTCGTGGAGTAACATGAACCAGCAACGTTGAAGTGTTTCTCCCTAGCAGTAGCTCAGTGCAGTTGTTTTAGCAAACAAGCGGAGGGCAATACAGCATCAATTTTTATTTTTTCTTAGCAAAGACAACAGCAGTTTTTTAGTCATTTCAGAGGGATGGGTTCTAATACAAAATTTATGGACTGTTCAGAGTACAAATTTGACAGAAAAAACAATTTTGAATATTGGAAAATTCGGATTCAAAGAGTATATTGGGGCTTGGTCCCAAGAGGCGTAGCGTGATGGTAAAGGGTTTGAGATTTGCACAGCAGGTCTTGAGTTCGAGTAAGAGCGTGCACCTTTTATAAGAGTCTGGGACAGCCGGAGTTTTATTTTTTCACCTGGACCTATAAAATACGCTTTTCAGAAAGTGAGTTTTCTCAAATCCAAAAAGATGTTCCAGCGTCAATGAATTTGCAAAAAAAAACAAATTGAGCCAAGAAGAAAAATCAAGAAGCCCAATATCACATCTTTCAAATCATGCATGGTGAAACTGTACAAGAAGCTTGGGATATTTTAAACAGATCTTAGAAAGGTTTGGATAAGACGAAGAAGGTAAAGGTACATACTTTATGCATAGTTGCATAGAGTTTGAGCTTCTACGAATTAAAGACAATGAGATTATTGAAAAGTATTTCTTATGAAAATAAAAATTAGTTAATTAAATGAAAGTTAATGGAGAAAAAATGTCAGATCTTCTAGTCAGGGAGAGAATTCTTTGAAGCATAACTATTCATTTTGAGTATGTGGTAGAAGCTATTGAAAAATTGAAAGATTTAAATGAGATATCAATTAATAAATTACAAGACTCTCATAAGCATCACTTGAATTCGAAGAAGTCTGCAATAGCCATTTACGGTGCATTGCAATCTCAATTGAACATGATGATCAAGCAGGAAATCTTAAACAAAATTGAACACAATCAACTAGAAAAGAAAGTTATACAAGATCGATGTTGAGTCAACTAATCGTGAACGTGAAGATTTTATAAATAAAATAGAGCAAAACCGCTCTAAGAGCTTGTTTGGCAGTGTGGTTGCGGGTGCTTTTCAAATAACTTTTCATGCCAAAATGCATGCCAATGATATTTTTTTATTTTTTAAAAATTATTTTTGACATCAGCACATCAAAACGATCCAAAACGTATAAACCATATTAAATTTTAGCAAAAAAAAATTTAATTTTTTTGAGAACACGGGTTGAACCGCGTTCCCAAACATTCCATTATGGTTCAACTGGATTTAAAATGAACAAGCAGACTTCTTGTTGGGTATTGACATGCAAAAGAGAGAATTAGAGGGCAATATTTATAATAGACGTTGAGAGATAGAAAACTATTTAAATGATAA
>Ga0307508_10003109_pt1 | contig 17033 bp, 12 predicted proteins | sample 9_EM_MG_FD_203089 | JGI IMG/M metagenome (GOLD analysis project Ga0307508, IMG submission 203089) | Populus trichocarpa ectomycorrhiza microbial communities from riparian zone in the Pacific Northwest, United States - 9_EM | ecosystem: Host-associated > Plants > Roots > Unclassified | place...
CGGGGGTGTAGTCATACTCGTCGGACGCAAGCTACGCGGCACTGAGCCCGATGCCGTTCTGCGGCCTCAGATGCGGATCGGCGCCCATCGCCAGCAGCAAGGCCGAGCAATCCAGGTGAATCGCTCCTACCTGCGTATATCCGTCCGCCTCCTCGGCCAGCGACTCCATGAACAGGTAACTGTCCGTCACCTCCTCGTGAACGTGCCGGCCCTCAACGAGAAGGTCACCCAGGACGCGGAACCGATTCACCTCCATGGCTTGCAATACTTTGATGGAGTCCGCCCGCGACGCCGGGGCCAGTGACTCGGCGTCCGGGCAGCGGAGCTCCGCCGGCTCTCTCACGTTCGCCGGAGGGCCGCTCTGCCGGTGCCCTCGAGCAGGCACCGGCAGCTATCCATTCGCAGTGAACCGCAGCAGCGTCGCCGGATCGCTGTCGGGCGAGGTGCCGATGCCCATGGGCAGGATGCCCCCAAGGGGTACGGAACCGGACTGGGCTGCGGCGGTACCGACTTTCCACGTCGCCGTGGCCGTGTGTCCCTCGCCCGTGCTCTGCCCGTCGCTGCGGATGGAGTAGACCTCCGGGGCTTCAAGGTTGATCACGCCGTAACGAGTTGAAAGCACCTTGAGGCAGAAAAGACCCTGGTCGCCGACCTCGAGGTCGGAGGACCTCACCTTGAAGTAGGTGACCGTACCGGTCGCCGCGGCGTCGCAGTCGACGAGCTCGATCTCGCCGTTGCCGGAGACGAGCTTCACATGCGACTGATCCAGGATTTGATCCGCGCCCGGGTATGCGAAATCCTCGACCGCCGATGCGGGGTCGGTGGCCCCCGATTCTGTCGCCGTCAGGTTCGATGCAAGGGCGGTGCCCTGCGTCGCGGCGAACGAGCGAGCGCCGGATGCGCAGAGGACGCCGCCGCCCGCGAGACATCCCTCGTAGACCTGAATGTCGTCGATCATGCCGCGATAGCCGCCGGTGCCTCCGGGTTGGTCGTACCCGACGATCACCTGTGTGATCTTCTTTCCCGCGGCCACTTGGCCGACGCGGACGACGACGTGGTTCCATGTATTGAGTGTCAGATGACCACACTGATGCGCGGGATGCGAGTCGACCCCCGCGTTCGTATAGGCCTTGAGGTCGCGCAGGTAGGCGCCGTCACTGAAGGCCAGGTCGAGCGCGACGCAGGTGCTGTTGGAGCCGGTCGCTGGACTCGTACCTTGCGGATAGATCCAGTAATCCAGAAGCGTGCCAGAAAGGACCGGTAGTGACGGGGCCGTATACGCCTTCATGTACGCGTACGACTTCGTCGCGCTGTTGTCCTTGCCCGAGTACATCAGAGCTGTCGTTCCCGTATGCGGGCGCTCGGTGCTGGTGCCCAACTCCGGTCCGGCCAGAGAGCAGCAGACGCCGATCACGGCGTTTACCGAGCCGGTCCAGGCGGGCGTATTGGTTGCTGCGACGAGATCGGTAGCCTCGAAGCCGGTGTCGAGGGTCCAGCTTCCGATCCACGGACCAAGATCGTCGACCCGGGTCAGGGTGGCGTCGTGGCCGTCGGTGGCAGCCGCGCCCCGGCAGCCGCCTTGCTCGGCACTGCTGACGATGCCGACAAGTAGCAGGGATCCGTCGGTCGCGGCCCGGAAAGCCGGGCCGCCGGCGTCGCCTTTGCAGAGGACACCGGTGTCCACCGGGCTCCCCTGGATGGTTGTGTCGGTCGTGGCCCGCACCTGAAAAGCCATCTTGTGTTGATTCTCGGAGTTCCACTCGGTCGCCGTACGACCGTATCCCGCGACGGTAAGCGTCTCGCCGTCAATCGGCGCGCTAGCGGCCAGGTCGGCGCTCTGCTCGCCGAGCCCGGCAACCGCATCGACCCGGAGAAGCGCCACATCTCGCGTTGGATGAATCACGGCCTGGATCACGGTCTGGATCACCGGCGCCCCTCCGGCCACGCTGACGGTCTTCGCCGGTGCACCCCCGTCAGTTGTCGGAGCCGCTCCGCTTGCCCGCAGACACGTCGCGGCCGTCACGATCCAACCCACGGCGACCTCGACCCCGCTGCACGACCAGAAATCACTGCCATTCCTGGCACTGCCGACATTGACCCGAACGGTGTAGGGGATGAGCGTTGCCGCGCCGCCGGCGATCGCGTCGGCGCGGCAAGGCATACCAGCCGTCGCCAGCACGACTACGGCCGACGATGCGATCGCCCATCGCACCATGTTTCTGCTGTTCAATTGATCTCCCGTGAGATGGTGATCCGGGCTTGGTCGGCGCGCCCGGACGACTGAGGGCACTGTTCACTCATGGCGCGACTTCGATCTGTGCGGCGGCCTCAGCCACGGCCTCGTCGACGGTCTCGACGATGCGGGGCTGGGCGGTCCAGGTCGAGCTGACCTCATAGCGGCCGTCACGCCGCAACAGGACATCCAGCACGCGTTCGCGCTCGCGCGAAGAGAAGCGGGCCAGAGTGAGATGACTGACGCCCGGCATCCACCCACGCAGGAGCGGGTTCTGCCGTGCTGCCAGTAGGAAAGGACGAATCTCGGTCAGGTCGGGATCCGCCAGGTGTGACTCCCAGCTCACCGCGATCGGGTTGTCTGGGATCTCGTACGTCTCGAGGAAAGGGAATTCGTCTCCGAGTCGACGGAGGCCGACGTCCGCCGCCCATGCCCCCGCCACACCGACTACCTCCTGCAACGAGTCAGTTCCGCCGACAGCCACCTGACGCTCGTCCACATAGATATAGATCGAGAAAACCCTGCGGTCGACCATGAGCCCGACATGTACGACCCCATGTTCGGAGAGTGCCGACACTGCGACCCTACGCACGCGACTAGCCGTAACGAGCTCGCCGAGCCCGATGCCCTCTGCGGCGGCCACCGCCTGCATGGCGTCAGCCAGCCCGCCGTATTCAGCGATGTCGGGGTAGAGCAGCGCATCGACTGCCAGCGGCTCAGCATCAGCCATTGGGGTACTCCTCTTCGTATTTGACCGGATCGAGGAGAAACTTGAAGAGCTTGTTCCGCCGCTCGAACTCAACGCGTTCGACGTCTGTCGTCGGCCGCTTGGCATAATTCTGGAAGAGGTTCCACCAGTCCTCGTCGGGGAGGGCAGGCAACTCACCGTTGCGGTCGTAAAGCTTGATGTTCTTCCAGCCCGCCCGATCACCGTTGTAGAGCGACCGCACGATCCAGAACATCTCCCGCTCGGTCGCGTCCGGCTTGGCAGCAAATCCGTTAAATGCGGCAGTGAGAAATTTGTCCAGGTGCGGGTCTGTATTGACGACGACCGAGCCACCGGTAGCAAATCCATCCGTGAGGACGCGGAGGAATACGCCATCGCTGTTCTGGATAGCAGCCTGAACCGGGGCCTCCCATTGCCCCTCCGGCAAATCGAGGTACTGGTCGTACCTTCTTCCCGAGTTTCCCGCCCACTCCCGTAGACCGGATTTCCGGTAGCCGAGGGCAAGATCGCGGATACATGGGACCTCGTTGTGAACGAGTACCGGCACGCCTCCGACTACCACGTAGTACGTGTGCAGCCCGGCGACGGCGAAGTTGTAGACGGTCGCGACCTCGGTGTGCGGTCGCAGGGCCGTGACCCGCACCCACGTCCCCGAACTCGTCCGCAGCCAATCGCCGGGCTGCAATTCGGTCGCGTTCCGCCATTGCCTCAGGTCGGCGACCCAGAACGGGTGGTTGTAGGTGGCGGCAATCGACGCCGTGGCATTCCCGTAATCGCCGTCCACGTCGACTACGACATCGACCAGCTTCTTCTGCCCTGCGCCCTTGATCAGGTTGGTGACTGGCTCGGCCCGCGTCAGATCGGACTCCGGATCGGTGGCGAGCACGTAGTCACCGACTCTTACGTCCTCGATCGGCTTAGTGCTGCCGTCCGCGAGAAGGACGGGGGTCGCCGGCATGAAGCTGTTGCCGACGCATCCGCCCACCCTCGCGAACAGCCTCGCGAGATCGGCGTCGAGCGCCGTCGTCGGAACCGCGACCCGGTTGAACGCGGCGGGCAACCTGATCTGCCCGACGACGCTCTCGAGTTCGTCGAGGATTCGCGCGCCCGTCACGCCGCCGATCGCCGCACCGGCGGCGTACTGCGCGCTCTCCTCCGAGAGCCAGAGCTCGAACATACCGCCGATGCCCTGGCTGATCTCGGCGCCCCCGAGTACAGCCATCCCCGCGGTACACACCGCAGCGCAGCCGAGCGCCAGGACCGCGAGCGAATCCACGCCGCCGAGCGCGACCGTGATCCCCTTCAGAATAGCGACTTCGGACGCGACCATGTCGGTCGCGCGGTTCACCATGAAAAGCGGATTGAACGCATCGGCAACGCAGGCTCGATAGTAGTCGCTGTCCTGCCGCGTGAAGGACTCGCAGAACTGCCTGTTTAGGGTAGCCCGGGCGGCCTGCAACCCGCTCGGCTCGTAGACCTTGAAGCATTCCTTCTGGAAAGACGCGGTCGGCAGGCCCTGGCTGAGGCACTGCGCCTGCTGGTCGTGCAGTTCATCGAGCCACTCGTTCTCAGCCACCTTGTTGTAGTGCTGTACGGATTCCTTGTAAAGCTTCGCCACCTCCGTGGCACTCTTTCCGGCGGCCTTGGCGTCATCCCGCGCCCGAAGGCCGGCCTTCACCGCTTCGCGCGCCGCGTTGGCCGCGTGGTCGTACGACGCCTGTGCCCGGTTCGCCGATCGGGTCGCGTCCTGGGCTGCCTTCATAGCCCGATCCGCCGCCTTGACCGCAGCCTCTTGCGACGCGACGGCCTGAACAGCGGAGTCCTCGGCCTGCTGCGCCGATGCCCGCGCGTCGTCCATATAGGTGACTGCCAATTGCGCGGATGTCACCGCTCGGTCGGCCCATGTCTTCGCCACGTCGGCCTTGCCACGCGCGGTCGCCGCGACGGACTGCGCCTCCTCTGAGTTCTGGGTGGCGGTCTTCGCGGCCGCCAAGCCCTTCTGCAGCAGGGCGAGCATCTCCTCCTCGTGCTCCTGAGCGTCCAGGTCATTCTGCGCGGCCGTGTACTGCCCGCTGGTCACGAACTCGTGGAGCATGGCCGGCGGGCCGTCCAGGGCATTCGTGGCAGCGGCGTACAGCTCGGTACCAGGGCTGGTCGATGCGAGAACCCGGTTGGCCTGCACCTGCTCATCAACGTCCGCGGCGGCGAACCGTCCGGTCGTCAGGAAAACGTGCACCAGGGCGTCGTCGCCGTCGAGCGCCTTCTGCGCCCGCTGCACGGTGACCGTGTTCCCGTTGTTCTGTGCCTGCGCCAGCAGTTGGGTCACGGCGATCCGGTCGTCCGTGCCGCGACCCGGATATACCGGATCCTTCAGGAAGGCCCGGACTTGGTCGTCCGTTCCCACCAGCGCCCGCGCGGCCGCCTCGTATTGTCCCAGGGTGCCGTTGAGCGCCAAGGCCTCCACCGCGGCACGATCGTCCTGGTCAGCCGCGCCGTCGATGCCGTTCTGCACGTACGCGAGGACCTCGTCGTCGCTACCCGAGAGCGCTGCCTTGGCGGCGACCTGCGAGTTCGCCGCGCCGTTCTCCGCCACGGCCAGAGCGACGTGGCGCCCGTCGGCGATCGCCACGGCCGGCTCGGTATCTGGCGAACGCGCCTCGGCCAGCAGCCGGTTGGTCTCGGCATCCCGCTTGGCCGACTCCTGCGCGATTTGGTTGGCACGCGCCGAATAGCTGTTGTAGGCCGCAAGCTGGTCGCGCGCCGCCTCCGCGCCCTGATCGGCAAGGACCGAAATACGCGCGGCGTCCACCGTCCTAGCGGCGTCGTAGACCTGGTACGCCTTGTTTGCGGCGGTGACCGCATCCTCGGCCGACTTCGTCGCGGCGTCGGCGGCGTTGGTGGCCACGTTGGCGGCCCGGGTCGCGTCGCCGGCGTGGTCCGCCGCGTCGATGGCGTTCGAGGCGGCGGAGATCGCGTCGTCCGCCGCTCGGTTGGCAGCGTCCACGGCAGTGGCGGACGCGTCGACGGCGACCGCTGCGAACTTCGTGGCCGCCGCCGCCGCCCGGTCCGCCTCCGCGGCACGTTCGTGCGCCTTTCGCGCGGCGTTCTCGGCAGCTGCCACGTTGACGCCAGTGCGCTTCGCGAGGGTCACGGCCTCGTCGGCGGCAGAGGCCGCCGCCTCGGCATCGTCCCGCGCGGCCCGGGCGGCATCGACCACCTTCTGGCCCTCGGCAGCGATCTGGTTGACCCGCTGCAGAGCAGTGATGCTGGCCTTGGCCTGATCGCCAGCCCCTTTGGCCGCCTTGGCGGCGTCCCGCGCCGCCTGTGCCTTGGTCTTGTCGACTGCAGCGGCGGCAGCTGCCTTGTACGCCTGGTTCGCGCTGCGCCGGGTCAGCGCCGCAAGGGCGCTCGCCCGCGCTGCCGCGGCGGCGGCGGCGCGCGCCAGAGTCACCGCGTCGCGGGACGCGGCCATGGCCTGGTCAGCAGCCGCGGCCGCCTGATCGGCCGCCTGCTGGGCCTTCCGAGCGGCGGCCGCGGCCTTGGTGGCGTTGTCCCCGGCGCTACTCATGTCGGCGAGGGCTGCCAGGGCCGACTTGCGCGCCTCGCTCGCCGCCGCCGTCGCCCGGGCGGACTGATCCTGCGCAATCGAGAGCTGCTGCTCAGCGTCCGCCCCCGCCTGCAGGGCGACGGCGACGAGATCTCCGACGGTGGTCGCTTCCTCGTCACGGGCGGCCGCGATCGCGTAACCGCTGTCGAGGAAGTCTCCGAGCGACTCCGCGGTGTCGGTATCCAGCGCTCGCTGAGCCAGCCGCTGCACGTTCGAGTTCGCCGGCGCATGGGCGTATATCTGCGTGACCTTGACGCGCCTATCGAGAAGATCGGGAGCGCGCCAGCCCGTACTCAGGAAGTCGTCGAGCGGCCCGGACGGCGTCGCGTCCATGTCGGCGTCGTCTAGCGGTGATGTCTGGTCAGCGTCGAGTGCCTTCTGCGCCGCCTTGCGAAGCTGCGGGCCGCCGGCAGAAAGCATCTGCGTGACGCGGATCCGCTGGTCGGAGTGGGCCGCCGTCTGCCACCCGGACGTAAGGAAGTCCGCCGTCTTGTCGGCGTCGATCGCCTGCAACGCCACCGCGCGCACAGTAGGCCCGCCGCTTGAGTAGACCTGGACCGCCGCGATGCGATCGTCGGTGCCCTGAAGGTCGCCGACCTGAGAGAGGAAGGTTCGGACGTCGTCGTCCGTCCCCAGCAATGCCTGCTCCGCAGCCGGCTTGACTAGCGCACCGCCGGCCTCCCAGAGCATCAGCACCCGCGACCGGTCGGCCGTGACCAGTTCCGGCGTCTCGTCCGCTCTCGCCGCTTCTTGCGGAACCACCAGTAAGGTCGCCGCCAGCACGACCACGGACAGTGCCGAGCTCAGGCGATACGGCCCCCGTGCTATCACCGTCGTCGCCTCCTTCAGTTAGACATGAAGTCGACCACTCAGATCGACCGATGCGACTATAGATGAGGCATGAGCCCCGCGATGTCCCCGCTGCGGACCGCCAAACGAAAGAGCGTCGCCAGCCCGCGGTCCAGTCGGTGACCCTGTTCAGGCGAACGAATCATGGGTGGTACGTGTATTGACGCTGACCTTGTCGACCACCTCAGACGGCCAGGTGTCAATGCAATGACCCGTTCATACATCGAGATCAACAGCCATTGAGCAGCGGATAGACGTCCTCTACTGTTCGGGCGATGCGAACTGACAGGCTCCGTTGGTGGATCGCCGGGGCGGTGGTCGTCGTGCTGCTGGCCGGCGGGGGCATCGCGATCGCGCTCAACCGCCACTCGACCGGCAAGCCCGCGGCGGCCACGCAGACATCGGCGACGCCGGCACCGGAGAGCGCGTCGGCCTCGCCCGCGCCGTCGCCGGGCGCCGACATCACGGGTCCGCTCGACCTGCTGCTGCTGGGCGTCGACACCCGGGTCAGCGTGCCGGACTGGCAGCCGCACTCGGACACGATCATGTTGTTGCACGTGGAGCCGGGGCTGAAGTCCGCGTACCTCTACTCGCTGCCCCGCGATCTGCGGGTCAAGATGCCGGCGTTCGCGAAGGCCGGGTTCGGCGGCGGCACATTCAAGATCACCGAGGCGATGAGCCGGGGGTCGCACGTGCCGGGCTCGACCAAGGCCAGCGTTCCGCAGGGCTACCAGCTGCTCACCAAAACGCTCACCGGGTACACCGGGATCAAGCAGTTCCAGGCCGCGGCGATCCTCAACTTCGGCGGGCTGGCGGACCTGGTCGACCAGCTCGGCGGCATCGACATGGTCGTCGACGAGACCGTCAAGTCGCACCACCGCCAGCCGGACGGCTCGCTGCGGCCGCTCGCGCCGGGCGGCGGCGACTACACCGGGCCGCAGGCCGTCTACCTGCCGGGCCAGCACCACTTCGTCGGGTGGCAGGCGATCGACTACGCCCGGCAGCGGTACGGCCTGCCCAACGGCGACTACGACCGCGAGCGCCACCAGCGGCAGCTGGTCAAGGCCATCCTGACCAAGGCGCTGACGCAGGGGTTCAACACCGACCTGACCAAGCTGCGCGGGCTGCTCAGCGCTCTCGGCGCCTCGCTGGTCAACGTGGGCGATCGGTCGCCGCTGGAGTTCGCGTACGCCCTGCGCGACCTGACCCCCGCGGGCATCAAGCTGGTCACCCTGTCCGGCGACGGGGTGACTGCCGGCGGGACGTACGCGGGAGAGCAGTTGACCGCGGAGAGCAAAGCGTTCCTCAAGGCCGTCGCCCAGGACAAGATCGCCCCGTTCCTCGCCGCCCACCCGAAACTCAAGGGCTGACGGCTACGGGTGTGGCGGCCTGGTCTTCCCGTAGAGCCAGGCCTGGAAGAGGCCGCCCAGGTCCTTCCCGGAGATCTGCTCGGCCAGCGCGATCAGGTCAGCGGTCGTGACGTTGCCGTCCTTGTGGCCGCCGGCCCAGGTGGTGAGCAGCCGGGCGAACGCGGCGTCGCCGATCGTCTCCCGCAACGCGTACAAGGTCATCGCACCGCGGGTGTAGACCGCCTCGTCGAACAGGTGTGCCTCGCCCGGGTCCCCGGGCGTCTGCTGGAACTTGAACGAGGAGTAGACGCGGTCGAAGTTCTGCGCGACGGTGGCCCGGCCCGAGTGCTCCGACCAGAGCCATTCGGCGTACGTCGCGAAGCCCTCGTTGAGCCAGATGTCCTGCCACCGGTCCAGCGCGACGCTGTCACCGAACCACTGGTGGGCCAGCTCGTGCGCGACCACCCCCTGGTTCGGGCCGTCGCCGAAGAACCCCTCGGCGTACGTGGGCCGGCTCTGCGTCTCCAACGCGTACCCGAGCCGGTCGTCGTCGACGACGATCCCCCCGTACGCGTCGAACGGGTACGGGCCGAACTGGGTCGCCAGGAAGTCCGCGATCTCCCCGGTGCTCTCGACCGAGGTGGCCGCCGCGCCGCTCGCCGGCAGCGAGTCGGGTATCGCGACCACCATGGGCTTGCCCGCATGGGTGGAGCTGGTGATCCGGTACCGCCCGATCACGACCGTGGACAGGTAGCTGGCCATCGGCGAGCCTTCCGCCCAGTGCCAGGTGGTCCAGCCGTCCGTGCTCGCCTGCGGACCGGGCACCCCGTTGCTGATCACCTGGAGCCCGTCCGGCACGGTCATGGCGAGCCGGAAGGTCGCCTTGTCCGACGGGTGGTCGTTCACCGGGTACCAGGTGCTCGCCGATTCGGGCTGGCCCAGCGCGACGGCGCCGTCCTTGGTGCGCAGCCACCCGCCCGCGCCGAGCTCCTTGTTCGCCAGCTGGGAGGGCTTCCCGCCGTACGCCACGACGACGGTCATCGCGGCGCCGCGCACGATCCCGTCCCGGGGCATGACCACGAGCTCGTTGCCGCTCATCTTCGCGACGGCGGCGGCCCCGTTGACGGTCACCCCCTGCACCGACAGGTGGGCCAGGTCGAGATCGAACCGGTCGAGGTCCTCGGTCGCGGTCGCCGCGATCGTCGCCGTCCCGCCCAACTCCCCCGTCGCCGGGTCGTACCGCAACGCCAGGTCGTACCCGCCGACGTCGTAGCCGCCGTTGCCGTAGGTCGGGAAATACGGATCCCCGACGCCGGCCGCGCCGTCCTGGAAATGCGGGACGTCAGGGCTCGCGCCCGGCACCGGCCTGCCGCCCGCAGAGCAGGCGGCGAGCAGCAGCACGAGCGCCGACGGAACGGCTCTGCGCACGGTCACCGGTCGAGAACCAGCGCCACCTTCTGGAACTCCTTCACGTCGCGATAGCCGCATTTCGCCATCGCGCGGCGCAGGCCGCCGAAGAGGTTCAGCTGCCCGTCGGCCCGGCTCGCCGGCCCGAAGAGCAGTTCCTCCAGCGTGCCGTCCGGCTCGCCGGCGATGCAGAAGCCGCCGCGCGGCAGCGACGGGTGACTCGCCGACGAATGCCACCAGGCGCCGCCGGCCGGCGCCCCCTCGGCCAGCGACAGCGGCTCGCCGAGCATGACGGCGTCGGCGCCGCAGCCGATGGCCTTGGCGATGTCGCCGCTGGTCGAGATGCCGCCGTCGGCGATCAGGTGAACGTAGCGGCCGCCGGTCTCGTCGAGATAGTCGCGGCGAGCGGCGGCCGCGTCGGCGATCGCGGTCGCCATCGGCACCCGGATGCCCAGCACGGTGTCGGTCGTCGACCACTCGTCGGCCCCGACGCCGACGATCACGCCGGCCGCGCCCGTACGCATCAGGTGCAGCGCGGTCTTGTAGTCGGTGCAGCCGCCGACGATGACCGGAAGGTCGAGGTCGGCGATGAACTCCTTGAGGTTCAGCGGCTCGTCCGTCGTCGAGACGTGCTCGGCGCTGACCAGCGTGCCCTGGATGACCAGCAGGTCGACGCCCGCGTCCAGCACGACCGGGGCCAGCGCGAGCGTGTGCTGCGGCGACACCCGGACGGCAACCGTGACACCGCCCTCGCGCATCGTCCGGACCCGCTCGGCGATCAGCTCCGGCTTGATCGGCTCGGTGTAGACCTCCTGTAGGCGCTTGGTCGCGTCGGCGTCCTCGTCGAGCGACGCCAGCTCCTCGAGGATCTTGGTGGGGTCCTCGTAGCGGGTCCACAGGCCTTCGGCGTTGAGCACGCCCAGGCCGCCGAGGCGGCCCAGCGCGACCGCCGACTCCGGGCTCATGGTCGCGTCGGACGGGTGCGCGACGCAGGGAATCTTGAAGGGGTACGCGTCGACGCGCCACTCGGTGGACACGTCGTCCACGTCGCGGGTACGCCGGCTCGGGACGATGGCGATGTCGTCCAGGTGGTAACCGCGCTGCGCGGTCTTGCCGAGACCGATCTCCACGACGTCACGCATGGCTGAACTTCCCCTTGTCAGCGAGAGTGGTAGTTCGGAGCCTCTACCGTCATCTGGATGTCGTGCGGGTGACTTTCCTTGAGGCCCGCTGCGGTAATCCTGATGAGCTGGCCACGTTCCTGCAAGTCAGGGATGGTCTCGGCGCCGACGTAACCCATCGAAGCACGCAGGCCGCCGACCAACTGGTGCGCCACGCGGGACAACAGTCCACGGTACGGCACCTGGCCCTCGACGCCCTCGGGGACCAACTTGTCCTCGGTGACGTCCTGCTGGAAGTAGCGGTCCTTGGAGTACGACTTGGCCTGGCCGCGGGACTGCATCGCGCCGAGCGAGCCCATCCCCCGGTACGACTTGTACTGCTTGCCGTTGATGACGATCAGATCGCCGGGGCTCTCCTCGGAACCCGCGAGCAGGCTGCCGAGCATCACCGAGTCGGCGCCGGCCACGATGGCCTTGGCGATGTCGCCGCTGTACTGGATACCACCGTCGCCGATCACCGGGACGCCTGCCGGCCGGCAGGCCCGCGACGCCTCCATGATGGCGGTGATCTGCGGAACGCCGACGCCGGCGACCACCCGGGTCGTGCAGATCGCGCCCGGTCCGACACCCACCTTGACCGCGTCGGCGCCCGCCTCGACCAGCGCCTTGGCACCGGCGAACGTGGCGATGTTGCCGCCCACAATGTCGATCGGGACGTCCTTCTTGAGCCGGGCCACCATCTCCAGCACGGCTCGCTGGTGCCCGTGCGCGGTGTCCACGATGACGACGTCCACCCCGGCGTCGACCAGGGCACGCGCCCTCTTGTACGCGTCGTCGCCCACCCCGACCGCCGCGGCGACCCGCAGCCGGCCCTGGTCGTCCTTCGTGGCGTTCGGGTACTGCTCGCTCTTCACGAAGTCCTTGACCGTGATCAGCCCGCGCAGGTGACCGGCGGCGTCGACCAGCGGCAGCTTCTCTACCTTGTGCCGGGAGAGCAGCGCGAGCGCCTCCTCCTTGCGCACACCGACCGGCGCCGTGATCAGCGGCATCTTGGTCATCACGTCGCGCACCTTGGCGCTGTGGTCGCTCTCGAAGCGCATGTCGCGGTTGGTCACGATGCCGACCAGCACGCCGTCGGCGTCGACCACCGGCGCCCCGGAGATCCGGTAGCGCCCACAGAGCTGGTCGACCTGGCGCAGCGTGTCGTCGGGGCTGCAGGTGATCGGGTTGGTGATCATGCCAGACTCGGACCGCTTGACCAGGTCGACCTGCGACGCCTGGTCCTCGGGCGAGAGGTTGCGGTGCAGCACGCCGATGCCGCCCTGGCGGGCCATGGCGATGGCCATGCGCGCCTCGGTCACGGTGTCCATCGCGCTGGACAGCAGCGGGATGGACAGCTCGACGTTGCGGGTCATCCTGGTGATCGTGTTGACCCGGCTGGGGACGACATCCGATTCACCGGGCTGCAGCAGCACGTCGTCGAAGGTCAGGCCGAGCGGCACCGAACGGGCGGACTCAGTTTCCACGCCAAGCATCCCTACTGCCAGAAGACGGAGTGTTCATCCTACCCATCCGCGGCGGCCGGGCTCGTGCGACGGACAGCACGTGCGGGCCAGCGCACACCCGCCCGAGGTGAGTACCGTATGGGGGTGCAAGAAGAGCCGATCGACCCGTTCAACGGCGATCCCGCCGACCCGGCCGCCGGACTCGACGACCTCACCGAGGACGCCGAGAACGAACCGCTGACCGAGGCCGAGCGGCAAGACGTCCTCGAGGACCTCTCCGACCTGGAGATCTACCAGGCGCTGCTGAGTCCCGCGGGCATCCGGGGGCTGGTCATCGAGTGCGAGGACTGTCACGAGCCGCACTACTTCGACTGGGACTTGCTGCGCGGCAACCTGCGCCACCTTCTCACGAGCGGACGTCCCCGGGTGCACGAGCCGGCGTACGATCCCGACCCCGACCACTACGTGACGTGGGAGTACGCGCGTGGTTATGCCGACGGCGTCCACGACACGCTAACCGAGGGCACCGACGACGAGCAGAGCTGACCCCGACCCGCCTTGGCGGGTCGGGGTCAGCTGACTCGTTGTTCTGTCTAGGCGACCAGGCCGGCTCGGAAGCCGGCTGCTACCGCGTGTGCGCGGTCGCGGGCGCCCAGCTTGCGGAAGAGGCGGCGGGCGTGGGTCTTGACCGTGTCCTCCGAGACGAACAGTTCCCGGCCGATCTCGGCGTTGCTCTTGCCGTCGGCCATTCCCCGTAGCACCTGCAGCTCCCGCTCGGTGAGCGTGAGCCGCCGGCCGGCCGGGGCCGGATCGGCGACGCCGATCTGGGTCTCGTTGCCAGGCCAGGCCACCATCGGCCGCCCGGTGACCGGGTCGATCGGGGCGTCGCCGCGCTGCGCCGGGACCATCGGCGAGTTCGGCAGCATGGCGGGCACGGCCGCGGCGTTCGGCACGCTCAGGCCCATGCCGTCCCGGTAACCACCCCGGGCCGCCGTCGAGTTGCTGTTGCGGGCGCCGCCGGCGACCGTGGCCGGCTGAGCGTTGGCGCCGTTGATCGGCATACCCTGCGGGCGCACCGGCAACAGCAGTAGGAGCAGCGCCTTCGCTACCACGCTGACCAGGTCGTGCTCGACGCCCCGGATGACGCCGCGGGCCCCCGCGGCCACGGCTGCGGCCGCCACCCGGGGGTCTTCGGCGCCGAAGAGCACCAGTTGCGCGTGCGGGGCGCGGGCGAGTACGCGCCGGGTGAAGCCGACGCTGTCGGGACGGGTCACGGCGGTGTCGGCGAGAACCACTTCAGCCGGCCGTTCGGCCAGGCGGATCATGGCCTCGGTCTCGCTCACCGCGGTCCGGACTACGCCGGTCATGCCGAGCCTGGCCGCGGTGGACGCGACGGTCTGGGCCGCCAGCGGGGTACGGACGCACACGAGGACGGTACGCACAGTGATCCTCCTTCTCTCCCAGAGGAGATCACGCGAGGGCCGCAGCATTACGCGCTTTAGATGGAAAAAACAGGAAAGATCGGTATGAGTTGCTCGGCCGATGTCATGCGGCCTACGAAGACATCGACTTGTCGTGTGTGAGGCCGGGATCTCCGGGGTACCACGGCGGAAGGCCTGTTCAAGGCCCCGTCGTGACCACACACCGCGGTGCCGCGGGAGGAGGGTGTTTGATGTCGGACGTTCGCAGACTGCCCGGGCCCATCGCAGACCTGTGGGAGTGGCAGCGGTTGGGCTTGTGCCGAGGCCGGGACAGCGCGCAGTTCTTTCACCCCGACGGCGAGCGCGGGTCGTCCCGCGCTCGCCGCGAGGCGAAGGCCAAGGCCACGTGCGATGCCTGCCCGGTCCGGGCGGAGTGCGCCGCGCACGCCCTGGTCGTTCGTGAGCCCTACGGGGTCTGGGGAGGCTTCAGCGAGGCGGAGCGGCTGCGGCTGCTCGCCGTCGGCTGGGAGGACCTCGCCGACCGTTCTCACGGACGCGTCGACCTTGCTCGGCTCGAAGCTCGCCTCGGCCGGCCCCACAAATCGGCCGTGCCGGCGCAGAGGCAAGCGCCGGCGGCCTGACGCCGGCCGGCGCGCGGCGCCACGACACAGCTCACGATCCGGTCCCCGTCGAGGGGTCGTGACCGGTTGTTAGGCGGCTCTTCAACTACCGCATCGGTTGACATGCAAGCCACCGTATGAGCGACTTGCGCCATCGAGACGGACCCCTAGTGCGGCCTTCAACTAATCGATCGCGACGCGGATGGCGTGCCATCCGGTGGCGCCGTCCGGCGCCGGCGCCGCGGGCGTGCTCGTCTGGGTCTGGCCGGTCACGTCGGTGGCCCGCACCCGCACGGTGTGGCTGCCCGCCGTCGCCTGCCAGGCATAACTCCACTCGCGCCAGGTATCGCTGGACACCGTCGGCGCCAGCGTCGCCTCCGCCCACGGGCCGCCGTCGATCTGCACCTCGACCTTGGCGATGCCGCGGTGCTGCGCCCATGCGACGCCGGCCACCATCACCGTACCGGCCTTGCTCTTCGATCCGTCGCGGGGCGTGTCGATCCGCGACTCCGTCTTGATCGGCGCCTGCTGCGCCCATCCGCGCGGCACCCAGTAGGCGTCGAAGTCGGCGAACCGGGTCAGCTCGATCTCGGTGATCCACTTGCAGGCGCTCACGTACCCGTAGAGCCCGGGAACCACCATCCGCACTGGGAAGCCGTGGTCGACCGGGAGGGGCTCGCCGTTCATCCCGACCACGAGGAGCGCGTCGCGCCCGTCACGCAGCGTGGCGGTCGGGCTCCCACAGGTCCACCCGTCCACCGAACGCTGCACGACCTGGTCGGCGTCCGGCAGCGGATCGGCCTCGTCCAGCAAGGCCTTGATCGGCGTGCCCAGCCACAGCGCGTTCCCGATCAGGTCACCGCCGACGTCATTGGACACGCAGGTCAGAGTCACGTACCGCTCGATCATCGGCCGTTGCAGCAACTGCTCCCAGGTGATCGTGATCGGGTTCCGCACCATCCCGAAGATCCGCAACTGCCACGTCGACGGATCCACCTGCGGCGGGTACAGCGAGGTGTCGATCCGGTAGAAGTCCCGGTTCGACGACACGTAGGGCGTCGCGCCCACCACCTGCACGCCCGCGGGCAGCGGCGGGGGCGTCTGGACCGGAACCGGCAGGGCGACGGCGTTGCGCGCGGCGGTGACGGCCTTGCGCGCGGTCAACAGCCGCCCGGCGACGCCGCTGACCGCGGCGAAACCCACCACGATCCCCAAGCTCCGGAGAAACCGCCGCCGGCTCTCCCGGCCGTACGCATCCTGACCACTCCCCACCTTCGCGGCGACGGCGCCGTCGTGCTCCGGGCCGTCCGCCCCCGCCGGGCTGACCTGCCCACTCACGTCCACCCCGGCGAGCCCACTCACGTCCACCCCGGCGAGGTCGAGCAGGCGCCGCAGGACCGGAACGGCCAGCCCGGCCCCGACCAGCGACGGCAACGCCGCGAGCGAACCCGCGTCGTGCCGGGTCGTCGCCGCGGCGACCCCGACCAGCCCGAAGACCACGATCCCGCCGAGCGCGATCCGCCACCGGCGCACCGCGACGACGCCGACCGCGAAGGCATAGCCGGCGAGCAGAACGGCGGTCCCGGTGATCAGCGCCGTCTTGTCGTGCACCCCGAAGATCCGCACGCCGAATTCCTTGACCGGCCCGGGCACGTTGTCGACGACGACTCCCCCGACCGCCAGCAACGGCGCCGAGAGCGGCCCGGTGAAGACCGCGACCACCTCGGCCACCCCGAGGGCCACCGCCGCGGCGGCCAGACCGGACAGCCCGGCACGGACGGAGAGTTTCACGCACCCATCGTGCACCCGTGCGTCCCCGCCGACGACGCCCGCGATCACGCCGTAAGAAACCTCTCAGGAACCCGACACCCCGAGGTGGTCAGCGCCGGGCCAGGCGGCGGATCGCCCGGCTCATGCTCCACCCGGCCCGCGCGGGCGCGGCCGGCTCCGGAGTGGGTATGCGAGACGGGTCGCGGGCCGGCATGTCGACGCGCAGGCCGTGCGGGATCCTCGCGTCGAGCCAGGGCACCGCGGCGGGAATGCCGGCGTACATCGTGGGCTCGACGCGGACGACCATGCCGTCCTGGCCGATGAGTTGGCGGGCGCCGTCCGGCCAGGCGAGGGCCACGGCGCAGGTCTCGAAGCGTACGGTCGCCGTCTGGTCCTCGTCGGCGACGCTGACGCCGGCCTCGCC
>Ga0307508_10003110_pt1 | contig 17030 bp, 16 predicted proteins | sample 9_EM_MG_FD_203089 | JGI IMG/M metagenome (GOLD analysis project Ga0307508, IMG submission 203089) | Populus trichocarpa ectomycorrhiza microbial communities from riparian zone in the Pacific Northwest, United States - 9_EM | ecosystem: Host-associated > Plants > Roots > Unclassified | place...
TGCCTGGAACTTCGTTGATAAGGAGAAGCGTAACGGCTTCATCCACTGGGACTTAGTGACAATATGTTCACCTTTCGTGCGTGAATTCTCTGGCATCTAATCAAAATATTTATCCTACCCACTTCACTGCCACATAGATCTTCGGAGTATGGTAATCGTTATCGTATCTAAACACCGGTCTGTCTGACTTTCCTCTGCGCTTTAAGCCTGTTATCCATCAGGTAAGCGCCGCTTACTTTTAACGTCACGCTGAATCTGACGGTATTGGCATGAAGGTCCCGGATATTTCTCGACTGAACACCTCATCAGCATTCTTCCACTCGTGGATAACAAGTCCGCCACCAAAGGAGCAAATAATATCACCGTTCTCAAACCTCGTCGACGTCAGGTGAAGTACCGACGGATTTGAAATGTCCGCATACTCGACGACGTTGACCTTGTGAGATCCACTAATAGGGATGTCGCTCTGGCCCATGTGCTCGCCATGGAAAGTAAATACGCTGGCGGCGAGAGATTCATTGTAAGCAACGGCCCATTCTGCGTACAGGACATATGTGAGTGACTTGTGATAGATAGAATCTATCCAATACGTTACATAATACATCACGCTGAGAGTTGATATGTATAGATGATGATCTACATAAGGCTGGCGTCACCGACATACCCCATGGATATCCTGGCTTCCAAACTCCACAAGAGGAACAGTGTTCGCACGATGGTTCGAAAGCGGTCAGAATGCTTGGTCTCAACATGACATCGAGATCAAAAATGGTTTGCGACGCTGTAGCGAGCTTGAGAGAGCGGTTCGGTAAGAAGTTACATGGATAAGGACGCTTGATGTTCTTTCGTACATCATCATTCCGGACATTTCCACCACAGTGATTAGTCGACTATTACTAGATTAGTGACATTTTCTTTTACAAATATCCTAAGCTGTACATGTAAGTGAAGCTTATTTTATTCTTCCGCCGTTCGACACAGAGTTACAGGGAATCCATATCGTGATCTCTGTGCAGATTCGATGGAAAGGTGTTGTCGGATTCACAGTCCAGGGTTGATGGTACTGCGCAGCCCGAACACCGCAAATATGCACGTGCCATGGCGCTATATTCTATTGGTGAAGGGTCAATCGTGCAGGGAAGTTTAATGACACACCAGTTGACAATCGTGGCAATTCCGAAGGCACGATAAAATAGATGCCTCCATGGCGAGTTGCAATGAGACGAATTGATCCCCAATTCACTTGCCCGGACCAAAGGACAATTTCAACACGACTGAGGATGGGATGCCTTTCTGAGGCCAGCGATGCTCTTAAAGCCTTCACAGCGGCGTCCGCGGCCGCACAGGTGTCTGGGTTCCATCCGTAACGAAAATCGGGGGTGACGTGAGATAAGAAAATATGGGGAAACTCCCGTTTCCAAACATATCGCAGGGACTAGAACCTGCTCGACTGACTTGTGGCATCAACCAAAAACCCACGTTCATTCGAATGAGATGCGGTTTCATAAGGTTGGAGAGTGGAATTGCCGGAGGTTATCATGGGGCAAATGATGGCAGTAACTTGATACAGTCGTCGATACTGGGTGCTACGCGATGCGATGAACACGTGCCTTGCGGAGAGCTTTGGAGCCCTGGATAGTAGCGAGAAGTCGCTGGACCCGATGTCGTTGGGTATGTCGTCGAGTCCGTGATTATATATAATCTCTATTGGTCGTCCTGGGATAATGCAACATGTCCCGTCAATATTCAGTTCCAGGTGTGGAAAAGCCCGGGAGTGGCAATAAGGAGGGGGTTCAAGACACGATGTGTATGCGCTCAACGTGGTCACACATGGCCACACCTGGCATGATTGCTACAGCCGATTGGGAACAAAGTATGTGTATAGGCGCCCAAATGCCCTGACCGCTCGAGCGCGCAGACGATGATGCCGAGAAAACGACATGGATAGTGCACCCGGACGGATGAGGAAGGAATTCTGTATCGCGGTGTAGAGATCGACTCACCGTTTGGTCAGAATGGTGAAAGCTATCAACAATACAGAGGCATATTTCCGGACGTGCCTCACGGCGCCGTATACGCGGTCTTGTCCATTTGATTGCCCGGGAACGATGAAATGTACTAGCTGCGCGGCGTATCAACGATCGGCCTCGCGTTCGAGCTCTCGGTGCCAGTTGACCCATTGTTTATACAATAGCTCATGATACGTCTGTTCGTACTCCTGATGCATCCAGAGAAACGCCTGATAACTCTAGGGAACGAAGGAGCGTCAATCAAACATACCTCAGGAAACAACGAACGGTTGGCGACCCGCGCTGACATGTGAGCTTCCGCCTGTCGCGGGTTCATAGTCTATGCTGTTCTTCCTTGAGGCGATCCTACTCTCCTCGATGGCAGCAGATATGTTTCCCGCCCAAATTCACAAAACTCATTCCCTCCCTCGGCAGCCAGATCTTTCGTCCAACATATAAATCGTCCAAGGATACAAGATGTATAGATATCGACTCACTTGGGACATATCAACGCGATTCCCTTTATCCACCACCTGAGTGGCTTCGCTTGTTTGCGGATCCGGATTCTGAGGGGAAGACTAATACAAAGTCACGTCACGGTCCTCCTCACCACGAACAACACATTCCGCCGCTGTCTCCATGTTAGGTAATGACTCTTCCTTCCAAAATTCAAACAGTTCTAGCGTATAGTACCCCACGCTGTCCACGAAACATCTGCAGAAGTCGGCCCAGCAGGCAAAAGCAGCAAGTTGTTTTCAGCACCAATGGGATACGTCAAGGCCGTTTCGGGAGAGGCATCGGCACTTCCAGGCCCGGTCGGCACATATAGCTCCTCCGGATCCTAGTGGCGTGGCGTAAGCGGGAAAATCGGTGGAGTCATGGGCCCACAAACGTGGGTTATGAGTCTGATAAGCGATAGGACTGGAATTCAAACTTGGAAGAGACTCGGATTGCGTCCACGCACGTGCACGATGACATCGAGTTTGAGGTTGGGAAGTATGGTCAGCAATTTCGTAGCTAGTACTTTGGAGAACTGTGGGTGTCCGATTGACAGCATTTGCAGAACGTGATTGGGTATAAGCGCTGATGACAGAGATCGAATTGTTGGGAGAGCTAGGTGGCGTAAGCAATGGCTGCCGCTATGGATTTTCTGGTGTGACGTCGGCTTAAGCTTGCATGTGATAACGCGACCGTATCGACGGAGTTTCGCAGTTAGCACTATTTGGAGAAGGTGAAAGTCGGGGTGGGCGAGAGGAATCCCCCTGCGCCAGACGCTACAACTTGCTTGACGCGACTTAATATGGAGCGAGGGCGAGGTCTTTCTGGCGTGCCTGTCCTAGTGGTTCCCAGAACGTTTGGCGATCGCGATCGAGGTTTTCTCGCGCGCCGTTCATTCAGTATCACCATCGGGGAATCTATAGTCGGCGGACGAACTGTGATGATTGATTTTGACAGTAAGTGCATATTGACTATAGCCATATTGCTGATAGTAATGATTATCTTCATAGGACGTGCAATTTGATTGAGCAGAAGGGCTATAAGGAGCATCACTAGAAACTGATTCGCGTTGTTCGTGTCGTAGTGTGAAAGGACTTCCGAGCGGGGTTGAGTTGTCATGTGTGGGCGGAAATAGGGCTCAAGAACCAGATTTAGTACGTTCAGAACCACCCTAGCGTCCCCACTGCCCGTTGTTGGGCGAATTCATCGAAGCTCGAAGCAAACCCGGCGGTAGGACGCGGCCGTTATCTGCCATATGTTTGGCTCTATTGACGTCACAAACCGTGACACCATGTAACGGTCTCAGAATGGATCTCACAGAACGGAACTGGTTGGTGTCAGTGTTAGACTTGTGTCACTATTTTTGTATATAGTCTACATCGTGCACCTGTCTGCCCTCCGAATCCTCCCTATCCATATCCAAGCTCAACTTGCCTCCTACCCCGCATTCAATTCGATATGGCAGACCACGCTCCGCAAGCTAATGCACATGCAGTGGCCGCGCACATGCACGCCGTGGGCAATTTGTTGGAGAGGGTATGTACATTTCAAATTTGTCGCCTTGCATACGTTAATATGGATTGTCGTATTGTATTGATAGGTTATTAATGGAATCAACGGTAGAATGACTGCCCTCGAAAACCAGTTACGTTCATTTCAATCCACCCGTATCCCTAGATCTCATCGTTTCTTTCCACAGAGTCAACGCTATGCCCGCAATTCCGCAAGCCCTGCAGGACATTCAACAAGACATCCAGCAGATCCGGCTGGACGTGCAGCAGCTTATGAACCAACAGCAGGAGTGAGTATATTTCTTCGTCACGGCATGGTGGTAATAATCTCATCAATTTCGGTATAGAGCTTCACTGTCTCATATTCGCATTCTCAACCATCTGGCCCCGCCTGATGCACCACTATCTTACCCTCTCGGAACCGACCGCAATGCACTGCGTAGCCTTGCACATACAAAAGCTGAGGCTGTCGATATAACTGGTATATATTAATCCACATTCCCGGTTGTCGGATACTTCTAAAACAATACTACAGACGCTGGTGCCCACGCAGCGTTAACCCTCCTCGGCGTCGAAGACATACCTCAAGACGCTATCGCACGTCGCCGTCGCTTTTTTGAATATATTGGAATCTACCTTTATTAGGACCCTTATAACTCTACCTCTGTACAATAACGACAATGACGATTTACTCTTCTGTATTTTCATCTCGTTGGTGATGTCTCGCTAGTCTTCGACTTATCGTGACATGCAATGAGCGTAAACCGCACTCCAGAGGACGCGCGACGTACTCAGTTTCGTGGGATACAACTCAAACTTGCCAGTTGGACGTATGACAAGCATCGATTCTGAGAACAATAAAACAGCGCACGGCCGGTTTAGTGTGTACATAGTAGGGAGCCCGTCAAGGACACAAGTTCAATACGATTTGAGGAATGACATCGGACACCTAGTTGATCGTCTAAGTGTATGTAATCAGGTCCTGCCACATAAGCACTCAGAAAAAGCAGTCGAGATCGTTGTCATCCGCCGCCTTCTTAAGTGGATGTGCCCAATGGCGCTGAGGCGAATAACCGAGTGGTTTAGTCGCACCGGCAGACGCAGAGCCATTTATCACAGTTGCCAATGTGTGTGGTCAGACCACAAGCTCCAAAGTCATTGTTTTTGTATGGGGCAACGCATATAATCGAGATCTGGAGAACTCTCGGGACAAGCCCCAGAAACTGAAGAGCAGTGGAAGCTGGTCGAGGACCATTGTCGCAAAGCACTCGCGCCGCAAGTTCCTAAATAGGCGTAACTCAACAGCTTTGATGGAAATTCAGGATATAGCCCACAATAATTTGCGCGCCTTTGCAGCTAACAACATGACCCAACGACTATGTAATGTCACAATCAATCCAAATCTACAAAGCTTTGATCAGAACGTGACTTTATATGTTGTAGAGGATGCATACATATAGAAGGATTTGTGTACATTGCCCGTTCTGATTAGCAAAAGTTTTGTAGTCAAGTCTATTGCCTCCAAGACAAGGGGGCCACGGAAACGTTGGCATTACATATTTTGTTCATTTGTTGCGAGTGTTATCAGTAGCAAGAAGAACGGGAAGAATAATAGCGCAGGAAATTGCAACTCTTTGGGGCACCTAGTGTTGTAATATGAAGAATCTATCTGAGTGCATATATTTCTAGAACATACCGTCGAATAGACGCAATGCCGAAAGTGCTTCATTCTGAAATCTTAACGTCCCAGTGATTCCCAGTGCGAGTGGCAACGAAACGAACCCCCCAACTATAATCCAGACCCCGCAAGCCAACTACAACCTGACTGAGGGTGGGATGAACTTCCGAGGTGAGGTATGCCATCAAGGCATTTGCACTGGCGTCCAGACCCTTATCATCTACATCAACTCGGCGCAGATCGGCAAAAGCGTCATGGAGTAGATAAATCACGAGGATTTTCAGTTGAGGAAAATGTATGGGAGCTCCCGGAGGTAGACCTTGTAAAACCAATGATGGGGTCGGTCGAAGCGCATCTGAGGGCGCGGATCCATGTCGGTCGATAGCGATGAATAATGTGAATTTCCGGAGATTGTCATGCGCAAATTGCGGTAGTAGCAATGCGGCAGACTTGTCCTCATGGCTCGCGCAGCATTGAACTACCGCCATCCCGGAGAGTAGTGCAATCCTTGAGTGTTGCTTTGAGTCGATCAAAGTCATTGGGATGTGCCAAAACTCCGGTATGAATTATAGTGTTTATCGATCGTCCCGGAACAACTCGGCATATTAACTCAAGGCTAGATTTCACTTCGCGAAGTTGTGGGAATGCGTCTGGCGGGGGTCAATGGGGCATGGCCAAAACTCTGTCTCGGCGGGGAGATAGGTCAAAGATGGCCATGATTGGCACAACGAGAACAAAGCATCCAGAGAGATATCCGCGAAAAGTTCTGAAACGCTAAATTCCTGGAATACACGGCCGATGATGTCAATAAAACGATCGGGGAACGTTGAATTTGTTCCGTCGAATTTGTGGGGGGCGATTATCTTGACGCTCGAGACGGAAACGAGTAGATTCAACGCTTCCTCCAATGGTTTCCAAGTCGATCCCGTCGCGAAGGAGAATATCGACAGCCCGTGATAAGCAGAACCCTTTGATACAAACTTGATCTCGCGAATGTTGGCTGCCCGATCAGGATCCCGCAACAACGCCTCGGCGAATCCATCATGAATACCACGCGGGGGTGTGACAGCAACGGATCGCCATAGAATACGATTTGATTCTTTATTTAGCGCACGAGAGGCGAGCGAGTAGGATTCGAGACTGTTACGGTCAAGGTGCAGTGCAATCTCCCCGTGCAGCTCAAGAGGGAGCGCCCTTGCAAAAGGAACAACGGCGGCGGGAGAGGCCTTGAGGGATGTTTCAGCGGCGGCTCATTCAATCAAAGCGTCCACTTACCGTCATTGTTGAATATTTTTGGTACTATAAAAGTTCAGATGCGAAACGAGAGTGGTCACGTGCAACGTCATGTGCGATGTTTCTCCAATCCATCTGCTGGTGCTTTGCGACATTGGTCGCCCAAATACTCGACCAGCTTCCCCTACGCGTGCATTTCTCCTCAGTTTCCGTGGCTTGTCCCGAGAGCTCTCCAGATCTCGCGTCGCTCGATACAAAAAATACAAAAACAACGACTTTGGAGTCTGTGACGTTGGCAACTGTGATGAATGGCTTGTCCCTGGGTGTGGCGGTATTACCATACTCTCATCCCACCGCTTGCGACCTTTTGCTTTCGTTCGCAAACATTCTCTGTATGTTTTATTCTGATTCTGAGTAGTCGTCACCCAACATCATCACTAGAATTCTATTTCTCGTTATGATTCCCAACGACAAGGGATAAATCTCTTCCACCGTTGCGTGAGTTGATGTCTGAAGTCATTGGAGTATCTTCAGGCAGTCGTCAGACCCTAGAATCCCTCGTATAAGCCGCGAATCGGTCCAGGAACAGGACCATTTCCAAGCCGCGAAATGGGTGAACAGGTTGCATCTGCTGGTGCGACCAAACCACTCGCTTATTCGCCTCAGCGCCGTCGGGCACATCCACTTAAGAAGGCGGAGGATGACAACGATCTTGACTGCTTTTTCTGAGTGCTTATGTGGCAGGGCCTGACTACACTCAGGCGATCAACTGGTGTCCAATCAAATCGCATCAAACTTGTGTCCTTGACGGACTCCCTACTACGGGCACACTAATACCAGCTGTGCGGTGTTTTATTGTTGTTCTCGGAATCGATACATTCCGCGCAAAGGGTGTGCCAGAAGCATGCCTTTCGTCCAAGTTTGAGTTGGATCCCGTGAAACCGAGCGCGTCGCTGGTCTTATGCGGCATCAATACGCTCATTGCATTTCACGATAAGTCGAAGGCGAGCGAAACATCACCAACAAAACGAATATCGACAAGAACATATGGCCACAAATAAAGTTGCAATATGTGGCAAAAATTCAAAATGGGCACTAACTACTTATGGTGTTTCAGAACACGCGACCAACGCGGCCTCCCTTCATCGGCGACATGCACAGCCCATCCCCCCCATTTACCACGTGTGGACCATCTTGTCGGGACTGAGTCACACCATGTGGGTCATATAAGCAGTAAATCATCATTGTCATTGTCATAATAGAAGTAGAGTTATGAAAATCCTCATTGAAACCTTAGAAAAGGTAGATTCCAATATATTCCAAAAAGCGACGGCGACGTGCATCAGCAGCTTGAGGTACATCTTCAACACCAAGAAGATTTAATGCTGCATGGGCATTAACACCTGTACTATTGTTTAGCAGGATATGCCACTGGAAAGGGTGATTAATACATGCCAGTTGTATCGATAGCCTCGGCTTTTGTATGCGCAAGCTGGTGGAGTGCATTGTGGTCGGTTCCAACAGGATAAGATAGTGGGGCGTCGGCCGGGGCCAGGTGGTTGAGAATGCGGGTATGAGAGAGTGAAGCTCTATACCAAAAATGATGAGATTATTATGTGACAAATATATATGGGTATACTCACTCCTGCGCAAGGTCATCCAGCTAATCCGCCGCGTGTCTCGCCGGATCCGCCGGATGTTTCGCTGGATCTCCTCCAGAACTTGTGGATTTGGGGGCATAGCGTTGACTCTGTGGAAATAAATGATGAGATCCAGGGATACGGGTGGATTGAAATGAGCGTAACTGGTTTTCGAGGTCGGTGATTCTATCGTTGATTGCGTCGATAATCTATCAATACAATACGACAATTCATATGAGTCAAATATGCAAGGTGACAGTGACAAATTGCGTACCCCAGGGAACAAATTGCCCATGCCGTGCATGTGCACGGCCACTGCATCAGCATCAGCTTGCGGAGCGAAGTTGTCCATATCGAATGGAATGCGGGGTAGGAGGCAAGTTGAGCTTGGATAGTGGGGATTCGAGGGATTCAGAGGGCAGGTGCAGGGTGTCACGATGTAGACTATATACAAGAATGGCGACACAAGTCTAACATGACACCAACGAGTTCCGTTCTGCTAGATCCATTCCGAGGCTGGTACATGGTGTCGCGCGGTCGGTTTGTGATGTCAATAGAGCCAAACATCAAGTCTCCAAGCAGGCACGTGAAGTCTGCCAGGGGAGACTGACGGCCGCGTCCTACCGCCGGCCTTGCTTCGAGCTTCGATGAATTCGCCCAACACCAGGCAGTGGCAACGCCAGGATGGTTCTCAATATACTAAATCTGGTTCTCTGGCCCTCTTTCCGCCCACACATGACAACCCAACCCCGCTCGGAAGTCCTTTCACACTACGACACGAACAACGCGAATCAGCTTCTAGTGGTGCTCCTTATAGCCCTTCTGCTCAATCAAATTCCACGTCCTATGAAGATCATCATCACCATCAACAACGTGGCAACAGTCAATATGTACCTCAACTGCAACTGCGTGACCCTCGGGAGCAAATCAATCTTGACAATTCGTCCGCCGACTATAGATTCCCCGATGGTGATCCTGAACGAACGGTGCGCCAGAAAGCCTCCCGATCGCGATCGCGAAACGTTCTGGGATCCACTAGGACGGGCACGGCGGAAAGCACTCGCCCTCGTTCCATATTAAGTCGTGTCAAGCGCGTTGTAGCGTCTGGCGCAGGCGGATTCTTCTCGCCCACCCCACCTGACTCCCCTGAAGCTGCTCTTCAACACGCCCAAACACTTTCACCTTCTCCAAATACTACTATCAATAGCGATCATCATTCGAGTAGCAGGGGTAGACATCAACCGCGGAACTCATCGATACGGTCGCGTCATCACATACAAGCCGACGTCACACCAAAAAATCCATTCCCGCAGCCGCTTACTACGCCACCTAGCTCTCCCGAAAATTCGATCTCTGTCATCAACGCTCATACCCAATCACACTCTGCAAATGCTGTCAATCAGACACCGACAGTTCTCCAAAGCACTTGCTACGAAATCGCTGACCATACTTCCCAACCTCAAACCCGACGTCATCGTGCACGTGGGTGGACGCAATCCGAGTCTCCAAGTTTAAATTCCAGTCCTATCGCTTATCAGACTCATAACCCACGTTTGTGGGCCCATGGCTCCACCGACTTTCCCGCTTACGCCATGCACTGGAATGCGGAGGAGGAAAATTTGCTGTATATGCCGACTGGGCCTGGAAGTGCCGATGTTTCTCTCGAGACGGCCTTGACGTATCCCATTGGTGCTGTGGAACTGATGAATGAAAACAGCTTGCTGCTCTTGCCTGCTGGGCCGACTTCTGCGGATGTTTCCTTGGACAGCGTGGGGTACTACACGCTAGAACAGCTTGAATATTGGAAGGAAGAGCGATTGCTTGAGATGGAGACAGCGGCGGAATGTGCTGTTTATGGTGAGGACGATGACGTGACTTTGTACTGGTCTTCCCCTCAGAATCCGGATCCGCAAACAGGCGAAGCCACTCTGGTGGTGGATAAAGGGAAGCGCGTTGATATGTCCCCAGTGAGTCAAGATCTATTGATGTTATATCCTTGGACGATCATATGTTGGACGAAGATGGACGAAGATCTGGCTGCCGAGGGAGGAAATGAGTTTTCTGATGAATTTGGGTGGGAGAACATATCTGCTGCCATCGAGGAGAGTAGGGTCGCCTCGAGGAAAAACAGCATAGACTATGAGCCTGCGACAGGCGAAAGCTCACATGTCAGTGCGGATCCCCAACCGTTTGTTGCTTCCTGAGGTGTGAATGTATGTTTGATTGACACTCTTCTGTCCCCTAGAGTTATCAGGCGTTTCTCTGGATGCATCAGGAGTACGAACAGACGTATCATGAGCTATTGTATAAACAATGGGTCAACTGGCACCGAGAGCTTGAACGAGAGGCCGATCGTTCGATACGCCGTGCCAGCCGCGCAGCTAGTACATTTCATCGTTCGTGGGCAATCAAATGGACAAGACCGCGTATACGACGCCGCGGGGCACGTTCGGAAATATGCGTCTGTACTGTTGATGGCTTTCACCATTCTGACCAAACGGTAAGTCGACTACACCGCGATACAAAACTTCCTTCCTGTGATGCTCATATCTGCTCTTTTCATCGCAAATGACCCCATCTTCGACGTACAACGGGTGTGCGGTAATAACAATTATGTGGCAAATTAGCCTCGCACGACCCATTTCCCGGCGAATATCTCCGTTGTCAGGCGCGCTTCCGCGTCCTTCTGACGGATGACTCCCCGCAAGCGTTGCTGTTAAGCGCCTTGTAAATCTAGGCATATCGTGATCAAAATCAAATTGGTCCAATGACGCCAATCCCATGACTCCTGCTCTCCCCTGACCATCCTGTAGTCACGCGACAAAAACGATGCAGAATCATCATTGTAGCCCCGTGGATCAAGGCTGGCTGGGTTGCTTTTCTGCATGCGGTTGAGCGCTCTTGAGGCAATCTGGAGGGAAGAACTCTTATTTTTGAATTGTCAGTCAGCCGCGCGCCGGCGATATACACACGAGTTTCGCCGTTGGCCGACATTGATTGCTACAGCAAGGAGTGTTGGGTTTTCCCAGGTGACTAGGCCCGCTCAATTCCGCCTAGTAGGCTGCAAGTGCTTGAATAGAGAATCACGAACGTTCGTCAATGTGTGAATACAATTTTTCTTGCTGGCTGTAGTCGCCGGGTGATTGATGCAGAGGGATGACGACCAAAGTTCTGATGAGTTTCCTTCATGACGGAGATGTCCTTGCAATCGTCGAACTTTGAGAAGATGCGCTTGAACGTGCAACGCTTGTTTCATGGTTTCACGTATAGCTTTTTCTGGCGAACGTGTGTCTTGTGTGTAATTAGTCCAATTTTTTCCCTACTTTACAACGCATAAAGCCATCATCCAACGACATCTATCGTTTCCCCACAACGTTCCGCCGTCGACGTCGGCGATAAGCGCCTAGCGTGCTAGAAGCGTCACGATTTTCTGAGCTCATCTGCAACTTGCCCAAACAACTTGCCGCCACTCAGCTTCAACAGCAGATCTTTACGTCGCTTCCAACGACGCCCTCTTAGCTTCTCCTCAAGCGCATGGCACGAAGCTTTTTGGCTTCAGCGCAAAACCGTGGTGATAACTTGGCTCACTTGTCAGCTCCAAAACGTTCACCCACTCATAACAAGACCCTTGCTCCAGCAGTGGGTGCACCCCAGGCTTTGCCCACGTTGCATCGTTCCAGGGATAACTCACCTCATTCCGATGTATGTTCCTCATACCCCGAGCCCTCCGACCATTCCCGCACTCCGTCGTCCACCATCATCGACCACCGTAGAACGCGATCGTCACAATCTCACGGTATTCTCGGCAATAAGAACAATAATTCTCGCTCACCTGTCGTGGTCCGCGCGATGACAGTACCTCTCGACATCCCTCGATCCACTGTTTCATCCCCAGGGTTGCCTTCACCTGAGTCCCTGGGTAAGTTCGCACATACATCTCGACCTCGTTCCACATCCCCCATGTCCACGTCATCATCTTCCTCTTCTTCTTCCCGCCTTTCACGCCCTATTCCTTCATTCTCTCCATCCCCCCCGTCATCCACTGCCCCAAATAAGCGTCGTCGTGCGCGAACCATTACCATTAGCTCATCTTCTAAATCTGGGGCCCCCTCCAGTCTATCCGGAATCGGTCGCAAAGTTGCTGATTCACTACAGTTATTTCGCGAGACCTCAGGTCCGAGCGGCACTGTCCCGACTACCATCGGAGGCCCTTCTTCTGCAGACTGTGCACTCTCTGAATACGTTGTAAATTCTGCTGAAGTCGTATGCCCAGGTGGCGTACGTCCAAATGGCAATTTGTCAGCTATCAAGGGCAATGGAATTGTTCGCGATGTCTCAGGACATGACACTTCTCGCGATTCTGACGATGACGATCAAGACGAAGAAATTGGAACTGTATTCGTAAAGCGTCAGGAGTGGCCAGAACGTGAATCCAGGGCTGCTCGGCACAGAGCATCCACAACTACAACCACTTCTGTCCGCGCTTCTCCCAGTGGCGCTGCCGCTCTTGATCCATTATTCCTCCAGCGGGATTCAGGCAACAGCAGCAGGAATTCCGAAAGTGCTCCATCATGGCAAGGTGATGATGCGGTCTGGAATTACGATGGAGATCGTGGTCGGCACATGGACCGTGAATTACGGTCGCTGTCCAAACACCAGGGGCCGCGGAAAGAACGTGAAGAGGACGAACAAAGTAAGGCCGCGGGACTGCTTTTCCGCTGATTGTGAAACTGAGTCGATCATTTTTCTATTGCAGCCGCTTATTCGAAGTCGGCCGTTTCAAATGACCAATCCTTACCTTCCACATCAACGTCGCCTATTCGTCGAAGGAGCGCGAGAAAAGCGACTTACCGCCCCCCTCCCGCCACAAATCCTGTATCAACTCCAACAACATCAAAAGTATCTCAGATTACCCACGACATACCATCTATTACTATACCTTCCATACCAAGTAATCCCTCGTCTTCCACCCCAAGCTATACTCCTGTTTCGTCTTCACGACGCACAAGTGGGGTTTCGGGCCTGCGATCGACTCCGCAGACGCCGTCGTCTCGATTGCCGCCTCCACGTCCTATCTTGACCACATTACCGGAATCGACATCGCCCGAACAGTTGCCTGTTTCGTCCCCTCTTGCTGTTTCGCCTCCTATAAACCCGCGGCCGTCGTCTCGTAGTCATCAGCATGCCCTCCCTAGCCCTCTCCCTCGAGTCCACCATGATCGTGAATTGTCTGATTCTGACTGGGGGGACGATTCCATCAGCACCATTTCGACATCTGCTACCACACTCACTATGGGTTCCACTTATAGCGAAAGCGGTGATGAGGATGAATATGGTGGCGGTGATGGCGAATATGATTCGTTCAGAGACGAATTCGACGATGCTGACGAAGATGATGACTCTGGCGGACGATTAGAGCTGGATGGGCGAGGAAGACTACGCTCCGTTAGTGTTGCCGCGCGTGCCGATTCTCGCCTCGGTACTCGTCGTGCGGCGCTAGAGGATATCACGCCTATTCAGGGCGAATCACCATTCCGAGACCCTCAAACCCTTCAGGGATCCACACAACCGCAACCCCCACAAGCGCGCCGTCGCCATAATCCTTCTCAGCCCGATGAAGGTAGTGAGACCGACGAGGCGCCCGAAGTGCAGAATTCTTCGTTCACTACCGTGCGCAACGCACGGCACAGGGGCTTAAACGACGCAAAGAGTCCCCCTCCTACGGCGGTCCCATTGCAAACTACACCGTCTTCCTCGTCTGCTCCGTCGCGACTACCGCCTGTTCCCTTGAAGCCCTTCAGAAATCAAGTCGGTGGACACAGCGCCATATACAAATTCACGAAACGCGCTGTTTGCAAGGTATGCCCCATTGCTAAAACCATCTCCCGTTATTGAGCCGCACAACTGAATATTAACTTGGCGAACGTGCGTGCGTGGGGTGATGCGCGCTTGGGTTGTTTGTTTTTTGCTCTTTTTCTCTATGTCCTTCAGCCGCTCGTGTCGCGAGAAAACTTGTTCTATGAGGCAGTGGAGAGGACTGCGCCCCCCTTGCTGGACTTCATCCCGCGCTATCTCGGCGTCATGCTGGTCAACTACCGGCCGGCGTCGAGGCGGCCTTCGCACTCGTCGCCCCATTCATTCGCATCAGCTGACGCTGAGAAGCACGGGGTGGAAGCTGCGCCTCCTGATAACGTGCAGGGAGAACAACCGACGCGACCACGCCCTCGCACCCACAAAGCAGCCACCTCCGTTAGCGTCCGTAATCGCGAGCCCGGAGTTGGCAGTAACAACAGTATGCCGAAAGCAAATGGGACCTCTCCTGCTTCCCTCCACATTCAACCCCCGACGCCGCAGCTCCAGCAACCCCGCCGCGTCTTCGGGCGTAGGTGTTCGGCTAACGGCTATCAGAGCGATAGTGGTGAGGAAAGCGAAGTGCCTGTGGTTTCGCTGGATAGAAATCAACATATCATTCCGGAGTGGATGTTGAGGGGCCGCCCCAGTCGTCCCCGCCACAACTCTCATAGCGTTGCAATACACTCACTGTCATCGAAGGCGGCTTATTCGCATCCTTCGAGCCCATTGGCAAGCACGATGAACGACTTGCCGCGAACTCGCACGATGAATCCCCAGCGCTTATCCGGAAGCAGTTCAGAAGGCACAAAGCTAGACGAGCTGAAAGCAAACGAATCCAGTGAACCCAGCAGTTCGGCCAACCATTCCCCGTGCGAATGCCATCACACACTGCCGCCGCCCACAGTACCCTCGTTGCAGAACGGAGGCACTGCTGTACGCTCCAGCTTAGCGGGAGATAAGGGAGCATCCGACACTTCTGACTCATTTCCCCCATGCCGACACGTTGCGAGTGGCAGACCGGAGGGCGGGACTCAGAGCTTTGGCGGGTATGGGTGCTCCCCGTTGGACTCACGGAGGTTTGGCACAGGCTCGACTGTGGTCAACACCAAGCTCAAAGACCATGTATTCGGTACCATCTTCAAGAAGTTCCGCAAGCATCATGGGATGCGTCTTGCTCGCCATCGGTCATCCGGTGGTACGAGAACGGAAGACGAGGGGGAACGAATGCGGAGATCGCAAACGCAGGCGCATGTGACCACTCGCAAAACCACACTCGCACCATCCGATCCCACCAATCCTATCAGATCACCATCCAAAAGTTGTACTGATGACACTGCAGTAGCAGCGTCGCCGCGTCACAGCAGTACATGCAGGTTATCTCCTACACGGACGGTTGTGCCAGCAGATGGCGGAGGCCCCGATCCCGCCGACCAGGCGCTTGGCTGTCTGCTGAGACTCACCTCATACTGCAACAGCAGCCCACCGCCCATCCTTCGTCGGACGCAGAGCGAGACTGCCATTATGCACCTCAATAACGCTCCGCCAACCATCCCTGATGCGCAAGAGCCAACGCGTGGCCGCAGCAGGCAGCCAAAGCCATGCGGTGACGACGACGGGAATATGATCGCTCAACACCCGCTCAATAAGTTATTCGCGTCGTCCGAAGACGGAGGCGAGATCACCCCGCTTGCGCAAGAACCGCCTACAGGTTCGTCTGCTATTGGCTCTCAGGAGCAGCAGGAGACTACTGCTGTCCCGGCTTCTGCCTTCACTGAGCTGGTCAGTAAACACCCACCTGTCTTCCGCCCCGTGCCCGTAACACCGGCAGGCATTCCTACACCTACGCCCCATAAACATGCGCCATCCAAGTCGACATCCATGGCGTCACAACAGAGCGTTGCTGAGGCTGATCCCGTTACGCGCCAGGAACATTTCATTTTGATGGAAGACCTGACGGGGCGCCTGAAGAATTCGTGTGTGCTTGATCTCAAGATGGGGACGCGCCAGTATGGGATCGACGCTACGCCTGCGAAGAAGAAGAGTCAGCGGAAAAAATGCGATCGAACGACCAGTCGTGCCCTTGGTGTGCGTACATGTGGCATGCAGGTGAGCCGCTACTTCGACTGTTGATGACAGTCGAAGGATCTGATCGTCGCTTTTTTTCCTGTGCAGGTTTGGAATTGCGTCACCCAGTCGTACGAAACTCAAGATAAATACACTGGTCGTGAAATCCGCAGTGAAGAATTCCCTGCCGCGATGGCCAAGTTCTTCCACGACGGCGAACATCTCCTGGTCTATCATATTCCCGTCATTCTGCACAAACTCTATGCTCTGGCAGGCATCATCTACCGCCTGAAGGGGTACCGCTTTTATGGTTGCAGCCTCCTCTTCCTTTACGATGGGGACCAGGAGACTCAGGATGTATATCGCCGTACGCTGCAAGAGACTTCTTCACCAGCCCCTCACAGAAATCGGAGTGACTCAGTGGATCGTCGTGCATCCACCGTACAAGCGCAAGGCAATGGGCGTCCAAGGCTGAGACGTACCCTCAGTGACGACCTGTATGCTAGTGGAACGTCGTCGCGACATTCTCGGCATGGCGGTGGCC